>WNFM01139686.1_pt1 | contig 31413 bp, 26 predicted proteins | sample 5400271 | NCBI WGS metagenome assembly WNFM01 (sample SAMN13153352, study PRJNA577476) | soil metagenome | isolation source: 60 cm saprolite on Douglas fir-dominated hillslope | place: USA:California | collected 2013-09-17 | reverse complement strand
AGCGGCGATCTTCACCGCCGATGGCGAGCTGATCGAAGCGCAACCTGCCGCGCGAGAGCGCCTTGGGGACCGGCGCGATTTAGTCGCGCTTGGCGCCGAAAAACTGGCACGCGAAGCGACCGTTAATGGTGCGGCCGAAGGCGAAATCAAAGCGGGCCATCTTAGCCTGCTTAAGCTTGGCGCAGGGCCGACATTCGTCCTGTTCGCCGCGTTCGCGGATCGAATCGTCTCGAGCCGCGACGCGCGCAAGAGCGCTGACGGGCGCGCGCGTGTCTCGACAGCCACCGCTCAAACGGTGCCAAATCCTGCGGAAACGGACGTGCCGCCGCGTCAGCTGCCGTTTCGCTTTGTCTGGCAGACCGATGCTCAAAACCACTTTTCGCTCGCAAGCCAGGACGTCGTCGACCTGCTCGGACCGAAGACGTCCGCCGTGCTTTGCCGCAGCTGGATCGAGATTGCGCAAGCATTAATTCTCGACCCGCTAGGTCAAATTGCGAACGCGCTCTCGGCTCGGGAGACCTTCAGCGGGATCGTCGTATCCTGGCCGGTTGATGGTGCTGACCCGGTTGACGGTGCCGATGAGCGCCTGGCGATCGAGATGTCGGGCCTGCCGGTGTTCGATCGCGAACGGGAATTCAAAGGCTTCCGCGGATTCGGTATCTGCCGCGATGTCGATAGCCTTGCGAGCATCAAAAAACGGCGGATGCAGCCGTCCACAGAATCTGAATCAAAAATCCTGCCGTTTCCGTCTCCACCGCCTCCGCCAGACCCAGCGCTTAGCCCCCGCGAGCGCAGCGCATTCCAGGAGCTTGCGCGCGAGCTCAGCGAGCGGCTGAAGAAGTCATCAAACAAAACGGAGGCACGCGTCCCAGACGATTTTGGTGCTGAGCCGCCCGCCCCTGTTTCGGCGCCAGCACGCGAACAAGCAAAGCCCGGCCGCGACGCGCAGGAAAGCCGGCCCATTCTCGACCGATTGCCGGTGGGAATTCTGGTCTATCGACTCAACAGCCTGCTTTATGCAAACCGAACCTTCCTCGATTGGACCGGCTATTCCACGTTGGATGCGCTGAACGAGGCCGGCGGCCTCGAAAGTCTGTTCATCGAGAGCACAGGCGGGCCATCTTCCAATGAGGCCAGAAACGGCGCCAAAACGCTGACCATTGCGACCGTCAACGGCAAACAGAAACCTGTCGAGGGCCGGCTGTTCAGCGCGACCTGGAACAATGAAAATGCTCTGGTGCTGATGATCAACACCCAGGTCAGCACCGACACCAAGTCCGCCGACGCCGCGTTGCATCGGGAAAACCATGAACTCAGGGCAATTCTCGATACAGCCACCGACGGCGTTCTGGTGCTCGATCGCACCGGGCGCATAGTCTCGGCAAACCGTAGCGCCCAAGCTCTATTCGGTTACGACGCCGCTGATTTTCCCAACCTTTCCGTGAGCGATCTCCTGGCGCCCGAAAGTCGGCGCTCAGTCCTCGACTATCTCGAGCGGCTCACGCGCGGCTCCGGCGCCGGCGTGCTCGACGCGGGTTATGAGGCCATTGGCCGCGTGCGTCAGGGCGGGCTTGTTCCTCTGTACATCACCATTGGCCGTATTGAAGATGGCGAAAAGCTTTGTGCCGTGCTGCGCGACGTCACCGCGTGGAAGCGCACCGAGGAGGAATTGACCAACGCCAAGCGGGCGGCGGAGAAAGCCTCCAGCGCCAAATCCGAATTCCTCGCCAAGATCAGCCACGAAATTCGCACGCCGCTCAACGCGATCATCGGCTTCTCCGAGGTCATGATGGACGAACGCTTCGGGCCGGTCGGCAACGATCGTTATCGGCAATACCTCAAGGATATCCACGCCTCGGGTGGGCACTTGATTTCGCTGCTGAATGATCTTCTTGACCTGTCGAAAATTGAGGCCGGAAAGCTTGACCTGACATTCGTGAGCGTAAGTCTCAACGATCTGGTGCAGCAATGCGTGGCAATCATGCAGGAGCAGGCAAACCGTGAGCGCGTCATCATCCGCACGTCACTGCCAACAAACCTGCCGCACATTATCGCCGATGCGCGATCGATGCGGCAGATCGCACTCAATTTACTGTCGAACTCGATCAAATTTACCGGTGCTGGCGGGCAGGTGATTATTTCTACCGCGCTGACGGACGATCAAGAGGTCGTCCTGCGCGTTCGCGACACTGGCGCCGGCATGAGCGAAAAGGAACTGCAAATCGCACTTGAGCCGTTTCAACAAGTTGCCACTGCGGCGCGCTGGGATTCCAGCGGAACCGGGTTAGGCCTCCCGATCACCAAGGCGCTGGTGGAGGCCAACCACGCGCATTTCCGTATCACCAGCCAGGTCAACGACGGCACACTGGTCGAAGTTGCTTTTCCGGCCGCTCGGGTGCTGGCGCAATAATTCCCAAATCGGTTAGGCTCTCTTTATGAGCCGACTGTGCCGTTTCGTCTCTATCGCAATGGCGTTTGCGATCACAACGTCGGGCGCTTTGCGCGCACGCGCGGCCGAGCCCGTCGACCTTCTTCTGGTGCTGGCCGCCGACGTTTCGCGAAGCGTCGACAGCCAGAAGTTCCAGTTGCAGAGGGAAGGCTACGCCGCCGCGCTTGCCGATCCTCACGTGCTTGATGCGGTCCGTTCCGGCCGCAATGGCCGCGTTGGCGTTCTGTTTCTGGAGTGGTCAGGACTCGGCAACCAGAAGGTCGTGATAGATTGGATGATGATAGATGGACCGAAAGCTGCTCAGACTTTCGGTGACCGGCTGCTCGAATCGCCACGCTCCTTTGCCGACCGGACCTCGATCAGTGGCGGCATCGATGCCGCCGTAGCGCAATTTGCAAGCGCACCGTTTACTGCCCAGCGCCACACCATCGATGTTTCCGGCGACGGCACAAACAATGCAGGCCGCGATGTTGTGCAAGCGCGGGACGAGGCGTTGGCGCTGGGAATTAGTATCAACGGCCTGGTGATCCTTAGCGAGACGCCACTCCCTTGGAATCCGGAGCACACCAACCCGCCTGGTGGGCTGGCAAACTACTATCGAAATAATGTCATCGGCGGGCCGGGTAGCTTCGTGCTGGAAGCCAAGGACTTCGATTCGTTCGGCCAAGCGATCATCAAGAAGATGATCGCGGAAATCGCGGACGCCCGGCGGCAGGGGGCGCCGTTTCTGCGGTAAAGCTTAACTGCGCCAGCCTTGAAAGGGTCACATAGCCCGGCCAAAGTTGGCGTTAGCGGGCCCGATGCTATAGTCCGCCGGCGTTGACGCCGACACAACCGGAACCCTCCTTTTGACCGCCGCCACCGGCTTGAAACGCCTGGGAATTATCTTGCTTGCAGTGGTTGCAGGCGGATTGGTCGTGCTCTCAACTGCCGGCTATTTGATCTCTGCGGATGCGGTGCGCCAACAGGTCGTGGCTGAAATCCGCGCCGTAACCGGACTCGAGCCGGTATTGCGGGGCAAAGCCAGCGTCTCGTTGTTTCCCGCTGGCAGTGTCAGCTTCGCCGATGTGGTACTCGGCGACAGCAAGCAACCCGCCCTTTCCGCCGAGCGGTTGACAGCGCGCCTGCGGTTTTTTCCGCTTCTTGTCGGCCGTGTCGAAATTGCAGACGTTTTGCTGGACCATCCGAACATTGCGATCGAATTACAGCCGAACGGCCAATCCAATTGGTCGGGCCTGATTGAGGCGCTAACGCGCAGCCAGGTCGCCACACAACATCTCGCTGCATTTTCCGAAATGCGTATCGATAGCGGCACTGTCGTCATACACGACGGCGTGCGCAAACTTACCGAGACATTGTATGGCGTGGAGGTCTCGCTCGCGTGGCCTGCGATCTCCAAGAGCTTTGGGGCCACGGGTCATTTTATTTGGCATGACGCGCCGATTGACGCGAGCTTGACGCTCGCCGATTTTCCCGCGGCACTTGCCGGAAGCCGAAGCGGGCTAAAGCTTCGCGTGACCGGCGCACCGGTAAAGGCAGCGTTCGAAGGCGCGATCAGCCTTAAACCCACCCTCAAAGTGGAAGGTACGCTTGCCGGCGACGCCGCATCACTGCGCAATGCCTTGATCTGGGCCGGACAGAAACCACCGCCCGGCGGCGGCTTCGGCCGTTTCGCAATCAAGGCCCGGACTAACGTCGTGGGAGGCACCATCAGTCTGTCGAGTGTCAATGTTGAGCTCGACGGCAATAGTGCTGAAGGCGTCCTCACCTTCGCCGCCGACGGAAGGCAGACGCTGCAGGGCACGCTCGCCGCCGACACGCTCGATCTGACGCCTTATGTCTCGACGGTTCGCCTGCTCACGACCAACGAACGCGCGTGGAGCAACGGCCACATTACACTTGATGGTCTTTCCGGCCTCGACCTCGATCTGCGCTTATCGGCAGCTAATGTCGTGGTGTCGAATGCCAAGCTCGGTCGCACCGCCATCGCGGCAAACCTGCGCGGCGGGCATTTGGTCGTGACCGTCGGCGAAGCGCAGGCGTACGGCGGCATTATTAAAGGCTCGCTGGCGCTTACCAATTCCGATCAAGGCGTGGATATCAAGTCGCAATTGCAGTTCACCGACGTCGATTTGGAAACCTGCCTTGGTCAGCTGTTTGGGCTGCGCCGTCTCGAAGGCAAAGGAAATATAACATTCGCGGTTGATGGCGGCGGCGACAGCGTACTCGCGTTGACACATACGCTGAACGGAACGGCAAATTTGGTTGGAACCGACGGCGCGCTTGCGGGCCTTAACGTCGAACAGTTGCTGCGCCGGCTTGAGCGGCGGCCGCTGTCAGGCGGCGGCGAATTCCGCAGCGGGCGTACGCCCTACGACAAGATCGCGGTCGCGCTGAAGATCACCCAGGGCACCGTCACGGTCGAAGACGTGAAGATCGAGGGCGCGGCTGTCACACTTGCGCTCGCTGGCACAGCCTCAATTCCCGCGCGCGAACTCGATCTGAAGGGGACGGCTGCGCTGGTAACACCACCCAAGCCAGGCGCGACGCCATTCGAACTTCCGTTTATCGTCCAGGGCTCGTGGGACGACCCGATTATGTTGCCGGATCCAGAGGCACTTATTCGGCGTTCGGGTGCTGCCGCCCCGCTCCTCAACGCCGTGCGCGAACGCCGTGCCCGCGACTCGGTGCGCTCGGCTATTGAGCGGCTGACAGGCGGAGCACCGGCAGCCGGCACAATCCCGGCTGCGGGCGAACCCACCGCACCGGCCACACCCGAAAAACCCGAATAACTGCACGTTTGCGCCGTGCCCGCGGGCACGCCTTCGACTATTATTCAGCCGAAGACGAATCACCCGCCGGCGGGAACCGGCGCGACGGGTTGCGGATGCTGCATCCTCTCCTTCGAACTCTGGTCAAGGTCGCCGTCGCCTCGCTGGTGGTCGGGACCATCCTCGCCCATTTCGGTATCACCGCCGAGCAACTAATGCGCGAATTCGGACTCTCAACCGAGCGCCTTGAGGAATACGCAAAACAGGGTTTCGCCTGGGCCTGGCCGAACGTGCTGCTCGGCTCGATCGTGATAATTCCTATCTGGTTCGTGGCTTTTTTATTTCGCCCGCCCGGCAAGAGCAGCAGCGACTAACGTGCAATCATCAAACCTGCGCTCCCAAGGTCGCACGTTCGCGCCTGGCGGCGCCGCGTTTGACCATTAGCGACGACACCACAGTGATAACCGCAACGATCGCGATCATGATCGTGCACAACGCGTTGATCTCCGGTTTCACGCCAAGGCGCGCTTCCGAATAGATACGGATCGGCAGCGTCGTCGCGCCCGGTCCGGTCGTGAAGCTCGCGATCACCAGGTCATCAAGGGATAGCGAAAAGGCCAGCATCCAGCCGGCAGCTATCGCCGGCGCAATCAGCGGCAAGGTGATGGTCAAAAATGTCCTGAACGGCGGACAACCAAGGTCCATCGCGGCTTCTTCCAGTGAGCGGTCGAAGCTAAAAAGACGCGATTGCACAATCACGGTGACAAAACACATCGTCAACGTGGTGTGGCCGATGACGATGGTCCAAAATCCCCGGTCGACATTGATCGCCACGAACAACAGTAGCAGCGAAAGCCCGGTAATCACCTCAGGCATTACCAGCGGCGCGTAAACCATGCTAGAAAACAGCAATCGGCCACGGAACCGGCCCAGGCGGGTGAGCGCGATGGCGGCAAGTGTCCCGAGCACGGTTGCGCCAGTGGCCGACAGGGCCGCGACGCACAGGCTGATCCATGCCGCCTGAAGCACCGCATCGTCGCGCAACAGCTCACGGTACCACGCGAGCGACCACCCGCCCCAGATCGTCACCAACCGCGAGCCGTTAAACGAAAAGATCACCAATATAACGATCGGCAAATAGAGGAAGGCCAGGCCGAGCGCGACCGCAACGACATTGAAAGCCGAAACGCCGCGCTTCATCGACGCCCTCCCTCGAGGGACCGCTGTTGAAGTCGCTCATAGAAAAGGATCGGCACCAGAAGCAGCCCGAGCAGCGACACCGCGATCGCGGAGGCGACCGGCCAGTCGCGATTGGAAAAGAACTCGGTCCATAGCGTCTGCCCAATCATCAGCGTCTCCGATCCGCCGAGCAAATCCGGGATGACAAATTCGCCGACAATCGGGATAAAGCAGAGCAGCGCACCGGCGGCGACACCCGGTAGCGACAGCGGCACCGTCACCAGCCAGAACGCCTTCCAGCGTGGACAGCCAAGGTCGGCAGCCGCTTCCAGCAATGACTCATCCATTTTCTCCAGCACCGCGTAGAGCGGCAGCACCATAAACGGCAAGTAGGAATAGACGACGCCGATGTAGATTGCGGTGTCCGATGAAAGCCACACCGCGGGCGCGTCGACTAGGTGAAGGCGCATCAGGACGTCGTTTAATAGGCCATCGCGTTGCAGGATATTGATCCAGGCATAGACGCGAATGAGAAATGACGTCCAGAACGGCAGCACGACCGCCATCACCAGCAGCGGTTGCCAGGCACGCGGCGCACGCGCCATGCCGTAAGCGATCGGATAGCCTACCGCGAGTAGTATGGCCGTTGAAACAGCCGCAACTTCCAGGCTCTTGAGATAAGAAAATAGATAAAGCGCGTCGGAAGAGAGCAGCCGGAACGAATCGGCGGAGAGTTGCGCGACGAATAGCTTGAATCCCTCCCACCCAGCAGCAAAGTCGAACAGCGGCAAATACGGCGGCTGCGCCAGCGCGGTCTGCGACAGACTGATTTTGAAGACGATCACGAAAGGCGCGAGAAAAAAGACAACGAGCCACAAATAGGGCGCCAGAACGATGGCTCGTCCACTCCAGCTTCGATTCTCGGGGCGCGCGCTCATAGGCTATCCCGTCAAGACCACGCCGATACCCGGCGGCCACGATAGCCACACGGGGTCGCCCGCTTCGAATGAGTCCTTGCCGCGCGCGCTGACATTGGCGAGCGCCACTTTCATGAGCGATTGATCGATGAGCCGCACTTTATAAATTGACATGTCGCCCCGATAGCCGACTTCGACCACGGTGCCAGCCACAGCATTGTCTCCAACCGTGGGCCGTTCCCTGCTCGCGCTGATCTTTTCCGGCCGCAATGCCAGCCAAACCTTATCGCCGGATTTCGCCGAGCCGATGCCGGCGGCACGCAATTGTCCGAGGTCGCTGTCGATGGCACCATTTGCGGAAACGCGGCCCTCCACCAAAGTAATCTCGCCGATGAAATCAGCGACCCAGCGTGAATTGGGCCGTTCATAAATTTCTGCCGGAGTTGCAACCTGCATCAACCTGCCACGATCCATCACCGCCATACGGTGAGCGACAATCATCGCCTCTTCCTGGTCATGGGTGACGATAACAAACGTGGTTCCGAGTTTGCGCTGCAACTCCATCAGCTCAAATTGGGTCTCGGCACGTAATTTTTTGTCGAGCGCAGCCATTGGCTCGTCGAGCAACAGGACGCGCGGGCGCTTGATCAGCGAGCGCGCGAGCGCCACCCGCTGGCGTTGGCCACCGGAGAGCTGACTTACCCGCCGATCGCCGAAACCTTGTAGCCGCGTGAGCGCGAGCATTTCAGCGACGCGTTCGGCGATTTCTGCGCGGCTTGCATTTTCCTGCCGCAGGCCGAACGCGATATTGCCTTCGACCGTTAAGTGGGGAAACAGCGCGTAGCTCTGAAACATCATGTTCACCGGCCGCCGGTGCGGCGGCAGCTCGGCGATAGTCTCACCATCGAGGAGGATGCGGCCTTCACTCGGCGTCTCGAAGCCGGCAAGCATGCGTAACAACGTGGTTTTGCCGCAGCCAGAGGGGCCGAGCAGCGCGAAGAACTCCCCTTGTGCGATGTCGAGCGTCAGGGCTTCGACAGCGCTGACTGCGCCGAAGCGTTTGGTGATTGCCTCGAATCGCACCAGCGGCGGCCTGTCGCCTGGACCCCGTAACGCCTCGCCGCCGTCCGCCATTGATTCCCCATTTGCGTGGCACCACGCTAGCGGGACGCGCGTACACGCTCAACCCGGCGTCGATCGCCAACGAGATTCATCGGCTCGTCAACGTACGCTGAACGGCCTGTTTCCAACCGGCATATTTGCGTTCCCGCACGTCCGCTTTCATATGCGGCTCGAAGCGGCGATCGAGCCGCCATTGCGCCGCGAAGCCATCGAGATTTGGGCAGATCCCCGCGGCACGTCCGGCGAGATAGGCAGCACCCAACGCTGTCGTTTCCATCACCACCGGCCGGTCGACGGGGCTCGCCAACATGTCGGCGAGAAACTGCATCGTGATATCGCTGGCGGTCATGCCGCCATCGACTCGCAACACAGTTGCAGAGCTTTTCGACGCCGGCCAGTCGGCGCGCATGGCATCGAGCAGATCGCGGGTCTGATAGCCGACCGCCTCAAGTGCAGCCTGCGCAAGTTCGGCAGAGCCGGAATTGCGGGTCAACCCGAAGATCGCTCCGCGCGCCTGCGCATCCCAATAGGGCGCGCCCAAGCCGACAAAAGCCGGCACCAGATAGACTTGTTCAGCTGGGTCCGCGCGTTGCGCCAACGGGCCTACTTCAGGTGACGTGGCGATGAGCTTCAAACCATCACGCAGCCATTGCACGGCAGCGCCGGCGATGAAGATCGCGCCTTCCAGAGCGTAAGTCCGCCTGCCGTCGAGTTGGTATGCGATTGTTGTGAGCAAACGATTGCGCGAGACAACACGTTCAGAACCCGTGTTGAGCAGCGCAAAACAGCCCGTGCCATAGGTCGACTTCATCATACCGGGCGCAAAACAGCACTGGCCGATCGTGGCTGCCTGCTGATCCCCGGCAATACCCAAGACGCGGATCGGAGCGCCAAAGAGATCGGAAGTAGTCTCCCCGAACGCACCGGCACAGTCGCAAACATCGGGAAGCAATCCCTGTGGCACGCCAAAAAGCCTACAGAGCTCGCTGTCCCATTCACCTTTGTTGATATCAAACAATAATGTGCGCGCGGCGTTGGTTGCGTCCGTCAGATGCGCTTTGCCGCCAGTGAGGCGCCAGAGCAGAAAGCAGTCGATGGTGCCGAACGCGAGCGTGCCGGCTTCGGCCGCCGCGCGCGCGCCAGCCACATGATCAAACAACCATGCGATTTTGCTGGCGGAGAAATACGGATCGAGCAGGAGACCGGTCTTGCTTGTTATCTCGCCCTCGTGACCGGCCCGCCGCAATGCCTCGCAGTGGCCGACGGTGCGCCGATCCTGCCAGACGATTGCATTGTGGATGGGTTTTCCAGTGCCGCGATCCCAGACCACCGTGGTTTCGCGTTGATTGGTGACGCCAATGCCGGCGATGTCGTGCGCCGTGAGATTTGCCTGCGCCATCACCGTGCGCACCGTGGCGACAACCGCCGTCCAGATCTCCTCGGGATCGTGCTCAACCTCGCCGGGCGCCGGATAAATCTGGCGCAGTTCCTGTTGAGCGGTGGCAAGCGGCTGTAGCGCCGCGTCGAATGCGATCGCGCGCGTCGATGTGGTGCCTTGGTCGATTGCGATGAGAGCCATCGGCAACTTTAATTCCCCAGCGCTTTACAACGTTAGCCGCCACGCAATGAGGCGATGAACCGTTCGATCGCCGCGCAATCCTCTGGTGTCGCTTTTAGCCCGAGTTTACTGCGCCGCCAGAGCACGTCGTCGGCACTCTGCGCCCATTCGTTTTCCACCAGATAGCGGATTTCGGCCCCTGTGAGATCGCCGACAAAGCGCGGCCCCAGATCCTCCATGCATTGGGCATCCTTGAGGAATCGCTCGAGGCGGCGTCCATAGGCGTGCAAAAGACGCCGAGCGTGCGATGCATGTAGAAACGGCCATCGCCGCATTGCCTCTTCGACTTGGGCATCGAATTTGTCGGGGGCAAATTCCCCGCCGGGGAGTGTCGACCCGGCAGTCCATGGCGGTAGCGCCTCGAAGTAATGGCCGATCCGTGCCATCGCATGTTCCGCCAGTTTACGGTGGGTGGTGATCTTGCCGCCATAGACCGTGAGCAGCGGCGCTTCGCCATCGCGCTGGTCGAGCACAAGCTCGTAGTCGCGGGTCACGTCCTCCGGCTTGTCCGCGCCGTCGTCGTAGAGAGCCCGCACGCCAGCGAATGACCACACCAGTTCATCGGGCGTAACGCTATCGCGGAAATAGAGATTCACCGCCTCGCAAAGATATTTGATCTCTTCGGGATCGGGTGTCGGAGAATTCAGGTCGCCGACAAAATTTTCATCGGTGGTGCCTATCAAGGTGAAATCGTCGGCAAAGGGTAGAGCGAAGACCACGCGCCGGTCTGGAACCTCCAGGATGTAGCCATAGTCGTGCTCGAAGCGCCGGCGCACGACAATATGGCTGCCTTTGATCAGCCTGACCGGTCGAGGCAACGGTTGGCGGATGACGGTCTCTGCTATCTCGCCGATCCACGGTCCGGCAGCATTGACCAGAACGCGCGCGGTCTTTACATCGCGGCGCCCGCGGGCACTGAGCACCAACTCCCAATCGTGCCTGCGTTCCACGCGGTTGCACCGGGTTCGCGTGCGAATGACGGCGCCATGCTCGGCAGCATCAAGCGCATTGAGGACCACCAGCCGAGAATCGTCGACGCGACAATCGGAATATTCGAAGCCGTATTGAAATTCTCGCTTGAGCGGCTGGCCGACGACATTATGCGTCAAATCCACGGTACGCGAGGCCGGCAACAGTTTCCGCGCACCCAACAGATCGTAAAGAATGAGCCCGAAGCGCAACAAGAGCGGCGAGCGAAGTCCGGGCAACGGCGGGAGCATAAAGCGCAGAGGTCGGACTACGTGCGGCGCCATGCGCATCAGGACTTCGCGCTCGTTCAGCGCCTCCCGCACCAGGCGGAAGGCGCGATGCTCGAGATAGCGCAAGCCGCCATGAATCAACTTGCTCGAAGCTGACGAGGTGCCGGAGCCGAGATCGTTCATTTCGACCAGGAGCACACTCAAGCCACGGCCGGCGGCATCCCGGGCTAGTCCCGTTCCGTTGATGCCGCCGCCGATGATGGCGAGGTCGAAGTCGGCCATTGCCTGATGATTCGCTTTGATCCGAAGAATGGGCGGCTTACGCGGCGTACTCAAGAACAGGAGCTCGTTTACCCCGATTTACAGCGCAAAACCCTGGCGCGATTGCAAAAAGTCCGCTGCACAGCCATATCCAGTGAAGGATTGAAGCTTGCTGTTCGCTTTCCGCAAGCGCCACGGAACCTAAAATCAGCCCCGATGCCCTCGCCCCGCCTGCTCGTCGTTGAAGGAAACTCCCCACAGACCATGGCCGACCACCTGGCAGCCGGCGGCACTGTGGCAAGCAAAGCCTATTCAGACTTGCTGCGTGAGCTCCTTCCGGGGGCAGTGGTGGATATTTGTTATCCAGGCGACCCAGCCGCACTCTTGCCCGAAGGTACGTCGCTCGAGGGATATGACGGCATCGCCATCACGGGTTCGAGCCTTCATATCTACAACGCCGCTCCCGAAGTGATGCGGCAGATCGATTTGGTGCGTGCCGCACTCAAGACGGGAACTCCGCTATTCGGGTCATGTTGGGGTTTGCAGGTGATCACCGCGGCCGCCGGCGGCAGCGTTCGCAAAAACCCGAAAGGCCGCGAAATCGGGTTCGGTCGCGGAATTCGCCTGACCGAAGCGGGACGCAAACATCCGATGTACGCCGGCAAGCTCGACGTGTTCAACGCGCCAACCGTCCATCTTGACGAGATCGAAGCATTGGCACCCGGAACGACCGTGCTCGCCACCAATGCCGTGTCGGACGTTCAGAGCGCTGAAATTCGTACGAATGGTTCAATCGCCTGGGCCGTGCAATATCATCCGGAATATCCATTGCGTGAGGTTGCGGCGATCGTGCGGCGCATTGGGACGCGGCTGATTGAAGAAGGCTTTTTCGCCGATGAGGCGGATATCAAAATCTTCGCGAGCGACCTTGACACCCTTGACCGCGATCCCGGCTGCAAGCGGTTGTCATGGCGCCATGGCGTCAGCAAAAATGTTCTCGACAAGCGGCTTCGCGTCAGCGAGGTGGCCAACTGGATCGAATTCCAGGTGTTGCCGACGCGCGTGAAGCGGGGACGAGGCTAGCGCATGGTCCCGAAAAGCATGTCGACCCCGATCGGGGATGGGATCCGGTTTTCGGATAAGATCATGCGCAAAGGGTTATAAGATGGATTATTCCGGCAAGCACGTGGTGATTACCGGCGGCACCGGCGCTCTCGGCACTGCGGTCGCGAGCGCGTTGATCGCCGCTGGCGCGACTTGCACCGTGCCATACGTTCACGAAGGCGAAGCGCAACGCTTTCCCGTGCGTGGCGATCCGAACGTGACTTTGATTGCGGTTTCCGACCTCGCCGAGGAGACAGAGGTCGCAAAACTTTATTCAGGCATAAAGCCTTGGGCTTCGATCCATATCGCTGGCGGGTTTTCCGCGGGCAAAGTCGCAGAAACCGACAAGAAGGCGCTCATGGCGCAGATCGACAGCAACCTCACTTCCTGTTTTCTTTGCTGCCGCGCGGCGGTGAACGCATTCCTCGCCGGCGGCCAAGGTGGGCGCATCGTCAACGTCGCAGCGCGCCCCGCGCTGGAGTGGCGTAGCGGCGCCGGTATGACGGCTTACACAGTCGCCAAGGCGGGAGTCGCGGCACTCACTGTGGCGCTTGCCGAAGAAGTTGCCAAAGACGGCATATTGGTCAACGCCGTCGCTCCCTCAATCATGGACACACCCGCCAATCGCAAGGCGATGCCGAAGGCGAATTTCGACGCATGGCCAAAGGTCGAGGACGTGACGGCGACGATCTTGTTCCTCGCTTCGCCCGATAACAAAGTTACCCGCGGCGCGATTGTGCCGGTGTACGGGAAATCCTAGCCGGCGATCGGGACCAGCTCGAGCGGTGGACGCAACAAGCGTTGCACGGTGCCGGAGGCGACGACCGTGCGGCCTTCCGCATAGGCCTCGTGGTTCTTTTCAATATCGTCGAGTTCGTAAAGATAGTTCACCATCAGCCCGTACGCCTGTGCCATTGCGCGTTCCGAGGTATCGGCGAGCCAATTGATCCGTTCGAGGCGCGCGCCATTTCCCAGGTGAAAGCGCGCCACCGGATCGAGCGGCGCGCCGCGTCCATTGCGTGCCCGCAAAAAATAATACGCCGCCGCGCGCATGACCGTGTCTTGTGCTTGCGCCGCCATCTCTCCGTTAGTCCACCAACCAGGCTGGTCAAGCTCAACGAGGATTGCTTTATCCGCCTCCGTGAGCGCCGCAGACTTCTCCTCGGCCCGCTCGCGCCTGAGCCACGCAGCGAAGCTCGTTACCGGCGACAGCGTCACATATGTCGAGAGCTTTGGCACTTCGCGGCCGACTTCCTCGACGACTTGCTTGATCAGGAAACTGCCGAACGAAACGCCGGAAAGACCGCGCTGGCAATTGGAAATCGAATAGAATGTGGCGGTGCGAGCTTTTTCGACCTCCGCCACCTCGCGGTCTTTTCCAAGGATCGGTGCGATCGCAGCCGGAATATCGCGGGTCAGGGCTACCTCGACGAAAATAAGCGGCTCGTCCACCAGCGCCGGATGAAAGAAGGCAAAGCAGCGCCTGTCGGGCGGATCGATGCGCCGGCGCAGGTCTTCCCAATCGTGGATCTCGTGCACGGCCTCGTAGCGAATGATTTTTTCGAGCACGATCGCAGGCGTCGACCAGTCGATGCGCCGCAGCACCAGAAAGCCGCGATTAAACCACGACGAGAACAGGTGGACAAAATCATCGTCGACCGCGCGCAGGTCTTCGCGATGATCGAGCGAGTCCATCAACTGCTCGCGCATACGCACCAGTGCGGCGGTGCCACCCGGCGCTAGGTTGAGTCTGCGGAATAGTTCCTGCCGACGCGGCTCGGAGGCGACGTGCACTTCGGCGGCGGCCGCATCGGACGGGCTCGCGCGCCAGGCGTTGATCGCCCCTTCCATGCGAGCGGTGTCGGTACCATAGCGCTGTGCGAGCGCCTCGAAAAAGGCGATGCGTGGGCCGGTCGTGAGCGTGGCGTAACGACTGAGGATTTCGCGCGCCAGCGCCACACCCGAAGCCTCGCCACGGCCCGACAATAGATCCTCGCACAACTCAACAATACTTTCGGAACGGGCGGACGCGTCGCCGCGGCGGTCGCCCGCGAGCAGCGCACGGCCGCGTTCGGAAATTGTCTGTAATAGCTCACCGAAAAACGAGGTGTTCATTTAGGCCCTATGGCAACGCCCATCAGATGATCAGGCAACCATGTGGCAATTTCGGGAAAGAAGCACAAGATGAGGATCGCCAGCATCATGCAAATGACATATGGGAACGTACCCCACATCACTTGCGCCAGCGGCACATCGGGCGCAATGGCATTGACGATATAGATATTGAGGCCGACCGGCGGGTGGATCAGGCCGATTTCCATGTTGATGGTCAGAATCACACCGAACCACACCGGATCAAAGCCCGCTGCCGTAATAATGGGCAGCAAGATCGGGCTCGTCATCAGAATGATGGCCGCCGGCGGAATGAAGAACCCGCAGACCAGCAGGAAGATGTTGATGAGGAACATCAGCATCCATTTATTGGCGTGCAGATCCGCGATCCCCTGCGCCAGTGTCTGGGTGAGATAGAGCGACGTGAGCATGTAGCCAAATAGTACAGCGGTGGCGATGATGGTCAGGATCATCACTGACTCGCGCATGGTATCGCGCAGGATCAGCCAGATCTGATCGACCTTCCAAAGGCGATAAATCAAGACTGCCAGGAACATGCACAGGGCCGCCCCGACGCCAGCGGCTTCCGATGGCGTCGCCACGCCGCCATAGAGGGCGTACATGACACCGACAATGATGAAGATGAAGGGCGCGATCTTGGGGATCGATTGAAATTTTTCCTTCCATGAATAGCGGAAATCGACGGCATGCGAGCGAAACCCTCGCTTCCAGATGATGAACACGCTCCACAGCATGAAGAGGCCGGTCAGCATAAGGCCGGGGAAAACGCCGGCGATAAACAGACGGCCAATCGATGTCTCGGTGGCGATGCCATAAAGAATAAACGTGACAGATGGCGGTATCAGAATGCCGAGCGTGCCACCGGCGCAGATCGAGCCAGTTGCGACATCATCCGGATAACCGCGGCGGCGCATCTCCGGAATGCCCATTTTGCCGATAGCCGCGCAACAAGCGGGCGATGATCCGGTGAGAGCGGCAAAGATTGCGCAAGCTCCGAGATTCGAAATGACAAGACCGCCCGGCAATCGGTAGAGCCAGCGGTCAAGCGCTTCGTAGAGGTCCTTGCCCGCCGGCGACGAGCCGATCGCCGCGCCCATCATCACGAACATCGGAATTGCAACGAGCGTGAACTCGTCAAGCCCGGACCAGAACGTCTCGGCGACGACATGCAGGGCATCAAAGCCTTGAAAGAGGACGAGGAACGCGATCGCAATCGCGCCGAGCCCGAAAGCGACCGGGATACCGGACACCAGCATCAGCAACGTGACGATGAGGACAAGCGCTCCTTGCGTTGTCGGGCTCATGGCGCGCCACCCAACAATTCTTCCGCCTGCGCCCGGGCTACATCTTCGGCACTCTCTTGGTCCTTAATGCCGAATGGCGGCGTGCGCCCGGTCACCAGGCACAATGTGTCCGCGACATATTGGAGGGTGAGAAGGCCGAGCCCGACCGGCATCGACAAATAGGGAATCCAAAGTCGCGCGCGCCATACGGTGTTGGAGAGCCACCGCTCCGAATAGGCTTCGTACCAATAAGCCGTGCAGAGTGTGAAAATGACGATGCAAAAGGCCAGCGCCAACAGGCTTGTAAACAACGCAAGCCAATACCGCAGGCGGGGACCGAGGTGCAGCGGCAGAATATCGACATTAACGTGCCCGCGCGTCATCAGCACGTAAGCACTACCGACGAAGGTGGCGCCGACAATGCAGTATGTCACGACGTCGATCTGCCAGATCGTGGTCCGATTCAAAATATAACGCTCAACCACGATGTCGCATATTACGAGAACCGCGGCAGCGATGAGAAAGGCCGCAAACACTCCCGCCACGCGCGACAGGAATGCTACAGCCCGAATGTAGGTGTCCATGGGCTTGTCTTTTTCGGTGTGGTCCGAAGGTCCGAACTGCGCGCGCTACGCGCGCTTGGTGGGCTGGCCGGCGAACAACGCGTCCGCCGGCCATTGTTGCAACTATTTCACCGCAAGGGCTTCGTCGATCAACTTCTGGCCGTTGGGCACTTCCTTGGCAAATTGTGCGTAAGAGCTCTTTTTTGCCACATCGAGCCAGGCCTGATAGTCGGCGTCATTCAAGCTGACTACTTTCGCCTTGTGATCTTCGAAAGCCTTGATCGCCTCCTGATTGATCGCATCTGCTTTGCCTTCGAAATAGGCCTGCGCCTTTTTGCCCGCCGCGATTAGTACGTCTTGCTGTTGCTTGTTGAGCTTGTCGAAGCTCTTTTTTGACATCAACATCGGCTGATACATAAACCACAGCGCGTTGTTACCAGGCGCTGTCAGACAGTCCGCCACTTCATAGAGTCGCATCGACGCGAAGGTCGAGAGGCTGGTGTCGGTGCCATTGACGACGCCGGTCTGGAACGCATTGTATATTTCGTTCGACGGCGGGCTCACAATGCTCGCGCCAGCGCTTTCCCACATGCCGGCAAAGGTCGGGCCTGCAGCACGGAATTTACGGCCTTTCATATCGTCCGGCTTCAAGATGCAGCCGTTCTTGGATGCCATACCACCCGCGAACCATGCGTCGGAAAGCACTATCACGCCCCGCTTTTCGATCTCGGCGCGAATGTCTGTCATGAATTGCGAATTGTTGATGCGTTTCGCCCGCTCCTGGCTACGGATCAGGCCCGGCATCAGCGTCGCGCTGAATACAGGGATTTTTCCGCTTGCATAGTCGAGTGGGAAGAGCGTGATGTCGAGTTGCCCGTTGGCCGTGGCATTCCATTGGTCGTTCGGCTTAAACAGCGATGCACCGGGATAAACCTGAATCTCCAGCCCGACATTGGCGTCCTTGGCTTCCTTCGCAACCATCTGCACCATGTCGTCACGAACGTCGCCCTTGCCGCCCGGGAATTGGTGCGAAGCCTTCAGCGTTACTTGCGCGTGCACCGATACCGACAGCACGATCAGCGCACCGGCTGCGGCAAAGTAAGTCGAGATTTTCCTCATTTTGTGTTCCTCCGTGGGGATTTTTTCTGGCGGCGGAAATTTCCGCCGCGTTTGGTCGCAATCAAAACGATAACCAATACCCCTCGTCGCCCCTTTTTCACATTAGCCGCCGGTGCGACGCAGCGCTATAGCCTCGTTGGCAATTTTGCCTGTAACCACATGCGACTTATAGATAATTCGGGCTATGGCCAGCATGCGCCGATGACCTTATAACCCCCGACATCGCTATTCATTCCGCATATTTCCGGGGGAGTTTTTATCCATGCCGAAGCCGTTAGCGGGCCTCCGCGTCCTTGAACTTGCCCGCATCCTGGCCGGACCCTGGGCCGGCCAGGTGCTGGCCGATCTCGGCGCCGACGTGATCAAAGTCGAGCGCAAGGGAACCGGCGACGACACGCGAGGTTGGGGCCCGCCTTTCGTGGAAGGGATCGACGGCAACCACATCGGGTCCGCCTATTTTCATTCCGCCAACCGGGGCAAGCGATCGATCGAGATGGACTTCGAGAATGACGAAGGCCGGCGCATCGTGTGCAAGCTCGCCGCGCGCTCGGATGTGTTGATCGAAAATTTCAAAGTCGGGGGGCTGGCGAAGTTCGGGCTGGACTACAAAAGCCTCGCGCCCGAATGTCCGCGCCTCGTCTACTGCTCGGTGACCGGCTTTGGACAAGATGGTCCCTACGCCAAACGCGCCGGCTATGACCTGATGGCGCAAGGCATGGGTGGGATCATGGATTTAACCGGTATGGCGGACGGCGAGCCAACCCGCATCGGCATTCCGGTGTCCGACATCTTCACCGGGGTTTATTCTGTCATCGGCATCCTGGCTGCTCTAGCGCAGCGCGAGAAGACCGGCAAAGGCTGCTATGTCGACACTGCGCTGGTCGATTCTACCGTTGGCGTATTGTCGAACCAGGCGATGAACTTTCTCGTCTCCGGCACTGTGCCCAACCGCATCGGCAACGCACACGCGAATATTGTCCCCTATCAGGTTTTTCCGGTCGCGGACGGACACGTGATTGTCGCCACCGGGAATGACAATCAATACGTCAAATTCTGCAAAGTGCTGGGCGCACCCGAACTCGCGCAAAACCCGGCTTACAAAGACAATGTCGGACGGCTGAAACACCGCGAAGAGTTAATCGGAAAATTGTCGACACTCACCGCACGCATAAAACGCGACCTACTGCTCGAAAAGCTCGAAGCCCAGCAAGTGCCGGCGGGACCGATCAACAATCTCGACCAGGTATTCAACGATGCACAGGTTATTCACCGCGGCATGAAGCTGAGCCTGCCGAGCGATGCTGCCAAGGGCGGCACCATTCCCGGCGTACGTACACCGATCGTGCTCGATGGCTGGAAGGCGGCATCCGAAAACCCCGCGCCGCGCCTTGGCCAGCACACGGCCGAAATTCTGCGAGAGATCGGAGAAGGTTGATCGCCGTGCCAGCCGCTAGCTGACGGCGGTCGGCGCCAGCGCGTCGATATCGGTTGCCACATCGATGACGGCCGGGCGTTTCTCGGCGATCGCGCGGGCCAAAGCCGGCGCAAATTCGCTGGCACGCTCAACCCGAATGCCGAGCGCACCCATGTCCTCAGCGAGTTTGGCAAAATTCATTGGATTGTAGGTCCATAATTCGCGCGCCTTGGTGGTCTGTTCACCGCCATAGGCACGATCGAAACCGCGTTTCGATTGATTGCCGCCGCCATTGTTATTGACGACAGTGACCGACGCGAGATTCCAGCGCACCGCCGTTTCGACCTCGCCGATGTGATACCAAAAGCCGGCATCACCCGTGAAAACGATCACTGGGCGCTCGGGGCATGCTGCTTTGGCGCCTATACCGGCCGGAAATGCCCAGCCGAGGTGCCCCGCGCTGCGCATGTAGCTTTGCGTCGGCGTGCGCAGATCGTACATGCCACCCATCCACATGCCGGCATGCCCGGTATCGACGACGACGATCGCATCGTCAGGAACGTGTTTGGTCAAGTCGCCGCAGATGCGCGCCGGATGGATTGGCACCGCGTCCGATTCCAGCGCTGAATTGTATTTGGCGTACCATTCGGCGCGCAGATCCGAGATCTCCTTGATCCAGGCCGCACGTTTTGTCGCGCTGGACTTGTCGATCTGGCCCAGCATGCGCACGACCACATTTCTGGCGTCACCCAGCACACTTGCCAGCAGCGGATAATTGCGCCCGAGCGATTCCGGCTCGATATCGATTTGGATTGTGGGCGTGCCGATCTTCGGTACGGCCCAGAAATGAGTTGTCATGCCGCCGGTTTCAGAACCAATGAAGCACACGAGGTCGGCGCGATTCACCGCACGATTGGCACATTCGCGGGAATAGCTGCCAACCACACCCACCGAAAGCGGATGCGTGCCGGGGATAATGTCCTTGCCGTTCAGCGAAGTTGCGATCGGGATTTGCAGGGCCTCGGCAAGCGCGATCAATTCCCTCCCCGCACCGGAGGCGCGTGCACCGCCGCCCACAACGATGATCGGGCGTTCGGCTTTTTGCAGCAGCTCGAGCGCAGCCTTCACATGCGCAGACTCCGGCTCAGGACGGAACGGCGGAACGCGGGAGAACTGTGTCTCCACCATTGCGTCCATTTCGGCTTCGTCGAGATCGAGCTGTCCCTCATTTCCTCGGAATTGCAGATGCACAGGCCCTGGCACACCGGTCGTCGCAGCGCGAAAGGCCTGCCGCACCATGTCCGGAATGCGTCCAACGTCATCAATCGTGACGTTCATCTTCGTCACCGGTTCAAAGGCCGGGACGTCATCGATTTCCTGATAGACCTTGCGGAACTTCGTCTTCGGATCGCGGCCGCCCGTCATCGCGATCACTGGCGAATGCGCGAGGTATGCATCGCGCAGGCCCGCGGCCAGATTGAGTGCGCCGATCACCTGCGCCATGCAAATTCCCGGCTTGCCGGATGCCCGCGCATAGCCGTCCGCCATGTAAGCTGCGGATTTCTCGCCGTGACAATGTACGCGTGCGATATTCGTCCGCCGCTCCATCTCGGCAAAGGTGCGCCGAAGAACTGCCGGCACCATAAACACATGGGTGACGCCGTAGCCGGCCAACATGTCGGCAAGAACTTCAGCGCCGACGCGTTTCATATTGTGTCCGACAGTCGCCATGATCAACTACGACCTTTCACTCGGGAATAAATTTCATCGCTATGCCGTTGATGCAATAGCGTAAGCCAGTCGGCGGCGGCCCGTCGGGGAATACGTGGCCAAGATGACTGCCGCAGCGGCTGCAATTAACTTCCGTGCGTATCATGCCGTGACTGCGGTCCTCGATGGACTCGACGGCTCCGGGCACCGGGTCGTTAAAGCTTGGCCAGCCGGTACCGCTTTCGAATTTCTTTTTCGAGACGAACAATGGCTGATCGCAGCCGGCGCAGATGAATGTACCGGAGCGCTTCTCATAATTGAGCGCGCAACTTCCCGGCATTTCGGTGCCGTGTTCGCGCATGATCTCATACTGCTCCGGCGTAAGCAGCTTGCGCCATTCGGCCTCGGTGTGGGTGACCGCGTATTGCTTTGCCATCTTTGCTGCTTCTCCCTCAAAGTCATTCCGGGGCGCACCGAAGGTGCGAACCCGGAATCCAGAAAGATCCATTGCCGCCAGTCGATGACGGCAAGTGCCGTCATTTGATCGCGAGCGGGTTGACCGGCGATCCCACCGCGCCCGTGATCGGAATGGCCGGCGCCACAAACAGGAATTCGTACACTTTGTCCTGATCACAATCGTCGGCGAGTTCTTTCAAATTGAAAATCTCGCCCATGGTCATGCCCATAATCGGTATCGTGATCCAGTGCCAGGGCTGGTTGATCCCCTCTTCGCTCTCGTTCGGCCGCACCTCGCAGCCCCAGGTATCGCTCGCAAGCGCGGCAAGCTGGGTATCCTTGACGAAATCGAGAGTCTCAAACGAAAAGCCGGGCGCGTCGCCACCTGGATAGCCGTCCCAGCTTCCCGCCTTTTGACAGCGCTCCATCATGCCCGTGCGCACGATGACGTAGTCGCCGCGCTTTAGCTCAACCTTTTGCTTTTTCGCAGCCCCGTAAAGATCGTCATTGGTGATGCCGTAGCCGTCATCGAGGGCCTCGACATTCTTGTAGCGTGCAACATCGAGAAATACGCCGCGTCCGACCATTCTGCTCTTGGTTTTTTCGATCCCGCATTTTTGCGCGCCGGCCGATGTCACTTCGCGGCAGTCATAGCCGTTCCACATGTAGTTTTCATAGAACACGTGGCCCAGCCCGTCCCATTGCGTGCCGCATTGCAAAGGCATCGTCACCATATCGTCGGCGGCGCGGATACCTCGCTTGTCGAGCACACCGGAATAGGCGTCGGTGCCCGTACGCAGCATCGTGTGTATAGGATTGGTGCGCCCCATCGACGGGTATTTGCTTTTTGCGCCCTGGGGACCGGTGTGATCGAAGTTCAGCGCGAGCGAAATCACTTTGCCCTTCTTCACGAGACGCGTGGCGGCCACGATATCCTCGGCCGTCGTGTAGTTGAGTGTGCCGACCTCGTCATTCGGGCCCCACTTGCCCCAATTTTTGTACTTCTCTGCGGCTTCGCGCATGTCCTGACGGGTAACCTTTCGAGCCGGCATTGAGTTTCCTCTGACGAGAATGGGACACATTGGCCGCCGGAATACAGCCTGTGAAGGCGGACGATGCAAGCCCTACTGGCAAGAGACCCCTGCAATGCTACGATGAAAAAAAGGGAGGAAACGATGCACCGGCTGTTTCGCCTTCTGGCGACCGGCACGCTGTTGTTCGGCGCGCTGTCTGCCCCCCTCATCGCCCAAGCGCAGGACAACGCGGCTTACCCCACACGCCCGGTCAAGATCGTCGTGCCATTCGCACCGGCCGGTCCGACCGACGTGATGGCGCGCCTGATCGCACAAAAGCTGAGTGACAGCCTTGGCAAGCAGTTCTACGTCGAGAACCATCCCGGCGCCGGCGGCAATCTCGGGATGGCGCTGGTCGCTAACGCGGCTCCCGATGGCTATACGCTGCTGCTGGTCAGCTCCAGCGTCGTCGTCAATCCGAGCCTGTATGAAAAAGTGCCCTATGACGTCTTCAAAAGTCTCGCGCCGGTAACGCTGGCTGGATCAAGTCCAAACATTCTGGTCGTCCATCCGTCAGTGCCGGCGAAGAACGTAAAAGAACTCATTGCCTACATTCATGCCAATCCCGGTAAAGTGAGCTTCGCGTCCCCGGGTTTCGGCACCACGGCAAGTCTTGCCGCCGAGAACTTCAAATACGCGCTCAAGCTCGACATTCAGCCGGTACCGTTCAATGGCGCGGGCCCTGCACTCAACGCCGTTGTCGCCGGGCAAGTGCAAATCGGTTTTATGGCGCTTCCGCCGGTCACTCCGCACCTGAAAGCGGGGACTTTGCGCGCGCTCGCATTAACAACGGAAAAGCGCGTAGCCGCGGCGCCCGACGTGCCGACGATGGCAGAAGCGGGTGTCCCTGGCGACCAGATCTCCGATGTGATGCAGGCTGTCTTTGCGCCGGCCGGCACACCGAAGCCGATCATCGATCTGTTGCAGAAGGAAATCGCCAAAGCGGTGGCCGCACCTGACGTCAAGTCGAAGCTCGACTCGCTCGGCTTCGAGGCCATCGCCGATACACCCGAGCATTTCGCCGCGCGCATCAAGATGGAAGTGCCGAAATGGGCAAAGGTGATCGAAGCGGCCAAGATTGAAAAAGTGAAATAAACAAAACAGTTCGTATGGGGAGAAGTGCATGAAACTCACAATCCGTATGCTCGCATCACTGGCCGCAGCCGTGCTCGCCAGCAGCGCGGCCCAGGCCGCAAGCTATCCCGATCATCCGGTGAAAGTCGTCGTACCGTTTGCCGCCGGCGGACCGACCGACGTGATGGCGCGGCTCGTTGCGCAAAAATTGTCGGAAAAACTTGGACAGCAATTCTATATCGAGAACATTGGCGGCGCCGGCGGCAATATCGGCACCGTCAATGTCGCGCGATCGGCTGGCGACGGCTACACGATCCTGGTTGCCTCCTCGAGCTATGTGGTGAACCCGAGCCTCTACAAAAATTGTCCCTACGATCCGTTCAAGGATTTCGTTCCGATCATCCTTGCCGCGATTACTCCGAATATTCTGATCGTCCATCCTTCGGTCCAGGCGAAAACAGCGAAGGAATTGATTGAGGTTATCAAGGCCAATCCCAACAAGTTCACGTTCGCTTCGCCCGGCCTCGGCACCACGCCGGACCTTGCGAGCGACCTGTTCAAGGCCACGTATCATCTCGACTTCGCCATTGCGCCTTACAAAGGCGGCGGCCCGGCAGCCCAGGCCGTCTTGGCCAATGAAGTCCCGGCATCGTTCGTCGCCATGACGCCGACGACGCAGTTGGTGCAGACGGGCAAGCTGCGCGCGCTTGCGGTTACGACCAAGAAACGCTCCACCGCGCTGCCGGACGTGCCGACCCTCGCGGAAGCCGGCATCACCGGGCAGGAATCCGAAACGATGCAAGGCGTCTTCGCGCCGAAAGGAACGCCCAAGGAGATCGTGGATCTCTTGCAGAAAGAGATCGCCGCGATCGTCACGAACCCCGACATGAAGGCGAAAATGGCGCCGCTCGGCTTCGAACCGGATGGCGGCTCGTCGGCCGAGTTTGCCGCTTACATCAAGACAGAAGTTGAAAAGTGGAGCAAGGTCATTAAAGACGCCAACATTCCGCAAATCCAGTAGTTCGGCTCGTTATCCAGCGCAATGCGTATCGTCGATATTCGAGAGACGGCGATTCCGCTCAAATCGACGCTCTCCAATTCGAGCTTCGATTTCACCGAAATGACGACATCGGTGGTCGCGGTAATCACCGACGTCGTTCGAAACGGGAAGCCGATTTGCGGCTTTGCCTTCAACTCCACCGGCCGTTACGCCTGCGGCGCGCAGATGCGCGCACGCTTTATTCCGCGCATTCTCGCCGCCGATCCCGCCACGCTTATTGAGAGCAGTGGTGAGAACCTTGATCCGGAAAAAATCTTCGCCTGCATGATGCGGCGGGAAAAAGCGGGTGGCCATTCCGAGCGCTCGATTGCTATTGGCACCATTGAAATCGCCCTATGGGACGCCATTGCCAAAATTGCCGACAAACCACTGCATGCCTTGCTGGCCGAACGCTTCAACAAGAGCAAAATTGCGGACAAAGTGTTCTGTTACGTCGGTGGCGGATGGTATTGGCCGGGGCAAACGATCAAAGACCTGCAGGATGAAATGCGCCGGCACCTCGACGCCGGCTACACCATGGTGAAGATGAAGGTCGGCGGGTTGCCGTTGGATCAGGACCTGCGCCGGCTGGAGTCTGTGCTTGAAGTTGTCGGCTCGGGCGAACATCTCGCGGTCGATGCCAATTGCAAATTCGGTCGCGACGAAGCCCTGAGCTACGCCAAGGCGCTCGCACCGTTCAAGCTGCGTTGGTTTGAGGAGCCCTGCGACCCGCTGGATTTTGCGTTGTTCGCGGAGCTTGCAAGCATCTACCAGCCACCACTTGCCACCGGCGAGAACCTCTATTCGACCCAGGACGTAGAGAACCTGGTGCGCTTCGGCGGCTTCCGCGCCGGACGGGATGTTATCCAGATTGACCCGCCGCAGGCCTATGGCATCGGGCAATACGCCCAGACGGTGGAGATGCTGTCGCGCCACGCCTGGCCGCGCGCGTCGCTGTTTCCCCACGGCGGCAACCAGATGTCGCTCGCCATTGCCGGCGGCTTCGGACTTGGCGGCGCGGAATCATACCCCGGCGTGTTTGGCGATTTCGGGGGTTTTGCCGACGATGCGCGCATTGAGAATGGCGCGATCTCGCTCTCGGACCGGCCCGGCATCGGCTTCGAAGGCCAGGCCAGACTGTTCCGCATCATGCGAGAACTGGCGGGGCTTTAAACCGCTATTCCGCACCTTCCAGCGCTGCCGGAATCTCGATCGGTGCTTTGGGACCGCGGAGACGAACGTAAATTTGCAACCCGATCAACAGCACGCACAGGAAGATGAACACCGCACTGATTGGACGCTCGACGAACACAAGGATGTCACCGCGCGAAATCAGCATGGCGCGCCGGAAGTTCTCCTCGAAGCGCGGCCCCAGCACGAAGCCGAGCAAGATCGGTGCCGGATGGAAGCCGAGCCGCAGCAGCACATAGCCCAAAATGCCGATGGCGACTGTTTCACCGACCTGGAACATGTCGTTGTTGGCGGCATAGACCCCGATGCTCACGAAGAACAGCGCGCTCGGATAGAGATATTTGTAGGGAATCGTCAGCAGCTTCACCCAGATTCCGATCAGCGGCACGTTCAGCAGAACGAGCATAATGTTGCCGATCCAGAAGCTGGCGACGAGGCCCCAGAAAATATCCGGATGCTCTTTGATCAGCTGCGGACCAGGCACGATGCCCTGAATCATCAGCGCGCCAAGCAACAGCGCCATCACCGCGTCGCCCGGAATGCCGAGACTCATGGTGGGAATGAAATCGCCCTGCACCGAGGAATGGGTCGAGGCCTCAGGCGCTATCACCCCTTCGATCAACCCAGTGCCGAATTTTTCCGGGTGTTTCGAGATTTTCTTTTCCGTTGCGTAGGCAACGAACGAAGCGATGGTCGGCCCGGTGCCCGGAATGAGCGCGCACAAACTGCCGACCAGCGTACCGCGGAACATCGGCGCGATTGCCTGCTTCACGTCGGCCCTGGTCGGACGCATGTCGCGCAAGCGGACTTTCGTATAGGCCGTATTGATCTGCGACACCTGGTTGACGCTGTTCATGAACTCGGCGATGCCAAACAAGCCAAGCGCGAGCGCTACCAGCTCGATGCCGTCATCAAGATGGGTCATTCCGAAAGTGTATCGCTCGGCGCCGGTCTCAAGATCGGTGCCGACGATGCCGAGCATCAACCCGAGCACTGTCATCGCCACGCCTTTGATCGGCGAGCCGCGCGCCAGCGTCGAACCGGCCAACAAGCCCAGCAGCATCAACGAGCAAATTTCAGCCGGGCCGAATTGCAGCGCGACCTGCACCAGCACCGGCGACAGAAAAATCATCTCCGTGATGCCCCAGGAGGCACCCACGAACGACGCCATCACGGTCAATCCCAGCGCAACGCCGCCCCTGCCTTGCTTCGTCATGGGGAAGCCGTCGAGACACGTCACCGCATGTGGTGGATGACATGGCAAATTGAGCAGGATCGAACAAATCGCGCCACCATACTGCGCGCCGTACATGACACCGGCGAGCATCAGGATCGCGCCGACCGGTTTGATACCGAATGTAAGGGGCAGCAGAATCGAAATCGTCGCCAGAGGGCCCATGCCCGGCAACACGCCGACCATGTTGCCGACCAGCACGCCGATGAAGCACCACATCAAATTGTGGGGCTGCAGCGCGACGCCAAACCCGTACCAGAGATCGGTTAGTGCTGTTGAGATCAAAAGCCCCTCCACGTCAGCAACGGCATCGGCACTTGCAAAAGATATGAAAACAATCCAACGCCGAAAATAGTCACGACCGTCGCCAAAATAACAGAGCTCTTAAGTGTCGCTGCGCGATCCCCAAGCGCGGAAACGAATACGCAAGCAAAAATGCCGGGCATCAGCCCGAAGAAACTGCCGAACAAGATGAAGCACAGCGGCCCGGCAAGAATGCAGGCCCAGCCAAGCCATTCGGGATGCTCGGGCAAAATACGTTCGTCCTCGCCTTCCGGCGCCGTGAGGGCGGTTCCGGCAATCAGGATTCCGAGAAAAATCAAAATGATGCCGAGCGCGGTCGGCAAGAATCCCGGGCCCATATGCATCAGGGTGCCGAGGCGATACCCCGGCCCTTTCAGGGCCATCACCAAACCGAAAAAGATGATCAGCCCGCCAGCATAAAAATCGCGCTTTCGCACGAGATTCTGAACAAGCTGCATGACCGGGCCGCGTGCGGGGCGCAAAGTTTCCTCCACCATTTTATCGTTCTAGCCGTCGCCCCAATGAGGATTAGGACGGCTAGGGGCTACTATCAATCCCCGTGCACCGCAATACGGAACGGGGCATTTTCAGCGGTCTTTGGCCGTGCTGACTCCCAGTAAAACCTTTGTAAACGTTGCGGGGCCATACTGCCAGTTAACACCATTATGCGACATCAGTTGCCAATTCTGGAACCCCTTTTGTCGACTGTAGCCAGCTCGTTTCGTCGAGCGCACATACTCGAACCTGAATCTTGATCATGACCGCCGCCAAAGCACCGACGATTGCGTTTGTCATCCCTTGTTACAATGAACAAGTTGGCATTCAGCACACACTCACGTGTCTCCTTGCCGATCTCGACAAGCTGGAAAAATCAAAGGCTATCTCGCCGAAAAGTTACGTATTGTTGGTCGATGACGGCAGCACCGACCGGACCTGGGCGCTGATTGAAAGAGCCTCGCATAAGCACGCGAAACGCGTTCGAGGCCTCAAATTGTCGCGCAATGTCGGGCACCAGAACGCGCTCCTTGCGGGCCTGCTTGAGCAGGTCGGAAAATCTGATGCGGTCATATCGCTCGATGCTGACTTGCAAGACGACATGTCGGTTGTCGCGGAGATGATCGAGCACTTCAACAACGGGACCGAAATTGTATTCGCTGTACGCAAAAGGCGTAACAGCGACAGCCGCTTCAAACGCGGCACTGCCGATCTTTACTATCGTACCCTGAATTGGCTTGGCGCCGATATCATTCCGCACCATGCGGACTTCCGTTTGATGAGCGATCGCGCGCTGCGCGCACTTTCGCTCTACGGCGAATCGCACGTATTCCTGCGCGGCCTTGTTGTCCAGCTTGGCTTCAAGACGGCAACCGTCACATTCGACCGGCTCCCGCGGCAGCACGGCGAGACCAAGTACACCTTGGCCAAAATGGTTGCCCTTGCCCTCGACGGGATTACGTCACTGTCGGTGCGACCGATCCGCATCATCGCTTTGATGGGGATTATTTTGTTCGTCGTTTTTATCGGCATGAGCGTCTGGGTTTTCACCACGTGGCTTGCAGGTCATACGGTGCAGGGCTGGACTTCGGTCATGTTGCTATTCTTGCTCATCGCCTCGTTTCAGACTTTCGCTATCGCGGTGATAGGCGAATATGTCGGGAAAATATATTTCGAGGCCAAATCGCGCCCGCGTTATATTGTCGAGCAAGAAATCGGCGGTCCGGCGGCAAAGCCCGAAGCCGGCACGACTCGCAGTCGGACAGAGGCTCTGCAACCGTCGAAAATTGGGTATTCGCGCGCAACACTCTGATCGGTTATGGTGGGGTCACGACGCGACCCCACATCTCTGCTCAGCAAAGCGCCAATGGATACCGACGTTCTCCGCCGACTGCACTATGCCGCCGCCATTGCCTGTGGTGTGTTTGCAGCTCTGGTTATGCATATTCTGCTCACCGTGTCCGGCATTGGGCTCGACTCCGTATTGCGAGACAGTGCCATCGGCAACAAGCAGCAATTTATTTCGGCCATGGCCTGGTGGGCTATCGGCGGCGCCGCCTTCGTCGGCGGCTGGGCATCGGGCGCCTACCTGATCGCGGCGGCTCGTGAGCGCGAATTGGTCTTTCGGCTTGCACAACGATTTCTAATTGCGTTGGTATTTGTGGCTGCCACCGCCGGTGGAATCATGAGCAAGACAGGCAACCTGGGCGGTACAGTCGATGTAATTGCAGGCCTTGCCGCGCTCGGGCTAGGACTGATCTGTGCGTTTTGTGGAGCACGGCTCGCATATCTCAATGCGGAGCAGGTCTAGCGGCCACGGAAATCGGCGCGCGGTGCAGCATTTCCGCAACCGCTACGAGTAACAGCGAAGTTATTTGCTGGCGCACGAATTCTCATCGAAGCTATTTACGGTCGGAATACGCGAATACCGCCACAAAGGCCGACGGCCGCAACAACGGTGGAGCGAAATTAATTCCCGAAGCGCGACCTAGAAAATCCGCACGACAACGCCGATGATGCGCAATAACGAAGGTCAATAGTTGAGATTGAAAAGAATTGACATAAGCGAAGATGGGATAACGGCCATGTTTTTTTCGGCGCTGAGATCATCCCTACTAGCACTTCTCATTCTTGCGCCGGTCACGGCGCTGGCACAGAGCCCAAATCAACCGCCGGCTCAACCGGCCGCCACCGACCAGCAATTGCTCAAACCCGAACAGCTGGACGCGCTCGTCGCGGGCATCGCGTTATATCCCGATGCTTTGCTTTCCGAGATACTCATGGCCTCAACCTATCCGCTTGAGATTGTGCAGGCCGACCGCTGGGTGACTGAGAACAAAAATCTCAAGGGCGACGAGCTGAAAGCTGCGACCGACAAACAAGGCTGGGACAACAGCGTCAAGGCTCTTGTTGCAACGCCTTCTGTCCTGTCGATGATGAGCACGAAGCTTGATTGGACGGAAAAACTGGGCGACGCCGTTCTCGCTCAGCAGCCTGACGTGATGGATGCGATCCAGAGGCTGCGAACGAAAGCGCAGGCCAATAACAAGCTAAACTCAACCAAAGAACAAAAGGTCACGGTCCAGCAGGACCAGGGCAAGCAAGTCATCGTCATCGAACCGACAGCACCCGACACTCTCTATGTGCCGTACTACGATCCTGCGGTCGTCTACGGCGGTTGGCCCTACCCCGCCTACCCGCCTTATTACTTCCCGGCGCCTGGCTACATCGCGGGCGCGGTCATCGGGGCCGGAATAGCGTTCGGCGCGGGCTATGCGATTGGACGCTGGGCGTCGGGCGGCAATTATTGGGGCGGCGGTTTCAATTGGGGCGGCAACAACATCAACGTCAACCGGAACGTCAACATCAACAATAATTGGCAGCACAATCCCGCACACCGGCAAGGCGTCAGGTACAACAACGCGAACGTCTCGCAGAAATTTGGTAACAACAACATCCGCGGCGGGGCCCAGAACCGGATGGATTACCGCGGCCGCAGCGGCGAGCAGGTTCTCAAGCCCGGCGGCGGGCAAGCCAACCTGGGCGATCGTGGTGGCGCCAATCGACCGAACGCGGGCGATCGTGGCGGGGCCAATCGGCCGAACGCCGGCGATCGCGGCGGTGGCAACCGGCCAAACGCGGGCGCCGGTGGCAACCGGCCCGGCGCTGGCGGCGGCGGGAAAGAGCGCCCGAGCGCGGCGAACCGGCCAGCAGCGCGCGGCGGCGGCGGTGGCCGCGACGGCGCGTTCAATAATGTTCAGTCCGGAAAGGCGGCCCACGCGCAAGCGGCGCGCGGCCGGGCCAGCGCTAGCGGCGGCGGAGGTGGTGGTGCGCGCGCGGGCGGCGGAGGCGGCGGAGCACGGGCGGGCGGCGGCGGTGGCGGAGGCGGAGCCCGTGGCGGTGGCGGTGGTGGTGGCCGCGGCGGTGGTGGCGGCGGCGGCGGACGGCGCTCAGATATTCGATTGAAGCACGATATTGCGCTGATTGGCCGGCTCGACGATGGCCTTGGGTTCTATCGCTTTAGTTACAATGGTAGCGGCAAAGCCTATGTCGGCGTCATGGCACAGGAAGTACAAACTGTCGCGCCAGACGCGATCATGCGGGGTCGCGATGGCTATTTTCGGGTCTATTACGAAAAGCTTGGGCTGAAATTCGAGACCTACGATCAGTGGGTCGCTTCCGGTGCCCGAATTCCATCCACTGCTCA
>WNFM01222910.1_pt1 | contig 31456 bp, 25 predicted proteins | sample 5400271 | NCBI WGS metagenome assembly WNFM01 (sample SAMN13153352, study PRJNA577476) | soil metagenome | isolation source: 60 cm saprolite on Douglas fir-dominated hillslope | place: USA:California | collected 2013-09-17 | reverse complement strand
CTGATGAAGTAGTCCTGGAAGTTCTTGGCCACGCGCGACACGAAGGCCACGCCCACCGCGGCCAGGAGCAGCAGCCCCGCCCCGCGCAGGAACGCCCCCGTGCTGTACTCGCGGAAGCGCATCGCGTAGCTGTCGATGACGTGACGGAAGATGAGCGGATCGAGCAGCGAGAAGATCTGGTTCACCGCGGCCAGGACCAGGGCCAGCGCCACCAGCCCCCAGTACTGCCGCAGGTAGGACCAGAGCAGCTTCATCGCGGCCAGGGCACGAAGAGCTGGGGGGCCGCGGTCGAGGTCGGGGTGGCCTTCCCGTGGGCGATGGCCTCGAAGAACGTCTGCGAGATGAGCTGGTACCCCGCGTCATTCGGATGGACGTGGTCGGAGAAGAAGCGGCTGAGGTCTCCGCCCTGGTTCAGGAACGCCTTCTCCACGTCCACCAGGAACGCACCCTCGTCACGCGCCATCGGACGCACGAGGTTGTTCACGTCCGCCACCCACTTGTTGCGGCTCTCCGGGTTCAACGTGGGGTTCGAGGGCGGGATGGTCCCCAGGAAGGGCAGGCTGCGGTACGCCTTGATCTGCCGCACCATCGCGCGAAGGTTGCTCACGGTCGCGCAGTTCGGATTGTCCTGGCACTCGGGCGCGTTCCAGTCGTTGGTACCGTATATGAGCAGCGTGTACGCCGGATTGCTGTTGAGATGGCGCTTGATCCCCTCGACCCCTTCGAAGCTGTTGGTCGAATCCCGGCCGTGGTTGGTCACGATCGCGCCCCCGAAGTGCGCGGCCAGGCGCGCCTGCAGGTCCGTGGGATAGCCGCCCGCCGTGCCCCCGTCGCCACGCGTGATGCTGTCGCCGAACGCCATGTAGACGTTGGTCTGGTTGTCGCCGATGGGCAGGGTGAGAGCGACCATCACCTGGCCGCCGTCGGGCAGCGAGACCTGCACCGGCATCGCCGCCTGCTCGAGAGCGTAGAACGGGGGCAGCGTGTCCGTGCGTACGGTCAGGGTCTGGGCGCCGGCGGGGACCCCCGTGACCACCGCGCGGCCGGTCGTCTTCTCCGAGCGCGCCGTGCGTCCGCCGATGCTGACCTCCACGTCGGGAATGCGGATGACCTCGCCCCCATCCACGCGCCCGTTCTGGTTCTCGTCGTAGTAGAGGGTGGCCACCACGGTGGCGCCGGGCACGGTGGACGGAGACGGCTGAGACGTGGGGCCGGACGGAGAACCGCCTCCGCAGGCGGAGAGGGCAAGGAGCAGGCTGACGCAGGGAAGGCGGGGAATCCTGATCATGTAAACGAGTCATCTTACACGCGCTCGGCCCGCGTTTAGAATCGCGCGGCCGCGGCTGTAACGCCCGAGGCTGTCGCGCGTCCCGCGCCAGGCGCGCGCGGCCTTTGACCTCGCCCGGGGACACGAGTCCCGCGCCCCCTTCTCCGCTTCTCCTGGATGCAGCCGGACTTAGGACGTGGCCTGCCCGTTGCAATCGTCCGGCGCAGGAGCGGGCGAACCATGGGGATCTGGGGCTCGAAGGTGGTGGTCGTGGACGACGACCTCGACACTCTCGACCTCGTGCGCTGTCTCCTCCGTGTGCAGGGTGCCCAGGTGGTCGGCGTGCGCGCGCCGGGCGAGGCCCTCTCCACCGTGATCGGCGTGATGCCCGACGTCCTGCTCGTCGACATCGCGATGCCGGGCGAGGACGGCCTCTCGCTCATCCGCAAGGTGCGCACGCTCTCGCCGGAGAAGGGCGGCCGCATTCCCGCCGCGACGCTCACGGCCTGCCCCTGCGTTCCCGAGCGTCTGGCCGAGTGGCGGCGCGCCGGGTTCCAGCGGCACGTGCCGAAGCCGTTCGCGCCGGATGATCTGATCGCGATCGTGGACGAGCTGGCCGGCCGGGTCGTCGAGCGCCGCACGAATGTGCTCCTGCCGGCCGCCCTGCCCACGGACGTGCACCGCGAGCGCCGTCGCGAACAGCGCGAGGTCCGGCTCTGCTGAGGCGACCAACTCGTTGAACGCCGAGGACTGACGCAACCTTTGACAACCGAGGCTCGTCTTAGAGAGCGGAGGTTGCAATGGGTCGACTGATCGCCGTACTCGCTCTTGCCGGCGCGGCCGCCTTCGCGGTACGCCCGGCATCCAATACCCACGCACGCTTGGCCGCTCCCGCGTCCGCGTCCGCCGCGGCCGAACGGGCCGATGTCGTCGTCGCGCAGGCCGAAAAGGATTTCGCCCGCCGACAGGCCGAGCTCGGGCTGGTGGGCGCCGCGCCCCTGTTCGGCGCGGAGGGACTGCCGAAGCCGACGCGCTGACACCGGTCGGTCGGGTTTCTCCTGCGGGCTGGTGAGACACTAGCCTCGGGAGGAGCCCCATGAGAGAACTCACCGCGCGACGGGTCAACCTGGCCGTCGCCGCCTTCCTCACCACCGCCATCAGCGCCGGCGCCGAGCCCGCACCCGCGGGCGCCGCGAAACGGGCATTCGTCGTGGCGGACTTCTATCGGCTCCGGCCGGTGCTCGAGCCGGTGGTCTCCCCCGATGGGCGCACGATCGTGTACACGGTCACGAGCCGCGACCTCGAGCACGCGAAGCAGACGGTGCACCTGTGGCGCGTCGATGCGGACGGGACCCATGCGCGCGCGCTGACCGGCGGCGACACCACGAACCAGCAGCCGACGTTCTCACCCGACGGCGGCCGCCTGGCCTTCCTGTCCACGCGCTCGAGCGAATCGCAGGTGTGGGTCCTGCCCCTCGGCGGCGGCGAGCCGGAGCAGAAGACCTGGTTTCCCGGCGGCGTCGGCGAGTTCCTCTTCTCGCCGGACGGCCGCCGCCTGGTGGCCGCCACCGACGTCTATCCGGAATGCGGCGCGGACGCCGCCTGCAACAAGAAGAGGGACGACGCACGGCAATCCGGCGCCCTGAAGGCGCACCTCACGGACACTCTCCTCTACCGCCACTGGACGCAGTGGGGAGAGGGGAAGCGGACCCATCTCCTCCTGTTCGATCTCGAGGCGGCGAAGGACGGGCCTTCGGCCGTCCGTGACCTCACGCCCGGCGAGTTCGACGCGCCCGTGTTCGAGGTGGGCGGCCACGGCGGTTTCGCGCTCTCACCGGACGGAAGGGAGCTGGCCTTCTCGTCGAATCGCGCCCCCGATCCGGCCTCGTCCACCAACTCCGACCTCTGGGTCGTCCCGGTGGACGGCCGTCCGGAGGAGCTGCGCGCGCCCCGCAACATCACCGCCGACAACGAGGCCTGGGACGGCTCGCCGCGCTACTCGCCGGATGGGCGTTTCCTGGCCTACCGTACGCAGCGCATCCCGCGCTACGAATCGGACCGGTTCCGCATCGCCCTCTACGACCGCCAGGCCGGGCGGAGCCGCATCCTCACCGAGGGCTTCGATGACTGGGTGACCGACCTCGCGTGGTCCGCAGGCTCGCGGCGACTGTATTTCCAGGCCGACGTGAAGGGCCGCACCCCCCTGCACGAGATCGACGTGGCGGGCGGAAAGATCCGCGTGCTCACGGGCGTCGGCACCCTGGACGGCTTCAAGGTCGCGGCCGACGACCGCTTCGCGGTGTTGGCGCGCCGCCGCGTCGGTGAGCCCTGGGAGCTGTACCGGCTGGACCTGGCGCGGCCGGGAGACGGCGCGGGCACGCGCATCACCGGCCACAACGCCGCCGTCGCGAGCGAGGTCGACATCCGGCCCGCGGAGGAAATGTGGGTGGAGGCGGCGGACGGAGCGCGCATCCAGGTCTTCATCGTGAAGCCGCACGGCTTCGACCCGAGCCGCAAGTACCCGCTCATCCTGAACGTCCACGGCGGCCCGCAGCAGCAGTGGACGGACGCGTTGCGCGGCGACTGGCAGGTCTACCCGGGCGCGGGCTATGTGGTCGCGTTCGCGAACCCGCGCGGGTCGACGGGGTTCGGGCAGGCCTTCACCGCCGCCATCTCGAAGGATTGGAACGGGAAGGCGATGGACGACATCGCGCGGGTCACGGAGGCGGTGGCCGCGCTACCGTACGTCGACGCCGAGCGCCTGGGGGCGATGGGATGGTCCTGGGGCGGCTACGCGATGATGTGGCTCGAGGGGCATTCGACGCGCTTCAAGGCCCTGGCCTCGATGATGGGGGTGTACGACCTGCGCGCCATGTACTCTGCGACCGAGGAGCTGTGGTTCCCGGAGTGGGACCTGGCCGGGCCGCCCTGGGAGCAGCCGGACCTCTACCGCCGGCTCTCGCCCTCGGAGTCCGTGACGCGCTTCAAGACGCCCTGCCTGGTCCTCACCGGCGAGCGCGACTTCCGCGTGCCCTACACGCAGTCGCTCGAGTTCTTCACCGACCTCCAGAAGATGCACGTGCCGTCGCGGCTGATCGTGTACGAGCGCGCCGGCCACTGGCCGTCGTGGCACGAGATGGCGCTCTACTACGCCGCCCACCTCGACTGGTTCCACCGGTGGCTGGGAGGCTCGGCGGCGCCCTGGGACCCGAAGGCGATCGTGGACGGCGCGGGAGTGCCCCCACCGCCACCCGCCGAGCGCTGAGGCCCGCGCTTCAGCGCTTGCGGACCTTGCCCGCGCCGCTGTCGCCGCTGGGCGGCCGGTCCTCGGCGTCGATCGCGCGCAGCGCGTTGAGGGCTTCCTCGTTGCGCGGCGAGAGCTGGAGCACCTTGCGGTACATCGCGGCCGCCCGCGCGCGGAGCTGCGCTCCGCGATAGAGCTCGCCCAGGACGAGGTAGGGCTCGGGGGCGTCCGGTGCCTCGCGCACCACCTGGCCCAGGACCTCCTCCGCGCGGTGCCGCCACTTCGGGTTCTTCATGTAGGCCCGGGCCAGGATCACGCGCGCGCGCCGGCTGGCCGTCGCCTCCAGCCGCGGGATCGCGCCCTCCAGGATCTGGATCGCGTCCCAGTACTTCTCCTCTCCCATGAGGCGCTGCGCCTTGGCGAGCTCGGTCGCGGCCAGTTTCTCGTCGACAGCCGGATCCGGAGGGGCGGGCGGGGGAGCGGGCGCGGAGACGGTGGACCCGGCCGAGGGCGGCGGAGGCTCGGGTCGCGGGGCGCGCCGCGCCTGGAACGAGGTCTCGTACCGCTGCCGCGAGGTCGGATTGCGCAGGATCTCGTAGGCCTCGCTCAGGCGGATGAAGACGGCGCTGCGCTTCTCACGCAGGTCTTCGAGCGACGGGTCGAGGGGCGCGTCCGGATGGTAGGGCCGGGCCAGACGGAAGTACGCGTCCTTGACCTCGTCGGGGGTCGCGCCGCGGGTGATGCCGAGGATCTCGAAGTGGTCCCGGGAGCGCAGCCCGTCGTGGAGATCCTGGATCTCGCGCCTCCGGAATTCGGCCGCGGCTCGGCGCGTGGCTTCCGACGCCGCGGGATCCGTCTTGGGCGCGGGAGGAGGTGAGGGCGTGGCCGTTGCCGCGGCCGCGGGCGGCGCGACCGGGGGTGCGCTGGCAGCGACGACGGACGGAGGCGGACCGGGTGCGGCCGCGGCCGGGCCGGAGCCGGGCGCACCGCGCGCGCCCGTGCGCGGCGAGCTGCGCGCGGCGGGGGCCCGGTATTCGACGGCGCCCGTGCACAGCAGCGCGAAGAGGCTCCGTTCCGTGTCCTCCGCCGGGAGCGGAGTCAGGTGGAAGACCTCGCGCGCGGTCAGCGTCCCGTCCACGCGGGAGAGGACGAAGCCGTCGGTGGGGGTGAGGGTGAGCTTCTGGGCCCCCAGCATCGGATGCGAGGCGGGCGCGATCACGCGGTCGATGTCACCGAGGACCGCGGTCACGATCGCCGGCTCCTGGATGCGGCGAGCCGCTTCCAGGATCATCTCGCCGGGGGCCACCCGCGACAGCAGCTCCTCCTCGAGGAACGTGTCCTCGCCCAGCTCCTCGAACGAGTACTTCACGTCCGCCATCTCGGTGACGTTGAACAGCACCTCGCGCACGTGGAGCTTGATCGAGCTCTCCAGCTCCTCCTTGGCCATGAGGCCCATGGAGTCCAGCACCGTACCGAGCTTCTTGCGCTCGGAGAGGACGATGACCCGCGCGCGGTCGAGGTCCTGCTGGGCGAGGAGGCCGTAGCGGACGAGCACGTCCCCGAGATGCTCGCCCTCGACGTCGCTCGTGGCGTGGAGGATCTGGCCCTTGAGGAAGCGCAGGCTGCGCCACTGCTTGGGCCGCGTGAAATGAAGGTGACCCGTGCGACCGCCGACGTAGATGTCCCGCATGAGCTGGAACAGCGGGCTGGGATCCACGATGGTCCGCGGGGTCTCGGGGGCGGGCGCGGGGCGCGGAGGCAAGACGGACGTCGCCGGGATGGGGACCGCCTCCGGTGCGCGCGCGGGAGCCGCGGGCGCCGGAGCCGAAGGGGCCACCGCCGGCATCGGCCGCAGGCCCAGCCCCGCCGCGAAAGGCCGCAGCGCGTCCGCGAACTCGGCGGCATTCTGGTAGCGCGCGGCCGCGTCCTTGGCCAGGGCCTTGGCGAGGATGGGGATGAGGGCGCGGTATTCCGGGGTGTACGGAAAGTCGAAGGCGGGATCGTCGTGGGTGATCTTGTAGAAGATCGCCATGATCCCTTCCGCGTGGAACGGCCGCGTGCCCCGCACGAGCTCGTAGAGCATCGCGCCCGTGCTGAAGAGATCGCTGCGTCCGTCCACCACCTCGCCCCGCACCTGCTCCGGGGACATGTACTCGGCGGTGCCCACCACCATCCCCGTGCTCGTGATGTTGCCCATCGCGAAGCGGGCCACCCCGAAGTCCATGATCTTCACGCCGCCTTCGTCGGTGAGGAACACGTTGGCGGGCTTGACGTCGCGATGGACGATCCCGACCTTGTGCGCGTGGGCCAGGCCTTCCAGCACCGAGACCACGATCGACACCTTGCGTTCCAGGGTGAGGGGCGGCGTGGCCCGCATGGAGTGGAAGAGGTCGTTCCCGCCGAGGAACTCCATGGCAATGTAGGGGGAGCCGTCGGAGTGGTACCCCAGGTCGAAGACGGTCACCACGTTGGGATGCATCATGCGCGCGACCGCGCGCGCTTCGCGCTCGAAGCGGTGCTTCTGCTCCGGATCGCGCGCGATCTGGGGCAGCATCACCTTGAGCGCGACGTCCCGCTCGAGCAGCGGGTCGTGGGCATGGTAGACGACGCCCATGGCCCCGGAGCCGAGGCGTCCCAGGATGTCGTACTTGCCGACACGAGGAGGGAAATCGGGGGCTGGGGCCTCCGGTTGCAGCTCCGGCGTCACTTCTTCGGGATCCGAGCTCAAGCCAGTGGGTTCAACGGAGGGCCGGGGGAATTAGAGGCTAGAGGCCGGGGGGTGTCAAGGATGCCGCACACGTCCGGAGCGCCAGGCGTCCCGCGGACGCCCGGCGCGAGGCCGTGCCGCTACTCTCGCACGACCTTCTTGTGCGTCTTGCGGTCGTAAACGGTGCCCGCGGCACCACCAACGAGCCCTCCGATGAGCGCGCCCTTCTTGCCGCCGACGAGGGCGCCAATGCCCGCGCCGCCGATGGCGGAGCCTCCGATGATCTCCGCGCTGTGCTTCTTCGACCGCGTGTGGACGTAGTAGCGCGGGCGGGCGACGGCGCGCGTGCGATACACGACGCGTTCGCGCACGGGAGCGGCCGCGACGGGGACGGCCACCGCGCCCGCGCCGGAGCCGGCGAAGGCCTGGGCCGGCGGGACGGCGGCGACGGGAGCGGGGGCCACGGGATCGAGATAGGAACCAGGAACGGGGGTGGCCGGCGCGACCGCTGCAGGCTGGGCGGCCCGGGTCGTCGACGAATAATGTGCCACCGCGCTGAGGCCGGCCAGGGCCAGCACTCCGGCGCCGATGGCGACGTTGCGTGAAATCATTGCGGTTCTCCTTTTACAAATTACAAAAGGAGCGGGCGCGGGCCGGCCCCGCCCCTGGTGCAGGAGACCAGGAGCAAAAGCGGTGCCAGAGTGGCTGTCAGCGCGATTCGAAGGTGAGCGAGATCAAGGTCCCGTCCGCGCCGTCGGATGGGGGCGCCTGGACCAGCCGATAGCGCGCCGTCACCGCTTCGTGCTGCGGCCCGCACGTGAAGGTCCGCTCGAGGGGGTCTCCATCACGACCGTACAGGAACACGCCGGTGGCGGAAGGCGCCTCCAGGCGCAGCGGCGCTCCCGCGCCCGTGACCACGAAGCGCAGCACGCCGCGGGGCCGGCAGTCGAGGGCGAGGAGCGTGCCTTTGACCTCGGCCGTCCCCGCCGTCAGGCTCTCGAGTCGCGAGAGCAGATGCTGGCTGAGGAAGCGGTCGACGTCGTCGCGCGCCGTCGCTCCCGTGCGCAGGAGCGCGGCCCGCGCCGCCGTGAAGTCGTTCTTCCGCGCGTACAGGCTGGCCAGGGTGAGGCCGAGGTCGGCGCGCGCGGGATCGCGGCCGAGAGCGAGCAGGACCTGCGCGATCCGCACATCGTAGGGCTGTGGGCGCAGCCGGGCCAGCAGCTCGCAGGCGTCGGCCAGCTGCGGATCCAGGGCCAGGGCGCGCTCGAGGGCCGCCACCGCCTCCGCCTCGCGTTCGGGAGAGAGCACTTCGCCGCGCGCCGACGTCTCGCGCACGAGCATCTCCGCGTAACGAGAGAGGGCCACCGCGTCCGCGGGATCGGCGGCGAGGGCGAGAGCGACCTCGCGCCGCGCCTCATCCCATCGCCCCTGGCGCACGGCGGCGGCGGCGAGCGCGGCATGGGCGGGGCCGAAGCGTTGATCGCTGTCGACGGCGCGCTCGAGGTGCCGCCGCGCCTCCGGGAGGCGCAACGCGTGAAGGAGGAGGTCGCCCAGGCGGAACTCCACCTCAGCCGGCCGCGCGGCCTCGCTCTCGACGGTGACGTCGCCGTCCAGGCCCAAGGTGTCGAAGCGGCCCACGGGCAGCGGAGCGACGACATAGGCGGCGAGCAGTCCCTCCGCCGCGTCCGGGTTCGCGCCGAACGCGGAGGCGAATGCGCGAGCCGGCTCCGCCCCGGCCGCGATCGCGGAGAGGAAGACTTGCAGGTCCGCGGGGCCGGTCGGGCCACGGCCGAAGACGATCCAGTGCGCGAGGGCCCACGATTGCGAATAGAAGATCCCGCGCTCGTCGCCCTCGTTGTACAGGGGAGACGAGCCGTCCACCTGCAGCAGGCGCGCGAGCGGCAGGGCCTTCTCGCGCTGGAGCCGACGCAGGTGGTCGGGGGCGGGGAGGCCCACCAGCGCCTCCGCCCCCGCCGCCGTCCAGCGGGAGAAGACCTCCGCCAGTCCCTCCGACAGCCACAAGGGCTGCGCGCTCAGCGTCCGGTTCAGGACGACGTGCGCGTATTCGTGGAAGAGGGTCTCGCTTGCCTCCTGGCCGTCGGAGCCCAGGCTGGCCGCGATGTAGTCGCGGTCCGATCCCGCCTGGAAGTATCCCTCGACGTCCTGGGGCCGGCCGCGATAGACGGGCCGGAAAGGCGCGAACGAGTCCTGGTCGCGGAAGGCAATGACGACGGTGGGCGGATCGGCGCCTCCGGGTGCGCGGCCGAGCACCGCGGCCAGGACGCGCCGGAACCCCTCCAGGCCCGCGGCCACGGCCCGCGCCCGCTCCGGGGCGGCGTCGCTGAGCACTTCGAAGTGCGCGGACCGGACGCGCACCCAGTCCCCGGCGCGCGCGGATGGCGCGAGGGCAGGGAGGCACATCAGGAGGGGGAGACAGCGAGGGAGAGACGCGCAGCTGATCAGGCGCGGCACCGTGGGTCTCCCGCGAAGATAGCGCTACGCGCGACCCGCAGCAAACGCGATCGCGCGCCGCGCTGCCTGTGACGAGAATTCGAAGTCAGGCGAGGGACGGGCGCGATCGGTCGGCTGACGGCGATGAAGCGCGCGGGGTTACAGCGGCCGCAGTGGAGCGCCGCGCGCAAGCACCTTCTTGCTGATCGCTGGGGTGGGGCCCCCAGCGCCGTCCTCTATGAGGTCATGCGCGCGGTGCGGAGCGAGGCCGCGCACCCCGCGCGCCCACCGCCTGTCTCCCGAGCAATCCGCCTAACCCGCGGACATCGAATCGAGGAATTCCTTGTTCGACTTCGTCTTGGCCAGCCGCTCCAGCATCAGCTCCATGGCCTCGACCGGAGACAGCGAGTTGAGCACCTTGCGCAGCACCCAGATCCGGTTCAGCTCGTCCTTGGGCAGGAGCAGCTCTTCCTTGCGCGTGCCGCTGCGGTTCATGTCCACGGCGGGGAAGATGCGCCGGTCGACCATCTTGCGGTCGAGCACGATCTCGCTGTTGCCGGTCCCCTTGAACTCCTCGAAGATCACGTCGTCCATGCGCGAGCCCGTCTCCACCAGGGCGGTCGCGATGATGGTGAGGGAGCCGCCGTCCTCGATGTTGCGCGCGGCCCCGAAGAACCGCTTGGGACGCTGCAGGGCGTTCGAGTCCACGCCGCCCGACAGCACCTTGCCGGACGGGGGCACGATCGCGTTGTAGGCGCGGGCCAGGCGGGTGATGGAGTCGAGCAGGATCACCACGTCGCGCTTGTGCTCGACGAGGCGCTTCGCCTTCTCGATCACCATCTCCGCGACCTGCACGTGACGCGTGCCCGGCTCGTCGAAGGTGGAGCTGATGACCTCGCCCTTGACCGACCGCTGCATGTCGGTGACTTCCTCGGGCCGCTCGTCGATGAGGAGCACGATGAGCGTGATCTCGGGGTGGTTGGCCGCGATCGAGTTCGCGATGTTCTGCAGGATCATGGTCTTTCCCGTGCGGGGGGCGGCCACGATCAAGCCGCGCTGTCCCTTCCCCAGCGGCGTCATCATGTCGAGCACGCGTGAGGTGAGGTTGTCGGGCGCGGTCTCCAGCCGGATGCGCTCGCTGGGATAGAGAGGCGTGAGGTTGTCGAAGAGGACCTTGTCCTTGGCCGCGTCCGGCGGCTCGAAGTTGATGGCCTCGACCTTGATGAGCGCGAAGTAGCGCTCGCCTTCCTTCGGCGGGCGCACCTGGCCGCTCACGGTGTCGCCGGTGCGCAGGTCGAACTTCCGGATCTGCGACGGCGAGACGTAGATGTCGTCGGGGCCGGGCAGGTAGTTCGACTCCGGCGCGCGCAGGAAGCCGTAGCCGTCGGGCAGGCACTCGAGCACGCCCTCCGCGAAGAGCAGCCCGCTCTTCTCGGTCTGGCTCTGCAGGATGCGGAAGATGAGGTCGTGCTTCTTCATCCCCGCCGCGCCCTCGACGCCCAGCTCGCGGGCCAGGGCGTTGAGGGCCTGGATGTTCATCTCCTTGAGCTGCGAGAGGTCGAGCGTGCGGCCGCGGCCTTCGCCGCCGCGCTCCTCCGCGCGCACGATCTCCTCTTCGACCGCTACCTCGGCCACGCGGTCGGCGCGGTCGTGCCGAGGCCCACCGCCGTCGCTGCGGTTGCCGCCGCCGTTGCCGCGCTCGCGGTTGCCGTCGTGGCGGTCGCCGCGGTCACGGCCGCGCTCGCGGCCTTCGTGGCCCCGTCCACCCCGGCCCTCGGCGCGATCGGAACGCTCAGGACGCTCGGGACGTTCGGTGCGCTCGGGCCGAGCGGCTCCGCCCTCCGCCCGCTGCGATGCGGGCGGCGCCGGGGGTGGCGCGCCCTCCGCGAGCGCTTCGGGCTCGCGGGGAGACTCGGCCGGCTTTTCGTCCTGCTTGATCTGCTCGTCGGTGTCCGGCATGTGTGATCAGCCTTTCCGTTGTCGTAGGTGCTCGCGGTGCTCGGCCGCCGCGCTTCGGATCGCGGCCCACAAGGTGTCGATGCCCATCCCGTCGCGCCCGCTCACGGCGAGGACGTCTCGCCCGCGAGGGCCCGTCCAACCGCGCAGCATGCGGAGGCGCTGCGCCCGTTGGCTGCTGCCCAGCTTGTCCGCCTTGGTGGCGGCCAGAACGTACGGTAGCCGCCGGTCCTCCAGGTACGCCCGCAGCATCTCGTCTCCCTCCATCGGGTCGTGGCGTGCGTCGACGAGGAACACGCACAACGCCAGGGGGTCACGGCCGTCCAGGTACGACACCACCAGGCGCTCCCAGCCCTGCCTGATCTCCTCCGGGACTCGTGCGTATCCGTATCCCGGGAGATCGGCGAGGTAGAGCTCGTGGCCCGCCCGGAAGAAGTTCACCGTCTGCGTCCGCCCTGGCGTCGAGGAGACCCGGGCCAGCCCCCTCGACCCCGCCAGCGCGTTCAGCACGCTGCTCTTGCCGACGTTCGAACGGCCCAAAAGCGCCACCTCTGGCAGCCCGTCGCGGGGGAACTGCTCGCGGGAGCCGGCGCTCCCCACGAAGCTGACCGGGAGAGGCTTCAGTGCGTCAGGCCGTCACGGACGTCGCCCAGCTCCGGAGCCGGCTCCACCGTCTCCTGCTGGGCCGGAGCCGTCGGCGGCACGAGGGCGATCTTGAGGACCTCGTCCACGTGCTCCACGAGCTCCACCGTCAACGCCCCAAGTACGTTCGTCGGGATGTCCGCAAGGTCCTTCTCGTTCTCGCGCGGGAGGATGATCGTGGTGATCCCGATGCGGTGCGCGGCCAGGAGCTTCTCCTTGACCCCGCCGATGGGGAACACCTTGCCGCGCAGGGTGATCTCGCCCGTCATGGCCACGTCCCGCCGCACGGGCTGCTTGGTCAGCGCGGAGACCAGCGCCGTCGCGATCGTGATCCCGGCCGAGGGCCCGTCCTTGGGGATCGCGCCCTCCGGCACGTGGATGTGGATGTCCACCTTGCGGTTGAACCCGGGCGCGATGCCGAGCTTGTCCGCGCGCGAGCGCACGTAGGACATGGCCGCGTGCGCCGACTCCTGCATGACGTCGCCGAGCTTCCCCGTGAGCCGGAGCGCGCCCTTGCCGGGCATCAAGGTGACTTCGATGGGCAGGATCTCGCCGCCGACCTCGGTCCAGGCCAGGCCGGTGGCCATGCCGATCTCGTTGACCTCCTCCTGCCGCGACTTCCGGTAGCGCGGGATGCCCAGGTAGTGGGTCAGGTTGTCGGCGGTGACCGTCTCCTGGAAACCCTTGCCGTCCAGGACCACCTTGCGCGCGACCTTGCGGAAGACCGAGGAGATCTCGCGCTCCATGTTCCGCACGCCCGCCTCGCGCGTGTAGCGGCGGATGACCTCCTGCAGGGCCTCGTCCGTGAAGGAGATGTTCTTCTCTTCCAGGCCATGGGACTTGATCTGCTTGCTGATGAGGTGGCGCTTGGCGATCTCGACCTTCTCCGGCTCGGTGTAACCGGGAAGCCGGAGAACCTCCATGCGATCCTGCAGCGGCTGCGGGATCGTATGCAGGACGTTGGCGGTGGCGATGAAGAAGACGGAGGAGAGGTCGAACTCGACGTCGATGTAGTGGTCGGTGAAGCTGTGGTTCTGCTCCGGGTCCAGCACCTCCAGGAGGGCGGAGGAGGGGTCGCCGCGGAAGTCCATCGACATCTTGTCCACTTCGTCGAGCAGGAAGACCGGGTTCTTCGCTCCCGCCTTCTTCATCATCTGGATGATCTGGCCGGGGAAGGCCCCGATGTAGGTGCGGCGATGGCCGCGGATCTCCGCCTCGTCCCGCACGCCGCCCAGCGACATGCGGACGAACTTGCGGTTCGTGCAGCGGGCGATGGACCGGGCGAGCGAGGTCTTGCCCACGCCGGGGGGGCCGACCAGGCACAGGATCGGCCCCTTGGGCTTGTTCACGAGCTGGCGCACGGCCAGGAACTCGACGATGCGCTCCTTGACCTTCTCCAGCCCGTAGTGGTCCTCGTTGAGGATCTTCTCCGCGGCCAGGAGGTCCTTGCGCTCGCGCGTGCGCTTGCTCCAGGGCACCGCGATGAGCCAGTCGAGGTAGTTCCGGGAGACGGTCGCCTCCGCGGACATGGGCGGCATCGCTTCCAGCCGCTTGAGCTCCTGGAGGGCGCGGTCCTCCGCCTCCTTGGGCATCTTGGCCATCTCGATCTTCTTGCGGAGCTCGTCCACCTCGTTGAGGCGGTCGTCCTTCCTCCCGAGCTCCTTCTGGATGGCCTTCATCTTCTCGTTGAGGTAGTACTCCTTCTGCGCCCGCTCCATCTGCTTCTTGACGCGGCCCTGGATGCGCTTGTCGACCTGGAGCTTCTCGACCTCGGCTTCGAGGATCGTATGGATGCGGGTGAGCCGCTCCTGGGGCGCGAAGATCTCCAGGAGGTTCTGCTTCTCCTCGACCCCGACCACGAGATGGGAGGCGATGGTGTCCGCGAGCTTGCCCGGATCCTCGACCCGCACCGCGGCCAGCATGGCGTCGTAGTGCAGGTTGTTCGAGAGCTTCACGTACTGCTCGAAGAGCGCGATGACCTTCGACATCAAGGCTTCCACGCCGCTGATGCTCTCCGTCTGGCGGGGGATCAGCTTGCAGACGACCTTGAAGAACCCCTCGTGCTCCTTGAACTCGAGCGCGCGCCCGCGGTCCAGGCCTTCGACCAGCACCTTCACGTTGCCGTCGGGCAGCTTCAGGCTCTGGACGATGTTGCAGATGGTGCCCAGGGTGTGGATCTCGTCCGGGCCGGGGTTGTCGCGAGTGGCGTCGTGCTGGGCGGAGAGGAAGATCCGCTTCCCTTTCACCAGCGCGTACTCCAGCGCCTTGATGGACGAGGGCCGCCCGATGACGAACGGGATCATCATGTGGGGGAACACCACCACGTCCCGCAGCGGCACCATGGGCAGGGTCTCGATCACGTCCGCCTTCTCTTTGTCACGCCCGAACATTCTTGGGGGTCTCCGGGTTCCTGGGGACGATGGCTCTCGGGATCAGCTGCGAGCATGCGCCGCTGTTGCCGTCGCGTGCTCGTCAGCTTCATCCCGAACCCCATTATGGGAGATGCCCCACGGAGAAGGAAGTCAAAAGCTGCGACGGAGGTACGGCGACGCTCCTAGCCGACCTTCTCGATCAAGGTGATCGGCTTCTCCCGGTCCAGCACGACCTCCCGGGTCACGACGCACTCCTTGACCTTCTTCATCGAGGGCAGGTTGTACATCAGGTCGAGCATCAGGTCCTCGATGATCATCCGCAGCCCACGCGCTCCGATCTTCCTGACGATGGCGAGGTCGGCGATCGCCTCCAGCGCATCGTCCGTGAACCGGAGCTTGACGCTCTCGTAGTCGAACATCCGCTGGTACTGCCGGATGATCGCGTTCTTGGGCTGGGTGAGGATCTCGACCAGCGCGGGCTTGTCGAGGTCGTGCAGGGTGCCGATGACGGGAAGGCGCCCGACGAACTCCGGAATGAGCCCGTACTTGATGAGATCGGTCGGCTGGACCGAAGCCACCGACGCGGCCTTGGCGGCCGTGGTCTGCTTGGCCGGAGGGACGTCGGTGCGGAACCCGAGGCTCTTCTTCCCGATGCGCCGTTCGATGATCTTGTCGAGACCCACGAAGGCGCCGCCGCAGATGAAGAGGATGTTCGTCGTGTCGATCTGGTAGAACTCCTGGTGCGGGTGCTTGCGCCCGCCCTGGGGGGGCACGTTGGCGACCGTGCCTTCCAGGATCTTGAGGAGGGCCTGTTGCACGCCCTCGCCGCTGACGTCGCGGGTGATCGAGGGGTTCTCGTCCTTGCGCGAGATCTTGTCGATCTCGTCGATGTAGATGATCCCTTCCTGGCACTTCTCGATGTCGCCGCCCGCGGCCTGCAGCAGCTTCAAGATGATGTTCTCGACGTCCTCGCCCACGTATCCGGCCTCGGTGAGGGTGGTCGCGTCCACGATGGTGAAGGGGACGCTGAGCAGACGGGCCAGGGTCTGCGCGAGCAGCGTCTTGCCCGTGCCCGTGGGGCCGATGAGGAGGATGTTCGACTTGGTCAGCTCGACTTCGTTCTTGCCGCGCTGCTTGGCGATCTCGATGCGCTTGTAGTGGTTGTAGACTGCGACCGCGAGCTTCTTCTTGGCCGTGTCCTGCCCGATGACGTACTCGTCGAGGAACTTCTTGATCTCGTGGGGGACGGGCAGGGACGACTTGTAGGCGCGTCCTTCGACGCGCCGGTCATCCGCGATGATGTCGTTGCAGACGTCGACGCACTCGTCGCAGATGAAGACGGTGGGGCCCGCGATCAGCTTGCGGACGTCGTTCTGGTCCTTGTTGCAGAAGGAGCAGCGAAGGACCTCGGACTCCCCGTTTTTCTTCATTTAGTTGAGGGGCGCTTCCGTCGCGCCCCTCGAACTCCCCCGCGGCTCCGCCGAAGTGAAGTCGGCTCCGCCGCGCCGTCCGTGGCTGGTCGCGGGCCCTTCCGTCGCGCCCGTCAACCCCCCCCGCGGCTCCGCGGGAGTGAATCCCGCTCCGCCGCGCGGCTCGTGGCTAGCCATTAGCGTTCTCTGCGAGAGATGACCTGGTCCACGATACCATATTCCTTCGCCTGGGCCGCATCCATGATGAAGTCGCGGTCCGCATCGGTCGCGAGCTTCTCCACGGGCTGCTTGGTGTGGAAGGCCAGGATATGGTTCAGGCGGTCCTTGATGCGCAGGATCTCCTTGGCCTGGATGGCGATATCGGAGGCCTGCCCCTGGGCACCCCCCCAGGGTTGATGGATCAGGATGCGCGAGTTCGGCAGGGCGAAGCGCTTGCCGTTGGTGCCGGCGGCGAGGAGCACGGCGCCCATGCTGGCGGCCTGGCCCACGCAGATCGTCTGCACGTCGGGGCGGACGAGCTGCATCGTGTCATAGATCGCCAACCCCGCCGTGGTGGAGCCCCCGGGGGAGTTGATGTAGACGTGGATGTCCTTCTCGGGATCTTCCGCTTCCAGGAACAGGAGCTGCGCGATGATCAGGTTGGCCACCATGTCGTCGATGGCCGTCCCGATGAAGACGATGTTGTCCTTGAGGAGGCGCGAGTAGATGTCGTAGGCGCGCTCGCCGCGGGCCGTCTGTTCCACGACCATGGGAACCAACGTGCCCGAATACACCGCGCTCATTCGAACTCCATCGTAGCATTGGCCTTGAGCAAGTCAAGGGTCTTCTCCTCGCGGATGCGGGCCTTGAGCGCGCCCAGATCCCCGTCTTTCTCCATGCGCGCGCGCACGACGTCCTTCGCCTTCTTCATGCGCTCGGCGTAGCGCGCGATCTCCGCGTCGATCTCCCCGTCGAGGGCCTCGATACCCTCGCGGCGTGCGATCTCGTCGAGCAGGATGTCGGCCTTGGCCGCCTTGACCGATTCCTCGCGCTGGGCGTCACGATACTTCTCCCAGTCCACCCCGACCTTGGTGGGGTCGAGACCCTGGAGGGCCAGACCGCGCGCCGCGTTCTCGGTACGCGCCATCATGTGCCGCTCGATGAGCGCGTCCGGCACCTCGAATCCCGCCCGCTGCACCAGGGCTTCGAGCAAGGCGTTCTTGGCCTCGCGGTCGATCTTGTGCTCGTCCGCCGCCCGGAGCTGGCCGCGGATCTTGTCGCGCAGCTCGGCCAGGGAGCCGAACTCGCCCAGGTCCTTGGCGAACTCGTCGTCCGCCGCGGGCACGACCTTGGTCTTCACGCCCTTGACCGTCACGTCGTAGGCCACGGTCTTGCCGCGCAGGTTCTCCTGCTCGTGGTCGTCCCCGTAGGTGAGGGAGATGTCCTTCGTATCGCCGGCGGAGAGGCCCGCCAGCGCTTCGTTGAGGTCCTTGTGGTTGTCCTTCGAACCGATCTCGACGAGCACGTTCTCGTCGCGCTTGCCCCTGGTGCCGTCTTCCTTGGTGAACTGCACGTCGAGGGCCACGAAATCGCCCTCCCGAGCGGCGCGTCCCTCGACGGGATCGTAGCGGGCCGCCTCCTCGCGCAGGCGGTCGATCTCCTTGTCGACGTCCTCCTCCGCGACCTTCGCTTCGCGCGATTTCACGGGCAGCCCCTTGTACGAGGGCAGCTCGACGAGGGGCAGGACCTCGAACTCGGCCTTGAACGTCATGGGCTGGTTGTCGTCGATCTTCAGCTCCGTCACCTTCGGAGTGGCCACCGGGCGCAGTCCGCGCCCCTCGAGCTCGTCGCGCACGACCTTGTTGACGATCTTCTCCGCGACGTCCTCGAGGACCTGCTGCCGGAAGCGCTGGCGGATCACGTGGGCGGGGACCTTGCCCGGCCGGAAGCCGGGCAGCTTGACGCGGGTCGCGTAGTGCTTCGACCGCTCCGCGATCTCCTTGTCCACGACCTCCGGCTCGATCTCGAAGTGGAGCGATTTCTTGACCGACGATTCTTCGCTGTAGTCGACCTTCAAACGGACCTCTCTATGTGACGGAAACGGCGCGTACGGCGAACCGCCAGGATATCAAGAAAGACGGAAACGGAGAAAAACGAAGGGGAGTGGCCGGCGCGGAACCACTCCCCTGAGCACTTGCCGGTGTCCGCTCAGAACCGCACGGTGAGCCCCGTCAGGAAGTTGACCTTCTCGTCCTGGTCCCCGAAGAGGTCCTTGACCACGGGGATCTGGACACCAAGACGAAGGAAGAGAGTCCGGTCCAGCTTGATCAGCAGTCGCGGGCTCACGTACAGCACCGAGCCTCCCGTGTTCGGATCCAGCTCTCCGATCATGGGCTCGTCCTTCGCCGCCCCGCGGAAGTTCGCCTCCAGGATTCCGTTGAAGCGCTGGCCGAGCTTCCGCTCGTATCCCACGTTCGCGATCACGGCGTTCCCGTAGTGGTAGCCCGCATCGTTGCGGCCGTTGAAGCGGCCGCCTACCGACCCGAAGAAGGACCCCGCGTCGCCGACGACTCGCGAGAACGATACCCCGGGCTCTACCCCCGCCGAGCCTGTTCCGGGCTGAAGGTGCTCCTCCGCCCTCCGTCCGTCGCGCTGCCGGTCGTTCTGACCCCAGCCGGGACGAAGCCCGAGACTCAGCGAGATCCACGACCCAGGCCCCGGAGAGTACATGCGGTAGTGGGCGAGAAGCTCCGGATCCGACAGGCCCGAGAGCGTGCCCTCCTCGCTGGCCGTGGTAATCGTGCGGTGCGCAAAGGGCAATTGAGCGACCAGCGTCAGGCGGCTCCCGAAGGTCCGGCTCGCCGACACCGTCAGCCGGCTCTCCACCTCTTTCTCGCGTGTCCCCGGATCGTCCCCCGCGACCTGGTCCTTGGTGTAGCGGCCGGTGTCGAGGCCGACATGCCACGTCTTCGGGACGAACAACTGCGAGCCGATCAAGGAAAACGTCGGATCACCACACCGGCACATCGAGCACGCGTCGCTGGCGCGTGGGGCCATCGCCAGAACGAGCAGAACAAAAGATAGTCTCCGCATGAACCTCTCCTCCAGCATCCAAAGAAACAAGGGGACCCGCCTGCCGACGAGGCGGTCCACTCTCAGATCAGGAAGTGAAGGGCGGGCGCGGGGGCGGTGCGTGGAGCTTCGAAAAACCGTCGCGAGGAGCCGGTGCCGGCATGTCGGAGGCGGCCATCATCAGGAGGGCCGGTGTGACCGCGACCGGCACCGGAAGTGATCCGATGGTCGAACCGAGACCGAGCGCGCTGGTCGAATGATGGCACCGCACGGTCGCCTCATGGGCGTCGGCCCGTTCATCGTGGCAGCGCTGCCCAGGTGCGGGTCTCTTCGAGGCGCAGCAGCACGCCGCCCTGATGCAAGCGCAACTCTCGCCCGCCGCCGCCTGCACAGACGACAGGGCGCCGAGCGAGGAGACGATGGCGACCAGGACGCCAGCCAGAACACGCCGCCACATCGCCGGAGTATAGCCTTCCGCAATCGGGACCGCACAAGGAAACCGGCTCGGCCTCGCAGGCAGCGACGGAGCAGCTCTGCTGCGACGGAGCGGGTGGGGGAGTAGCGCGAAGCGCGCAGGGGGGTGGAGTCCGAGGAAGTACCCCCTGAAAATGACGAACAAATGCGGAAGGAGGGATTCGAACCCTCACGCCTTTCGGCACACGGTCCTAAGCCGTGCGCGTCTGCCGTTCCGCCACTTCCGCGCGGGACCAGTGTACCGCCATCCCGTCTCCGTCTCCGCGCCCCTCTCCGTCCGTTTGGCCGATCAGGCTACCTAATATGGAACTTGCTCTTGATGACCCGCCCGGCCTTCACGCGCGCCAGGTACCAGGCCGACACGTCGTTCATGGGCACCCACCGCCGCTCTTCCTTGCGGTAGTGCCAGTCCTTCTCCACCTGGTAGAAGACCTGCAGGCTGCCGCCCTCGAGGATGTTGGTGATCTCGTTGTCGTGGTGGTTCAGCTCGTCGAAGTCGGTGATCGCGCGCTGGCCCATCTCGGAGTAGGCGAGGTTGAGATCCTGCAGCAGCTCGTCGGTCTCGGGATCGAGGTCGAAGACGTCCAGGCCCAGCCGGCGCGCCTCACGGCTGGTGATCGGGTACTGGTGCGCGGGATAGGACGAGTTGAGCTGTCGGCTGATGCGATCGGCCTTGGCCTTGTCCTTCATGTGGTACCCGAGGATCTCGCGGCAGAGCATCAGGGACAGGCTGCTGGCCCGGTCGAGGGCGCCGATGACCAGCGGGTGAAGGTACTTGTACAGCTCCTGGTACGGGTTCACGGTGTTGGTGCGGGCCGGGCTCTCCTTCCACAGCCGGATCACGCGCTCGACCTCGTCGTTGCTCACCGCGACCAGGTTGTTGGTGTGGTCCACCGGCGAGAGGTCGTGCTCGAGGGACGTGTCCACGGCGGTGAGATAGGAGAGCGGCCCCATTCCGATCCGGTCCGCCCCGAGGGCGAGCATCGTCGCCGCCGAAGCGCAGTTGAGGGGGGCCAGGAGGGTCAGCCGCCGCGTGTACTGACGCAGCAGATGCACCATGCGCAGGGCGGCCATTCCGCTCCCGCCGTCCGACTTCACGACGAGCGTGAGCTGGCGCTGGGGCCCCAGGTCCTGCAGTAGCTCCTGCAGGGCCATCACGTCGTTGTCGCAGACGGACCCGCTCGTCGAGGTCCAGTACGTGACCAGGGCGCCGTCCACTCTGGGCTGGATCTTCTTGAGGAGCGCTTGCGTCTTCGCAATGAGTAGCGGAGGCGTCTTGACGCGCGGACGTCGGCGGGCCTTGGGCATGACCCGATCCTATCTGACCGCCCGCGAAGTCAGAAGTTGAGCGGCTGTTCCTTGGTCGCGGCCGTGTTCGCGGGCGCCGGCGGCGGCGGGGTGGGCCGCAGGCCCCGGCGAGCGACACGGCGGCCGAGCGCGCGCAGCGAGGGCGCGACGACCACCTGGCGCTTGCGGCGGCTGGCCAAGGCGCGTGTCAGCTCGTTGGCGAGATCCTGTGGATTCCTCACCAGCGATGACCACCAGCTCCACGGCACGCGCCGGTCGGAGGAGTATTCGACCTTGCAGACGAACTTCATCCCGTCCGGTCCCTCGCGCCACACGCCGAAACGCACCTGGATCGGGTTCATGTCCTCGTTGCGCAGGAGGCTCCAGACGACCTCTTCGAAGGCGTCGCCGAGCTTGGGGTTGTGGGTGCGGATGGGGTTGTCCTTGAACTGGACGGATTCCCAGAGGAGCTTCCGGATCGAGCGCTTGAAGAAGTCGAGGGTCTGCTCGTCCTTGCCCAGCAGCAGGCGACGGAAGCGTGCCGCGTTTTCGTGTTCCAGGATCTCCCAGTCCACGTGGTTGGCCTTGGTGCGGGGAGGGCCGTCGAAAACGACTTCCCAGGCCGCGCTGGCGGCCGAGCGCGTGATCGATGCCGTCCAGTCCTCGCCCTCGGGAGCGCCCATCTCCTCCAGGATCGAGCGGAGGCCCTGCTCCATCTCGGGGCTGCCGACCGACAACCGGCTGATGCTCAGTGACATTTGAAGCTCCTTACCGGCGTATGAGACGAGGGGGGCCGAAGCAACCGACGTGCCAGGGTCTGGACGGCCCTGGTTATTGGGGAAAGGGGCATGGGGGCGACACTTTTTTGAAATGGCCCTTCGACGCGTTTTCCCAGCGATGGCAAACTCTACAAAGGGCCTGGTACATTCGATGCCCTTTCGCGAGTTGGCCCCTCCCTCGGGCCCTGGTCCACGGCGTGCAGGGATCAGGCCTGGGGAGGGAAGAGGTGACCGTGACTCACTCGAAGACGGGCCGCGCCGATGCCGCGCCGCCGCCCGCCGCGGTCGCACCGATTCCACCGCCCGCGCCGAAGACCGAGGCCGAAGCACCGCCGAAGCCGCGCCCTCCCGACGGATTCGAACCGCCGCGCGCGCTGGGCGCGGTGCTCGACGATGCGCTCTCACGCATGGAGCGGCGCGCTCGCGGTGACGAGACGCCGGTTCCCCTGCCCTGGTCGAACGTGGCCGCCGCCCTCGGCGGCGGACTATGGGGCGGCACCCTCGTCACCCTCGTCGGCGACACCGGCGCGGGCAAGACGCAGTGGGCGCTGCAGGCCGGGATCCACGCCGCGGAGTCGGGAGTGCCCGTCTGCTACGTCGCCCCCGACTCGGGCGTCGACCAGATCGTGGCGCGCATCGTCTCGCTCAAGACGAGTCGCAAGTGGTCGGATCTCTACGTCGGGCGGAGCGGGCGCGAGGTCCTCGAGCAGGTGCGCTCCGCCCACGCCGCGGGGATGAAGGGCCTGCCTTTCCACCTGGTCGGCGGGTCCGGCGGGCGCTCGGCGCCTCGCACGCGCGAGATCGCGGAGTGGATGCGCCGCACTTACGCGGAAGCGCATCCGGGGGAGCGCCCCTTCCTGCTCGTCCTCGACTTCGTGCAGCTCCTCGGCGGAGCGCGGGAGAAGGAGAACGTGGACGAGATGGTGGGCGGCGCCGCCTATGACGCGCACCAGGTCGCACGAGATTGGAGCGCCGCCGTGCTCCTCGTCTCCACCACGTCGCGCGAGACGCGCCCCGGCGGCGACGAGACGATCGGCATTCACCGCGATCGCCGCCAGCCGAGCCGCCTCGGCCGCGGGAATCCCGGGCGCCTCGTGCTCGCGGGCAAGGAGACCGGCGACGTCGAGCGCGAGAGCGACACCGTCCTCGTGCTGGCCCAGGAGCCCTGGAAGGCGAAGCGGCCCGCCGGCAAATGGACTCGCGTCTGGTGCGCGGTGGCCAAGAACCGCTCGGGCGCGCGCGCCTGGTGCGCCCTCCGATTCAACGGGACCTGCTTCGACGTCGATCGGGAACTGGCCGGCCCCGTCGAGGAGCTGCCGTTGCTGGAAGAGGAGGAGCGCGCGCTCCGCGAGGAGGAGTAGGCGGCAGGGATCTTGCTTCAGCCCCGGTCATGGCTCGGGTCGCGATCCTTCGCAACGAGGTTCCCGACGCGGCGATGGCCGGCCGCTTCGAACGCGAGATCGCGGACGCGTTGGCCCACGCCAGCCCCTCCGACACGCTGTTCACCTGCGCGATCCTCGACGAGGGGCTCCACGCCGAGATCGAGATCGAGTTGCCGGGCTGGACGGAGCGTCTCGTGATCCCCTATCCGGCCGCAGCGGGAGACGTGCGGCGCGCGCTGCGCCGGCTCCTGCAGGACGTCGGACTCGTCGACGAAGTCGAGACGCTCCATCTTCTGGAGAGTCGCGCGGCTACGGACCGATAGCGGTCCGGGCGGTCCGCAAGGCCGGCACGTCCGCGTGCAGGAACCACCGGTCGAGGACCACGCGCTTCGCGAACCAGCCCGTTCGGAAGAGTCGCCGTCCCGCGGCGGCCACGAGGCCCGCCGGAACCGGTGGGAAGAAGCGCCGCTCGCCGGTCCCGAAGCGGGCGGCGAGGGCGCGGCGATACGGCTGCAGGTCCTGGCGGCCGTACTGGCCGCGCGCGGAGAGGACGGTCTCGCCGGCCAACAGCCCGGACTCCACGGCCGGGCGAATGCCCTCGCCGCTGGCGGCATAGGCCAGGCCGGCCGCATCGCCGACGAGGAGGGCGCCGTCCTCCACGACGCGGGGCCGCCGAGCCTCGTAGAGAAGATACGCGTGGCCGTTCCAGCGGGCGGGCAGATCGGCAGGGACCCGCCCCGTGGACACGAGGAAGTCGCGGAAAGCGGCCACGTGCGCGGCCAGGCCCTGGCGATCGAGCCGACCCAGTCCCACGTTGAGCCGGTCCCCCTTGCGAAACGCCCATCCGTAGCCCTTCAGGTCCGCGCAGAAGTACAGCTCCGGGGTGTCTCCACGCACGGCCGTCTCCCGTTCCTGGTCGCCCGTCAGCGGCAGCTCGATCTCCTGGGCCACGACGACGGGATCGCGCTCCCGGCGCGCCCCCAGGTGGCGCGCGACCGGGCAGAAATGGCCGCCCGCGCCGACCAGCAAAGGGCCGCGCGTGTCGCCGTTGACGATCCAATCGCGCCCCGCGCGTTCGATCGTTCCCACGCGCGCGGCCTCGCGCACCTCCGCGCCGGACCGGCGGAGGAGGTAGGCGTCGAACTCGCAGCGCAGGATCCCGTAGCTGACCGTACGGCCGTACTCGGTCTCCAGGACGGGTCCACCGATGACGCCGGTGCGGAAGCGCGTGATGCGCTGCAGCACGCGTCCGCGGCCGTAGTCCTGGAGGTCGAGGGAAAGCGCATCGACGACGCCGGGCGTGATCCAGCCCGCGCACACCTTGTGGCGCGGAAACTCCGCCTGGTCCAGCACGATCACGTCCAGGCCGGCGGCGGCAAGCACGCCCGCGAACGTGGACCCGGCGGGCCCGCCGCCGACCACGATGGCCTCGGCCGTGCGCACGCTAGCGGTACAGCTCCGCGCGCGTCCAGGCCACCTCGGCGGCGGGGCGGGCGAAAGTGAGCTGGAAGAGCTGGAGGTACCCGGTGGTGAACCCGACCTCGGATCCGGCCAGGTAGAGCCGCCAGGCGCGGACGAAGGACTCGTCGAACATCTCGGCCACGGAGCCGGACGCCTCCTCGAAGCGCTCGCGCCAGTGGCGCAAGGTCAGCGCGTAGTGGAGACGCAGGTTCTCCACGTCGACGACGGAGAGGGAAGCCGGCTCCAGCACTTCGCGCGTCACCTCGCCCAGGGTGGGCGGGTAGGCCCCGGGGAAGATGCGTTTGCGAATCCAGGCATTGAGGGCGCGCGGCCGGTCGCGGCCGATGAAGTGCAGCAGCCCGCGTCCGTTCGCGGCCAGGCAGCGGTCGATGACCTGGGCGAAGGCGGCGTAGTTCTCGCGTCCGACGTGCTCCAGCATGCCCACGGAGACGAACACGTCGAAACGGCCGCGCACGTTGCGGTAGTCGTCCTCCACGAACTCCACGCGGCCGTCGAGCCCCTCCGCCCGCGCGCGCTCGCGGGCGAACCGGACCTGCTCCCGGGAGATGTTGCAGGCCCGCACGGTGACGCCGTGATGACGGGCCATGTGCAGCGCGAGCGCGCCCCATCCGCATCCTGCTTCCACGACGGTGTCGCCCGGGCGCAGGCGCAGCTTGCGGCAGACGTGCTCGAACTTGGCGGTCTGCGCCTCCGCCAGCGCCGTCTCCGGGGTAGGGAAGTACGCGCAGGTGTACACGAGCTGGTCGTCCAGCCAGAGGCGATAGAACTCGTTGCCGAGGTCGTAGTGATAGCAGGTCGTTGGGGTCCCACCGCGGCTGCTCGACACGCTGTCCGGCCGGTGTCTCCCCCCAGTGCCGGTAGATCGCCTCCAGGAGTCGCACGAGGTTGCCGCGCACGACCAGCCGTCCGCCCGCATAGGCGTCACCGAAAGCCACGGCCGGATCACGCACCAGCGCGAAGAGGGTGCGCCGGTCCTTGACCACCACCTCGGCGACCTCCGCCGTGTCGGAGAGGCTCACCGAGGTGCCGTCCCACAGGGTCAGGCGGAGGGGAATGCCGAGGAGGCGTTGACGGATTCGCGAGAGCACCCAGCGGTCCAGGCGCCCGACCGTGCGCCTGGGGGCCCACTCGCGGATCGGCTCTTCCGTGAGGACGTCCATCGTTCGTGCGCGCGGCGTGTCGTTCATCGGCCCGACCCTTCACGTTATGGAATGACGGCCCCGCGTTGTCAATGCTCCTTCCGATCGTAGGTCGCGCGCCGGTGATGCGACGCGGCGGCGGAATGTTTCTGGATCGGACCCCCGCGCTGCGGAGTCTGCGCTAATCTGGGCCGAGGCCCACCAAGGAATGACAGAGGTCGCCGGCGGCCGTGACGCCCGTATGGTTCCGACCCATTCTTTTCCCCTCGACCCTCCGCCCACTCTCGGCCGGAAGCCCCGCAGCCGGCCCCTCGTCCTCCTCGTCGACGACATCGAGGACTGCCGGGACGTCTATGGGCAGTACCTGCGCTTCACCGGTTACGAGGTGGTGGAGGCCACGGACGGCTACGAAGCGCTGGCCACCGCGGTGACGCTCGCGCCCGATGCCATCGTCATGGACCTCTGGCTCCCGCACCTCGACGGATGGGAGAGCATCCGGCGGTTGAAGGCATCGCCCGCGACCGCCTCCATCCCCATCCTGGTCCTCACCGGTGACGCCTACACGCAGGCGCGTCACGACGCGGAAGAGGCGGGCTGCCAGGCCTATCTGGTGAAACCCTGCCTTCCCATGGCGGTGGCGGCGGAGGTCGGGCGCCTCATCGTCGACGTGCGCGCGGGCGCGGCTCCGCCCGAGGTGAGCGCGCCGACGGAAAGGCGGTCGGGCATCCGCCGCGACTCCGACACCGCGGGCGGGCTGCTGGCCGCGGTCGTCGAGGACGTCGACCGCCGCTACCGGGACGTGAGCCGGCAGCTCAGCGAGATGAAGAAGGAGCTGCGCGGCGTGGAGGGCGAGAAGCGGGTAACCCTGCTCGAGCGGCTGGAGAGGGTCCGCGCCACGGAGAAGGCGCTCGCGCGCGACATCGAGACCTTGAAGGCCCTGGCCCGGTCCCCCGACTCCAAGGTCGTCGTCCCCGCACACCGGCGCTCTCGCAAATCCTGAGATGAGCCCGCCCACCCGCCCACTCGGCTCGAGTGGGCTCGCGATCACGCGCGTGGGGTTCGGGGCCTGGGCCGCCGGCGGCGGCGGGTGGTCGTTCGGCTGGGGCCCGCAAGACGACGAGGACTCGCTGGCCGCGATGCGGCGCGCCCTCGAGAGGGGCGTCAACTGGATCGACACCGCGCCCGTGTACGGTCTGGGGCACTCGGAGGAGGTCGTCGGGCGCCTGCTGCGCGACCTCCCGGCGGCCGAGCGGCCCCTCGTGTTCACGAAGTGCGGGCTCATCTGGGACGCGCGCAATCCGATGGTCCAGTCGCGGCGCGTGCTCGAGCCCGAATCGATCGCCCGGGAGTGCGAGGCCTCGCTCCGGCGCCTGGGCGTGGAGCGGATCGATCTCTACCAGTTCCACTGGCCGGATCAGTCCGGCATCCCCATCGAGGATTCCTGGGCGGCCATGGCGCGCCTGGTCGAGCAGGGGAAGGTGCGGGCGGCCGGGGTGTCGAACTTCGGGCTGGACCTGCTCGAGCGCTGCGAGGCCGTGCGTCACGTGGATTCGCTGCAGCCGCCCTTCTCGCTCATCCGCCGCGACGCCGCGCAGCGCGAGATCCCCTGGTGCGTCGAGCACGGCACGGGCGTCGTCTGCTATAGCCCGATGCAGTCCGGCCTCCTGACCGACGGCTTCGATGCCGCGCGCGTCGTGCGCCTCGCTCCGGACGACTGGCGCCGCCGCGCGCCGGAGTTCCAGGCCCCCAACCTCGATCGCAACCTCGCCTTGCGCGATGCCCTGCGACCGGTGGCCCGGCGCCGCGGCGTGGGCGTCTCCGCGGTGGCCATCGCCTGGACTCTCGCCTGGAGCGGCGTCACTGGCGCCATCGTGGGCGCGCGCTCCGCGGAGCAGGTGGACGGGTGGATCGGAGCGGCCTCGCTGGACCTCTCGGGGGCCGACCTCGACGAGATCGCGGCGGCCCTGCCCCGCACGGGCGCGGGCTCCGGACCGCTCAGGCCTTAGCGGACTCCAGCCCGAGCTCCGCGCCGGCGATCCGGAACTCCTTCATGAGCCGGCGCCGCAGCGGCGTCTCCGCGAGTCCGTAGCGCAGCCCGTTGAGGTTGAGCTGCCAGAGGGTGGGCAGGGACAGGCCCACCTCGGCGTGCGCGCGCTCGTATTCGCGATCGAGGTCGGTGCCGAAGAAGGGCGGATCGTCGGTGCTGAGCGTGACGGGCACGCCCGCCGCGAGCATCTTCGGCAACGGATGCGTGGCGAGGTCGCGGTAGATGGTCAGGAACGTGTTGCTGGTCAGGCACACGTCGCAGCAGATGTCGCGCGCGGCGAGGAGGGCGAGGAGCGACGGGTCCTCGGCCGCGCGCACGCCGTGCTGGATGCGCCGCGCCTTGAGATGCTCGACGGCCTCGCGGACGTGCGCGGCCCCCGCCGTCTCGCCGGCATGGGCGACCACGGGATAGCCGGCGGCACGGGCCCGCGCGAAGTGCTCTTCGACCAGGCGGCGCGGAAAGCCCTCCTCGGGCCCGCCCAGCCCGATGGCCACGATGAGAGGGTGCGCTTCCTCCTCGAGGAGCTGCACGGTGAAGGGGCCGCTCTCCGGCACCGACTCGCTCGGGATGTCGGTGATGAGGCGGATGACCGGCCCCCCTTCGCGCTCCGCCGCCTCGATGCGGCGGGTCACGATGGCGAGCGCCCGCCGCGCGCCGAACCCGAAGCGCTCGTGGTTGTAGGGCGTAAAGTGCGCCTCGACGTAGCGGATGTTCTGGCGGCGGCACTCGTCCACGAAGGCGTCGACCATGAGGGCGTAGTCCGCATCCGAGCGCAGGCAGCGGCACATGGCCAGCCAGAGGTGCAGGAACTTGTCGAAGTCCTCGAACGCGTAGAGGGCCTTGAGCTCGGCCAGGCTGCCCACGGGAAGGGCGACGTGGTTGCGCTGGGCGACGGCCCACAGCGTGTCCGGCGCGATGGTGCCCTCCAGATGGAGGTGCAGCTCGGCCTTGGGCATGCGCGCGATCGTTTCGTTCACTTCCATGCGCGGCTCGTCCTCGAGCCGTGGATTATCCCCTGGCTTTGCTAGAGTGATCTCGCGACCCTCGATGCCTGCTGCCCGTCGGACCTGGACCCTCGGCGACCGGCTCACGCATCGCCACAACCCCGAGATGGGCGTCGGCCTCGTGGTCGAGGTCCAGGAGCGCGCGGTCGTGGTCGAGTTCCCGGGCGGGCTGCGCCTGCGCCTGGCCGAGGCCAGCGACGCGCTCGTGCCCGTGGCCGCGGACGGCGTCTCGCCGACCGACCGCGCGGGCGCCCTCGTCGAGCGGCTGGCCGCGGGCGAGGTGGATCCGCTGGAGGACTTCGCGATCCGCCTGGACGCGCTGCACCTGGCCGCGCTGCGCGAGGCCGGCGGCCTCGGCTCGTTCCTCGGCGGGCGCGTCCGCCTCTTCCCGCACCAGCTCCACACCGCGGAGCGCGCGAGCGGGAGCGATCCCGTGCGCTGGCTCCTCGCGGACGAAGTCGGCCTGGGCAAGACCGTCGAGGCCTGCCTGATCCTGAATCGTCTCGTGCGCACCGGGCGCGTCGAGCGATCGCTGATCGTGGCGCCGGAGACGCTGACCGTGCAATGGCTCGGCGAGCTGTGGCGGAAGTACCACCAGGTCTTCGTCCTTCTCGACAACGACCGGCTGGCGGACGTCGCGCGCGACTTCGGCCCCGACTTCAATCCTTTCGACGTGCACCGCCGCGTCGTCGTCGCGCTCGAAACGTTGATCGCGCGCCCGAAGCTCACGGAGGAGGCGGTGGCGGCCGGTGTCGATCTCATGGTGGTGGACGAAGCGCATCGGCTCCGGCGGCCGCCTGGACACGCCGGCGATCGCGCCTGGCGCGCGGTCGCCCCCATCGCGGGCCTCGGCCGCCACGTGCTCCTCCTGACCGCGACGCCGTTCGAGGACGACGTGCACGGGTTCTTCCGACTGCTGCAGCTCCTGCGTCCGGAGGAGTTCCCGGACGAGGAGGATTTCGAGGCGCGACTCTCGCGCGCGGACCCGCTGCCTCCGTGCACGAGCTCGACCCGGCGCGCGGACATCGGGGGCTTGCCCCCGCGCCGGGCCCTCCCCGCGGCGCCAAGCGACGCCGGCGGCGGGAGCCTGCGCCTTGGTCTCGAGGATGCCCTGCGCCGTGCGCCCGCGAGCGATCCCGTCTCGCGCCGCCAGAAGGTCGACCGCATCCAACGCGCGCTCGGCTCCGGCGCCGCGCTGACGGCTCTGCTCGCCGCCGGCGAGAGCGCGCTGCGTGCGCAGGCGGAGGCCGCCGACGCCGCCGATCCGCGGGTGGATTGGCTCGCGCGCCAGGCCCGCCTCTGGAAGGAGGCGGGAGAGAAGACGCTCGTCTTCGTCGCCCATCGCGAGACGCTGGAGATGCTGCGCACCGTCCTGAGCCACCGCGCGCAGCTGGCCACGGGCGTGTTCCACGAGGCGCTCTCCTCCGCGCGGCGCGACATCGAGGTCGCGCAGTTCCGGCGCGCGCAGGGGCCCAGCCTGCTGGTCTCGACCGAGTGCGGCGGGGAGGGCCGCAATTTCGAGTTCTGCCATCGCCTCGTGCTGTTCGACCTGCCCTGGAACCCCGTCGTGGTCGAGCAACGCATCGGCCGGCTCGACCGCATCGGCCGCCGCCTGCCCGTCGAGATCGTGTTCTTTCGCCCGCCGGAAGGGATCGGCGCGGAGGCGGTACGCCTCATCGAGGCCATCGGGGTCTTCCGCGAGCCGCTGGCGGGGCTGGAGCCCGCGCTGGCCCACATCGAGGCCGCCCTCGAGGCGGCGGCTCTGGAGGCGGGGGCGGTCGTGCCCGCCGGGGCTTTCGAGGCCCTGGTCACGGAGGCGTCCGAGGCGCGCGCACGCATCCGCGCGGCCGCGTACCACGAGCTGCACCGCGATCGCTACCGTGCGGAGCTGGCGGAGGGGATCTTCGCGCGCATCCCGGCCGATCTGGACTCGCTCAACGAAGACGTGATCGTGGCCGCGTGCGAGCGGCTCGGCTTCGAGGTCGAGCGGCAGCGCGGCCGGCGCGTGTTCTCGCTCAGCTTCGGCAACCAGGCGCTCGTGGACAGCCTCCCGGGGGTGGCGGGGGGATCGAGCTTCCTGGGCACGTTCGACCGCGAGGAGGCGGTCGAGGACGAGACGCTGGACTTCTTCGCTTCCGGCCACTCCCTCGTGGAAGGAGTGCTCGCCCACCTCGAGGAATCGCCGCTCGGGCGCGTCGCGGTCCTGCACGTCGCCATGGCCGGCGACCGCGGCTTCGGGCTCCTCGCCCTCTACAAGGAAGGCCCGGTGTTCGAGGCGGTCGTGGTCGACGCCGACGGCCAGATGCGGCCGGAGTGGGCGGCGGCGCTGGCCCGGCGGCCGCTGCGCAGCCGCCGGGTGCGGGTGGAGCGGATGCGTGACCCGGCCTGGGCGCCGCTGATCCGGAAGCTGGCCGCGCGCCTGGATGGCACGCGGCGTCCGATCGCGCTCGCGGCCGTCATCGTCGGCTGAGCGCTGTACACCCTTCCGCGCCGGTGCTAGGTTCCCCGGCAAGGGGATCCGCGATGGCCACCCTGTCCTCGTATCGAGTGCTCGTCGCCGGCATCCTCTCGCCCCCAGCGGCAGCTTTCTTCGGGATGAGGGTCTATCGGACCCTGACCCGAGCCAGTGCCGATCCGGACAGAGACTTCCTCTTCCGGCTCTCCTTGACGGCTCTCGCCATGGCCGTGCCGTTCCTCGTGACCCTCGCGCTCGCCCTCGGAGACCGCCGTCGTCACGCGTTG
>WNFM01062715.1_pt1 | contig 31488 bp, 27 predicted proteins | sample 5400271 | NCBI WGS metagenome assembly WNFM01 (sample SAMN13153352, study PRJNA577476) | soil metagenome | isolation source: 60 cm saprolite on Douglas fir-dominated hillslope | place: USA:California | collected 2013-09-17 | reverse complement strand
AGCCGACACGCACCGCCGCAGGAGGGAGCCACATCGCGTGATCGTTCAGCAGCGGGACGATGGGATTCTACTCCCTGCGCGGCGCCGGCCCTTGCGGCCGGGACCAGCGATCGCCCCCGTACCTGAACATAGCCGAAACGGGGTCCGGACCCGATTCCGGAGGATGCGGGGTATCATCGCCCGCCGTCTGGAGTGCGAGGAAACCTGGTGAAGCCGACCGCGCAAACCCCCCGAATCGTCACCGAAGTGCCCGGGCCCCACAGCCGCGCCTTCGTCGCGTCCGAGGCCCGCCATCTCGCGCCGGGCGTCCAATCCATCGCGACCCTTTCCGGCCTCGCCATCCAGCGCGGCGAAGGGTCCATGATCGAAGACGTCGACGGGAACCGGTTCCTCGACATCGCGGGCGGCGTCTGCGTGAACGCGGTCGGGCATGCGCACCCGCGGTATCGACAGATCCTCAAGGAGCAGATCGACGAGGTCACGGTGGGGTCGTTCACGACCCCCCGCCGCGCGGCGGCCCTGGAGAGCGTGGCGCGGCGCACTCCTCCTGGCCTCGACAAGATCCAACTGTACTCGGGCGGATCGGAAGCGGTCGAGGCGGCCATGCGCCTGGCGAAGTCCTACACGAAGAAGTTCGAGTTCCTCTCCTTCTGGGGCGGCTTCCACGGCAAGACCGCGGGCACGCTGTCCCTGATCGGCGACGGGACGAAGAACGGCCTCGGGCCTTCCCTTCCCGGCACGTATCTGGCCCCCTACGCCGACTGCTACCGCTGCCCTCTCGGCCTCAAATACCCCTCGTGCGGCATCGAGTGCGCCTCCTTCGCCCGCAAGGTCATCCGCAACTCCACCACCGGCGCCCTGGCCGCCATCCTCGTCGAACCCATGCAGGGCACCGCCGGCAACGTCATCCCGCCTCCCGAGTTCCTGCCCGCCATACGTGAGATCGCCGACGAGAACGACGCGCTGCTGGTGGCGGACGAGATGATCACGGGCTTCGGCCGCACCGGCCGCTGGTTCGGAGTCGAGCACACGGGAGTGAAGCCGGACATCATGACCGTCGGCAAGGGCCTCGGCTCCGGCTTCCCCGTGTCCGGTCTCATCTCGACGGACGAGATCACGCGCGCGAAGCCCTGGGGCAACCCCTCGGGCTCGAGCTCGAGCTACGGCGGGAATCCCATGGCCGGGGCCGCCGTGTACGCGTCGGTCTCCGTCATCGAGGAGGATGGCCTCGTCGGCAACTCCGCGCGCGTCGGCGAAGGGATGCTGGCCCGCCTGCGCGACCTCCAGGAGAAGTACGAGTTCATCGGCGACGTTCGAGGGCACGGCCTCCTCATCGGCGTCGAGCTCGTCAAGGATCGGGCCACCCGGGAGCCGCTGGACAAGGCGGTCTGCGTCCGCCTCTTCCAGGAGTGCCTCAAGCGCGGCCTGGTGAGCATGGTCTACAACCCGCACTTCCGGATCAACCCGCCCCTCTCCATCAGCGCGGAGACGGCGGCCGTCGCCCTCGACATCGTGGACGAGGCCTTCGGCGTGATCGCGCGCGAGGGGGGATGGCGATGAGGCTCCGCGGCGCCCTCCTCGGCGCGGGTCACATCGCCCTCCGCGGCCATGCTCCCCACTGGCGGCAGGCGGCTCTGCGAGGGGACGCGGAGATCGTCGCCCTCGCGGACCTGTCGGCCGCGAATCGAGAGGCGGCGCAGCGCCTCTTTCCCGCCGCCACCGTCTACGACAGCGCGGAGGAGCTCCTGGGCCGCGAGGACGTCGACTTCTGCGACGTCTGCACGCCTCCCTTCACCCGCGTGGACATCGTGCGCGCGGCGGCCAGGCGCGGCATCCACCTCGTGTGCGAGAAGCCGATCGCCCTGGACCTCGCCGATGCGGAGCTCATCGCGGCCGAGGTGCGCGCGACCGGCATCGTGTTCATGCCCTGCCATCAGTACCATCACTCGCCGCTGTGGCAGACCGTCGTCAAGCACCTGCCCGAGATCGGCGCCGTCCATCTTGCCCGCTACGAGGTGCGCCGCACCGCCGCCAACGAAGGCAGCTCGGGCTGGCAGCCCTCCTGGCGCACCACGCCCGCGCTCGCGGGCGGAGGCATCCTCGTCGATCACGGGTCGCACGTCTTCTACCAGCTCCGGTCGGTGATGGGCGAGGCGCGGAGCATTCGCGCCTCCGTCCGGACATTGCGGCACCGCGACTATGGGGTGGAGGACACGGCCTGCGTCCTCCTCGAGCACGACGACGCCATGGCCGAGGTCACGCTGACCTGGGCCGCGGGGCGGCGGGAGATCTGCTTCCGCCTCGTCGGCACGCACGGGGAGATCACGGGCGACGAGCACGAGGTGCGCGTCTGGAACGGGACGGAGGAAAAGGTCGCGCACTCGGGCGGCATGAGCCGCGGCTCGAGCCACTCGGAGTGGTACGCCCCCGTGTTCGCGGACTTCCTGCGCCAGATCCGGGAAGGCGTACGCAGCCGCGAGGAGCTCGACGAGGCCGTCTACGTCGCGCGGGTGATCTCTTCGGCCTACGAGTCGTCTCGGGCCCTGGCCGTGCTTCCGCTCTCGACCCCCGCCCAGGCCCCTCGCGCCGCCTCCGCTCCCGAGCTGGTGGCGGCGATGGCGGCGGACGGCGCCGGCAGCGGCGAGGCGGAGAAGCGCCGGGCGCGCACCCTCCTCACCCGCGCGGTGGCCGCGGCCGCGGTGGCGGCCGTGGCCGCCTTGATGCTCCACGATCTCCCCTGGGCGCAGGTGTGGAGCGCGCTCTCCACCGCCGACCCGCGCTGGATCGCCGCCGCTGCCGCCGTCAACCTCGGTGTCGTCTTCTTCCAGACGCTGCGCTGGCTCGCCCTGATCCGTCCCATGGCCCCGCGCGCGACCCTGGGCGCTGCCCTGAAGGCGATGATGATGGGCTTCACGGTGTCCACCTTCGTTCCCGCCCGCGCGGGCGAGCTGGCGCGCATCGAGATCTTCGGCCGCGACGTCGGCCTGCCCCGCGTCGCCATCATGGGGTCGGTGGTCCTCGATCACCTCGTCAATGCCTCCATCGTCATCCTGGGGCTCGTCCTCCTCCCCTTCGTGATGCCGGTCCCGCTCTGGCTGCGGCCGGGCGGGTGGCTGGCCGCTGCCCTGTTCGCCACCGGCGCCGTCGTCGTCCTCGCCCTTCGTCCCGTCGCGCACGCCCCGCCGCTGCCGAGCGCGGGCGGCCGACTGAGCCTCCGCGATTCCACCGCGGCCCTGATCGAGTACGCGCGCGAAGGCCTGCGCGCCACCCGCGAGCCGCGGGCGCTGGCCTGGTCGTTCACCGCCTGCGTCACGGCCTGGGTCCTGGAAGTGAACGTGACCACGCTGTCGATGCGCGCGGTCGGACTGCACCTTCCCCTGGGTCCGACGCTGTTCGTCCTGCTCGCGGTCAACCTCGCCCTGGCCCTGCCCGTGGCCACCCCCGCGAACCTCGGCACCCTCGAGGTCGGCGCGGTGCTGGCGCTGCTGGAGCTGGGCGTGCCCAAGGGTCAGGCCGTCGCGTTTGCCCTCTCGTATCACCTGCTGCAGATCATTCCCGTCGCGGTGATCGGATTCCTGATGGCCCTCGGCGGTCTGGGCCGGCGGCCGGCGCCGGCGCACTGACCCGCGGGTATCGACCTTCTTGCCCCCGGCCCTCCTCGCCTTCGTGGTCCTCGTCGGACTCGCGCTGGCCTCGATGGTCGCGTACGCGCTCAGGGGCGCGCGCCCGGACCGCGACACCGTCGGCAAGGGCGCGCACCTGTTCGGTGGCGCCGGCGACTTCGTCCTCCACTGGTTCATGTGGGCCATCGACCCCTGCGTGACGGGGTCGGTCCGGTTCGGGCTCACCCCCGACTTCTACAACTACGCGGGACTGGCGCTGGGAGCGGCGAGCGGCGCATTGATCGCGGTCGGCGAGCTCGAATGGGGCGGCTGGGCCATAATCCTCGGAGGGTTGTGCGACGTCCTGGATGGGCGCATCGCGCGCCTCACCGGCACCGCGTCCGATTACGGTGACTTCATCGACAGCACGTTCGACCGCTTCGTCGAGGCCTTCATCTTCCTCGGCTTCGCCATCTGGCTGCGCGCGACGCCTTCCGGCGCCGTCCTGGCCGCGGCCGCCCTGGCCGGCTCGCTCCTCGTGAGCTACGCGCGGGCGCGGGGCGAGGTGCTGGGCGTCGACTGCGCGGGCGGCCTCATGCAGCGCGGCGAGCGGCTGCTGCTCACGCTGCTCGCCTGCCTGCTCGACCGCGCGCTGGGCGCGCGTTTCGGATGGGCGCGGGGTACGGTGGCCCAGGTCACGCTCCTCCTCCTGGCCGCGACGTCGTTCCTGACCGCCGCCCAGAGGACGGTCTGGATCGCGCGCCGCCTCCGGACGCCACGCTGAGGACGCGGGTGAAGCGGCTCGTCCGTCGCGCCGCGCGCTCCGGCCGCATCGCGGCCAAGCTGGTCTGGTCCATCCTCCATCGCCATCACCCGCTGATGGTGCACCTCATCCCGATTCGCCGATGCAATCTCGCCTGCGCCTACTGCAACGAGTACGACGCGACGTCGCAACCGGTGCCCCTGGCCGACCTGCGCCGGCGCGTGGACCTCCTGGCCGGGCTGGGCACGGCCCTGGTGACGCTGAGCGGCGGCGAGCCCCTCCTCCATCCCGACATCGATCAAGTGGTGGCGCAGGTGCGCCGGCGGGGGATGATCGCGACCCTCATCACCAACGGCTACCTGCTCTCGCCGGACCGGATCGAAGACCTGAACCGCGCGGGTCTCGACCACCTCCAGATCAGCATCGACAACGTGGAGCCGGACGACGTGTCGATGAAGAGCCTGCGCCTTCTCGACCCGAAGCTGCAATGGCTGCAAGAGCGCGCCCTCTTCGCCGTCAACGTGAACTCCGTCGTGGGGGGCGGAATCCGCAACCCCCGCGACGCCGTGGCCGTGACGCGCCGCGCGCGCGAGCTGGGCTTCTCGAGCTCGGTGGGCATCATCCACGACGGCATGGGCCAGCTCCAGCCGCTGGAGCCGGTCGCGCTGGGCGTCTACGAGGAGCTGCAGCGGCTCCGGCCGTTCAACGTCAACCGCGTCGATCGGCTCTGGCAGGACAACCTCGCCCGGGGCCGGCCCAACGAGTGGCGCTGCCGCGCGGGCGCGCGCTACTTCTACGTGGACGAGTTCGGCTTCGTCCACTACTGCTCGCAATATCGGGGCGGGACGGGGACGCCGCTCGAGCGCTACACGCGCGAGGACATCCGGCGCGAGTACGTGACGCGCAAGGCCTGCGCGCCCTACTGCACGATCAACTGCGCGCAACAGACGGCGCTGTTCGACAGCTGGCGGTCACCCCAAGTCGAGGTGACGGTGGCACCCGCGCCTCGTCCGGTCGCCCGCTGATTCGGCCGGACCGCCCCCCCCCGGCTACCCGCGAATCACACGGTGAGTCGCAACTGAACCCTGGCGAGCAAACGCTTGCCAAGAGGTGCAGTATCGGGGGATGCGTTTCGTAAGGGTGCTGGCCGCGCTGGTGGCCTTGACCACGGCCTGGCCCGCGGCGGCGGCCGCGGATGATGCGACGGGGCTGGTCGTGGACCAGAGCGGATCCATGGTGCCGGCGGCGGCCGTCACGCTCGCTCGCGGAGAGACCGTAGTCGGCGCAACGCGCACGGGCACCGACGGCGGCTTCGTGCTCTCCGGAACTCTGCCCGGCGACCTGGTCGTCGTGGCCCTGACGGGCTTCGAGACCGTCCGCGTGGCCGCCGGGCGCGACCTCCGCATCGTGCTGCGCATCGCCGCCGCCACCACGACCGTCGACGCCACCGCCTCCATCGAGGGGCCGGCGGCCGTGGGCGCGGCCAGCCTCGGCGGACGAATGAGCCGCGAGATGATGCAGCGGATGCCGGTCGCCCGACACAACGTGCGTGCCTCGCTGCCCCTCCTTCCCAGCGTCGTGCGCGGCCCGGACGGCCTCCTGCGCGTGGGCGGCGCGCGCGCGCACGAAGCCCCGCTGTTCCTCGACGGGCTGGACGTCACGGATCCCGCCACGGGCCTCTCGTCGATCGATCCGCCGCTGGAGAGCGTCCACGAGGTGCAGGTCCTGCGCGACCCCATGGCGGTCACTCTCGGCTCGTTCGTTGGCGGCGTGGTCGCCATCGAGAGCCGGATGGGCGGAGACCATCTCGAGGCGGGATTGGAGGGGTTCGTGCCGCGGCCGCGGCTGACCCGCCAGGGCTTCGGCACGCTGGAGGGGTTCTCGCCCCGTGCACACCTCGGCGGCGCGGCGCGGGGAAACGCCATCCGCTGCTTCGCATCCGCGGAGTACGACTACGATCGCATCGCGGTGCCGGGACTGACGACGCGCTTCGGCGACCCCGAGCTCAGGATCACCGGCGGGACCGCCTTCGCCCGCATCGATCTCCAATTGAACGCCCATCACAACCTGACCGTAGAAGGCTTGTGGTTCTCCTCGCGCACCACTGGGCTCGGCCTCAGTCCCCTACGCTCGGCCGCCGCCTCGCCGCGTCTGGCCGCGACCGACGCGCTCGGGTTCGTCACCGATCGCTACATCCTCGGTGAAGCGACCACGCTCGTCGTGCGCGCCGGCCTCTCGACCCACTCGATGAACCTCTCCCCGGCCGCCTCCGGGCCCGCCCTCTTTTCCTCGGAGGGGTGGTCCCAGAATTCCTTCGCCCGCGTCGACCGCCAGGCCACGCGATCGACCGCGTCCGTCGCCTGGAAGCGGCACAGTGGGCCCGTCGAGAACGCTCATGACTCCAGCGTCACCATCGGCGCGGACGACTCGCGGCTCACGGGTACGGTGGCCGAGGGCGAGGCGGAGGTACGCGACGCGGCCGGCCGCGTGGTCCGCACCGTGACCTCCGGACCCGTGAAGGCCATCGCGGCCTCGGATTCCCTGGCCGGGATCGCGGTGCGCGACGTGTGGCACCACGGGGAACGCCTGCAGATCGACGGGGGCGCGCGCCTGGACCACGCGCGGATCGGGGGCGGATGGAGGCCGTCCGTCCGGACCGGGTTCCGATATGCGCTGGACGCGTCGGGCCGCACGAGCATCGACGGGGGGGTGGGCACGTTCGTCGGCCGTTTGCCCCTCGATGCCGCGGCCTTCGGCGATCATCCCGTCCGCGTCGATCGCACCTACGATGCCGCATCGCAGCGCATCATGGCCGTGGCCACGCTCACGCCCGCGCTCGGCCGTCTCGAGCCCCCGGGTTCTCTCGCCGCTACGCTGCAGATCAGCCGCCAGGTCGGGACAGGCGTCGACCTCCTGTTGAGCGGAACGCGGCGCATCTCCTCCCACCTCTCGACCCTGTCCGTCCCCCCACTCGGTGAGGACGGCCTGCAGAGCGGCCCGCTCCTCGTCGCCAGCACGGGCCATGCGCAGTATTGGGAAGTCCAGGCCACCGGGCGCGTCAAGTGGGGCGACGCGAACCAGGTCTTCCTGAGTTACGTGCGGTCCCGCAGCCGGGGCGAGCTCAACGAGTTCGGGACCCTCTTCCACTCCACCGATACGCCGCTCCTCCAGCCCGCGGTGACGTCACCGCTCGAGGCGGACGTCCCGCATCGGGTGTTGGCCTGGGGCACCGCCTGTCTCCCCCTCGGCCTCACGGTCTCTCCTGCCCTCGAGTGGCGCTCCGGGTTCCCGTACTGGGTCCTGGACTCGCGCGGATTCATGGTGGATCCGGCGCGCCCGCGTTCTTATCCGCCCTTCCTTTCCCTCGACGCCGCGATCTCCGATACGTTCCGCATCAAGTCGCACCGGGTGCGGTTGGAGGTGCAGCTCTTCAACGTGACCGGGCACTTCAACCCTCGCGACGTGTACGCGGTGGCGGGATCGTCGCGCTTCGGCGCCCTCACGAACAGCGTGGGGCTCGTCACGCGCGGGGACATCGCGATCGACTGGTAGCGCCTCACCCGCGCCGCGCTGCCATCGCCGCCTCGTACTCCTGCCTCACCCGCTGCGTCAGGACCTCCCAGTCGAACTCCTCCGCCCGCCGCCGGTTGATCGCGCCCATGCGCCGCCGCTCCGCGGAAGGGGTGGCGGCCAGGGCGCGGAGGGCGTCGGTCAGCGCCTCGACGCTCGCGGGGGGCACGAGACGAGCGCCCTCCCGCGCGACCACTTCGCGATAGCCGGCGATGTCCGAGCAGACGACCGGACACCCCACTGACATCGCTTCGAGCACGACGATGCCGAAGGACTCGCGGCCCGTCGCGGGCGACACGAACACGTCGCAGGCCCGGTAGTGCTCGGCCAGGTCCTCCTCCACGGAGACCACGCCGTGGAAGGTGACGCCGTCCACGGCGGGGGCGGCGGCGGGTCCGGCCCCGACGACATCGAGGGTCACGGGCACGCCTTCCTTCCGTAGCCGGCGATGGGCCTCGAGCAGGAGCGGCAGCCCCTTGCGATCGTCGCGCCAGTTGCCGACGAAGAGCAGCCGAGTCGCGGCTCCGTTCGCATCCGAGGGCCGGGGAGATGGGTGGAAAACGGCGGTGGGAACCCCGTTGGGAATCACGGTCAGGGGACCGGTCCACCTGCGAGAGGCGAACGCGGCGGCCGGCGGCGAGACGGCGATGCCGCGATCGATGCGGCCCACCGCGCGCGCCAGCCCGCGGCGCACGTATCCCAGCACCGGCGACTCGTCCTCCGCGTACATGTGGAAGGTGGCGACGTGGGCCGCCGCCGGCGTCATCCACATCGCGTAGTAGGTCAGGAGCGGCACGTAGGGCTCGTGCACGTGTACGACGTCGAACGGGTGCGCGTCGAAGAAGCGTCGCAGCGTCCAGGGCGGCGTAAAGAGCGCGAGGCGATTGGACGCGCCGTTCGCGGGGACGTCCACCACGCCCCCGAACCCGCACACGCCCTCCACGCGGGCGCCGGAGCGCAGCGGGCCGAGAACGGTCACCTCATCGCCGCTTCGCCGCAGGCCTTCGGCGAGATGAAGGACATGGCGCTTCACTCCACCCTCGTCGGCGAGGTCGTACGGCGTCACGATCCCGATGCGCAAGGTCAGGCCGCCGGCGGCTCCCGCTTCACCGGCGCGCCTCGATCGCCTCGAGGAAGCGCTCCGCGACCCATTTGTTCCCCTCCTGGGCGAGGTGGATGCCGTCGACGAGGAGCGACGGTGGGATCTCGGCGAGCTCGACGAGGGCCAGCCCGCGCTCGCGAGCCAGCCGGCGATAGGTGTCGTTGAGGATCACGATGGTCTCGTTCATCGTCCACGGCTCGCGCGGCGCCCCGAAGCCTCGCTTGCCGGGAAGCGTCGCCAGGTAGACGAAACGGCCGGCCGCCGCGCACTGGTCGAGCACGGCCTGGCAGGCGGAGATGATGTCCTCGAGCAGGCGGCCCTTCCAGGCGTCATTGGTCCCTGCCCACAAGCACACCTCGGCCGCTTCCGGCACACTCAGGAGCTCGCGGTAGTTCCGGCGCCAGATCTCGGCCCATCCCTCGCCGGGCACCCCGAAGTTCATCGTGATCCACGTCTGCTGGTGCCGCTCCGACAGGCGGCGGCCTAGGAACAGGGGGTAGCTCATGCCGTCCGGATCGCGGGAGCCGAACGTGAGGGAATCGCCCTGGCAGGCGATGACACCGTAGACCCGCGCGCGGCGAGGAGGTGGTTCCGGTTGGATCTCAGTCATGCACGCTCGACCGGCCTGATTCGCCCCCGACGACGTCATCGATTCTACGCGGTCGCACCGCTGGGCCCTGGCCGCGGGAAGCCCGAGCTGCTTCGCACCTGAACGCCGCCGGAACGGAACCGGGCCGCGAGTTCCCGCGGCCGCGTTGACGACCGCCGGCGGTTCCGGTACTGCTTTCCCTCCAGAGGCCAAAGAAAGGGAACCGCAATGCGCCGTGCTCTGCGCATGCCCGTCGCCATCGTCGCGATCATCTCGGTCGGCTGCGGTTCGTCTGGCCCAACGCCGCCGAGCGCAACTGCCGGACGCAGCGCGGCTGCCCCCTGGTGGCTCGCGAAGAACAGCACGTCGAACGCGTCGGGAGCCGCGACGAGCTCGGCCGTCGTCGACGGGTTTCGCGTGCATCCGGATCCCGGCGACGACGAGGTGATCCACGCCTTCGAGGGCGAGAACGTGGTGGTCAACGCCGCGGACCTGGCCTCGCTTCCCCCCGCGCCCGAGAGCTACCTGATCGTGAATTGGGGCGACGGGCCGAATCAGCGTGTCGGCTGCGGGCCGTGCCGCCTCGAGCATGGGTACAGCCCGGGACGCTACACGCTGGTCGCGACGGCGAACGACGTGCAGCCGACGACCGCCGTGCCCTCGAGCACGAACCGATCGATCTCCCTCGTGGTGGACGTGACGCCGCCGCCCACCGCGCCATTCCAACCCTTCGAGTTCACTCCGCGCGACATCGGCGTCGGAGAGACGGCCCTCCTGCGGATCCCATTCTTTCTGCCGGAGGGTGTGACGCTGACCGACGTCTTCCTCGATTGCTCTCCCATCAATGCGGTGACCCTCGGGTTCGCTCCGTTCTCTCCCCCGATCGTCGAAATCCCGTTCACCGGGAATGTTCCGGGGTCGTGCACGTTCGCCGTGACCGGGACGGCCCTCACGATCCACTGAGCCGCGGAAGAGGCTCGCGTCGGGCGGCCTAGGATGAAGGGTTGGGGGTTGGTAGCGCTACCGGGAATCGAACCCGGGTCTGATGGCTGAGAACCATCCGTCCTGACCCCTAGACGATAGCGCCGTCGAAAGCAGTATAGAAGCGCGCTCGCGGGAGTGTCAATCAGTAGGCCGCAGCGACCGCGCGACGAGCCCGATCCCGCCCGCCAGTAGCACCAGCATGATGACGGTGTTGTAGAGCGACGTGGGCTGGAAATAGATCTGCAGGTTGACGAGGACCCCGGCGAAGATGATCACGGCGCCGCCCACCGTGAGCACCCAGCCGATCACGCTCTTGCCGTCGAAGAAGAGCATCCCGATGCCGAACGCGAGGGGCAGCAGCGTGAGGCCGAACGTGTGAGGTCCGAAGTAGCCCCAGAAGCCGGAAGAGACGGTCACCTGGTTCGTGATGAGGTATGCCCCCGCCACCGCCATGGCCAGGCCCAGGAAGAACTGGCCGACGCCGCCGGTGGTCCCGCCTGCGCCTCTCGTGCTCATGGTGGGCGCGATTATAGAGGTCCGCGTGAGCCTCGTCACCGTCTCCGCGGTGGGGGCCGCCACATCGGGCGCGGCCTGTGATCTGGCTCCTAATCCTCGCCGCGGACTGAACCTACTGTCGAAGGGTTCATCTCGGGAGGTGTGCCCATGCATGGTGCTCGAATTCGTTCCGTCGCCGTACTCCTCGTCCTCGCCGCCGCCGTCCTCACCGCCTGCGGCGGCAATCCGGCCGGTTCCGACAGTCAGGGCGTCGTGGTCCGCGGCATGGTCCAGGGCGCGGGCACGCTGCGCGCGGCCAGCGTCGGCGCCACCAGCGCCGCGACCGTGACCGTCACCGTCATGGAGAACCCCTCCATCACGACGACCGTCGCCGGCGACGGGTCCTTCACGCTGCGGGGTCTGCCCGAAGGCGGGTTCACGCTCGTCTTCACGACGAGCGGAACCGAGATCGGCCGCCTGTCGTTCTCGGAGGTGAAGCCGAACCAGGAGATCACGCTGACCGTGCAGGTCACCACTTCCGGCGTCGTGCTGATCGAGGAGCAGCGCAACGGCATCGGGCACGGCGACCTCGAGATCGAGGGCAACGTCACGCAGGTCATCGCCCTCAACCCGACCGGCGACAGCCGGTTCCTGATCAACGGCCACACCGTCGTCGCGCGGCCGGGCGCGACGGCCGTGCGCGAGGGCAATCGCTCGCGCAACATCGAAGACGTCACCCTGGACCGCCACGTCCACGTCAAGGGCACCTGGCTGCCCATGGAGGGTTCGATCCAGCCCGTCCTCGCCCAGGAGATCATCCTCCAGGGTGACGATGGCCAGGACGTCACCACCCCCGATCCGGGCAAGACCAATTGCGGGACCGGCCAGAAGATGGAGGTCGAGGGCCCGATCAGCGCGAAGTCCGGCTCCATCATCACCGTCAACCAGCAGGGCAAGGGACTTTTCGCCTGCGAGGTGGGGAGCGCCACCATCCGCAAGGGGAATACGACGTACACCCTGGCTCAGCTCCAGGAGGGCTGGCGCGTGCACGTCTCGGGGACGGCAACCGGCCTGTCCGGCAACGTGTGCAACGTCTCGGCGAGCGAGGTCAAGGTCCAGCAGAACTGACGGGCCGCTGGCGCGCTTCTTGCTTTTCGACCATTGGCCCCCGCCTGCCCGGCGCAGGCGGGGGCGTGGCCGACGCGTGAAAGAGCAGGAGCAACGTCAATGAAGAGAGCGCTGTCCGTCCTTCTTTTTCTGTTCGTGGCCCTCGCCATGGCCGCGCCGCCAGCACCGGCCTTCCAGGCCCGGACCGCCCGTTATTACGATCTCCAGCGGCTTCAGGACGACCTCGCCGTGCTGGACGACAGCCTGGCCGCGCTCCCGACCAGCCATCCGCGCTATCGGGAATTCGAGGACCGCGCAAACGCCCTTCGCGAGGAGCTCGTCCGGCTGAGAGACGACGTGGATCGCGGCGGCACCACCAGCCGTGACGTGAACGTCACGCGCGACACCGTCGACCGGTTGCGCAACCGGATCCACGCTCTCCACGGTGACATCGACAACGCGCTGAACCGGGGCTACAGCGGCCGCAACAGCCGCGGCGTGGTCCTGCCCGAAGCCACCGAGATGACCGTGCGCCTCGAACAGGCCCTGTCCTCTCGCACCGCCCGCGTGGAAGATCGCTTCGACGCCACGGTCGCGCGTCCCGTGTACGCGGACGGCCGGATCGTGGTCCCCGACGGCAGCCGCGTGCAGGGCACGGTGAGGGTGGTCGAGCGCGCACAGCGGCCGGCCCGCGGCGGGAGGCTCAACCTCTCGTTCGATCGGCTGCTCCTCGACGACGGCACCACGGCCGACCTCAGCGCCCGCATCGTCCAGGTGAAGGAAGACATCGGCAGCGGGGGGACCTTGAAGCAGGGGGCGATCGGCGCGGCCATCGGCGGCATCCTCGGCAAGGTGATCGGCGGTACGAAGGGCGCGATCGTGGGCGTCCTGCTCGGCGGCGCGGGAGGAGCCATCAGCTCCAGCGGGGACGACGTGGAGCTGCCGGAAGGCACCGTCTTCACGCTCCAGCTCGACCGCGCGACGACCGTGCCCCTGCGGTAAGAGCCCCCCGTCTCCGTCTCCGTCTCCGTCCGTTGAGCCGATCCGACCCTTGGCGGGTGGTATAGTTCACGTTTTCGTCCGACCTCCCCCCGCGTGCAAGGAGACGGCCCCGAGAGAATGTCGGTTCGCACTCGCATCGCCCCGTCGCCCACCGGCGACCCTCACGTCGGCACCGCGTACGTGGCGCTCTTCAACTACGCCCTGGCCCGGAAGCAGGGCGGGCAGTTCCTGCTGCGCATCGAGGACACCGACCGCCAGCGCAGCCACCCCGCCAGCGAGCAGATGATCTTCGCGGCCCTGCGCTGGCTGGGCCTCACCTGGGACGAAGGACCGGACGTGGGCGGGCCCTACGGCCCCTACCGACAGAGCGAGCGCTTCGAGATCTACCGCCAGCACGCGGGCGAGCTCGTCCGCCGCGGGGCGGCGTATCCGTGCTTCTGCGCGCCCGAGCGGCTGGAGGCGCTGCGGGCCGAGCAGCGCGAGAAGAAGCTGACCCTGGGCTACGACGGACGCTGCCGGACGCTCGCGCCCGCGGAGGCGCAGCGGCGGAGCGCCGCCGGCGAGGCCCACGTGGTGCGTCTGGCCATGCCCGCCGACGAGGCGATGGTCGTCCCGGACCTGCTGCGGGGAGACATCCGCTTCGAGCGCTCGCAGATGGACGACCAGGTCCTGCTCAAGAGCGACGGCTTCCCCACCTACCACCTGGCCAACGTCGTCGACGACCACCTCATGCGCATCACCCACGTGATCCGCGCGGAGGAATGGCTCTCCTCGCTGCCCAAGCACGTCCAGCTCTATCGCGCTTTCGACTGGGAGATGCCCGTCTTCTGCCATCTGCCCCTGCTGCGCAACGCGGACAAGTCGAAGATCTCGAAACGGAAGAACCCCGTCAGCCTCAACCACTACCGGCGCGCCGGGTTCTTCCCGGAGGCCCTCGTCAACTACCTCGCCCTGATGGGCGGGGTCATGGCCAACGACCAGGAGGAATTCACGCTCCAGGAGTTCGTGGCCGGCTTCTCGCTGGAGCGGATCTCCCTGGGTGGTCCCGTCTTCGACCCGCAGAAGCTGACGTGGCTCAATGGCAAGTACCTGCGGAAGATGGAGCCGCCCGCTCTCCTGGCCCGGCTGCGCTCCTACCTCCTCGCCGACGACTACATGCTGCGCGTCCTGCCCCTGGTGCAGGAGCGCATCGACACCCTGGAAGGCTTCTTCGAATATGGCCACTTCTTCTTCGCGGGCGAGGTCCCCTACGACGCCGGGGCCATGAAGCAGCTCGTGCCCAAAGGACGCACGCCCGCGGAGACGGCGAAAGCGCTGCAGCTCCTGCTGGAGGAGCGGATCGACCCGCTGCTGGAATGGGAGGCGGTGGCCATCGAGGCCGCGCTGCGCGCTTTTGCCGGGGCCGCGGGCTGGGAGGCCAAGGACGTCTTCATGACCGTGCGCGTGGCCGCCACCGGACGCGCGGCCACACCGCCCCTGTTTGATACGCTGGCCGTCCTGGGCAAGGAGGTCGTGCGCCGCCGCTTGCGGCAGGCGATCCTGGCCCTCAAGGCGGCCGGCCCCGCCGCCTGAAAGCGACCAAGGACAAGATGGCCGAAGAGACCCACGACTTCATCCGCGAGATCGTCGCCGACGACGTCCGGAGCGGGAAGCACCCCACGCCCGTCACGCGCTTCCCTCCGGAGCCGAACGGTTACCTGCACGTAGGACACGCCAAGTCGATCTGCCTGAATTTCGGCGTGGCCCAGGAGTTTCGCGGGCGCACCCACCTCCGCTTCGACGACACGAACCCCACCAAGGAGGAGCAGGAGTACATCGACTCCATCAAGGAAGACGTGCGCTGGCTGGGCTTCGATTGGGGGAAGCACCTCTACCATGCATCCGATTACTTCGACCAGCTCTACGAGTGGGCGGAGCTGCTCGTGCAGAAGGGGCTCGCCTACGTCGACGACCTGAGCGCGGACCAGATCCGCGAGTATCGCGGGACCTTGACCGAGCCCGGCAAGGAGAGCCCGTTCCGCAACCGGACGGTCGAAGAGAACCTCGACCTCTTCCGGCGGATGCGCAAGGGCGAGTTCCCGGACGGCGCGCGCGTGCTGCGGGCGAAGATCGACATGGCGTCGCCCAACATCAACCTGCGCGATCCCGTGATGTACCGCATCCTCCACGCCTCTCATCCCATGACGGGCGACAAGTGGTGCATCTATCCGAGTTACGACTACGCGCACGGCCAGTCCGACGCCATCGAGGGAATCACGCACTCCCTGTGCACGCTGGAGTTCGAGGACCATCGGCCCCTGTACGACTGGTTCCTCGACCACCTCCCTGTACCATCGCGCCCGCGTCAGTACGAGTTCGCCCGCCTCAATCTCACCTACACCGTGCTGTCCAAGCGCTTCCTCCTGCGGCTGGTCAACGAGGGACGCGTGCGCGGCTGGGACGATCCCCGCATGCCTGCCATTTCGGGGCTACGACGCCGTGGCTTCCCCCCGGAAGCGCTGCGGCAGTTCGCGGAGACGATCGGCGTGGCCAAGCGCGAGAGCGTCGTCGAGTACGCGGCGCTCGAGCACGCCGTGCGCGACGTGCTGAACCGGACGTCCCCCCGCCGCATGGCCGTGCTGCGGCCGCTGCGGGTGGTCCTCACGAACTACCCGGATGGCCAGGTCGAGGAGATCGAGATCGGCAACAACCCCGAGGACCCGTCCGCGGGTACACGCAAGGTCCCCTTCGCGCGCGAGCTGTGGATCGAGGGGGACGACTTCCTGGAGGATCCGCCGAAGAAGTTCTTCCGCCTTGCCCCCGGCCGCGAGGTGCGCCTGCGCGCGGCGTACTTCATCACCTGCCACGAGGTGGTCAAGGACGCCGCCGGTCAGGTCGTCGAGCTGCGCTGCACGTACGACTCGGCGACGCGCGGGGGCAGCGCGCCCGACGGACGCTCACCCAAGGCGACCCTGCACTGGGTTTCCGCGCGCCATGCGCAGGCGGCGGAAGTACGCCTGTACGATCACCTGTTCGCGAAGGCCGATCCCGGGGCGGGCGGCGACCTGCTGGCCGATCTCAACCCCAAGTCGGAAGAGGTCGTGACCGGCGCCTGGATCGAGCCGAGCCTCGCGGGACTCACCGCCGGCACGCGCGTGCAGTTCGAGCGGCTGGGCTATTTCTGCGTGGACCGCGACAGCGCGGCCGAGCGGCCGGTCTTCAACCGCACGGTGACCCTGCGGGACACGTGGGCGAAGCTCCAGGCGAAGGGCTAGAAGCGTTCCAACCTAAGCCGTCGCACGGCGTGGGCGCGTCTTGGGCACGCGCTCGCGCGGGATGTTGTACCGCTGCAGGCGCAGATAGATGGTCCGCCGCGTCACACCCATCAGCCGCGCCACGCGCGCGATGTTCCACTCGTTGCGGTTGAGGAGCAGAAGCAACTTCTCGCGCTCCATGTCCTCGACCGGAGTCCGCTCGAGATAGCTCTCCCACGCTTCGGCTCGGCTCGGCCCACGTTCGACGCCCAGGGCCACGTTCTCGCCCACGGCCTTGGCGATGATGCGGGAGAACTTGCTCAGGCGCTCGAGATCCTGGGACGTGCAGAAGTGGGGATCGAAGCTGTCCACGTAGAGGACTGCCGACAGGCCTTCCGCGCCCATCACCGGCACCATCACGAAGCTGACCGGGCCGGTACCGTCGGGCTTGGGCAGTCGTCGTTCTGTGTTCACGTCGGGCACGTAGAACGGCTGCCCGGACTTGAGCGTCTCCTGCTGCGTGGCCCACACCGTGTTGGCGGCATCCAGGACGTGCTGGTCGATGCCGCGGGAGGCGAACAGGGCGATGCGTCCCTGCTCGTGCCCGAAGACCGCGCCACTGCGGCCATTTGTGAGCGACATGACCACCTCGAGCGTCCGTTCCGCGAGGCGTCGGGGATCGTCGGCGCCGACCACGAGGTCGGCGAATTGATCGATGAGATCGGCCCTTCTCTTCACGTTATATGCCCTCCGCGAACATCGTATATCAGGGAAGCCCCTCCGGCCCAGTCAATTCCTGGGCCGGCAGATCTCGCTGACGACGTCGTACAAGACCGCGACGGACCGGCGCATGGTGTCCTCGCGCACCCGTTCGTCGTCCCCGTGGGCCGTCGCGACCTCATCGGATGTCGCCAGGAGAGGCGTGAACCCGTAAGCCACTATGCCGAAAGGGCGAACGAGCACGCTCTCCGTGGCTCCGGACAGCATCTTGGTCGTGACCGGCACCCCGGGGTAGTGCCGCCGGATCGTCCGTTCGATGATCCGGAACAGCTCGGTGTCGGTCGGGCTCTCGTTGGGGTTCCGGAAGGTCCCGATGGGGGCGATCTGGACCTGGGGGTCGTCGATCACGCCGCGCAGCTCGGACAGGAACGCCTGCGGATCCTCACCCGGTAGCAGCCGGACGTCGAGCTCCGCTTCCGCGCTGCCCGGGATCACGTTCGTCTTGTACCCCGCCCGGACGACGGTGATGGAGATCGTGTTGCGCAGCAGCGCCGAGGCCTCGCGATCCTCGTACAAGGCCTGGGCCGCTTCCGGATCGAGCAGGGCCTTGCGCAGGTCGCGATACCACTCCGCGCGCGGGCCCTCCATGGTGGCGGCCTGGTCGCGGAAGAAGCGCTCGGCCACGGGCAGCACCTTCATCTCCGTCTTGTGCTGCCGCACGCGCTCGAGGGCCCGGACCAGCCGGTTGAGCGCGGAGTCGGCCAGAGGGCGCGATCCGTGGCCGGGAGTGCCGCTCGTGGTGAGCCGGAGCCAGAAGGGACCCTTCTCGGCGGTGTCGATGCCGAAGTACTGCGGCTTTCCGTCGTCCCCGATCACGTTCTCCCCGCCTTCGGTGATGAAGTACTCCGCCCTCCCCAGGCGGTCGCGCCAGCCCGCGGGGCTGAGCGCGCGCAAGGCGCCGGCGAAGTCCACCTCCTCGTCGGCGGTGGCGAGGAAGTAAACGTCCCGGTCCAGGGCCAGGCCCTCGCGCCGGGCACGGATGAGCGTCACGAGCTGAAGGATGCCTTCCGACTTCATGTCCTGCGCCCCGCGGCCGTAGATGAGCCCATCCTTCACCGCGCCCGAGAACGGGGGCATCGTCCAGTGGCTCGCGTCCGCGGGCACCACGTCCATGTGGTTGGCGAGGATCAGGGCGCGGCGGCTGCCCGATCCCTTCAGCGTCGCGATGAGGTTCGCGCGGCCGGGCGCGAACTCGTCGATCTCGGAGGGAATGCCCTCACGGTCCAGGATCTCCTTGTAGAAGCGCGCCGCCTTCAGCTCGTTGCCGGGAGGGTTGGTGGTGTCGACCTGGAGGTACTGGCGCAGGAGATCGACGGCCATCTGCTCGTAGGAGGCGGGCGGGTCGACCGCCGGCGCGGGGAGCGCCACCAGCGACAGGGCGAGAACCAGGGGAACCGGGCGCATGCCACCTCCGCGGAGGCAGAGGATACCATCGCGGCGTTCGACACCCCGGGACGCAAGAGGCCGACGTCGATCGTCTGTTTCGAGCTAGTTGAAGCGGACGAAGAACTTGTTGGAGTCGACTCCGTCCACGCGGACGTAGATCTCCTGCTCGTGCGGGAAGCGGGCGGTGACGATCGGTCCCATGGGGTTCGCCCCACGGACCTCGAGTGCGTCCGGGTTGCCGAAACGCCACTGCACCGGGTAGCGCGGGTTGGTCGGCACGCCGTCCTCGTCCTTCGCGGTGGCGTCGAGGTGCGCCCGGCAGCCGGGCGGGATCTCCGACGCGCCCTTGCTGTGCTCCACGATCTGACCGTCACAGTCGACGTAGTACACGTTCGCGGACACCCGGAAGACGGGCGCATCGTTGTCGTTGATCTCGGGAGAAGCCGCGGGATTGGGAGTGGGCGTCGACTCGGGCACGGGGGTGGGGCTGGGGGAGGGCGTAATCGCGGGAGTGGCCGGAGTTCCGGCGACGGCGGCGGGAGCGCTCGGCGAGCCGCCACCACAGGCGGTCAGCAGGCAAAGGGCGCCCAGGGCGGCTCGCGCCATGGAGATCCAGCCACCGGCTCGGTGGTGGCCGCTTGCGCGTGTCATCGGGACGATTTCCTCCTGCGCAAAACGTTAGACTCTCTCATCTGAGGGCCGCTGAGTCAAGGGAGCACATGTCGCTTCGCGCTCTTCTCGCCCGGGCCGCCGTCTCGAAGCCGCTCAGTGCCACGCCTCCCTCGTGGCTGGGGGTCGCGCTCGTGCTGGCGGCATTCGCCGTCGCTCACGGCCCACGCCGCCAGCAGATCCATTCGATCGCCGACTGCTTCTTCGAGCCCAGCGCCTGGGAGGGCGGCGCGGAAGCGACGTACCGCCCGCTCTCCGCCAACCTGTACTACTTCGCGGGCCGATCGCTGTTCGGCAACGACATCGAGGTCTACCACACGATCGACGCCCTGGTCCACATCGCCAACGGAGTCCTGCTCTTCCTCCTCTGCCGCCTGCTCCTGCCCGGCCCCTTCTCGCTGATCCCTCCCGTCCTCTTCGTGTCCCGACTCGCGCACGGGCAGGACTTCGAGTACACGTCCAACTTCGACACGTTGTCCTACGCCGCGTTCTCACTCCTCGGCCTGCTGCTGTTCGTGAGCGCACGCCGCCGTGAGCGGCGTCTTCTGGAGGCGCTCGCCGTGGGCGCCTTCGCGCTCGCGCTTCTGTGCAAAGAGGCGGCGGTGGTCTGGCCCGCGATCCTGACCGCGTACGGATGGCTGTTCGACCGCTCCCAGGTGTGGCGCAAGTACGTGGCGGCCTGGGTAGTGGCCGCGCTGTGGCTCGTCTGCTATCGGGAGATGATCCACCTGCTGTATGCGAGCGAGACCCCGGGGTTCGTGTTCGACCTCACGCCGAAGGGGCTCCTCGCCCGATACGCGGCCTGAACCTCCTCGTTCCCGACGTCGATCCGGAGAAAGCGGGCTGGGCGATCCCGCCGCACCTCAGCGCGCTCGCGGCGACCGCTCCGGCGATGGTGGCCATGGCGGGCCTCGCGGCCGCCGCGGCCGTGCTGATGGTCACGGCGCGCTGGCGCCCGGAACGCCTGGGCCCGTCCCCGCGCGCGGCCGCCTTCGGGCTGGTGTGGTTCCTGGCCGGCACCTCGCCTTTCGCCGTGCTCGCCCACCGGCTCTTCATCCGGTACACCTACTTCGGGCATGCGGGGCTGGCCATCGTGGCGGGCGCCGTGGCCTCGGCGGTGACGCAGCCGATCCTGGAGTGGCGCGCGCGCAAGGGAGAAATCGGGGCGCCAAAAGGTTACGTCGCCGCGGCCGGGGCCTGAGGGAGGGCCACCGCGTGCGCTACGCGATCGGGATCGATCTCGGGGGAACACACATCAAGGCGGCGAGCGTGTCCGAGTCGGGAGAGATCCTCGACCGCGCCACCGGCGAGACCCGCGACCGCGCGGCGCCCGGCGCCTGGGTGGAGACGATCCGCGGGCTGCGCGCCCAGATCGAACTGCGCCGGGGCGAGCCCGCCGCGGGGATCGGCGTGGCGGCCCCCGGCCTCGCCGCGGCGGACGGCCGGTCGATCGCGTCCATCCCCGGCAAACTGGCCGGGCTCCAGGGACTCGATTGGGCCACCGCCCTCGGCGCCGCCGCGCCCGTCCGCGTCCTCAACGACGGCCACGCCGCGCTGCTCGGCGAATGCTGGCGCGGAGCCGCCGCCGGATGCCGCGACGTGGTCCTCTTGACGCTGGGCACGGGCGTGGGCGGGGCCATACTCAGCGACGGCCGCCTGATGACGGGTGTGACCGGCAAGGCCGGGCACTTCGGCCACATGACCCTCGATCCCGACGGTCCCCCCAGCATCGCCGGCATGCCGGGGAGCCTCGAAGGCGCGATCGGCAACTGCACGATCGAGGCGCGCTCGCAGGGCCGCTTCCACGACACGCGGGCGCTGGTCGAGGCGCACCTCGCGGGTGACGCGGAGGCCACGCGCGTATGGCTGCGGTCGGTCTACCGCCTCGCCTGCGCGATCGCGTCGATTGCCAACGCCGTCGATCCCGAAGTCGTCATCCTCGGCGGCGGCATCGCGCGCGCGGGCGATTCCCTCCTCGATCCGCTGCAGAAGTTCCTGGCCGAGGTGGAATGGCGGCCCCTGGGCGGTGTGCGCGTCGAGCTCGCCGCCCTGGGCGAGATGGCGGGCGCGCTCGGCGCCGCCCAACGCGCGCTGGCTCCCTGAACCGGCTCAGCGGTCCAGCGCCGCCCCGCCCGGCAGCAGGTACTGGATCGGCCAGATCTCGCGCATCTGCTCGACCACGGCCGACCACCGGAAGCGAGGGACGTCGGTCGTGGCCTGGACTTCGAGTCCGGGCAGTACCGTCGCGGCCGCGTCCGCAAGCGCGCCCGCTTCTCCGGAAGGGGCCAGGGCGAGTCGCGGCATGCCGAGCTTCTCCCGCGCGAAGCGCGCCACGATCTCGACGTCCTCGATGGCCTCCAGGAAGTAGGGACGGCCGGTCAGGAGCGAGTTGTAGACGTGGTTCGCGAGCACGCCGGAGAGTGGATTGAAGTAGGCCTTCGCCTCGTCCGCTTCCGCGAGCGTCGGGTCGTCGCCGGAGGCCGCGCGGTAGCGCATCCCGTTCTCGCCGACGCCGCGCAGGTCGAAGGACAGCACCTCCTCCCCCGCGTCGAGCCGGCGCACGACCGCTGGCCAATCGGCGACTCCGACCTTTCCTTCGAGCGCGAGCGTGAGGACCGCGCGGCCGCGCCCCCCCGCCTCGCGATGGATGTGGAGGAGCGGGATGACCAGCCGCTCGCCGTGATGGAGGCGGTAGCGGTCGATGCGCACGTCGCCGACCCTCGACGTGCCCGCGGCTGCCCACGCGATCACGCCGGCCGCGGGCGGCCCCGATCCCTTGGGGACGAGCTTCCATCCCGCGACGGCGTGGCCGCCTTCGCCGTGATAGAGGTCCGCAAGCGCCTTCGCCGCGGGCGGGTGGGCCCGGCGCTCTTCGCGGATGACCTCGGACAGCGAGCGGCCCGCGAGGTCCACGCGGACCTGACCCGTGGGCGTGGCGCGCAGGGGGACCGCGTCGAGGATCTTGACCGCATCGAGCGCGGAGCGCGAGGGCATCCCGTTGAAGCGGTCGATGAACGCGAAGGCGGCGCGCCGGTTCTCCGGCGAATACATGTGGCCGTGGACGCCTTCCGCCATCGCGATCCGATCGCCGTGGCCGAACGCGCGGTAGAGCGCGGCCACTTCGCGGAAGGTCTTGCGCGTCCCCTCGATGGGAAAGAAGTCCTTGACCGCCGCGAGCAGGATGACCGGGCGCGGATAGACGAGGAGGAGCAAGCCCGGATGGTCGATGCCCGCGGAGACGAGGCGATAGGGGTCCTGCTCGGGATCGCTGTCGGGGTCCTCGAAGATCCGGTTCGCCATGCGCATGGGCAGCGAGGTGACGAAGCAGGAGGGCGCCACCACCCCGATGCGCTCGTCGAGGGCGCCCAGGTACAGCGACTGGAATCCGCCCCCGCTCGTTCCCGTGACCGCGATGCGCGCGGCGTCGACGTCTGGACGCGTGAGCAGGTAGTCCAGCGCGCGCATGCCGTCCCAGACCATGTAGCGGTCGAGGGTCGTGCCGGCCACGCAGGCCAGGTTCCCCAGCACCGCGTGCTCGCCGCACACGAGGTTGTAGCGGCTGCGGCCACGCGCCGCGTCCCAGAACTGGCTGCGCTCTCCCTGCCCGACGGGATCCCAGCTGATGACCACGTAACCGCGCCGCGCGAGCTGCCCGCTGATCTCCTGGTAGTTACGGAAGGACTTGCCGTCGGGCGAGTGGCCGCAGGGGACGAGCACCGCGGGCTTGGGCCCGCTCGGCGCGTCGGGCACGTACACGAGCGCGGTCACGTGCAGGCCGGGCAGGCTCTCGAAGATCACCTTCTCGATCCGGTACCCGTCCATGGCGATGGTGCCGGTCACGCGCGCGTTCAAGGGCGCCTTCGTCTCCGGCAGCCCCCCGATGACGTCGAGCACGCGCGCCCGCATCTCCTTGCGCAGGGCGAGCAGGTCGGCTTCGGTGCGCACCTTCTCGAAAACCGCGCGCCGTGCGTCATCCTGTCGCCAGGCCCGGTCGAGCTGGTCGAGCAGGTAGGGAGTGATGCGGGGCCCCGGCTCGCCGGGGTCGTCGAGCACGGTGAACATCCCCGCCGACGGCGCGTCCTGAGCCGCGGCCCCACCCGCACCGGCGAGGAAGGCCGCGGTGGCCAGAAGCGCGACGAGCATCTCCCGTCCTGGGTGCGCCATCAGACCCCCTTCCGCCACTTCGGGTCGTCCGCCGCGAGCAGGCGGACGGCCAGCGACCCGTCCGCCTCCACGGGCTGGGCGCAGGCCCATCGCACCGGGCGCCGCACGCCCTTGGTCACGATCTCCGCCCGCAGGCGCACGGTGCCGCCCTCGAGCGCGCGCGGCACGCGAAACGACGCCTGCCGCAGCTTGCCGCCGTAGGGGTGCCCTTGATCGAGCGAGCCCCCCGCCTGCGCGATCCCGTCCGGAGTCTCCGCGACCACGTGCAGCGTACCCGGCACTCCCGCCACTCCGTCGTTCGCGAAGGCCACCACGAGCTCGGTCCCGCCCTCGCGCTTGCGCTGCCACACCCACGACGGCCGGACGCGATACCCCATGCGCTGCTGCAGCGCGGTGAAGCCGGCGGGGTGGCGCTCGTGATAGCGGGCCAGGCTCTCCGCCTCCGTCCACAGCGACCAGTAGTTCGCGCCCAGGTCCAGGCAGTGCCGGATCGCGTCGTCGATCACGCTCACGCCGGCGGCGTCGACGGTGAACCTCGCCTCGTCCGTGCGGTAGTGGCGGTGGTAGCCGTCCTCCATCACCACCGCCAGCCAGGGCGGCCGGCTCGAGAGCTGCTCGATCTGGATCGGCTCGTCCAGGATGATGCTGTCCGATCGCAGCCAGCACCCGCCGCGGATCGCCTCCTCCAGCACGGCCGCGTTGCCGGTGTCGCTGATGTCCGGCTGCGTGTTGACGGCCAGGGGCAGGCGCTTCCAGGCCGCCATCTGCCGCCGCGTCATGTCGACGAACGTGCGCTCGGCGGTTACGCGATCGGGGAACGGGCTCGCCCAGTCGCTCGTGTGCCCCTCGCCCCAGAAGCCGTACATCATGAGGTCGGCGAACTCGAAGATCTCCTTGCCGTCCGTCTCCGCGGCCAGGAGGTCCACGAGCTCGCCGAACGCGCGTTGGAACTCCGGATGGTCGTAGCGCGGCTCGACGCGCTTGGGACCGGGACGGCCGGCCCGTCTCCGCAGGGGAACGAGCGGCACCTTCGCCTGGAGGAAATCGGGGAGGGCAAGAGTGTCCGGCTGGATCTCCGGGTTCGAAAGCTGGATGCGGAAGGCGACGCGCAGGCCGTGGCGGCGGGCCGCGTCGAGCGTCACCGCCCACACGGGCGCGAGGTCGAGGCGACCGGGACGGCTCTGCACGTCGCGCCAGTCGCAGCGGCGGGAGAGCGCCTCCACCGCCGCTTCCAGGCGCGCCTCGCCGCGGCGCACGGCCAGCGCCGGCCCGTTCTCCTCCCAGGTATAACCGACGAGCCCGGTGCCGAAATTGCGAATGGGGGCGGAAGAAGGCGTGGTGGTGGCGACGGTGTACCAGCCCTCGTCCTGCTCGATGCCGAATGGGCCTTGATCGAGGCGGTCCGCGGCGATCGGCGCGGGCGGCGGCGGCGCCGCGCCGACCTCGCCCACGCGAGACAGGAGCGAGAGGGCGGCTCCGGCCTTGATGAACTCACGACGACCCGTCATCGCGCCTCCTGGAACAGATTCCTTGACCCCGCCGGCCGGGACGGATTATAAGCTCAGGCACTTTCGTTTGATTTCGTTTTCTGGCGATTGGTTCCGATGATGTCCTTCGGCCTGTTGGACGGGGCGATCACCGCGGCCTCGCTGGTCGTCACCCTGTGGCTCGGCCTGCGGACGCGGAAACACGTCGGCAAGATCGAGGACTACCTCGTCGCCAGCCGCGGCATGGGCGTGTACGTCGGCACGGCGTCGCTGATCTCCACGGAGATCGGGATCATCACGTACATGTACCAGGCGCAGTTCGGGTTCCTGGCCGGCTTCTCCGCCTTCATCGTCGGCCTCATCACGATCGCGGTCTGCTACGCGGTGGGCCGTACCGGCTTCGTCATCTCGCGGCTGCGCGAGATGAACGTGATGACGGTGCCCGAGTACCTCGAGCGCCGCTACCAGCGCCGCGTGCGCGTGCTGGCCGGCCTGATGATGGCCTTCGGGGGCTGCCTCAATCTCGGCATCTTTCCGATCATCGAGGCGCGGTTCCTCACCATCACCGCCGGCCTCCCCGCGCGCTACGTGACCTGGACGATGGCCGTCCTCCTCCTGATTGCCCTCGCCTATACGGCGGTGGGCGGCATGCTGTCCCTCATCGTCACCAACTACGTGCAGTACATCCTCCTCGCGGTGGGGACCCTCGTCATCACGTTCGTCTGCCTGTGGAAGGTGGGATGGCCGTCCATGACGGCCACCGTCCTCGAGCGCATGCACGGACGGGGGCTGGATCCCTTCGCCGACCTCGGCGTCGGCCCGGCCTTCATCCTGTGGCAGGTGCTCCTCTACACGGCGCTCATGACCGTCTGGCAGTCCGCGGCCATGCGCGCGTTCTCCGCCCGTGATGCCGCCACCGCCCGCAAGGTGTTCACGCTCACGAGCGTGCTCTTCCTGGGGCGGGCCGTGATCCCGATGGCCTGGGGCATCGCCGCCCTGGCCTTCTTCTGGGGACGGACCACGCCCCTTCCGATCGCGACGGCCGAGGACCCGCGCACGGAGATGGCCCGCCTCGATCGTGAGCTGGCCACGGCCGCGCCGCGCGCCGTCGAGGACGGCCATCTCGAACGCGTGCTGCCCCAGGTGGACCGCCTCGAGCTCCTCGCGCAGCGGGAAGCCGACCCTGCCGTGGCTTCCCCGTACGCGCAGCGCGCGCAGTCCGTGCGCGAGGAGGTCGGGATGGTCGCCATGCCGTGGATGGTGGCGGGCCTGGTGCCGACGGGCCTCCTCGGCCTCATGATGGCGGGCATGCTCGCCGCCTCCGTGTCCACCTACGCGGGCTACTTCCTCGGCTGGAGCGCGGTGATCTCCCAGGACGTGGTGAGCCCCCTGCTCGGACGCGAGCTCTCGCCCGCGGGCAAGCTGCGGCTCACCCGCGTGACCATCGTGGCCCTCACCGCGTTCATCATGGTCTGGAGCCTCGTCTACCACGTGCCCGGGCCCGCGTTCTTCTATCTGCAGGTCACCGCGAACCTCTTCATGGCCCCGACGCTGATCACGATCGTCGGCGGACTCTACTGGCGTCGCGCCTCGTCCGTGGGGGCGTACCTGTCGTACATCCTCGGCGCGGCGGCTTCGCTCGGCTACCTGATCCCCGCCCTGCGCCTCAGCGTGGGCACGGCCGGGAACCTGAGCTGGGGCCTCGCCCTCCTGGGCCTCGTCGCCGGTTCCTTCCTGTGGCCGGACACGAGCGGCGCCGCCGTGGCCGAGCGCGGGGCGGCATGACCTGGCTCGCGCTGTGGACGGTCGTGTTCTTCGGCGCGCTGGCGGCTTTCGTCTACGTTTCTGCGCTGGTGGGACTGCGCGGCTGGCCGGAAGTGCGCGCGCTGTTCCAGGAGTTGGAGGCGGCGGAGGCCTCACGGGAGCGCGCCGCGGAGACGCCGCCCGAGAGAGGCACGGATCGGTCCGAGGGGGAGGGATCCGCGTGAGCGACCGCGTGCGCGCGTCCGACCTGCTCGAATGGTGCCGCATCCCCGCCCACCAGCTCGCCACCCACCCACGGCGGCGGGTGCCCTTGCGGCTCGTCGCGGATTCGCGGGCCATGGGCGAGCTGATGGCGCGAGAGCTGGTGGACCTCGTCGCCGCCCACAACGCGTCCGGGCAGGACACGCGGGTGATCGTCCCTTGCGGACCGAGCGCGTGGTATGCGCCTTGGACTGCCGCCGTCAACGAGCGGCGCGTCTCCCTCGCGCGTCTGGCCGTCTTCCACATGGACGAGTGCCTCGATTGGCAGGGACGGCCGCTTCCCGCCGGACATCCCTACAACTTCCGCACGTTCATGGAGCGCCATTTCTACGGCGGCATCGCCCCCGAGCTGGCCGTGCCGGAGGCCCGGCGCCACTGGTTGTTGCCTGCGACCATGGACGAGGTGCGGGCGCGGCTGGCCGAGGGTCCCATCGACCTCACCCTGGGCGGCTGGGGCCAGGACGGCCACGTGGCCTACAACCAGGCGCGCCGCCATCCCTTCCATTCGGTGACGCTGGAAGAGCTGGCCGACTCGACCATCCGCGTACAGGAGAACAACCTCGACACGGTGCTGGCGCTGGCCCAGCGCACGTTCGGCGCCGCCTACCAGTTCGTGCCCCCCATGTCGATCACGCTGGGACTGCGCGAATGCCTGTCCGCGCGGCAGGTGCGCGTCTTCAGCGACACCGGGGCCTGGAAACAGACGGCGCTGCGCGTCGCCCTTTTCTCGGAGCCGACGCCGGAGTACCCGATGACGCTGCTGCAGCGCCATGCCGATGCCCTCATCACGGCGACGGCCGAGACCGCACGCCACCCGATCGCCGAGAACCCGGACTGGGAGCTGCTCTGAGTCCTCGCCGGGCGCTGCGCGCGGGTCCGGATGCTCCGTACCGCGCGCTCATCGGCGTGGGCGGGATCGGCGCCGGCATCCTCTTCGCGCTCGAGGGCGGCCACGACCTCGGCCGCAACGAGAGCCGACCGGGGCGGCTCCTGGACGCGCGCGACTACTGCAAGCTCCACATCGTCGCCCACTATCCGGCCGTGCTCCTGGGCGCGCGGCCGGGCGGAAGCGACGCCGGGTTCCGCGTGCTCCCCGTCGGCCGCGTCGGCGCCGACGCCGTCGGATGGACACGCGCTTAGTGGAGGAGTCGCCCGGCGAGCCGACGCTCTTCAGCGTCTGCTTCCTGTATCCCGACAACAGCGGCGGCAACATCACCACCAGCGCCTCGGCGGCGGCGGGCTTGACCACGTCCGACGTGGATCGCGCGGCTGAGTCCCTCGACGCGCGCACCCTGGCCCTGGCCCTTCCGGAAGCGCCCCTGACCGCCCGCCTGCGCTGGCTCGCCCGCGCCGGCGAGCGCGGCGCCCTGCGCGTCGCCGCCTTCACCTCGGCGGAGATCCCCGAGGTCCGCGCGCAGCACGCGCTGCGCAATCTCGATCTCATCGCCCTCAACGAGGACGAGAGCGCCGCCCTCGTCGGCGCCGCCTTTCCGGCCGCGGATCCGCGCGCCTTCCTCGATCGCTGCGCGGGTCTCGTGACCGCGGAGAGCCCGGCCGCCCGCATCGTGGTGACCGCCGGGCGGCGCGGTGCCTGGGGATTCGAGCACGGGCGCTGGACCCATGCTCCGGCCCTGGCCGTGACCGTGGCCAGCACCGCGGGCGCCGGGGATGCGTTGCTGGGCGGCGTCCTCACCGCGCTCGCGCTGGGCGTGCCGCTCACCCGCGCCTCACGGCGGTCCGTCGCCGAGGGCGTGGTCGCGAGCGCGCTCGACCTGGGCACGCTCGTCGCCGCCTTCGCGGTCACCTCGCCGCACACGATCGCGCCGGACCTGGACCTGGAAGCGCTCCTGGCCTTCGCGTCCGACCAGGGCCTGACCTTCGCCGATCCCCTGGCCGGGCACGTGGGCGAGGCCGTCCATTGAGAGCGGCCGCGCCGGCGAAGGCGAAGGCGCCGCCCGCGCGCGACTCCGTGCGCGACGCGCGCCGCCTGCTGCGCCCGTTGCGCGCCGAGATCGTGGGTCTCGCCCAGGCCCTGGTGCGCGTGAACAGCGTTTCCATGCCCCCCGACGGTCAGGAGACGGCCGCCCAGAAGGTGCTGCGCGCCCATCTCAAGAGGTACGCCCTCGACGTCGAGATGTACGACACCGCCTTCCTCGAGCGCTCGCGGCACGCCTACGTGCGGCGCGACCGCCACTATGCGGGCCGCCACAACCTGATCGCGCGCCGGAGCGGCCGCGGCGGCGGCCGCAGCCTGCTCCTGAGCGGCCACATGGACACGGTGCCCGTCGGCCGCGATCCCTGGAAGCAGAGCCCCTGGTCGGGCACCGTCCGCGCCGGCCGTCTCCATGGCCGCGGGAGCTGGGACATGAAGGGCGGGCTGGCCGCGCAGTTCGCGGCGGCGATGGCGCTGGCGCGGGCCGGCACACGCCTGGGCGGCGATCTCCTCTGCGAGTCCGTCGTCGACGAGGAGTTCGCGGGCGGCGGGGGCACGCTGGCCGGGCGGCTGCGCGGCGACAACGCGGAGGCCTGCGCCATCGCGGAGGGCACGAACTACGAGGTCGTGCGCGCCACGCGCGGCGGGCACTTCTTCGATGTCGTGTGCCGCGCCGGCGATCCGATGGCCTACTTCTCCAAGGACGAGGTGGTCAGCCCCGCCATCCCCGCCGGGCGCCTGCTGGGCTGGGTCGACGGCTGGGTGACTCGGCGCCGCGGGGTCGATCGCGGGACGACCTATCGCGATTTCCCGGATCCGGCGCCGGTGCAGGTCCTCGCCGTGGAGTCGAACCGGTTCGATCGCGACGTGCCGTGGAGCGTCCCCCTGCTCGCGCGCATCCGCGTCTACTTCCAGTTCCTGCCCCACGAGGACGTTCCGGCGGTGGTGGCGCAGATCGAGGAATCGCTGCACGCGTTCTGCGCGCAGGACCCGTTCTTCCGCGCCCATCCCGTTTCCGTCGAGCCCCTGGTGGATCCGCCGCTGCTCGGGCACGAGCTGGCCGCCGACCATCCCTGGACGGGCTGCCTGCTCGGGGCGGCCCGGGCCGTGCTCGGCGACAAGACCCGCCTCTCCGCCTCCGAGTGGCCCTGCGACGCCTTCCTCGCCCAACGCGAGTTCGGCATGCCGACTCTCCTCTTCGGCCCCTGCGGCGCGGGCAGCCACAATGCGAACGAGTACGTGGAGACCGGCTCGCTGCTGCGCACGGCCGAGGTCTATCTCGCCGCCGCTCTCGAATGGTGCGCCTGACCGCTCTCTCGCTAGCCCTGCCCGTAGGCGGAGTGATACCGGTCCCACCATTTCCGGATCTCGTCGGGAGGGAGCGGCTGCGGCGCGCCGAGCTGCCGGGCCAGCCAGACCGTGCGCGCGACGTCCTCCACCATCACCGCCGCCTTGAGCGCGCGCGCGGGCGTGGTGTCGAAGGTGAAGACGCCGTGCTGCGCGAGCAGGATCGCGGGACCGCGGTTGCGGTGGCGCAGGATGCCTTCGGCGATGTGGTCGTCCTCGTTGTCGGCGTAGGGCGCGCAGGGGACCTCCCCCCCGAACTCGTCCGCCATGGCGGTCAGCACGCAGGGAATGGAGAGGCCCAACGCCGCCCAGGCCGTGGCGTAGCTGGAATGCGTGTGGACGATGCCGCCGAGGCTCGCGTCGCGGGCGTAAAGGGCCACGTGATGGACGGTGTCCACGCTCGGACGGAGCCGGCTGCTCACGCCATCCGGCACCTGCTCGGCCGGGACCGGCCGGCCCGCGAGGTCGACGACGCACAGGTCGGCCGGCGTCAGCGCGTCGTAGTCGACGCCGCTGGGCTTGATGAGGACGAGGCCGCGCTCGCGGTCGATGCCGCTGGCATTGCCGCTGTGCATGGTGACGATGGCGGCCTTGGGCAGCGCCATGTTGACGCGATGGACCTCATGCCGCAGGGCGGCGAAATCTATGCCCATATGTCTCCTGTGATGCCGCTTACGATTCCCTGACTTTGTTGTTGACAGACCATAACAATGCCGTTTATAAGTCGCAAATACCTTCGTTTAATTACGTTTCCAGTCGTTTCCTGACGCTTCGGGCCGTCGTCCCTCCGTCCCTCCCGGCGGCGGTCCCAGAAAGGAGAGCGTCCCAATGGGCAAGAGGCTCCAATGGGCGGGCGCGCTGACGGCGGCGATGCTGGCCGCGCTCCCGGGCCGGGCCGCCGCGACGACGTTCGAGGTCGGCCCGGGCAAGACCTACGCGAACGTGGGCGACGTGCCGCTCGAGTCGCTGACCGCCGGCGACACGGTGCTCATCTACTACCGGGCCACGCCGTACAAGGAGAAGTTCGTGCTCGCCGCCGTCGGCACCCCCAGCGCGCCGGTGACGGTCAGAGGCGTCCTCGGCCCCAACGGCGAGCGTCCGATCCTGGACGGCAACGGCGCCACCACCCGCGCCCAGCTCAACTACCCGAGTCGCGTGCGCGGGGTCATCAAGATCGGCGCCTCCGTGGTGCCCTTCGCCGACGGGACCTCGGTCATGCCGCAATGGATCGTGATCGAGAACCTGGAGAT
>WNFM01256616.1_pt2 | contig 31502 bp, 34 predicted proteins | sample 5400271 | NCBI WGS metagenome assembly WNFM01 (sample SAMN13153352, study PRJNA577476) | soil metagenome | isolation source: 60 cm saprolite on Douglas fir-dominated hillslope | place: USA:California | collected 2013-09-17 | reverse complement strand
CGGCGATGAAGGGGTTGGCGAAGCGTTCGCGGAATTCTGCGATTTTTTCCTGGCGCAGCTTTTCGCGTTCGGATTCGGGAGCTTTGTCGAGTTCGCGTTTGTAGACGATGTTGACGGCACCTTCGGGGCCCATCACGGCGATTTCGGCCATGGGCCAGGCGAAATTCGCGTCGGTGCGAATGTGCTTTGAGGCCATGACACAGTACGCGCCGCCGTAAGCCTTGCGGGTGATGATGGTGATCTTTGGAACTGTGGCCTCGGCGAAGGCGTAGAGAAGTTTTGCGCCGTGGCGGATGATGCCGCCAAATTCCTGCTGAGTGCCGGGCAGAAATCCAGGGACATCCTCAAAAGTGATCAGCGGAATGTTGAACGCGTCGCAGAAGCGCACGAAGCGCGCGCCTTTTACCGAGGCGTTGATGTCCAACACTCCGGCAAGAAAAGCCGGCTGGTTGGCGACGATTCCGATCGGACGGCCATCCATTCGGGCGAAACCCACCACCAGATTTTTTGCGAAGTGTTCGTGAACTTCGAAGAAGTAGCCGTCGTCGACAATCGAGTGGATGGCGTCCTTGATGTCGTAGGGCTTCTGCGGATCCTCGGGCACCAGAGAATTGAGCGAGTGTTCGCGGCGGGTGGACGGATCGCTGGTGGCGCGGCGTGGCGGGTCGTCCAGATTGTTGGAAGGAAGAAAGCCGAGCAGCTCGCGAATCATGGCGCAGCCATCGGCATCGTCGCGGGAAATAAAATGAGCGACGCCGCTTTTTTCGTTGTGGGTCATGGCGCCGCCAAGCTCCTGCTTGGTGACTTCCTCGTGGGTGACGGTCTTGATGACGTCTGGCCCAGTGACGAACATGTAGGAAGTTTCGCGGGTCATGAAAATAAAATCGGTGATGGCGGGCGAATAGACTGCACCGCCAGCGCACGGGCCCATGATCGCACTGATCTGCGGGATGACGCCGCTGGCAAGAGTGTTACGCAGGAAAATTTCCGCATAGCCGGCAAGCGACATCACGCCTTCCTGAATGCGCGCGCCGCCGGAATCGTTCAGGCCGACAACCGGAGCGCCGTTGCGCATGGCCAAATCCATAATCTTGCAAATTTTCTGCGCGTTGGATTCGGACAGTGAGCCGCCGAAGACGGTGAAGTCCTGCGCAAAGACGTACACCATGCGGCCATCGACGCGGCCGAAGCCGGTGACGAAGCCGTCGCCGGCGGGGCGTTGCGATTCCATGCCGAAATCGGTGCAATGGTGGCGGACGAATTTGTCGAGTTCCTCGAAGGTGCCTTCATCGAGCAGCAAATTGATTCGTTCGCGAGCGGTTAGTTTGCCCGCTTTGTGTTCACGTTCACGGCGCTCCGGGCCGCCGCCAGCTTCGGCTTCCTCGCTGCGGCGCAGCAACTCCTCGAGCCGTCCCTGCTGCAAATTCGCTGCGGCCGCGGATGATTTTTTTTCAGGCACGCGGCTCTCCGGTCGGTGGCGGTTCTTCTACATGGAAAATGCGGACGGCGAGATGGGTGGCGACCCACACGGTACCGAGAAGAAGAACGATGCCGAGGACAACTTCGGCAGCAAGGGCCAGTGCACGCTGCAACGGAGAAGTAATCGCGGTGACGCGTAGTGTGGCGTCGACCAGCACAAACATCGCAGCCAGGGTCAGTGCGATGGTCAGCAGCGTGGTGACGATGGAAGCGAAAAGTTGTTTCATGAAGATGACCGTGAAGCCAAGCCGGGCGCCACGCGGAAGAGTTTAGCGCAAACGCTTCGGCTGCGCCTCAGCGCAGACCAGACCAATCGTCGGCGACCAGAATCGAATCGACCGGGTTCGATGGATCGTACTTGATGCTGGCGGGCTGGCCGGCAACCAGCCGTTCGAGGCGCACCTGGCTTTCGAGGCCAGTGATATCCTGCGCGGTGTGATAGGTGACGCCGGAGATCGCATAGCTATAAGAGACAAGCTGGCGCGGACGGTTGATCGTTAGAGGCTGCGGCTTGCTGCCAAAAATTCCTCTCGGAGCCGGGCGAGGTTCGGCGGGATGCTCGGCGAGTTCGACCACCAGCCCTTCCGCGATGCGCCCGATCTGATTGAGGTGCAAGCGGCGGCGGCGTTCGGCTTTTTCGGGATCGACGGCCGGGCGGAAAAATGCGTAAGCGATCATCGCGATGGCGGCCAGCGCCGCGCCGGCGACGGCGGCGAGAGTTTTCCAATCAGCAGGCAAGTTCTTCAACGTTCAGACCCTCAGGGACATTTCATCGGGGAAATGGCGCGGGCCGCGCGAACTGATCTTCGCGAACTTTGCGCGGCGTGGAGCGACGACCCCGGAGCACCTATTTTAACCAATCCCGTGGACGGAATTGAAACTACGCATTGGCAGCATGCACCGGATTGCGCAACACGCCAATGCCGGCGATATGTACTTCCACTACATCGCTGGCCACCAGCGGGCCGACTCCAGAAGGCGTGCCGGTGGCAATGAGGTCGCCGGGTTCGAGAGTCATCATACGGGAAATCCAGCGCACCAGAAATGCCGGGGAGAATACCATCTGCGAAGTATTTCCAGACTGACGAGTCTGACCATTCACCAAGCCCTCGACAACCAAATCGTCGGGAGAAAGTTCCGTTTCAATGTGCGGCCCGACCGGGCAGAAAGTATCGAAGCCCTTGGCGCGAGTGAATTGCACGTCGGACTTCTGCAGATCGCGCGCGGTAACGTCGTTGACGCAGGTGTAGCCGAGAACGTAACTAAGCGCGTCATCCTGATCGGTGAGCTGCGAACACCGGCGCCCGATGACCAGGCCGAGTTCAGCTTCGTGTTCGACACGTTGTGAATATTTGGGCAGCACGATCGCTTGCGACGGGCCGACGATCGAAGTGGAGGGCTTGAGAAAAATCATCGGATCCTTGGGAACGTCGTTGCCAAGTTCGGCGGCGTGAGCGGAGTAGTTGCGGCCGACGCAAACAATTTTTCGTGGTTCGACCGGGGCGAGCAATTTGACAGCGGCCAGTGGCGCCGAGTGCTGGGTTTGAATCCATTCGGTCCAAGGCGGAGCCGAAATTTGCTGGACATGATCGCCGTCGCGAATGCCGTAAAACGCAGAAGCGGCGTCAGAAGAAGGAACGGCGTTGGAAATATACCGGCAGAATTTCATCGGCAGACAGTGTATCAGTTCGAAGGTGTGCGAGTGGCGCGGCGGTGCGTTTTTCGGACATTCCAGATTACCGCGCCAAGCCACGCGACGGTGGCGGCGATCAGGTAAAAAAGAAAACCGAACATCATTACTTGAGTGGGTGTGCGGATGGTGGACAACATCAAAAAGTACAAACAGAGCAGTCGATAGACGAAACTTAGAATGGCCCAGCCGACTAAGCCGCTCATCAGCAGCGAGCGAGGTGCGCTCATGTAACGGATCACCGGAACCAGCGCAAAGAGTCCGAACAACGTGGAAGCGATCATGTTGCGTTCGCGGTCAAAAACGTCCAAAAATGGCAGACGGTTGGCAACCAGAACCCAAGTGATGAGGGCAAAGGAGAGCGCGATTCCGACGTACACGCCCACGCGGAACGCGGACCTTCCAGCCACCGCGAGGCGCTGCGTTTCGGTTTTCAGTTCATCGACCAGCTTGGGCACTGCATTTCACCTTAGCTTGCGGGAAAGCTAACTTGGGGAAATTTCTTTGCGCTCTCTGCCGTGATGCAGCTTTTTCAGGGCAAGGGCTCGGTTAAATCGGCAAGCACTGGATCCGAAGGCTCGCTTTCATTTCCCGTTCGATCCACGGCGGTCACGGTGTACCAGTATTCTAGCGCGGGCTGAACGGAGATATCACGATACGCGGGAGAGAGCAACAACTCCACATTCAGGAGCTTCCCACGCTCGCCTTGCGTCTCACTACGATAGACGCGGTAGCCGGCTAAATCGTTTTCCAGACCAATGGACCAGGACAGTTCTACGGCGATTGCGTTGTCGGCCGCGGGGATTTCGGTGGCGACAAGGTTCTGCGGACGTGCCGGCGGAAAAGTATCGCGCGGAGTGATGATCGCCGGAGCCGAATCGTCGGATTCGATGGAATTGCCGTCGGCGATGACGATGCTGCGAACCTGGTAGACGTAAATCCTGCCGAACTCGAAGAGCGTATCACTGTAGGCGTTGGTTTCGGTCGGGGAGAGAAGAATCGGCGAGGATTTCCATTTGGCCTGCGCGAGATCGCCAGAAGCTGGAACCGGTGAAGCTGGATCGAGTTCGCCGCGATAGACGTGATATTCGCGCACAGTTTCGTTGGCGTTCGAAGCGATACTTGGCGCGGCCCATGAGAGTTCGATGGCGGTTTGCGTTACGCGAACTTCAATCGCGCCGATCTTGTCGGCAATGGGAAAAACCTTTGCGAAAACCGTGTTCGAATCAGCGGAAGCTTTTTTCTTGGAGGCGCGGGTTCGGACGCGGTAGGCGTAAATTGCGCCGGGATTGGCGCGCAAATCATCCGAAGGCAGCGGATCGGTAAACTGAATTTTGCCCTGCGACGAATAAGATTCCGTGAGCGCGCCGGGAATGGTGTAGACCAGTTTGAAAGACTTGTTGTCAGGCGAGCCGTTGGGTTTTAACGAGCCACGAAAGATTTCGATTGCCGGGCGCTCGGCGAGGCGATCGCCTGCAATGGTTCGCGCAGGCGGCGTAAAAACCAGTGGTGCGCGGCAAGATCGCTAATAGGCGTCGGTACCGGTGGAGATGGCGCTGTGGGTTCACCGGGAGCGCCGCAGCCGGCAAGCAGCCCAAAACCGAGAGTCGCAAACGACAGCGCAACACGTTGTGCGCGAGAAAAGTTGGCTGAGCGGCCATTCACCGAAATCGTGGCTCCCGTTGATCACCGTTGCAATAATGCGATTTCGAAGTTCGCTCGTTACAAAATGTAGCGGCTCAAATCCTGATTCTTGACGATGTCCGCGAGTTGCTTGTTGACGTACGCGGCGTCAATTTTAACGGCTTTTTTCTTCAGGTCCGGCGCTTCGAACGAAAGCTCATCGAGAACTTTTTCCATGATGGTGTGCAGCCGGCGCGCTCCGATATTTTCAGTTTGTTCGTTTACGCTGGTCGCGAATTTGGCGATGGCCTCGACCGCGTCGTCGGTGATGTTCAGCTTGATGCCTTCGGTCTCAAGCAGCGCTATGTACTGCTTGATGAGTGCGTTCTTGGGCTCGGTGAGGATACGGACGAAATCCTCTTCCTTCAATGATTGCAACTCGACGCGAATTGGCAGGCGTCCCTGCAGCTCGGGAATCAGGTCCGAAGGCTTGGTAACGTGGAAGGCGCCGGCGGCGACGAACAAAATGTGGTCGGTTCGAATCATGCCGTAGCGGGTGTTGACGGTGGTGCCTTCGATGATCGGCAGAATGTCGCGCTGCACGCCTTCGCGGCTGACATCGGGGCCGTGACCGGATTCGCGCCCGGCGACTTTGTCGATTTCGTCAATGAAAATAATACCCATCTGCTCGGCGCGTTCGACCGCGATTCGCGTGACCTGATCCATATCCAGCAGCTTGCCTTCTTCCTCCTGGATCAGGTATTCGAACGCTTCGGCGACGGTCATTTTCCGTTTTTTCTTCTGCTGACCGAACATCCCGCTCAACATCTCCTTGAAGTTGACGTCCATTTCTTCGACGCCCTGATTGGAGATGACTTCGAACGACGGCATCATGCGCTCGCGGACTTCGATGTCCACCATGCGCGCATCGAGTTTCCCTTCGCGGAGTTGCGCGCGCAATTTTTCGCGGGTGCGCTGGTTCATTTCGCGCTGCGCGGCGGCTTCGCTTTCGAGTGTTCCCGGGCCAGGCAGAGGTGGTGGAGGGAGCAGCACATCGAGCACACGTTCTTCCGCGGACTGCTCGGCGCGCTCGGCAACTTCATCCAATTTTTCTTCGCGTACCATGTCGATGGACATTTCCACCAGATCGCGGACCATGGATTCTACGTCCCGACCAACGTAGCCGACTTCGGTGTATTTCGAGGCTTCCACTTTGACGAACGGGCATCCCGCCAGGCGCGCCAAGCGTCGCGCGATTTCCGTTTTGCCGACGCCGGTTGGACCGATCATCAAAATATTTTTCGGCAGAATGTCTTCGGCAATTTCAGGCGGCAGCTTCTGGCGGCGCACACGATTGCGCAAAGCCACGGCCACCGCGCGCTTGGCCGCGTTCTGGCCGACGATGTACTTGTCCAGTTCGGCCACGATTTCCCGCGGCGTCATGTCGTCCAGCGCGGGCAGAAACTCTTCGCCCTCCACGGGAACCGCGCCGTTCGCGCCGCCGGGCATCAAGATCAGTTCTTTATCGGACTTGCTTGGCATATAAAAGTGATCAGCGACCAGAGACCAGCGGCCAGTTTACAGTCTTTAGCTTCGCTAAACAGATTCCTCGCTTCGCTCGCAAAGACAGAGCGGATTTCAACCCAATTCCTCAACGGTAAAATTCGCGTTGGTGTAAATGCAAATCTCGCTGGCGATGCGCATCGCTTCAGTGGCCAGCTCCTTGGCTCCCAACTTTGAGTGTTTCATCAGGGCCCGTGCAGCCGCAAGTGCATAAGAGCCACCCGAGCCGATGGCAACGATGCCGTCGTCCGGCTCGATGACATCGCCGTTGCCGGACAAAATGAACGTGCCCTTGGTGTCCGCCACAATCAGCAATGCTTCCAGGTGGCGCAGCGCGCGGTCTTTGCGCAAGTCTTTAGCCAACTCAACCGCCGCTTTTTGCAAATTGCCGGAAAATTCCTGCAGCTTGCCTTCAAAACGTTCGAACAAAGAAATCGCATCGGCGGTCGATCCTGCAAACCCGGCAATCACTTTGTCCTGATACAAGCGCCGCGTCTTTTTTGCGGTATGCTTCATCACGTGATCGCCCATGGTCACCTGGCCATCGGCGATCAGCACAACTTTGGCGTCCTTGCGCACGCACAAAACCGTAGTGCCATGGATCGCGCCGCCGCTCTGGACACTATTTTGCCTGATTGACATTCCCCCATTATACCCGCTCGCGTCTCCAGGCCGCAAAAGCTGCGCAATTCAGGCTACTTTTTCGCGGCCAGCACCGAGGCGTTGCGGTGGGCGATGGCTTCGATCGAAATCATCGGATTCACGCCCGACGCGCTGGGGAACGATGAGCCATCCATGACATACAAATTTTTCACTTCCCAGGTTTCCCCATCGGGATTCGTCGCCGACACGCTCGCTGAATCGCCAAGCCGCGCGGTGCCCATAATGTGAAACGAAAACAGCGCCAGTTGTGCGTTGCCCCACCCTATCGACCCATTTCTTCCCGGCTCATACGAACACAACTTCGCGTGCGGTGAATAGATGCGCTTTGCGCCGGCGCTTTCCAGAATCTCCGCCGCACCACGAAAACCGCGTTGCATATGTCGGCGGTCAAAATCGGAAAGCTCGTAGCTCGATACCGGATGGCCTTCGCGGTCGATCACCACGCGCCCCGCGCCGCGATCGCGCAGCAGCACGCCAATCGCCGAAGTATTTTTCAGTTGCGCCATCCGCGCGCGAAAATCCTGCGGCTCGCGCCACGGCATCACCGCCATCGCAATCACCGGTTGCAACGAAGTGGTTTCATACTTTACGCCGTAGTTTCCCGTCAGGTGGCGATGCTCATCGGAATAGATCGCCTGCATTGTGCCTTCCCACGGGCGAATCTCCTCGTCGAATACGCCACAGACGTTCGAAACCGGATGCAAGTGCAGGTGCCGGCCGAGGTGCTCGTTTTCGAGTTCGGAGCGCAACAGCAGCGCCGCGGTATGAATCGCGCCGCAGGCCACGACCACTTGCTTGCATTTAACGATGACCCGATGCCCTTTTTTCGACCTCGCGTCCACACCAGTCGCCACGCCACGTTGCACGCGCACTTTTTCCGCGCGGGTCTCCGCCAAAATCTTTGCGCCGTGCTTCTGCGCGTCGGCCAGCCAGGTCTTCGCGGTAGACTGTTTCGCGCCAATCGCGCAGCCAAATCCACAGTAACCGCAAACTTTGCCCTGATCGCAGGCAATCACATTGCGCGGCATCGAATCTACATGCCAGCCGAGGCGCTTTAGTCCGCACTGCAGCACTTGTTCACGCTTCGAAACACGATTGTGATTGGTATTTACGGAAATGCGCTCGCACACCGCATCCAGGCTTCTGGTAAACTCCGGCCCGCGAATCCATTCAACACCTTCGTCCGCCCACTCATCGCGAATTTCATCCGGCGTTCGAAATGACGTGCAGTAATTCACCACGGTGCCGCCACCCACACACTCACCAGCGAGAAAACCCACACTGTGATCGCGCGTCGAAGCGAATCCGCACTCGGCATATAGCCGTTGATGGCCCGGCAATTGCCCGCCGTCAAAATCCGCATCGTCAAAGTAGCCTCCGGCCTCGAGCACGATCACTTCTTTTCCGGCAGCAGCCAGCACCGCTGCCGCAACTCCGCCGCCCGCACCGGATCCGACAACACACACGTCGCAGGTCAGCGTCATCTCCTTTTCCGGAACAATCACCTTCAGTTTCTTCGGCTCGCTCGGCCGCTGCACTCCAAGCGGTCCCGGATATCCAAGTTTTTCCCAAACCCGATTGATCTCGCCTGCCGCACCCGGCAGCATCACATACAAAAATCCCACCGCTTTTCGCAGTGCCTGAAACGCCGCGCGCCGCATGGCTAATCGGCTGTCTGCCCACGACAACATCACTTTGTATTTATCTTCCGCGACAAGATCCGAAAACCGCGACCAGTGTCCGGCTTCGATGAACGAATGAAGATAGGTGTCCCAGAGGTCCAGCAGATTCACAAATTCCCAGCGGTAAGTGGTGCGTGGATTGTAATCGAGTGCCGCTGCCAGAGCGTCGGGAACGCCGCACTCAACCGCCGATGGCCATCCCGGCGCGGCGGGCAGAAACGTGTCGCAAATCGAGCAAAGCGCTCGATACTGGCGGGGCGTCAGTTCCATGTTTAGCTGCCGGACTTAGCTAGCAAGGTTTCGCAGCTAGCCTACCAGCTACCGCGCCAATTCCGAAGCTCCTGTTCGCGCACACATAAGACTCACCTGAACCTGCTATTCTGTGGCACGCAAAGCCGGCCTGGAGGATTTTGTATGCGTGGAGACAGACAAAAGCTTGCATTGGTATTCGTCATCATGGCGGTGATCGCCGCGCAGACATTGGCGCAACAACCTCCGTGCGACACCAAGCAATCAGACAGCAGCACCATCGCGCAGGACGGCACAGCCTATGTCACGCGCATTGTGCCGGTGCCCACCACCATCAGCCTCGAGGCGCAAAGAGTATTGGCGCGTGTGGAATCGGACGCAGCTGTGCCGCAAACGTTGCAGCAACGCCGCACCGGCACCGACAAATGGCAGGCCGGCGCTGGTGAAGCATCCCAGAAAATCTATCCGGTGAACCTCGCTACTGACGTCATCGCCGGAGTTCCAGTGCGAGTCGTTACGCCACTCGCAGTCGCGCCAGAAAAACGCGACCGCGTTTTGATTAATCTGCACGGCGGCGGCTTCAATTCCGATTCCGGTTCGCTGACCGAGTCCATCCCCATCGCCAACCTGACCGGGACCAAAGTCATCGCGGTGCTCTATCGCCTGGCGCCCGAACATCCGTTTCCCGCGGGACTCGACGATGCGGTCGCCGTTTACAAAGAGCTGCTGAAGACCTACAAGCCGAATCACATCGGCATTTATGGAACTTCGGCGGGCGCGATTCTCACCGCGGAAGTCACCGTTAAACTGAAGCAGTTGAAGCTTCCGCTTCCGGGTGCCACCGGCATTTTCTCCGGGCTCGGCGATTTCAGCCAGGTCGGCGATTCCATCGCGCTCTTTGCGTTGAATGGATTTTCCGGCCACTTGGACCCGCCGGCGCCCGGTCCACGCTCCGGCGAATATTTCTCCGCCTCGATCGATCCTAAGGATCCAGTCCTCTCCCCGTTGTATGCAGACCTAACTGGATTTCCGCCGACGCTGTTCATCACCAGCGGCCGCGATCTTCTCCTTAGCGGCACCACCATCCTGCATCGCGCGTATCTGCGCGCCGGCGTCGATGCCCAACTGGTGGTTTTCGAAGCCCTCCCGCACGCCTTCTGGAATAATTCCGCGCTACCGGAATCCAAGGAAGCCGACCAACTCATGGCTGCTTTCCTGGGCAAGCGTCTCGGGAATTAGCCGGTTTCCTCGGGCCCGGCGGTCAAAAATCCTTGCCTGGCAAATCAAGCCCGCCGGGTCGTTGTTATATACTCCCGGCAGTTCAAATATTTTGCGTGAGTTCGTTGCCGGAAGGGGAACGGGATGAAGAAATGGCGTCGCCGCACGGCAATGCCCGCCTGCTTGGTTGCGGCCTGCGTTCTAGTCGGCACGGCCCGCCTGACCGCTTGGCCACAGAACGCGAACCAGTACGATCCGAAGTTATTTCAGGAACTCCGCTGGCGCTCCATCGGGCCGCCTCGCGCCGGACGCGTCGTCGCTGTCGCAGGCGTACGTGGCGCGCCCGAAGCCTACTATTTCGGCTCCGTTGGCGGCGGCGTTTGGAAAACCAACGACGCTGGCCGCACCTGGAATCCCATTTTTGACTCGCAACCCGTCGCTTCCATCGGCGCCATCGCCCTCGCTCCCTCCAATCCGGAAGTCATTTACGTCGGCTCCGGAGAAGCCGACTTGCGCTCCTCCATCTCCACCGGCAACGGAATGTACAAATCCACCGATGCAGGAAACTCGTGGTCCCACATCGGTCTCGCCGATTCGCAGCATATCGGTCGGATCCTTGTCGATCCGAAGGACCCCAACCGCGTCTTCGTCGCCGCACTGGGCCATGCCTACGGACCGAACTCCGAACGCGGTGTTTTTCGTTCGAACGACGGCGGAAAAAATTGGCAGCGTATCCTCTTCAAGAACGAAAACACCGGCGCCGTCGATCTGGCGTTCGAACCGGGCAACCCGAAAACAATTTACGCCTCGCTCTGGCAAACCCGACGCCCTCCGTGGAGCATTTACGCCCCTTCGTACGGACCGGGCAGCGGTTTGTTCCGTTCGAATGACGGCGGCGACCACTGGGAACAACTCGCTGGTCACGGGCTTCCTTCTGAAGGACTAGGCCGCATCGGCATCGCCATTGCCCCCAGCAATCCGCAACGCATTTATCTCATCGTAGATGCCAAAGACGGTGGCCTGTACCGCTCCGACGACGGCGCGCAAAATTGGAAGCGTGTTTCGAACGATCGCCGCACCTGGCAGCGCGGCTGGTATTTCGGCGAACTGAGCGTCGATCCGAAAAACCCCGACATCGTTTTCGTGCCCAACACCACCGCCTACAAATCGACCGACGGTGGCGCAACCTTCAACGCGTGGAAAGGCGCGCCCGGCGGCGATGATTATCATGAACTGTGGATCGATCCCGACCAGCCGCAGCGCATGATCATGGGCTGCGATCAGGGTGCCATTGTCACCCGCAACGGCGGCGAAACCTGGAGCTCCTGGTTCAACCAGCCGACCGCCCAGCTTTATCACGTCGCAACCGACAATCGTTTTCCCTACTGGGTCTACGGCGCGCAGCAGGACAGCAACGCCATCGCAACGCCGAGCCGTGGCAAATTTCGCTCGTTGAATTTTCACGATTGGCGGCCTATCGAAGCCGGCGGTGAAAACGGCTACATCGCTCCGGACCCTCTAAATCCAGGCGTAATTTTCGGCGCAACCGTCGCTCGCCAGGATTTAAACGATGAGGAAATACAGCAGATGCCGCCGACGCTGGCGCAGTCTGGCCAATTTCGTCATACCTGGACGCTGCCCCTGGTTTTTTCTTCCAGCGATCCGCACGTCCTCTACTTTGGTTCGCAAATGCTGTTTCGAACCGCCGACGACGGCAGCTCCTGGCGGGAGATCAGCCCGGACCTCACGCGCGAAGATCCCGGAGTGCCCGCCAATCTCGATCCGGCCACTGCGAAAGATGCGCCCGAAGGCAAACGCCACGGCGTAATCTACACCATCGCTCCATCTTCGGTTCGCGCCGGAGAAATCTGGACTGGCACCGACGATGGCCTGATCCATCTCACCCAGAATGAAGGAAAAACCTGGTCCGACGTCACGCCTCCTGAAATCTCCGCGTGGAGCAAAGTCACTCACATCGAAGCGTCGCATTTTGACGTCGCCACCGCCTACGCCGCCGTGGACCGTCATAGGCTTGACGATTTACATCCCTATCTCTACCGCACTCGCGATTTTGGCAAGAGCTGGAAGCTGGCCACCCGCGGAATGCCTGACGGAAGTTTCTTGAACTGTGGTCGTGAAGATCCGGTTCGAAAGGGCCTGCTCTATGCCTGCACGGAACAGGGCGTCTACGTTTCCTTCAACGACGGCGACGACTGGCAGCCGCTGCAATTGAACTTGCCAGTGACTTCGGTGCGCGATCTCGTCGTTCATGAAGACGATCTGGTCATCGCAACTTTTGGCCGTTCGTTCTGGATTTTGGATGATGTCACGCCGCTGCGTAAGCTCGATTCGAACGCGGCTTCGAGCGATGCTTGGCTCTTCGCTCCGCAATCCGCAATCCGCGTTCGCCCCGGCTACGATCAGGGCACTCCGGTGCCAACCGATGAAGCGTTGTCCGACAATCCGCCGGATGGCGCGGTCCTCGATTACTACCTGAAAGAAAAATCTGCAACACCAGTGCAACTTGAAATTTTTGACGCTGCAGGGAAATTGGCCCGCCGTTTCGCCAGCGACGACAAGTTGCACAAAACCAATCCAAACTCCGTTGCACTCACCATGAATTGGGTACGTGACCCGCTGCCGCTTTTGAATGAACCGGGCATGCACCGCTTCGTTTGGGATCTACACTACGCAATTCCCCAAGGCGCGTCGCAGTCGTATTTTTTCCCATCCGGGCCGCTGGCTCTGCCCGGAAACTATACCGTGAAGCTCACTGCGAACGGCAGAAGCAGTACGCAAACTTTGCTCGTGAAGATGGACCCACGTTCAAAAGCCACTCCCGCCGCTCTGCAAGACCAATTTGCGCTGGCCAGCAAACTCAGCAGAAAGCTCGCGGAAGTCTCTGCGGCACTGCAACAAGCCATCGATGTCCGAAAAGCCATTGCCGACCGCAAGAAAGATGCTGCTGGCAAGTCTAATTTGCTTGCCGCGCTTGACGCTCTCAATCAAAAACTGGAAATCGCGGTCCAGCCGGAAGCTGACGACGATATCGAAATCTTCGGGCTCGCTCTTCCCGGCAAGGACCGAATACCGCTTCCCCGTGTTGAGGCCTCGCTAACAGGGTTGCTGATCGTCGAACAAAGCGCCGACACCGCACCCTCTGCTGATGTAATCATGGCAACCGACAAATGGAACGCTGCAAGCGACGAATCGCTCGCACGATGGGAAAATGTGCTGTCCCAGGATCTCGCCGAGGTTAATTCCCAGCTGCAAAAGGCAAACCTGAGACCGTTGAACCTAAAATGAACTGAAGGAGTCCGTCCGTGCACAAAGAAATTCAGTCGCTCGTATCCGCCGCGTCGCTCGCTGCCGCGCTTTTCCTTTTTCCGACGTTGCTGGTCGCACAGCAATCCGCGCAACAAGTTCCGCCGCAACTCCAGCCGCCGGCTGGCGAACAGCTTCTTCTCCAAGTTCACGCTAGGGGCGATCAGATTTACACCTGCAAAGGTGACGCCGCGCAATTCGCTTGGACCCTGAAAGCTCCCGACGCGCAACTCTTCGACAAGGACGGCAAACCGTTCGGCAGGCATTTTGCCGGACCGTCCTGGGAAGCTGCCGACGGCAGCCGCGTTACCGGCAAAGCCGTCGCGAATGTTCCTTCGCCTGAAGCAGATTCCATTCCCTGGCTGCTCGTCAACATCGTCAGCCACGATGGCAATGGCGTTCTTTCGCGCGCCTCAAGCATCCAGCGCCTCAACACCAAGGGCGGCAAAGCGCCCGCTTCAGGCTGCGACGCCGCGCACGCCAACCAGGAACTGCGCGTTCCGTACTCCGCCGACTATCTTTTCTACGCGCCAAAATAATCCTTGCCTTTTTCTATGCCCGTGCCGCTTGAACCAGCGAACCAGCCTCTCGCAAAAATGCTTGCTGGCCTTCGCTCTCGTTACTATCATCACAGGCGCAATTTCAGACTGAGGTGGACTATGAAACGGTTCGCAGTAATGGTGATTTTATTAGCGACAATTTTGCTTGCCGCGCAAACTGCCGCAGCTCAGGAATGGTCGCAACCGTGGGCGCGCGAACGCGTCGCGAAATCTCCGCGCCACAGTGAGTGGGTCACCGTCAAGCACGACGGGCGCAGCGTCGAAACGCTCATCGTCTATCCAGAGTCGAAAGAAAAACGGCCTGTGGTGCTGATCATCCACGAAATTTTTGGATTGAGCGACTGGGCTCAGGAACTCGCGGACGAAGTTGCCGCGGCCGGCTACATCGCGGTGGCGCCGGATCTGCTCAGCGGCGCCGGGCCAAATGGCGGCCGTACTAAGGATTCCGCCGCAGGTGGAGTGATGGAAGCCATCGGCAAACTCAATCCCGATCAAGCCACTGCGGACTTGAACGCCGCGGCGGATTACGGTCTGAAACTTCCCGCTGCGAACGGAAAACTTTTTGTTGCCGGATTTTGCTGGGGCGGCAGCCAAACTTTTCGCTTCGCAACAAATCGCGGGGATCTTTCCGCAGCATTTGTTTTTTATGGCGGCCCACCAGCCAAAGAGGCGATGGCGAAGATCAAGGCTCCTGTGTATGGCTTCTACGCCGGCAATGACGCGCGCATCGGCGCTACCGTTCCTGGCACCGTCGCCGACATGAAAGCCGCCGGAAAAACTTACGATCCGGTTACATACGATGGCGCGGGTCACGGCTTTATGCGGGCCGGAGAAACTCCTGACGATACCAATCCCGCAAACAAAACTGCGCGCGAAGAAGCCTGGGCGCGGTGGAAAACTCTCCTCGCGAAATAATCTTTCTCGCTCAACTTTCCGCTCGCGGGCGCTAACTTAGTGGACCTGCTCGATCGTGGTCGTTTTCACGACCGGTGACTTTTGCTGGCGCGCAGCGAATTTTTCCGCTTTCTCTCGGTTGGTGAAGACGCGGCCGGAAATTTCCTTGTCGGTATAAATAACGGTCACTCGCCAATGGGTGTGGATCCGGTGGCCCTTCTTCGGTTTGCTTGCCTCGTCGGTTTTCGGCATGGGCTCTCCTTACGTTCTTAGTCAGCTAAGAGTACCAACAAACGCCATCCCCTGTAAGTGGCGCGCTGCCCGTGCTGCCCGTCGATCGATCACCGAGCTCACTGCCACTCAAGCTCCGGCCTTGTCCGCCCGTTCCTGAAGATAGTCTTTCCAAGTTTCCGGCAGCGCGTCGACTTTCATTGCGCGGCGCAACGAATCGAGATCATCCGGAGTAAATCTCTTTGCAACGTAGAGCCGCGTGATTTCAGAAACCGGCACGGCGTTCGCGTCTCGCGAGATCAGCTTAATTTCATCGCCTGCGCCGACTTCTCCTTCACGCGTCACTGCCAGATAAAAACCGGTCTGCGTGCTGGCCAGGAATCGCTTCACCATATCGTCAGCGCCAAAGCGAACGCCCAGCTTGTAGCAAGGCAGGCGCGGCTGGGTCACTACCACTTCCGCCGAGCGGATTAAAAAACGATCACCGAGGTGCACTTCGCTTTCCAGCATTCCCTCGGTCGTAAAATTCTCTCCGAACATGCCCATCGGCAATTGCCGTCCCGGCAATTCTCTTTCCCAGTAGGCGTAGTGCTCAACCGGATAGCAGTAGACCGCCTTGTATTCGCCACCGTGCACGGCCAAATCCGCCTGGCGGTCGCCGTCCAGATCCAGCTTGCGCATCAACACGCGCCCGGCAACCGGCTCCTTGAAAATTCCGGTGGTGACAATTCTTCCGTGCCAACTCACCTCCCGCGGCAGCCCGACATTCAACGAAATTATTTTCATCTGGAACTGCCTCCATCTCGGCAGTCAGTTCTTCGGCTTCAAGTTCGGGTCATACCCCGTTCCGCGCCAGAAATCGTCTGGCATTTTCAGGTCTGGCTTTCCGATCCAACCAGTTTCAACTTCGATGTAATACGCCGTCCGATCTGCGTTTGGGTAGTAACGTATTCTCTGCAAGGCGATCTGGTCCCACTGGCCAGTGAACTTTAGATCCGACAACGAGTCCGGATACTTTCCGTAGCGTACCTTGTGCAGCTCAATCAGCGCGACCGCGGTCTTTAGGTGCTGATCTCCAAACTCGTTGTCTAGCTTCTTCCTGCCACCAGGCGCACCGAAGTAGACAACGGCGAAAATTCCACCCACAAATAGCGCCATCGCCCCGACTCCAATGAGGGCGTTTAACCAAGGCGAACGTCTCTTGGGACGAGGCCGCGGAGGTGGAGGGACTCCATAAGTCGGCGTTACAGTCGATGAGCTCAATTCTGTCGTCCTATTTGCGGGTCAGCATACCACGCGCGGTAGCGCCGGCTGGATCTAGAAAGATTTGTTGAATCGCCTTGTAGTCGGCGGTGCCACCCCCTCCCTTTTTTCGTAACTGCCCTTTAGGGCCTGCGGCATTCGTTTCCAGCGCCTTCGTACCCAGGGACCGACCACCATGGAGTTTCGGACTGTGGTGCTTGCGAGTGCTGATTTTAGGAAAACCTCGTTGCGGCATTGGTCTGCAACCTCACTGCACCGCCGATCACCACACTCTGCCCTGAGCGAGGTTCTGCCGAAGTCAGGGTCTCTCGAATAGTCCGCGCCAAATAGCACACTTCTCAAGACCACACCGGCTGGGGCGAGCCTAATCGTATGAAATCACATGCGAACTGTTTGGAAGCGACACGAGTTTTAGGAAATGGATCGGAGCGGTTCTGTTCGCTCGCTATTAAGGCACAGTTTGTTGCCGTTGCGCGGTTGAGAAGCGCCGGTCAGTCTCGACTCTTGCCGGCTTTTTTCTTGTCGGCGCGGCTGCCTACTTCGTCGAAGCGGCGTTCGAGGGCGGCTTTGGTGAAGAAATCGGGAGCGAGATTGGGATGGTAGGTGCAGGAATCGTAGAAGGCCTGGAACATCCTGCGGCCGTTGCGGGTGCGGACGGCTTGTAGCGGGGTTTGCACGCCGTCGAGCAGGTGATAGTTGGAGTAGGAGGTGACTTCCTCGACGAGGTCGCCGCTTTCGGTGTCCTTGGTGATAACGGTGTAGCGCACCAGGAGATGATTTTCGCGCTGTGCCGCGATGCGGTAGGTGCGCTGGTCGCTGTCCTGGAGTTCGACCCAATCCACCGGCTTGAGGTCGATCAAATCCTGGCCGCCGTAGCGGAAGGCCATGCCTTCTTCCTTGAGGCGGTAGCGAAGCAGATGCTTGGGATCTTTTCTGAGCTTGTCCTGAAACTCGACGACGCGCTCGGAGGGCTCTTCGCTGATGCCATCGTGATCGAGCGTCCAGCCGTCGTTTCCGGTGAAGAGATCGATGATGTTGCCTTTTTTTCCAAAGTCGATGCGATTGAGGTTGGGATAGCGCCAGTAATCCTTGAACTCGAGGTAAGAAGTCAGATCGGCGTTATGGCCGAATTCGGACATGCGCCCGGTGCACTGCGATTCGCGGAAGTTCAAGAAGGCTTGCCCGCCCATGGCATCGATCATCTGGGCGAGAAGCTGTTTGGCTTTGGAGGCGCTGGCTTCGGGCATCATGGTTTGCGGATTTTGGGCAAAGCCGCGCGGAGTGATCGCTGCCAGGAGCAGAACAGCAACCGCGATGGAAGCTACAAATCTCGCGCTCTGTCTTACACGGCGCCAAGCGCTTGCGGTTGAGATCCTTCGTCCCGCTTCGTGGGACTCAGGATGACCAGCCGGCGTGAATGGCGCGCGGGCTATCCTTGCCAACTGCATTGGCAAAGACGCAAAGAAAGACCCACCCTCAGGCACCGAGCGTGGGGCACCCGCAGAGAAGAGATTCTTCCGAAAAAACGACTTCATCCGCAAAGCACCGAGCCTCCGTTTACATTGATGATTTCTCCGGTCATGAAGTTGGCCAGGTCGGAGGCCACAAAAAGGATCGGCCCGGCAACCTCTTCCGCCGTCGCCGCCCGGCCAAGCGGAATCGCCGCCGCCACCATCTTTTGTCCGGCTTTGGAGTCCAGCACGGCGTTGGACATGTCGGTAGCGACCCACCCCGGGGCCACCGAGTTCACCAGAATTCCATGCCGCGCCAGTTCGGTGGCGAGGCCCTTGGTGAGCGCGATGATGGCGCCTTTGGATGCGCCGTAGGCGGTATGAAAAGATTCGCCACGCTGGCCCGCAGTGGAGCTGATGGGAATAATTTTGCCGGACTTCTGCTTGATCATGTGGGCGGAAGCGAAGTGAATGACCGAGTAGACGCTCTTGAGGTTGATGCGGATCATGTCGTCCCACTGCTTTTCGGTCATTTTTTCGATGGGCTGGTCGTCCTCGTTCCAGACGCCGGCGTTGGCGACGAGAATGTCGATGCGCCCCAGGCGTTCAATCGTATGCTCGACAAGTTTTTTGTTGTCGGCGTGTTTGCTGACGTCGGCCTTGAAGGCTTCGACGCGCGTGCCGTGCTTCTGCGCCTCGCTCTCCACCAGCGCGGCGGCGTCCTTGGCTTTGTTGTAGTTGAAGACCACGTCCGCGCCGGCTTGCGCGAAGAGTTTTACCGCGGCTGCGCCGATGCCGCGCGAGCCTCCGGTGATCAGTGCCGCTTTGCCTGCCAAAGAGATCATGTTGCCCCCAAGTAAGATTTAAGAAAGCTTTTTAGCCGTGCGCGCCTGCCAGAAGGCCGTAAATCGAAGAGAGATTCCTCGGCTGCGCAGACTCCGCTCGGAATGACGGGCCGGCTCCTAGCGCTTTGCAGCGGTTTCAAGGCGCGCTTTGCGGGCGGCGCCTACAAAATCGGCGAACAGGCGTTGCGCGAAAGGGTCTTCTGGCATGCGCTCCGGATGCCATTGCACACCGATCACCCAGTCGTCAGGTGATTGCAGCTCGATGCCTTCAATGATTCCGTCGGTGGCGCGGGCGGTGACGCGCAGACTTTCGCCCGGGCGGTCAATCGACTGGTGATGGCTGCTATTGATGGTGACGTCGGTGCCTCCAGCGAGTTGCTGCAAGTGGCTGGCGGGGGCGAGGATTGCCTCGTGTTCAAGATCTTTGGTTGACGCGCCGGTCGCGAGATCGGTTTTGCCATGCTGAGCGGTTCCGGACCTTTCGGCAGGAATGTCCTGCAGCAGAGATCCACCCTGGTGAACGTTGAGAATCTGGCAGCCGTAGCAGATGGCGAGAACCGGTTTGTGTGCGGCGAGAGCGTGATCGAGGATAGCGCTGTCCGTGCGGTCGCGGTCGGCGTCGAGAGTTTTGGTTTTTGGGTGGAGCGGCGCGGCGAAGCGGGCGGGATCGACGTCGGCGGGGCTGCCGGGGAGGACGAACGCATCCAGGTCTGCGGCCTGCTTTCTTAGGTCCTCGTTCGAAAGCGCGAGCGAAATGTGCAGCGGCTCGCCGCCGGCGCGGCGAACGGATTCGAAATAGTAGTTCAACTTTTCGACGTTGCGCTGGCGCTCTTCATCGCGGGTGCGCCAGGGAATGCCGACCCGCGGCTTGCCCTGAACTTCGGAGGAGTGGTGATTTACCGGGGGCATGGAGATGCAAAATCCTAGCACTCGCGGGAAAGGGCGGCAACCACAGCGAGCAGGGGCCTGTGAATTGCGCTCTAAGGCTATTATTTACAATTACTTAGCGGACTTGGCTGCTTGGCCGGGGAGGCAGAACTCCTCACCATGGAAAAAAGCGGGAAGCTGTCGGAGGCGTTGCGTTAGTTGCTCGGCGGAATCGGCGCGCAGCGTGACGTGGCCGACTTTGCGGCCCGGGCGGAGGGATTTGCCGTAAACGTGGAGGTGGGCATCGGGAATGGCGAGAATTTCGGCTGGATCGGGGAGCTCGCCGATCAAGTTGAGCATGGCGGAGTGGCCGAGAGTGCGGGTGTCGCCGAGCGGGAGACCGCAGACGGCGGGAAGATGGTTTTCAAACTGGCTGGTGACCGCGCCTTCGATGCTCCAGTGGCCGGAATTGTGGACGCGCGGGGCCATTTCGTTGGCGAGCAGACGGCCATCCGATTCGAAGAGTTCGATGGTGAGAACTCCGACGTAATCGAGGGCGTCAAGGACGCGGCGGGCGGCGGATTCGGCTTCTGCTTGCAGTTGTGCGGCAAGATTCGGCGCGGGGGCAAGCGAGAGGCGGAGGATTCCGCCGCGATGATGATTTTCGACGAGCGGATAAAATGCGGTTTCACCGGAGCGGGCGCGCACGGCGAGGATGGAGAGTTCGCGCGAGAATTTTACGAATTGTTCGAGGATGAGCGGAGCGGCGGGGATCTCTGATTTTACCCGTTGTAGGTCTTCGGGCGTGCGGAGAACCCACTGGCCTTTGCCGTCGTAGCCGAGGCGGCAGGTTTTTAAGACTGCGGGGAGGCTGATTTTGCGAACGGCGTTTTCCAGATCATGCGCGGAATCGACGTCGGCAAATTCGGTGGTGGGGATGCCGAGTTGCTGGAACAACTTTTTTTCGCTGCGGCGATCCTGCGCGGCTTCGAGCGCTTGGGGCGGCGGATAAACGGGAACCATTTTTTGCAGGAAGCGGGCGGCTTCGACCGGAACATTTTCGAATTCGTAGGTGACCAGCGCGAGGCCATGCGCGAATTTTTCCAGCGCCTCGAAGTCGGTGTAGTCCGCGGTGACGCGGGCGGCGATGCGTCCGACCGGAGCCTGCGGGGAAGGATCGAGAAAACGAAAGTGAAAATCGAGCGGGTAGCCGGCGAGAGCGAGCATGTAACCCAATTGGCCGCCGCCGAGAATGCCGATGGTCACTTGCGCTTTCCTTTTTTGCGGGTGGAAGTGCTTGCGGCAGATTTGGCGAGATCGGGAACTGCCAAGACTTTTTTGGTTTGTGCTGAGCGGAATTTGCGGAGAGCTTCGCGGATGGCTGGATACTTGTTGCCGAGCGATGCAGCCGCGAGTAATGCCGCGTTGATTGCGCCGGGTTTGCCGATGGCCAGAGTGCCGACGGGAATACCGCCGGGCATCTGCGCGATGGAGAGGAGGGAGTCGAGACCCTTAAGCGCTTTCGATTCGACTGGAACGCCGAAAACGGGAAGAACGGTTTTGGAAGCGGCCATTCCGGGGAGATGCGCGGCACCGCCGGCGCCCGCGATGATGACTTCGATGCCGCGGTTTTCGGCTTGGCTGGCGTAGGCGAAAAGAAGATCGGGAGTGCGATGTGCGGAGACCACGCGAGTTTCAAAGGGAACGCCCAAGTCTTCGAGAGTGTGCGCGGCGTGGGTCATGGTTTCCCAGTCGGAGGTGGAACCCATAAGGATGCCGACGAGCGGATGCTTGCGGTTCGAACGGGCTTTGGCGGTCATGCGCTGATCCTCGGCGAACGGGCGAGTGTTAGATGGCCCGGGAGCGACAAGTTTATCGCGCAGGGTGGTGATTTGGAAAATTTTGCGGAGAGGCTCGTTGGATGTAAGCAGGGCAGGTGAGACCGCTTTTCAGCGGCCGGTGGCTTGTTCTCCGCGCAAGACCAGGCACGTTGAATTCGATTTGGCGATGAGCTTGCCGTTGTCGTCGGTGATCTCGCATTCGGCGTAGCCGACGGTGCGGCCGCGCTGGATGACGCGGCCTTCTGCGCGCAGTTTTGCGATGCGAACCGGTCGCAGGAAATTAATTTTCAGCTCGACGGTAGTGAAGGATTCGCCCGTAGCGAGAGTACTGGCGAAGGCGATGCCCATAGCGGCGTCGGCGATATCGCAGAGAATGCCGCCGTGAATTGTACCCATCGGATTGAAATGTTTTTCGCCGGCTTCGAGAAGAACGACGGCGCGGCCATTGCCGGATTCGGAGAGTTCAAAGCCGATCAGTTCGGCGGCAGGAGGCTTGACGCGATTGGAGACGTGTGGAGTGTCGGGGCTGTTAGATGGGACTGAGGCGGACATGGCAGGTTCCTCCAAAAATGACTTTGATTGGATGCGGCGAATCTGGAAAAGAGTCGACGCTCCTTACGCTTTGCAGGGCGCCTACTTTGCGATCCTTCGGACATCGTTGTCGAATGTCCTCAGGATGACAACGTTTTAGAAGACCTGCTACATGGCGCGCCGGCGCAACTCTCCGACCAGATAAAGCGAGCCCGTGATGCAGATGATGTCGGATGGCGCGGCGATTGCCAGTGCTGCGGCGAGAGCTTGCGCCGAGTCTGGGACTACGGTGAACTGCGTCGCGTGATGGCCGGCGATTTCCGCGAGCTTAAGAGCGGAGATGGAGCGAGAAGTATGCGGCTCGGTGAAAATGACTTCGGTGGCGAGGGGAAAGAGGATGCCCGCGATTTCGTCGACGGCCTTGTCGCGGAGCGCGCCGAATACCATGATGATTTTTCGATTGGGGAAATTTTCTTTTAAAAAGTTTGCGAGTTCGCGGGCGGCGGAGGGATTGTGGGCGCCGTCGAGATAGATGTCTGGGTGGGAGTGAACTTTTTCGATGCGGCCGGGCCAGACGGCGGCTGCGATTCCGTTTTCGATGGCAGAGTCGCTGATTCGAACGCCAGTGGGCTTTAAGACGCGCGCGCTAGCCAGAGCGTTGAGCGCATTCTGGAGTTGAAAGCGTCCGGCAAGTTGCGGCGCGATCTTGAATTGCGCTCCCGATGAAATTTCACGCACGGCGGCGCGCACCCGGCCTTCGACCATTTGTTGAGACTCGATCGCAAAGTTGCGGTCGGTTTCGATCACCGGCGCGTCGACTTCGTGCGCTTTGCTGAGAATCACCTGACGCACTTCTTCACGCTGCCCGGCAATGACCACAGGAGCGCCAGGCTTGATGATTCCTGCTTTTTCGGCGGCGATTTCCGGCAAGGAGTGACCGAGGAAATTCTCGTGGTCGAAATCGATGCGGGTGATGACGGAGACTTCTGGAGTGACGATGTTGGTGGAGTCGAGACGACCACCGAGTCCGGTTTCGAAAACGGCGAACTTGACCCCTGACTCGGCAAAATATTCAAACGCGATTGCGGTGACACACTCAAAAAATGTGGGATGGGCGCGCAAGGTGCCAGCCGCGAGGAGTGCCTCAATGTTGGAATGAATTTGCGAAAAAACTGCCGCGAAAGCGTCGTCGGGAATTTCTTCGCCATTCAGGCGGATGCGTTCGTTGATTCGTTCGAGATGTGGCGAAGTGTAAAGTCCGGTGCGATATCCGGCCTGACGCAGAATCGATTCGAGAAACGCGGCGGTGGAACCCTTTCCGTTGGTGCCGGCAATGTGAACGGAAGGATATTTTTTTTCGGGATGGCCGAGGCTCCTGGCAAGGATGGTGATGTTTTCGAGATTGAATTTGGCAGTGGCGGCTTGGGTTGGCGCGGCAAGCTCGCGCCCCAGCGATAGAAGATAGCGAACCGACTCCGGAAAGTTCATTTCAATTCATCAGCAGGTCGAGCGAGGAGGCAATGAAGGATTTCAAATCCTTGCGGGGGACGATGGCGTCGAGGAAGCCGTGCTCGAGCAGAAATTCGGAGCGCTGAAAGCCTTCGGGAAGTTTCTGGCGGATGGTCTGTTCAATGACGCGAGGCCCGGCGAAACCAATCAGCGCGCCCGGCTCGGCGATGTTCAAATCGCCGAGCATGGCGAAACTTGCGGTGACGCCGCCGGTAGTGGGATCGGTAAGAACGGAGATGTAGGGCAGCTTGGCTTCGTCGAGGCGCGCCAGCGCGGCGGAAACTTTCGCTAGCTGCATCAGGCTGATAGTGCCTTCCATCATACGGGCGCCGCCGGAGCAAGAGACCACCACCAGCGGCTGGCGGGTATCCATGGCCAGTTCGATGCCGCGGGTGACTTTTTCTCCGACTACCGCGCCCATGGAGCCGCCGATAAAGCCGAACTCCATCGCGCAAATCACCACCGGGCGGCCGTTGAGCTGGCCTTCGGCGGTGACCACGGCATCGTTCATGCCGAGCTTTTTGCGGGCGTCCTTGATGCGCGAGGCGTAGGACTTGGTGTCGACAAATTTCAGCGGGTCGGTGGAGGTCATGCCCGCGTCGTGTTCGGTCCAGTGGCCGTCAAACAGCATCTTGAGACGATGCTTGGAATCCATCTTGAAGTGGAACTGGCACTTGGGACAGACGTACAGATTTTCTTCGAGGTCCTTGCGGAAAGTGATGGTGCGGCAATTTTCGCACTTGGTCCACAGTCCCTCGGTGCGTACCCGGCGCTCTTCAGGCGGAGTCGCCTGATCGATCGACTTTTTGTCGCGCTTAAACCAAGCCATTTTGCGTTCTTTTTTCTCTGCCGCCACTGTTAACACCCCTTTAGCAGGAGTGGGTTAAAAGTTCGGGGCCAAAAGAACCGGCCTAGAGGCCGGCCACTACAAAGCTAGAAGCAGGAGCCGTTCAATAGTCTATACCACGCTGGGCGAGAATGCCCTTGGTGTAGGGGTGTTTCACTTCCTTCATCTCGGTAACCAGGTCGGCGAGCTCGACCAGCTCGGGATGTGCATTGCGGCCGGTGCAAATGACGTGGACGCGTTCCGGCCGGTCGCGCAGCGCTTCGACGATCATTTCGGCTTCCAGCATTTTGTAGCTGATGACGTAATTGATTTCGTCGAGGATGACCAGATCGTATTTTTCGGAGTAGATGGCGTCCCGGCCAGCCTGCCAGCACTCTTCGGCGAGTTTGATGTCCTGCGGATCGGTTTCGGCGCCGCCGATTTTGACGAAGCCGCGGCCCATCGGGCGGATTTCAAATTTATCGTCGCCAAGCATTTTGGCGGCGTCGAGTTCGCCGTAATGCCAGGAGCCCTTGATGAATTGCACCATCAAGACGCGTAGGCCTTGGCCCACTGCGCGGAAGGCGGCGCCTAGAGCGCAGGTGGTTTTGCCCTTGCCGGGGCCGGTGTAGACGATTAAGAGTCCTTTTTCTTGTGGCATTTGGCCTCAATGGGATTGCTGCTGTTGCAAGGAATCGGGTACGCAAAAAGACTACACGAAAAGAGCGCCGGATTCGCGGGTGCTGGATTCGACAGTTGAGATCCTTGGCCCGCGTGCGGCGGAACTCAGGATGACAACTCGGAGGTGGCGGAGCTTGCGAACGATTTGTTTCGGTTAGGCGAGGTCCAGGCGCTTTACGAGTTCATCTGCGACATGCCGGACACGTTCAAGAAGCGCCGGGGAGAGGCCCTGATTGGGCGAAATGTGATTGTCTTTCAGCACAATCCACAACCCGGGGCGATAGCTTTCATCCTGAAAACAGATGGCTCCGGTGAGCTGGGTGATTTCCATGGGATGAGGCATTTCGGGAGTCAGTTCGAGATCGGTGAGGTCTCTAGATTCCTCTGCGATGGTCTTGTGATGCTGGCAGAGAATTTCGAGGAGCACGCCGCGGGCGTCGTCGACCAGGTCGCGAAAGCCTTGCGAGACGAGCACGCCGTCTACATCTCGCGGAGTTGGCTGATCGAGATCGACGAGGTCGTAATCCGGTAGCGATTTCTCGAGAGGAATTTCGATGGCGACGGAAGGCTTATCCGCATCGGGAATAATTTTGAGTGGCATAACAAGGTTCTACACTACGCGGGTCATTTCGGGTAGGGGCTGCCGGAAAGGATGGCGAAGGCGCGATAGAGCTGTTCAGCGAGCATGACGCGCGCGAGTTCGTGGGAGTAGGTCATGGGGCTGAGGGAAAGTTTTTGCGTGACGCGCTTGCGGAGCGATTCGGGGAAGCCGTCAGAATCGCCGCAGATGAAAATGATTTCGCGAGTGCCGCGGTCACGCTGTTCGCTGAGCCAGCGGGCGAGTGCTTCGGAGTCTTGCGACTTGCCTCCGGCGTCCAGCAGGAGCGCGGTGGCTGCGCGATCGGCGTCGAGGCGCTTAATGGCGGCTTCAGCGTCGCGGACTTCGTTTACCTCGATTGGGCACACGTGGCCGATGCGCTTTAGGTAGTCGTCGAAGACGGCGCGTAGTTCGGGGCGGCGGGTTTTGCCGAGCATGATCAGGCGGAGGCGCATGAAGAGGTTCAAAGTTTAAGGTTTAAGGTTCAAAGTGAAAAGACGGAAAGAAAAAGAACCGGTCTGAAGAACGGCCACTACAAAAGACTACTGCAAGCCGTACTTTTTTCGTTTCTCGAGGAGCGTTTTGCGGCTGATGCCGAGTACTGCGGCGGATTTGGTGATGTGGTAGCGGGTGGCTTCGAGGGTTTGGGTGATGGCTTCGCGTTCGAGATCTTCTAGCGAGCGGAGGCCCACGAGTAGCGCGGCGCCACCGGCGGCGGCACGGATGTTGGCGGGAAGATCGTCGGGCTGAAGCTCATTGCCTTTGCAAAAAACAATTGCCCTTTCAATGGCGTTGCGAAGTTCGCGCAGATTGCCGGGCCAGGAGTAAGCGGCGAGGACCCGGCTGGCGGCTTCAGTCAGTTTGACCTCGGGGCGATTGTGGATCGGCGCAAGGGTGGCGACGAAGTGTTCCGCGGCGGGAGCGATGTCGGCGCGCCGATCGCGCAAAGGCGGAACGACGATGGGGAGCACGCTGAGGCGGAAAAAAAGATCTTCGCGAAAGATTCCGGCGGCGACCGCGGCGCGCAGATCGGTGTTGGTGAGAGCGATCAAACGGGCTTCGATGTGCAGAGTTTCGGTACCGCCAAGCCGTTCGAACGAGCGCTCCTGCAATACTCGCAGGAGTTTCCCTTGTACTTCGGGTGAAAGAGCGGCGATTTCATCGAGCACGATGGTGCCCTTGCCGCCAAGTTCGAGACGGCCCAGTTTGCGTTCGACCGCGCCGGTGAAAGCGCCGCGCTCGTGGCCGAAGAGCTCGCTTTCGGTGAGATGCTGCGGGAGCGAGGTGCAATCGATTTTCAGAAAGGGCGCGTCTCGGCGCGGGCTGAGTTCGTGGACGAGACGCGCGAAATAGTCTTTGCCGGAGCCGGATTCGCCAGTGATGAGCAGAGTGGTAGGGGCAGGCGCGACCTTTTCCGCAAGCGCCAGCAGGCGCTGCGATGCGGGGTCGGCGGCAATCCACGGAAGACGCTCGGGCATAACGGAATTGTAGCGAGAAGCGTGAGCCAATTAGCGACAAGGATTGGCTTGAATTGCGCTAAGGGACACGGAATGGCAAAAAAGGCCCGCGGACCGAGCGATTGAGATCCTTCGGCAAACTCCGTTCGCCTCAGGATGACAACCGCTGTTGTGGCGCGGTCTTTATAGGATCTGAAGGAGCGGGTTCGATGGAGACGTAGATCGGGCCGGCGCCGAAGACGACCAAGAGGAAGCGGGAGAATTGGCCGGCGGAACTTTTGGTGACGAAGCGCAGATCGTCACCGGCGACTACGTCGAGATCAAGATCCTTGCGGTTCCAGGTGTTGTCCACGCGAAGGGTGTGATGTCCGGGCAATGCGAAAATTTCGATGGTGTCGCCGAACATGAGTTCGGCTTTTTGCTCGCCGTCGAGCGAGACGATGATCTGGCGGGTTTGCACATCGTCATCGCAATTACGCAAAACGGTGATTTTGGCTGAGGCCGCGGTTGAATCGGAAGGATTGGTTTGCGGCATGGCGAAGCTCGATCAGGAACGTTCGCCGGAAGCGCGCAGACGCGTAGCATCGCGGCCGGAAAGAACGGCTTCAGGATCATCGGGAATGTCGTAGCGAGGCACGTTGCGCCACAAACGTTCGAGATCGTAGTAGCGGCGGGCCTGTTCGCTGAACACGTGGACGATGAAGCCGCCGAAATCGAGAAGCGCCCAATCAGCGGAATTCCGGCCTTCGCGATGTTCCGGTTCGCGCTTCAATTCCTTGTAGAGTTGCTCTTCCACTTCCGAGCAGATTGCCTGCACTTGCGGCGTGCTGTAACCGGTGCAAACGATGAAGTATTCAGTGAACGTGCCGATGGTGCTGAGATCAAGCACGGTGATGGCGGAGGCTTTTTTATTTTGCATGGCCTCGATGACGAGGCGAACTGCCTGGGGAAGTTTCTTCAAGTTCACTTGTACAGGCCCTGTTTATGAATGTATTCCTCGACGCGCGCGGAAACAAGTCCATGAATGGCCTGGCTCTTGTGAGCGCGGCGGCGAATGTCGGTGGCGGAAACGTCGCTGGAAACATTTTCCAGGAGATAGACGTTGGTGCGGCGTAATTGCGCGATGAGTTGCGAAGGGGGCGGATCGGGATCGCGCTTGGCGTTGGCGGCGGCCATCAAATCCGGCGGGATTACCAGCTTTAAAGCTTCGGCGCGGATGCCGGGGCGATTGGCGATGATGAAATCGCACAGGCCGAGCAGCGATTCGTACTCTTTCCACATGGGAATGTCGAGAAAGGCGTCGGCGCCGATGATAAAGAAGATGCGGTCGCCGGCCCCGTGATACGTGTGGCGGAAGTAGCGGACGGTGTCCACGGAATAATGCAGTTGATTGCCTGCGAAATCTTCTCCCGCTTCGGCGAGCGAGGGGACGAAATGCGGATGCTCGGTCGAGGCCAGCGCAACCATGGCGTAACGGTGCGGAAACGGCGCGAGATGCTGCTTGAGTTTATGCGGAGGGCGGCTGGCCGGGATGAAATGGATTTCGTCAAAGTTGAAGCGGCGGTCGGCAGCGCGCGCCACGGCGAGATGACCGTTGTGAATCGGATCAAAAGAGCCGCCAAACAAGGCGATGCGGCGGGGGTGATGCCGTGCTGCGGTGCTGCGCTGCGCTTGCGCGGTGGTCAATGAGGCTCCTGAGAGAGACTGGCGATATTTTCGCATGAAAGTTCGAAGAAGGGATAGCCACAGTGCCACAGAGCGCAACGAGAAAGGAGGGAACGGTTTTTTCTCTAGGGTCTTAGTGCCTACGCGACAGATTTTCGTGACGGCTCGCGTTTTTCTTAACGCAGAGGGCATAGAGTTCACAGAGAAGAAATAGGCCTACGAGTGGCCGGCAGATTCAGGTGCGGACTCGGAATGCGCGGGATCCGCGGCGTCGGGGTGCGGCGCGGTGGACTTGGGAATTTTGTCGAGGGCATCGGCGATGGCGAGGACCAGGTCTCGGACACCTTCGCCGGTGGCGGCGGAAATCGGGGGAAATGGCAGCGTGCGCTTGGCGCAAAAGGCGCGCAATTCTTCTAGACGAGTGCGATCAGTGGTGGCGTCGAGTTTGGTGGCGACGACGATCATTGGCTTTTCGCCGAGCGCCGGGCTGAAGGCGATCAATTCGCCGTTGATCACTTCGAACGAGTGCACCGGATCGGCGTCTGTGAAATCGCTGGTATCGATCAAATGAACGAGGAGCCGCGTGCGTTCGACATGCTTCAAAAAGCGAATGCCCAGTCCGGCGCCTTCGTGCGCGCCTTCAATCAATCCGGGCAAATCAGCGACGACGAAAGTGCGGCCGATGTCGTTGCTTTCTTTTCCGGCGCCACTGCTGGCGGACTGCGGAACACTATCGGCGCTGACGACACCGAGATTCGGCTCGAGCGTGGTAAAGGGATAATTCGCAATTTTCGGGCGCGCAGCGGAAATCACCGAAATCAGCGTGGACTTGCCTGCGTTGGGATAACCGACCAACCCAACATCCGCCAGCAACTTTAATTCGAGGCGGAGATGGCACTCTTCGCCGGCCTGGCCGTCTTCGTGTTCGCGCGGAGCCTGGTGCCAAGGCTTGGCGAAGTTTTGATTGCCGCGTCCGCCGCGTCCGCCATGCGCGATCAAAACGCGCTGGCCGGGCTCGGCGAGGTCGGCGATGGTTTCGTTGGTTTGCTGGTCGTACGCAACGGTGCCAACCGGAACCAGCAACGTCATGTCGTCGCCGGAGTGGCCAGTGCAGTTCGAACCTTCGCCGTGGCGGCCGCGATCGGCCTTGAATTCGCGGTTGTAGCGGTAGCGCAACAACGTGTTGTCGTTGGGATTGGCCTCGAGGTAGATGCTGCCGCCGCTGCCGCCATCGCCGCCGGAGGGTCCGCCGCGCGGAACGTATTTTTCGCGGCGAAACGCGACACAGCCGTTGCCGCCGTCACCGGCTTTTACGTAGATTTTGGCTTCGTCAACGAACATCGGAAGAATCCTATCAGGAACGTTTGCGGCGGTGCCTCGGTTGAGATCCTTGGTCCGCCTCTGGCGGACTCAGGATGACAACAACTTGGCTGTCGCAGAGTTGCCCTTACGAAAAAAAAGCGGCCCGAATGAATGGGCCGCAGAATGCCAGTGTCGAAAGTTTGACGACAAAAGGATCAGTCGCAGTAATCACTTCAATCGCAGAGCACAGACTAAAGTCCGTGCCACTAATACCGTCAAGTCAAATCACCCGGCAGGAACAGCGACGCAAAGCCGGCCTGCGGCAGATTGTGCTGACAAAACCTTAGTTGGCGGCTTTAGCTGCGGCTGCGGCCGGGCTGACGCTGATGAAGCGTCCGCGGCGTCCGCGGTCTTCAAACTTGACGTGGCCGGTGACCAGCGCGAACAGCGTGTCGTCCTTGCCCTGGCCGACGTTTTCGCCCGCCTGATGCTTGGTGCCTCGCTGGCGAACCAGAATCGTGCCCGCATTGACCAGTTGGCCGCCGAAGCGTTTTACGCCCAGCCGTTGGCCGTGTGAATCGCGGCCGTTTGTCGAGGAGCCGCCACCTTTTTTGTGTGCCATGATGCAATTCCCTTCCGAGATTCGAAATTCGCGATTGCGCTTCTTTTCCCGACTCGGGCGCAGCGCAGAGGCTGGCGGCAAGTTCAAAGAAAAGAAAGAACGCACGCAGGAGTGCGTACGCTACTACAGCGAGATGTCGCTGACCTGCACCGCCGTATAGTTCTGGCGATGGCCGCGCTGAATCTTATATTGGTTGGTTTTCTTGAACTTAAGGACGGTGAGCTTCTTGGCCCGGCCCTGTTCAACAATCTTGCCGGTAACGCTGGCCTTTGAGGCATCGTCGCCGACCAAAATCTTTTTGTCATCGGTATGGACGCTCAGCACCGAGCCGAACTTGACCTGTTCGCCCACTTCGCCGCTGACGCGTTCTACACGAATGGTGTCGCCGGGAGCGACACGATACTGCTTTCCCCCGGACTTGATTACGGCGTACATCACTCCTCCAGAGCTAAAGACAAACCATAATTATACGGGTTACCACCGAGAATCGTCAACGCATGGTTTAGGACGATTTTCTCGAGAGCGCGCTAAAGCGTAGGTGAATCGTCGCCCAAGAGGGCGCGGCGGACGATGGCGATGGGCGGATAACCCTGGCTCATGAAGTCGTCGTGGAATTTGCCGAGCGAGAAGCTGGCGCCCTGCTTTTTGCGCAGATCTTCGCGCAACTTCATGATTTGCAGCTTGCCCAGCGTGTAGTAGAGATAGGTCGGGTCGGCGGTGCCACGCTTGGTTTCGATTTCGGCGATTTTCGGCGATTGATAGCCTTCCTTGACGAAAAATGCTCGGGCCTGCTCGATCGTGAATTTCCCGCTGTGCATCTGGATGCCGACGACGAAGCGTGCATCGCGCAACAGCGCGTCCTGCAACT
>WNFM01246114.1_pt2 | contig 31521 bp, 30 predicted proteins | sample 5400271 | NCBI WGS metagenome assembly WNFM01 (sample SAMN13153352, study PRJNA577476) | soil metagenome | isolation source: 60 cm saprolite on Douglas fir-dominated hillslope | place: USA:California | collected 2013-09-17 | reverse complement strand
CGCTGGGCTCCGATCGCGTGGTGACGGAGTCCGAAGGACGCTTCGCGCGCCGGCAGGACGGCTCTGTTTTCCCGATCGAGATCGCGCGCCGCTATATGCGCATCGGCGATCGCGACATCATCGTCAGCGTTTCGCGCGATATTACGGAACGCAAGCGCGCCGAAGAGGCGCTGCAGTTGCGCAACCTCGCGATCGAGGCGAGTGTCAATGCCATCCTGATCACCAATCATCTGCTTCCGGACCAGCCGATCGAGTACGTCAACCCGGCGTTCGAACGCATGACCGGATACCCGTCCGCCGAGGCGCTCGGACGCAACTGCCGTTTTCTTCAGGGCGCGGACCGGGATCAGCCTGAAGTCGAATTGTTGCGCACCGCGATTCGCGACGGCCGCGAAGCGCGGGTGGTGTTGCGCAACTATCTCCGCAACGGCGAAGCGTTCTGGGCCGATCTGAGCATTTCACCGCTGCGCGATGCGAGCGGGCGCGTTACGCATTACGTCGGCGTGATCAGCGATATCACGGAAGGGCGCAATGTACGCGAGCAACTGGAACATCAGGCCAGCCACGATGCACTGACCGGCCTGCCCAACCGCAGCCTGTTGTTCGATCGCCTGAATCAGGCCATCGCGCAGGCGAACCGCTACCAGCGCATGATTGCGGTGGCATTCGTCGACCTCGACAATTTCAAATTCATCAACGACAGCCTTGGCCACGGCGCCGGCGATCACGTGCTCAGGATCAGCGCGGAGCGCCTGACGGCCTGCCTGCGCGAAGGCGACACGGTTGCGCGCCACGGCGGCGACGAATTCGTGCTGTTGCTTCACGATCAGAGCGGACGCGAATCGGTGACGCAGGTCGTGACCCGCGTCATCGAAGAGCTGGCGGCGCCGCAGGTGGCGGAGGGACAGGAGTTTGCAACCACATGCAGCGTGGGCATCAGCCTGTATCCCGAGCATGGAATCGACGCCGCGACGCTGCTGAAGAATGCGGACGCGGCGATGTATCGCGCCAAGGCGCAAGGCAAGAACAGTTTCCGCTTCTATACCGCGGACATGGGCACGCATCTGGGCGAAAGGCTGAAGCTGGAAGCGCAATTGCGGCGTGCATTGGAACTGGGCGAGTTCGTCCTGCACTATCAACCGAAGGTCGATTTGCGCAGCCGTACCATCTGCGGCCTGGAAGCGCTGATCCGCTGGCAGCATCCACAGGACGGACTGGTGTCGCCGGGACGCTTCATCAGTGTCGCGGAGGAGGCCGGCCTGATCGTCCCGATCGGCGAGTGGGTGCTGCGCACGGCCTGCGCGCAAGTGCGCGCGTGGAGCGACGCCGGATTACCGGCGATGATGCTGTCGGTCAATATCTCCGCGCGCCAATTCAAACGGGGCGATCTGGTGGAAACCGTGTCGCGGGCACTGGCCGATGCTGGATTGCCGGCGCAAAGCCTGGAGCTCGAGCTCACCGAGAGCCTGGTGATGGAGAATGCAGAGGAGTTCATCGAGACATTGAACGCGCTGAAGAAACTCGGCGTGAGCCTGAGCGTCGACGATTTCGGCACCGGGTATTCGAGCCTGAGCTATCTGAAGCGCTTCCCGGTCGACCGGTTGAAAATAGACCAGTCCTTCGTGCGCGACATCGGCACCGACCCGGACGATGCGGCCATTGCGCGCGCCGTGATCCAGCTCGGCCACAGCATGGATCTGCGCGTGATTGCAGAAGGCGTGGAAACCGCCGAGCAATTGCGCTTCCTGCGCGAACACGAATGCGACGAGGTCCAGGGCTTCCTGTTCAGCCGGCCGCTGGCGGTGGAACAGGCGGCCGATCTGCTGCGCACAGGCCTGGATCCGGCGACGATGAACGGCGATTGACAATGGCGTTGCCCGCGTCCGGGCGCGATAATGCCGCCGTAGAATCAAACGCGAGGCGATATCCATGAAGTTGCTGAAGTGGGTTCTGATTGCCGTGGGCGCCGTCGTACTGCTCTTTGCCGCCGCGCTGGCATTCATCGCCGCGACCTTCGATCCAAACCAGTACAAGACGCAGGTGATCGACCTGGTCAGGGAAAAAACCCAGCGTACGCTGACCATCGAAGGCGATATCCGCCTCATGTTGTTCCCGAAGCTCGGTGTGCACCTGGGCAGGACCCGGTTGTCGGAATTCAAGAGCGAAAAGGACTTCGCCGCACTCGACGACATGCGGGTTTCGCTGGCATTGATCCCGCTGCTGTCCAGACAGGTCGTCGTGGACCAGATCCAGCTCGATGGGCTGCGCGCCGATCTGGTCAAACACAGGGATGGCAAGACCAACTTCGACGACTTGCTCGGCGGCGAAAAGCCCGCCGGGGAAAAAGAGGCACCCGCCAAACCTGCCGAGCCCCCGGCGGCGGCGCAGGCGCCGATCAAGCTCGAGGTCGACGGGGTGCGCATCAGCAAGGCTGCGCTGGCATGGAAGGACGAGATCTCCGGGGCCGAGTACGCGGTTTCGGATTTCAATCTGAAGACCGGCCGCGTGGCGCCGGGTGTCCCGACGAAATTCGATCTTGGCGCGATCATTACGGCAAACAAGCCGAAGGTCGACGTCAAGCTGCAGGTGGGGGGCACGCTGACGGCCGATCTGGAGAAACAGGTGTTCTCGGTGGCCGGGTTGACCGTAAAACTCACCGGCAATGCTGCCGGGATTACCGGCCTGGCTATCGAGGTATCCGGGAGCGGCGGTGCCGATCTGAGAAATCAGACGGCTAACGCCGACCTGGCGGCCAAGCTGGATGAAAGCAGCATCAAGGCGAAATTCGCGATTGCGGATTTTGCGGCGTTGCGCAGCACGTTCGATATCGCGATCGACAAGCTCAACGTGGACAGGTATCTGCCGCCGAAGAAGCAAGGCGGGGCGGCAAAGGCGCCGGACGGCGCGCGGCCCGAACAGCCCATCGATTTATCGCCGCTCAAAAAACTCGATCTCGCGGGCAGCCTGCGCATCGGGGATCTGACGATTTCGAACATCAAGGCGCAGAACGTACGCGTCGACGTCAAGGCAAGCAACGGCCGTCTCGACGTTGATCCCCTGGCTGCGAATCTGTATCAGGGCAGCGTGAACGGAACGGCATCGGTCGATGCGAATGCCAACCGCGTTGCCGTCAAACAGACGCTGTCGGGAATCTCGATCGGTCCGCTGCTGCGCGACGCGATGGGACAAGACCTCCTGGAAGGTCAAGGTAACGTGACGCTGGACGTGACGACGACCGGCAATCTGGTGTCCGCCATGAAGAAGACGCTCAACGGCACGGCCAGATTGGAACTCAAGGACGGGGCCATCAAGGGCATCAACCTCGCGCAGTCGCTGCGCAACGCCAGGGCATTGCTCACCGGTGGCAAGCGGGAATCGGAACAGGGTGCGGTGACAGGCGAGAAGACGGATTTTTCCGAACTGAGCGCCAGTTTCGTTATCAGGAACGGCATCGCCCACAACGGCGATTTCCTGGCCAAATCGCCTTTCCTGAGATTGACAGGGGAAGGCGACATCAATCTGCCGGAGAGCACGCTGAACTATCTCGCCAATGCTACCGTCGTGGCGTCCAGCGCGAGACAAGGCGGCAAGGAACAGGCCGACCTCGCCGGCCTGACCATTCCCGTGCGTGCTTACGGGCCGTTCTCGGCGCTCAAATACAAATTCGAGTTCGGTTCTATCTTCTCGGATTCCGCCAAACAGAAATTCGAGGAAAAGAAAGAAGCGATCAAAGACAAGCTCAAGTCGAAGCTGCTCGGCAAGCCCGCCGAGCCCTCCGGCGCTGCGGCCGAAGGCGGGCAATCTCCGGCGGTGCAGCCCAAGCCGGAAGACAAGCTCAAAGAAAAATTGAAAAAACTGTTCTGACCCGATGCCCGGATCCGCATGAAATCCTTTTCCGGTAGCGTGATCGAATGGCAGCGCGCGTCAGGCCGACATGATCTTCCCTGGCAGCGCACGCGCGATCCTTACCGCATCTGGCTGTCGGAGATCATGCTGCAACAGACGCAGGTATCCGCGGTGGTCCCCTACTATGCGCGCTTCCTCGAGCGCTTTCCCGACCTTGCCAGCCTTGCCGCGGCCTCCGAGGACGACGTACTCGCACTGTGGAGTGGCCTCGGCTATTACGCGCGTGCGCGCAATTTGCACAGCGCTGCCCGGATGATCGTCGAGAGACATGCGGGGATATTTCCCGGGGCGTTCGACGCCATCGTTGCTTTGCCGGGTGTCGGGCGGTCGACGGCGGGCGCCATCGCGGTGTTCGCGTTCGGTGCGCGGCAACCCATACTTGACGGGAATGTGAAGCGGGTGTTCGCGCGCGCGTTCGGCATCGCCGGTTTTCCTGGCGAGAAAAGAATCGAGACGGCGATGTGGGCTAAGGCCGAAGCCCTGCTGCCACTGAGCGATGTCGAAGCCTATACGCAGGGCCTGATGGATCTCGGCGCCGGCGTATGTATCCGCAGCCGGCCGCGTTGCGAGCTGTGCCCGCTGCATGATGATTGCGTGGCACGGCGCGAGAATCGCATTGCCATGTTGCCGGCGCTCCGGCCGAAGAAGCCGCTGCCCGAAAAATCCACGGTGATGCTGATCCTGCAACGTGATCGCGAGGTCCTGCTGGAAAAACGCCCCGCGCCGGGCATCTGGGGCGGACTGTGGAGTTTTCCCGAAATTGCGGATCTGGGCGGGGCGGCCGGCGTGTTGCGCCTGCGTTTCGGCGCGGAAGTGACGGCCGAGGGCATGCTCCCCGATGTGCGTCACGGTTTCACGCACTACGCCCTCACCATCTCGCCCGCGCTGCTGCGGGTAACCCGGCTGGAACGGCGCGCACACTCATCCGGACATGTGTGGCTGACACCTGCCGACGCGGTCAACGCGGCGGTACCGGCACCAGTACGAGAAATTCTGCGACGGTTGAATCGCGGCTAGGCGGCCTGCTGCAGGTAAGCGTGCAGGCGCTCCAATCGTTCGCCGTCGTCGCGCAGTTCCAGCAAGCCCTGCTTTTCCTCCGGTTTCAGCGGCAGTACTTCGGCCAGGCGGTAGCTGGTCCAGCGCGGATCGTCGCGGGCAAGCGGCGGAAAAAAATAATCCGTGCCGACCTTTTCGATGATCTCCTCGAGCACGCGGCGGCAAAGCGCGAGCGATTCCGGCTTTATCTCGCCCGCGGCTTCTGCGAGCAGTTCGATTTCGGCGCGGATCAAGCCGTCGGATTGCGTCGTGTGCCGCAGGATGCGGAACGGCTGCTGGCCGCGCGTGCGCAGGTGAAAGACACCAAGGTGGGGCATTTCCCACTCCGTGATGAGGGCGGTGCAGCCTGTCTGTTCGGGGACGGCGGGCAGACCTACTTCACGGCCTTCCCGGATGCGGCATACGCCAAACGGCGCGGCGTCCCGCACGCAGGCCTTGGTCATGTCGAGATAGCGCTGTTCGAAAATCTTCAACGGCAACAGGCCGTCGGGATACAGGACGGTGTTGAGCGGGAAGATCGCAATGGTGGTCGTCATTTTGTGTGCCGGGGACGCGCAGGACGGTCGATCTCGTCACCAGGATGCACTAGGCACTAGCCGTCGCTTTTCTCCGATTCGCCCCAGCGCGGCATCAAATCATGTTCGACGCCGAGGTGGTCGAGGACGCGCGCGACCACGAAATCGACGAGGTCCTGCGCCGTCTGCGGATGATGATAGAAGCCGGGGTTGGCGGGAAGGATGATCGCGCCCGCGCGCGACAGCTTCAGCATGTTTTCGAGATGAATCGGGGACAACGGTGTTTCGCGCGGAACCAGTACCAGCTTGCGCGCCTCCTTCAGTGTCACGTCGGCTGCGCGCTCGATCAGATTGTCGGCCATTCCCGCCGCGATTGCCGCCAGAGTCCCCATGGTGCAGGGACAAACCACCATCGCATCGGCCGGATTCGAACCGGAAGCGACCGGCGCGAACCATTCCTCGCGGCCAAACGCTTGCAACTGCCCGGGCGCGGCGCCGAACCGGGCGCCGAAAAAGTCCGCGGCATCCCGGGCGCGCGCCGGCAGCGAGAGATCCATTTCCTGGCGCGCGACGATCTGCGCGGCCTGCGAATACAGCAGATAAACCCGGATTTCCGACTTGAGCAGGCATTCCAGGAGCCGGATGCCGTAAGGCATGCCGGAAGCGCCGGTCAGGGCCAGCGTGATCGTATCCGGCTTGTTCAGGCGCATGCCGGTCCGGTCAGGCGCAAAAGGAGCGTGGCGCGTTCACAATAGCAGTTCCCGATGGCGCACCAGCACGTTGCGGCTGCCGCGGAAGTACGCGGCCAGCGTTTCGGCAAAATAGACCGATCGATGGCGACCACCCGTGCATCCGATCGCCACAGTGAGATAGGCGCGGTTGTCGCGCACGAAGCACGGCAGCCATTTTTCGATGTAATCGCGGATGTCGGCCAGCATCTCGCGTGCATTGGCATTGGCTTCCAGGAACGCAATCACCGGCGCATCCTTGCCGGTGAGCGGACGCAGTTCGGGATCGTAGTGCGGGTTCGGCAGGCAGCGCACATCGAACACCATGTCGGCATCCAGGGGGATGCCGTGCTTGAAACCGAAGGATTGGAACAGCAATCGCAGGCCCGGGTCGCCGGTGTGCAGGACATCTTTTATCCAGGAGCGCAAAACGCTGGGATGCAGATCGCTGGTGTCGATTCGGTGGCCCAGATCGCCGATGTCGCCAAGCAGTTCGCGCTCGTGCTCGATGCATTCGGGCAGGGTGCGATCCCGGTCGGCGAGCGGATGCCGGCGCCGGGTCTCGGAAAAGCGCTTGACCAGGGTCTCCGTCTTGGAATCCAGAAAGATCAGGTGCACGTCGATGCCGTGCTCCTTGAGTTGCAACAGATAGCCCGGCAGTTCGGACAGCGTCGCGCCGCTGCGCACGTCTATGCTCACCGCGACGCGCTCGTAGCCTTCCTGCGCAAGGAACTGAACCAGTCCATTGAGCAGCTTTGCCGGCAGGTTGTCGACGCAGTAGTACGCACTGTCCTCCAGCACGTTGAGCGCGATGCTCTTGCCCGAACCGGAGAGGCCGCTGATGACGATGAGTTGCATGAGGGTCGGCGTGCGGACTTCAGCCGCGCTTGCTCAGCTGCTTTTCCTGGCGCTGGATGAATTCCTGGGTGCTGTCGATGCCGCGCAATTGCAGGACGTAGTTACGCACCGCCGCTTCCGCCAGGACGGCGAGGTTGCGGCCGGCGGCAACCGGCAATACGACCTTGCGCACGCTGATGCCCATGATGTCTTCGGAACTCGCATTCAGCGGAAGGCGCTCCAGCCCTGGAATGACACCGCCCACCGGCTTTTCCATCTGCACGATCAGCTTCAGGTTCTTCTTGGTCCGCACCGCGGTTTCGCCGAAGATGGTGCGGATGTTGAGCATGCCCAGTCCGCGCACTTCCAGAAAATCCTTCAGCAATTCCGGGCTGCGGCCCTCCAGCGTTTCGGGTGCGATGTGGTACAGCTCGACGACGTCGTCGGCAACCAGTCCGCTGCCGCGCGAGATCAGCTCCAAGGCCAGTTCGCTCTTGCCCACGCCACTCTCGCCGGTGATCAGCATGCCCATGCCCAGCACGTCGAGGAATACCCCGTGGCGGGTGACGAACTCGGCGAGCGCGCGTCCGAGATAGGTACGCACCACCCAGATGATCTGCAGGCTGTGCAATGGCGAGGAAAGCAGCGGGATGTTGCGTGACGTGGCGAATTCGGCCAGTGTCGCCGGGGATTTTTCCTGCTCGCTGAGGATGATGCAAACCAGGCCGCTGCCGGCGAGCCGCGCAAGCGCCTCGCGCTGATCGTTCTCGCTAAGCGAGGCGAAATAAGCCGCTTCGGTGCGGCTGAAAATCTGGATCCAGTTGGGATGGACCAGATTCAGGTGGCCGATCAGCCCCTGGGACGCCTGGTTGATCTCGGTGCTGTCGAGAAACGGCGAAGGGTCGCGCGGCCCGGAAATCCAGGTGAGCTTGAGCGCATCGGCATTGTCCTCAAACAGCTGCGCGACGCTGGCCTGGGGCATGAGGTTCCCATTCGCTGATGACCTGCTGTATGGCCGCGGCATCCGGCAGATTCGCAAGTTGCGCGCGCATCTCCTTGTCGCTGAACATTTGCGCCAGTTCGGACAGAATCTGCAGGTGCAGGTCGGTCGCCTTTTCCGGGACCAGCAGCACGAAAATCAGATTCACCGGATTGCCGTCGGGGGCTTCGAACGGGATCGGGCCGCTGGTGCGCACGAATGCACCGGCGGCTTCGCGCAATCCCTTGATGCGGCCGTGCGGAATGGCGATGCCGTGTCCCAGCCCGGTGGAACCCAGGCGCTCGCGCGCGAACAGCGCTTCGAACACCTGGCTGCGGCCGATACCGAGCGCGTTCTCGAACAGCAGGCCGACATGCTCGAACACCCGCTTCTTGCTGGTGACATCGAGGTCGAGCGTAATGTTGGCGACCGGCAGCAGTCTTGATATCAGACTCATGGCAGGCTCGGGGGGCGCGGCTAAGACGAAGGCAGGTTGCGGAAGGATTCTTCCTCGTGGTGATCGACGCTCTTCTCCTTGTGCTTGAGGATCTGGCGGTCGAGCTTGTCGGCCAGCCCGTCGATGGCGGCGTACATGTAGAGGTCGATGCATTCGACATGGATATCCTTGCCGCGCACGTGCACGGTGGCCTCGACCTTGTGATCCAGTTTGTTCACGGACAGGATGACGTTGACGTCGATGACGTGGTCGAAGTGGCGGGAGATGCGGCTGAGTTTGTCGATGACGTAAGAACGGATGGCGGGAGTGACTTCCAGGTGGTGACCGGATAGCTGAAGATTCATAGGCTTTCCCTCCAGGCGGGGGTTGATCAGATCGACTTGCGAAGATTGACCGGAAGAATCTGCAGAGATTCCCGGTATTTTGCGATTGTGCGTCGCGCCACCATGATGCCCTGCTTGCCGAGCACCTCGGAGATCTGGCTGTCGCTTAAAGGTTTGCGCGTGTCTTCTTCTCCGACCATCTGCCTGATAAGCGCACGGATGGCGGTGGCCGAGCAGGCGCCGCCGGTTTCGGTGGAGACGTGACTGCCGAAGAAATACTTGAGTTCGAAAATGCCGCGCGGCGTCAGCATGAATTTCTGCGTGGTGACGCGCGAGACGGTGGATTCGTGCAGGCCGAGGGTTTCGGCGATCTCGCGCAACACCAGCGGCCGCATCGCCACCTCGCCATGTTCGAAAAAATGGCGCTGGCGATCGACTATGGCCTGCGACACTCGCAGGATGGTGTCGAAGCGCTGCTGCACGTTCTTGATCAGCCACTTCGCTTCCTGCAACTGCCCGGCGAGCTGCTGGAAGCTGGCGTCGCGATTGCGGTGCAGGATATCGGCGTACATGCGGTTGATGCGAAGTTTCGGCATGGCTTCCGGGTTGAGCGCCGTAACCCACATGCCCTTGGTTTTGCGGACCACGACGTCCGGAATGATGTAGCGCGTTTCGCTGCCGGAAAAATTCGCGGCGGGTCGCGGGTTGAGCCCGATGATCATCGCCTGGACGATCCGCAGCATGTCGTCGTCGCAACGCAGCAGCTTCTTGAGCCGGAAATAGTCACGTGCGGCAAAAATGTCCAGATGCTGCTTGACGACGAGGCAGGCCTCATCCCGGTACTGCGTGTCTTCGGGCAGGGACTCCAGTTGCAGGGCGAGACATTCACTCAAGTTTCGTGCGCCGATGCCCGGAGGGTCGAGGCTTTGCAGATACTTCAAGCCGATGGTCAGTGCTTCGGAATCGATCTCGAGCTCGACCGGCAAGAGCGCCGCCAGTTCGATCAGATCCTGGGTCATGTAGCCATCGTCGTCCAGATTGTCGATCAGGAACGCGACGATGCGCTTGTCCCGGTCGGGCATCTGCATGAGATTGATCTGGTCGAGCAGGTGATCGCGCAGCTTGGCCGGTTCCGCGGCCGTTTGCGGCGCCTCGGAATCGTCGTCGCCATCCTGCCCGCTGAAAGAGCCATAGCTGTCGTCGAGCGACCAGTCGGTTTCGCCGGCAGAGCGGCCGTCTGCCTGCTCGTTTTCACTACTGGGGGCAGGGGGGGATTCGGATTCCGATGAAATGGTCGATGCTGTGGCCGGGGTAAGGGTCGGAGGCGAGGCAGGAGCCTCTTCCTCGTCATCGCGCTCCAGCAGCGGGTTTTCCTGCAGAAAAGTCTCGATTTCCTGATTGAGTTCCAGCGTAGACAGCTGCAATAGCCGGATGGACTGTTGCAGTTGCGGCGTGAGCGTCAGGTGCTGCGAAAGCTTGAGCTGCAGGGAATGCTTCATCGGCTGGCAATCGGTATCAGGCCGGGAATTGAGCGGCCCAGAATTTCGAGGACGGCATGGCGGCCTTTACAGCCTGAAATGCTCGCCCAGATACACTTTTCTTACGCTTTCATTATAAACGATTTCCTCGGGCTTGCCCGCGGCCAGGACAGAGCCGTCGTTGATGATATAGGCGCGGTCGCAAATGCCCAATGTCTCCCGGACGTTGTGGTCCGTGATGAGGACCCCGATTTCGCGTTCTTTCAGGAAGCGGATGATTTTCTGGATGTCCAGCACCGCGATCGGATCTACCCCGGCAAAGGGTTCATCGAGCAGGATGAAGCGCGGCTGGGTGGCCAGCGCCCGTGCTATTTCGACGCGCCGCCGCTCGCCGCCCGACAGGCTGATGGCCGGACTGTTGCGCAAGTGGGCGATGTGCAGATCGTGCAGCAGCGTATCGAGCTGGGCATGGATCTCGTCTTCCTCGAGATCGCGCAGTTCCAGAACGGCGCGGATGTTCTCCGCGACGGTCAGTTTGCGGAAGATCGACGCTTCCTGCGGAAGATAGGACAACCCGAGGCGGGCGCGCCGGTGGATCGGCGTATGGGTGAGCGCCTGCTCGTCCAGGAAAAGGTCGCCGCCGTCGAGCGCCACCAAGCCCACCATCATGTAGAAGCAGGTGGTTTTGCCTGCGCCATTGGGCCCGAGCAGGCCGACCACTTCGCCGCTGGAAACGTCCAGCGAAACATCCTTGACGACAGTGCGCGCCTTATAGCGCTTCTTGAGTTTTTCCGCGCGCAGCTGGCTCATCGATGGATAGGCAGGACGGACGCCATGCCGTCATTTATTCGGAGTTTGTACGGACTCGGAGGGTTTCAATTCCACCGCGCCCGGCGAGGCGCCAGGGGTTCCGGGTTTCGGTTTGGGCTGGATGACCGCATGCACCCGCCCTTGCGGGTTGCTGGCGCTGGCGGCCGATTTGCCCCCGCCGATCACCTGGAAGAATTCGGTGACTGCGTTGTATGCGATGTAGTCGCCGCGGACTTCGTCGCCGCCCCGCTGGATGCGCGCGTTGGTGAACAGCTGCACCTTGTCGGCCTTGCCGTCGTACTCGAGGCGCTCGGAAAAGCCTTCGATGTATTCGTCGGAGCCTTCGCGCCGCTGGCGAAAATGCGCCGGATTGCCATAAGCGATGCCGTACTGAAAACCTTCCGCATCCTGCTTGACGATGATCTTGTCGGCCTTGATGGTCAGCGTGCCCTGGGTCAGCGTCACGGCTCCGACGAACACGGCTTCCTTTTTAGCGTCGTCAAGATCGACGCGATCGGCCTCGAGGTTGACCGGCTTGTCACGGTCGGCGCGTTCAGCCAAGGCCTGCGCGGCGCTGCCCAGCCCGGCAACCAATACCGTGGCCGCCACCAGGCGAAGCAGCCTACCGGCGGGCGGGAGTTTGCGGTTTCTGAACATAACTGGCCTTCGCTTCGGACAACAGTTTGATTTCGCGGGTGGCATTGTTGAATTCTAAGCCAACCGAACTGGCCGTGGAATTTCCCTCCACCATGCGCACCGGTTTGTCGGTCTTGGCCAGGTCCTTGTCGGGAATGACGTGCAGGAAACTGGTGAATACGCCGAGCTCGGCATTGCTGGCATAGGCCGAACGGATGATCTGCACGTCGCCGCGGAAGAACACGTCGTCGCCGCCCTGCATGGCTTCGGCTGTTTCGGATCGTATGGTCACGGGGGCGCGCTGATAATCGAAGTAGACGAGCCGCGGCAATTCCAGTTGCGTGCTGTTGTCGTCCGGAAAATGCACCATGCGTTTGGCTGCCAGCGCGTAGCGCCGGGTTCCGTCGGGATTCATCTTCACCGCCGAAAACCCTTCGATGACGAAGTCCGGATCGTGCCGTGTGCTGCCATCGGGGCGATGCGCCGGCGGTTGGACTTTCCGATCCAGCCAGAAGCTCATCGTAGCCAGCAGGGCCAGCAGGATCAGCGGGGACCAGGTGATGAGTCTGTCGTTCACGCCAGATAAGTCCGCATCTGTGCTTCCAGAGTTCCCCGCGCGCGCATCAGGAATTCGCAGGCTTCGCGCGCCGCTCCCTGTCCGCCCGGTATACTGGTGACGTAGTGCGCGTGGCTGCGCACAATTTCGGGCGCATTGGGAACGCTGAACGCGAGCCCGCAGCGGCGCAGCACCGGCAGGTCCGGCAGGTCATCGCCCATGAATGAGGTTTCTTCTTCGGCGAGATCGAGCTTGCGCAGCAGGCGATGATAGGTTTCCAGCTTGTCGCCTGCGCCTTGCAGAAGATGCGAGATGCCGATCTCCTTCGCGCGCAGCGCCACCATTTTGGACTTTCGCCCGGACAGCAGCGCCGTCACGATGCCGCTTGCCGCGAGCATTTTCAGTCCCAGTCCGTCGAGAATATTGAAAGCCTTCATTTCCTCGCCGCGTTCGCTGAGATACAAGCTGCCATCGGTCAACACCCCGTCGACATCGAAAATGGCGAGCCGGATGCGATGTGCGCGCGCAATCAGCCGCTTGTTCATCGCGCAATCGTCCGGCAACGGAGCGCGGCTTGGAGTGACGGCACGCTCAGATGACCTTCGCGCGCATCAGATCGTGCGTGTTCAGCGCGCCCACAAGATTCTGATCCGCATCCATTACCAGCAACTGCGATATCTTGTATTGCTCCATGAGGTCGGCCGCTTCCGCGGCAAGCTGCTCCGGCCGTACGAAGCGCGGATTGGGCGACATCAATTTGTCCAGGCCCATCGTACGCACGTCGCCTCCCTTTTCCAGGGCGCGCCGCAGATCGCCATCGGTGAAAATGCCGACGACGCGCTTCGCACCCCGCGTGACGGCCGTCATTCCCATGCCTTTCTTCGAGACTTCGAGAATCGCCTCGGTGAACGATGCGGTTTCCGGTACGCACGGCACCGCGTCTCCTTTACGCATGATGTCGTGCACATGGGTGAGCAGGCGGCGGCCCAGGCTGCCGCCGGGATGCGAGCGCGCAAAATCTTCCTTGCCGAATCCGCGTGCCTCCAGCAGCGTCACCGCCAACGCGTCGCCCAGCGCCAGCGCAGTCGTGGTGCTGGCCGTGGGCGCAAGACCGAGTGAACAGGCCTCTTCCGCCACCTTGGCGTCGAGATGTACGTCGGCCTCGCGGGCCAGGGATGAATTCGAATTGCCGGTCATGGCGATGAGTTTGCCGCCCATGCGCTTGATCAGCGGCACGATCACCAGTAGTTCGCCGCTCTCGCCGGAATTCGACAACGCGATCATGACGTCATCGCGGGTCACCATGCCCAGATCGCCATGGCTGGCTTCGGCCGGATGGACGAAGAACGCCGGGGTGCCGGTACTGGCCAGCGTTGATGCGATCTTGCGCGCGATATGACCGGACTTTCCGATGCCGCTGACTACCACGCGACCCTTGCAACCGAACACGATTTCAGCCGCGCGCACGAAATTCGCATCGAGCCGCTCAGCCAGTTCATGAACCGCGCGTGCCTCGATCTCGAGTACACGCCGGCCTGCTTCGAGCGCCTGTCCGGCGTCGAGTTTTCCCAGATTTGTCATGGGCATCGAGTATAACCCATGGCACCCTACGGGCACTGCAGCGGGCGAAAAACGCTGTGCTAGAGTTCTCCCGCCCGGACTTTTCCCGATGCGCGACCCCATGAGCCTCGGAATCCTCGAACTTGTGCTTTTGCTGCTTGCCGCGGCTGTCGTGGTTGTGGTGATTTTCAGGATTCTGAAGCTGCCCGCGTTGCTCGGCTATCTGCTGGTCGGTGTGATCATCGGGCCGCACTCCATCGGCTTCATAACCGATAACGAGGAGACGCGCTACCTGGCCGAATTCGGCGTCGTGTTCCTGATGTTCAGCATCGGCCTGGAGTTCAGCCTGCCCAAGCTGATGACGATGCGCCGCATGGTGTTCGGTCTGGGGTCGGCGCAGGTCGGCGTCACTTTGCTGATCTGTCTCGCGGTTGCCGTCATGTTGGGGCTGGATTGGCGCAGCGGGCTGGTGCTCGGTGGCGTGTTCGCCATGTCGTCGACGGCGATCCTCGCCAAGATGCTCGCGGAGCGCCTGGAGCTGAACGCCCCCCACGGCCGCCGCATCATCGGCATCCTGCTGTTCCAGGACCTGGCAGTCGTGCCGCTGCTCATTTTGTATCCCGCGCTCGGCCAGGGCGGCGAGGCCGTGGCGCGCGAGCTGCTGATCGCGCTGGCCAAAGCCGGCATCGTGCTGTTCCTGCTGCTGACCGTCGGCCAGCCGCTGATGCGCCATTGGTTCACGCTGGTCGCCCGGCAGAAGTCGTCCGAGCTGTTCGTGTTGAATGTCCTATTTATCACGCTCGGGCTGGCGTGGCTGACCGGAGTGGCCGGCCTGTCGCTGGCCCTGGGTGCCTTCCTCGCCGGCATGCTGATCTCCGAAACGCAGTATCGCTATCAGGTCGAGGAGGACATCAAGCCGTTCCGCGACGTGTTGCTGGGCTTGTTTTTCGTCACCGTGGGCATGCGGTTGGACTTGCATGTCCTGGCGATAGACTGGATGTGGATCGGGTTGCTGATCGTTGCCGTGATGGGCGGCAAGGTCGCGATCATCATGGGCCTGGGCCGCTTGTTCGGGGCCGATTCCGGAGTCGCGCTGCGTACGGGCCTGGCGCTGGCGGGCGCCGGAGAATTCGGGCTGGTCCTGGTAGCGCAGGCGGCGCAATTGCAACTGCTGACGACAGCGGCGCTGCAGGTAACGCTGGCGGTGCTCGTCCTGTCGATGCTGATTTCGCCCTTCGTCATCGAGCACAGCGAGCATGTGGCGCGGCGCTTCAGCGGTGCCGAGTGGATGAACCGCGCGATGGCATTGCACAACATCGCGATCCAGACGATGTCGACCGAAAGCCATGTGATCATCTGCGGCTACGGGCGCAGCGGCCAGAACCTGGCGCGCTTCCTGGAACAGGAAAAAGTTTCCTTTATCGCGCTCGACGTCGATCCGCAAAGGGTCAGAGAAGCGGCGACCGCGGGCGAGAACGTGGTGTTCGGCGATGCCGCCAGGCGCGAAGTCCTGATCGCAGCCGGACTGCTGCGCGCCAAGGTCATGGTCGTGTCGTATGCGGATACCAATTCCGCGCTTAAGGTTCTCGCGCTGGTGCGGGATCTGCGGCCCGAATTGCCGGTGGTCGTGCGAACGGTCGACGACAGCGATATCGACCAGCTGAAGCAGGCGGGCGCCGCGGAAGTGGTCGCGGAAATTCTCGAGGGCAGCCTGATGCTCGGCACGCAGGCATTGATGCTGCTCGGCGTGCCGTTGAATCACGTGCTCAGGAGGATTCGCGACACCCGCGAGCAGCGTTACGGCCTGTTCAGGGGTTTTTATCGCGGCGTGACCGACGACGTCGACGAACAGAGCGACGAGTTGCAGCCGCGGCTGCACTCGGTGGTGCTCCCACCCGGATCGCGCACCGCCGGCAGGACGCTGCGGGAACTCGATCTCGCGCGCTTCCATGTCGACGTAACCGCCGTCCGGCAGCGCAATGTTCGCGATTCGGCCCCGCAGCCGGAGACCCGGCTCAGCGAAGGCGACGTGATTGTGCTGCGCGGGCGCCAGGAAGACCTGATCGAGGCGGAAATGTTTCTATTGCAGGGTTGAGGGCAAAAAAATAGCCCGCGAGCGGCGGGCTATTTCCATTGACGGACGAATGACTCAGATGCTCATGCAAACCGTAAAGGTATCCGCCAAAGCGCCCTGTACTGTGGCCATGGTCGACGGAGTGCCGGGCGCTGCCGTTTGCAGGATAGCGCGCATGGAGCCTGTTGCCGGATTGCCGTCGTCCAGCGTGGCATCGAGTTGCAACACGAACTGGCCGAGGATGTTCTTCGAGCAGATCACGTAGCTGCCGTTCATGGCGCCGGTCAACGTAAACCCGGAATTGCTCTGGATGCCGATCTGGCCGCCCGTCGCATTCTTCGGCCAGTAATCGGCGTTGGCCGCGCAACTGACCGTTGTCGAGCCAGGCGCCAGGTCGGCGAACCGCACATGCTGCCAGAACAGGCAACTCTCGTCCGTGTTTAGCGTTGTGTCCCAGGCGCCGTTGATCACGCCGTCGCCGACCGTAGCGAGGGCCGGAGTGGTCGCTTTCGTAGCAGCCGGGAAATGAGTGACCACGAATGCATCATCGCCGGGCAGCGCCCTGAACCTGTCCTGATAGCCGTAGATCATGACCCGGATATTGCGGAAGTCGGTCGCGTAACTCTTGACCTTCGCGCTGTTGATCAATTCCTGGCCTTTGAGGACGCCACCCAGCAGCAGACCGATGATCACCAGCACGATGGCGATTTCGATCAGCGTAAATCCTCGATTTTTTGTCCGATTCATCATGATCTCTCGATATTTGCCCTGGGGATGCCAAATGTCTCAATCAAAGAAAAAAAATAGCCCGCGAGCGGCGGGCTATTTTCATTGACCGACGAAAGACTCAGATGGCCATGCAAACCGTGAAGGTATCCGCCGAAGCGGCCTGTACTTGGGCCGTGGTGGACGGAGGGCCCGGGGCTGCCGTTTGCAGGATCGCGCGCATGGAGCCCGTTTCCGGATTGCCGTCGTCCATCGTGGCATCGAGCTGCAGCACGAACTGGCCGAGGATGTTCTTCGAGCAAATCACGTAGCTGCCGTTCATGGCGGCGCCGGTTATCGTGAGGAAATTGGCTGGATGCCGATCTGGCCGCTGTTTGCGTTCTTGGGCCAGTAATCGGAACCTGCGGTGCAATTCACGGTTGTGGGGCCGGGTGCCAGTCCGGCAAGGCGCACATGTTGCCAGAACAGGCAGCTTTCGTCCGTGTTAGTGGCTGTGTCCCAGGCGCCGTTGATCACGCCGTTGCCTACCGTAGCGACGGCCGGTGTGGTGGCGAGCGTAGCAGCCGGGATATGCGCCACCACGTTTGCGTCGTCACCGGGCAATGCCTTGAACCTGTCCTGATAGCCGTAGATCATGATCGGGATATTGCGGAAGTCGGTCGCGTAACTCTTGACCTTCGCGTTGTTGATCAATTCCTGGCCTTTGAGTACGCCACCCAGCAGAAGACCGATGATCACCAGCACGATGGCGATTTCGATCAGCGTGAATCCTCGATTGTTTGTCCGGTTCGTCATGATCACTCCTAATTATTCCGGGGGAATGCCCAGGGCCTTCTCTGACGCTAAAAGTGTGCCAGAGCATCATGGTGTTCATCAGCGCGGATCTTCGCGGGTAAGGTATTGCTAAAACGCGGCATATTAATGATGAATTCATAATCTCACTTGGCTATCAATCATTTAATATGTTGATTAGAATAAATTATTCAACTGCATCGTGATTTCCTGGCTAATCCCCCAGCGGCGTAGGCATTGGCTAAAGGAAATGCGCGAATAGTTATGTTTCCGTCGGGTCCGTCGAATTTTCGTCAATCCTGCGGGGTGAGAATGCGTCGAAGGTCGAAGATTGATGCGCACAGGCACACAGGCTGACGGGCTGGGTGCCAGCTACCCTCAGCAAACGGCGTTTATACCGATCGAACACCCGGAAATTTGGGCGGGTGCGGTAAACTCCTGCCGAAGGGCCGATATCTGAAAATGAACGCGGAAGCGACTGCACAAACCCCGATACAGCGCACCCTCGCTGCGATCCGACAGCAGCACTGGCTTTCGCTGGCGCTGCTGGCTTTGCACTGCGCCCTTATGCTTGAGTTGAGCGATCCAATGGCGCGGGCGCTGTTGCTCTCGCATTTCGGGTTCTTCCTTTTGTGGCAACCCCTCTGGCGAGGGGGGCAGAAATTGTTTCCGGGGCAGGTGGGGCTGATCATCGGCGCAGCGGTTCTGCTGATCGCCGCCGCCAGTTACTGGATGATGGCCTTGTGGATATCGGTGCTGTTTTCGTTGATCGGCGGCAATGTTCCCGGCATCAAGAATTTCCGCCAGCGAGTCGTATCGCTTCTGGCAGCTATTTATCTGCTCTCGGCACTGCTCACCTGGGTAGTACCCCATTTGTTTCCGGACCAGGTTTTTTCAGAGCCGTTCACTGCGTTGGTGCGCTATGGACTGTTGATACCCGTAATCGCGATCTTTTTCGTCCGCACCGAGAAATCGCAATCCGCGTCCGCCTATTCGGTGGACCTGTTCTACAGCCTGCTGCTGTTCCTGATGGTCGTGGTGCTCGTTCTCGGCGCTTTTGCGATCAAGCAGGTCAGTCATGGCAACTATGTAATTTCGCTGGCGCAGGCGTTGATCGTTGCCGCGGGACTGCTGGTGGCGCTATCGCTTTTATGGGATCCGAGAGCGGGCTTTGCGGGGATCGGGCAGTTGGTAACCCGTTACTTCCTCAGCATTGGGGTGCCGTTCGAGCGGTGGATGCACAGTCTTTCCGCCCTGGCGGACCGGGAGCGGGATCCTGACAAGTTCGTCATCGTCGCCGCTCATGAGATGGCTGGTTTGCCGTGGCTGTCGGGCGTTGGCTGGCGGTCGACGAATTCGACAGGCAATGCCGGTGAAGTTACCAAATTCTCGACGGAGTTTACCTTCGGCGGGCTGACTCTGAGCCTTTACACCCGTTGGTCCCCGAGTCCGGCGCTGGTGTTGCATATTCGCCTGCTGGCCAGGCTGTTGGGGGACTATTACGACGCCAAGATGCGGGAGCAGGAGCAACGCCGCAACGCCTATGTCCAGGCGATTTATGAGACCGGTTCGCGGCTCACCCATGACGTCAAGAACCTGCTGCAGACACTGCGCTCCCTGTGCGCCGCTGCGGAGACGAGCGATGAGAGCGATTCCGAAGCCCTGCGATTACTGATGCAACGTCAACTGCCGCAGATCACCCAGCGTCTGCAGATCACGCTCGACAAGCTCAACACGAAGCCGCCGATCGGCCAGGATCGGGCGTCGGGTAAGGATTGGTGGCGGGATTTTCAGCAGCGTTTTACCCACGAGCGGATCGAGTTCGATGGCGGATCATTGCCGGAAGCAGGCACCTTGCCGACCGACCTGTTTGAATCGGCCGCCGAGAATTTTTTGCAGAACGCGCTGGAAAAGCGAAAACTGGAAAATGACATTCGTATCCTGGTCAGATTGCAATGGAGTGATGGATTTGCACTATCGGTATGCGATGACGGTCAGCCGATTCCCGATTCACTTGCCGGGCAGCTATTCAACGCCCCCGTGCATTCCAACAGCGGCCTCGGTGTCGGCATGTACCAGGTGGGCCGTTTTGCAAGGGAGCAGGGTTACGAAGTCACGTTGTCCAGCAACGAACCGGGACGAGTCTGTTTCACCTTGACGCAGTCCACTTCAGCGCGCCGCGCAAATTGAATCGCCGTTTCCCTCGAATTCGCAGACCGAATCGTAATTACAGTCTGCGCTAGCGCTCTCCAGTCTGGCAAACGGCAGTCCATACGCCATGACTGAAAGTGATTTCGCTCACGAGCGTGGCGCCGTAGTGGACCAATTCGTTCACCTTTGTCGAAACGGCTTCTCGCGTCGGTCCCGTTACGATCTGCTTGCCTTCGATAGTGACGACTTTACAGGTGTTGACGTTGGCCTGGGGATGCTCGCAGCTTGCCATCCACTTGTCGCTGATGCGGGTGGCGGATGAAATGACCCGGGCTCCGGTTTCGGCAAGCTTGTTCAACGCTTCTTCGACGCGCGCTTTGCTGTATCCGGAAATGATGAGATTTGCGCCCGCATCGAAAATCTGCGCGGGCTGGTTCTCGTCATGCGCTTTGGGTCTGGCATGTGCCGAGGGAAGATCCACCGCACGCCAGGCCCCATCCCGGGGCGCCGGTTTGGCGGATTCGTTTTCGGCCGTGCGCTGTTCCCCACGAAAATCCATGATGACCGAGTACACCTCGTGTTCGCGCACATGCTTGTCGGAGCGGGAACCTTCGTGCGTAAACAGATTGGCGTAGTCGTCCGACAGACGGGATGCGACTTCGTAGAAGGAGCGCGACACCAGGAGCTGGCCGGGTTCGGAAAAGCTCATCACCCGCTGGGCGACGTTGATGCCATCGCCGATGATGTTCGCCTGGCCGTTGATATCCTTTACCACGCGCACGGGACCGAGGTTCACGCCCATGCGCACCGGCAAACCGGTGTTGTCCCGGATTGCGAGCGCGACGAAGAGGGCATCTTCGGGATCGCCGAGAAAGGCAATCGCCGCGCCGTCACCCGTATCGAGGATCACCCGATCGCGCATGGCGACCGCTTCGAGCGCTTTCGAGAGCGTGCGATTGAACGATTGCTTCAGCCCCATCTGTTCGGCAACCGATTTCTTCGAGTACTCGACGATGTCGAGGAACAGCACACTGCAGACTAAGGTGCGGCCGGAACTCTCCATTGCTGATGTCTTGAAAACCGAAAAAATATGAACGGAATGAAAGACATTTTACTTGGATTCGGATTCAGGGGGTGTGCATGCCTCATCCCGTGAACTTCCGACGATGCAAGACAAGCGCGTCCGATTGATGGTTCCGCAGGCTATCGTCGGCTCCGACAGGGATGGATGGCAAGCCTGTGGCAGCACTTCACCTGCGAGTGCGTCGAGTTCGACGAGAGGCTATTGTCGGAAGACAGCAAAGAGCGCGCCGATGCAAACGCACAATCGGCTAAGGTAGTCTGCCCGCCGCGATCATGCGGTTGTACAGAACATTCGGCGACAACCAGGTCACGATGTCGTCGAACTCGCCATTCGGGGCCGAGGACGGCGAGGGGACATGACTGACGAATACTCGATCGTTATTTGCGCTATTCGCATTCGGATTGGCCGCTTCATCCAGGCCGGTTCCTCCGTAGCCCCCATTTTTTCCGGTGGAATAAATGATTGCCGGCACGCCGGAAGTCAGCGCGGATCCGGCGGCGCAACTCGTCGCGCTTATGCCGGTTGCGGTGGAACAAATGAGCAGATTCGGGGCAAGCGTGCCCAGACCGGTAGTGCTCATGCCGTTTACCGTCGTGAACGCATTGCCGTTCGCGCTCGTCACGGCATAGCGGACGCGATTTCCCCACGGATCGATTGCGAATCCCTGGTCGTCTACCACCGCCAGTCCGAGCGTTGCGGCCGGGACAAATCCATTGTAATTATTGGTACAGGCGCCACCACCCGAAGGACTCTCGACACCAGCGCTGACGGCGGTTGCAGGGCATGGCAGGCGGCCATTCGAGACCGCAAATCCGATCAATGTTTCTCTTATTTCATCAAGGTATTTCTGAGTGTCCGAAGTACGACGCAGCTCGACTTGCGCTGAAAGCGGCACTAACAGACCGCCCAGCAACAGAGCAATGACGACCATCACGACTGCTATCTCGACAAGCGTAAAACCGTATTGGCAATTTCTCATGGCCTATGGACTCACGATGACAAGGCTATCGTTGTTCGTGCTTGACCGGACCGGCTTTATATAAACGTAGTCGTCGACATCGATATTTTCGTTATTACCGGCGACGGATTCGAGACAGTCGGTAACCGTATTACAGGGCCGGGATTGACCACCTAGACTATAACTTGCAGCGAATACGGCGGCTTCTACCCCACCGACTCCATTCACCGTGAGGAATGGTCCCGCAGTCGTATTGCTGCAGTTCAGCACGGACGTATCAACGGTTTGGGGGAACAGGCATAGTTGTAAAACAAATGGAATAACAATGCATCCGCTCGCGCACACCGGCGGCGGGGCCAATAGCGCTAGCGAAAGCAAAGTGGTATTTACTTTTGGTGTGCAGCGCGGCGCAACGGCGTACACCATTACTTGCTGCCAGTTATTTGGGACAAACCATGTCGGCAGGTATGTCGGCAGTTCCGGAACACCGGGCACGCAACCCGTCGTCGGTATGTACCCGCGATAAGTTCCCGGGGTGCCGATATTGTCGGGGAATTGAGCGGGCAAGGGAAAAAACCCGTTCGCCGCATGGGTAGCGTCGCCAAACCGATAGATTCGCAAACTTAATCGGAGTTCCCGTGCGACACGCATTTCAACTACCGGAAACAACGCTTCGCGGGTAATTGGCAGAAGCTTGTCGTTGAATGTCGAGGAAGCGAGCGCGGTGGTAAAAGTGTTGTCGCCCGGTGGCGCGCCGTTGGAATTTTCGCCTTCGAGATAGTTCACAACATTGTTTTCACTCGCCGGGTCGCGCACTTGATTTCCGATCACCGCACCCGGCGAAAACACGATCGCAATGACATTGGTCGCCGGCGCATTTCCTGTGATGTTGAGTTGACCAGGGGTATTGCTATTCAAAGGCTGCGCCGAAGGATGGTCTCGAAAGTTCGGCGACAGCGCATACCACAATCTTTCGCCGTTACCATCTCGCAGATCAGGCAGGCCGAGGGTGCGCCACGGCAAACGACCAACATAGCTGGGGCAATTAATTCCGACAAATAACTCGGCAACGCCGTCGTTGTCCAGATCGGGGCAGGGGAGGCTGCCCGGCATCGAGCTATCCGAAGCTGCGCGCCCGATTAACGCGTCCTTAGCCTTGGCAAGCGCGTCCACAGTCTGTCGTTCTATCCTGCTCTTCCGTACCAAATCGCTCGTAAATCCAACCGCCAGAGACCCGACAAACAGGCCGAGCAGAACCAGCACGATAATCAGGGCAAGGCCACGTTGCCGATTGGTGTGGTGTTGTTTTTTGTGACTGGCCGTTCGCGACATTTTTCCCGCCACCATGGTGACTTTCCTCGATGAGGTTTCAGTCTTTGGTGGGGCGGTCGCTATTCCGGTCGGCAGTCCCTGCAGTCCTATCGCGGTTACCGTCCCCGCCAGGCGGGTGATCTATGGATTCTTGTTGCGTCGGTTCCGACACACTTTGCTTTGTATCAACCGGTCCTGATTCGTACGATTCCTTCACCTTGCCCGTGGACCGGTCGAATCGCTGGCCAACTTTCAACCGGACGGGATTTCTCGCATCGCGCAGGTCTAGTCGGGCTGCCGCGGGGTCGGATGTCGATGCGGACGCTTTCACAGAGGGCGTGCCATTCCGGCCTACCGTACGCCCATTGACCCATACCGTGGATTCTCCGTCGCTGCGTGTGACGACTCCGTTCAGCGTTGTCATCCGCGGTCCGTCCGGTGCTGGCTTACCGGCCGCCGCCGCTTTGAGTTTCTTGCCCGCGTCGAGGCTATCGCGCTGCGCGGGCGTGAAAAACAATCGTCCCAAAGTCTCGGCCGCTTGCGTCGATTGGCCGGCGAACAAGATCAGCATTAGAAGGACATAGGGCAGGCCGCGCGTCATTGCGGACTCTTTCCGGGATCGATCGTTACCCAGGACAGATCGCATTGGGCGGTCAAATTGGCCTGCCTCGGCAAAGGCAGGCCCTGCCGCCCGGCGCGATCCAGTGAACATCCAGTCAGCGCAAACAATCCCGGTTGCTGTGCGTGGAGCGCGTTGAACAAGCGCATCAGGTCGGCTTCGTGCAGCACGCCAAAGGAGAGCTTCATCTGCGAATGCTTGACCCTGCCGCCGACCGGGTTGTCCTTGGCGACGAACGGGAACGGCGCCTGTGCAGTCATCTCGTAGTCCACGCCGAACAAACCGGCTTGTGCGTTAGCTATGCGAAGGCTTTCCACCCAGTTCAGGCGTTGTTCGGCGCCGACAAAGCCGATCTTTTCAAGCTGCCGATAGGCCTGAATGTAATGCATCACGGTCTCTCGCTCGTCGCCGGAGCGCTGATAACGGCGTTGCGCTTCCTGAAGGGCAGTCAACTGGTCGCGATATTGTTTCTCGGATTGCGTGCGCTGGCTCGAAGTGAAACCGACCATCGCGAAAGAAGCGGCAACGGCAATCGCCAGCGCAATCGCCGGCATCTTCATCGCGCCGAAGTCTTTCGAAGTCAGTTTCATCTAGACCCCGCTCCTGAACACGACGGCGATCTCGAACTGGGCTGTTTCCTTACCCGGAACCGCCGCCGTGCTGCCGTTCAATCCCGATTCGGATCGGATGTCGAGCGGCAATTTCAACGCTTTGACCTCGGCGACGGCGTTGTCTTGCGCAATTCGTTGCGCGAAGTTGTTGACGCTGTTCATCGCCGCCCGATAATCGCCGTCGAAATGAGTGATTTCGCCGTACACGATGCCCTTTTGGATGAGCCGGTCGGGTTCTGCCGGCGAAGCCTGAGTCGGCTTCATGTCGGATTTGGACGCCAGTGAATCACCGTAGTGCCATTCGATGCGCTGAAGCTGGATATCGGGTGAAGCATCGAGCGCACGGCTGACAATCGAGAACATTTTGTCCGGTGTGCGCAGCCCGGCGCGAATCTGCTGGGCTATTTCGACCGTGTGACGCAGGTTATCGGCGGTCGTGGGCGCATCGGGAAACTGGGCCGTGACTTGCTGGTATTTGGCCTGATAGTCACGAGTCTGCCGTTGCGTCGCAAGGGTGTTCTGGTCTACGCCCATGGCGCTGTAGATATTGACGCCGCTCCATATTACCGCGCCGATCAATGTCGCCCCTGACGCGGCATATACCCATCGCCCGGCCGCGAAGCGCTGATAGGTGCGTGTAAGATAGGACGGGGCGAGATTGAGCGTCGGCGCCTGCTCTCCGAGCAGATACAGGTGAAGGACATCGGGCGACGCTTCGAGGTCTGCAACCGGGATGCCGAAGCGCGAATGGATATCGTTGATGTCAAGGTAGTGACATTGCATATTCGGACGGCCGCGCATGATCGCGGGGGGCAATCCCGAAAGTGAGCCGTCCTGGTCAAGAATGACAATTTCCAGGACGTCATCGACGTGCGTAACGGTAAGCGCATCCAGATACATGCGCGTGTTGCCGATTTCATCGGCATAGTGCTGGTCGGCTACATCGGCCGCGCCACGCAGGGGGGTAAGCCGGCTGATGCGGAATTTCAGATTCTTGAAGAACGTCTGCCGTAGTCCCGCGCTGTTCTTGCTGATGACCAGCAGATTGGAATGCTTCAGCTTCAGGCGTTCGATCAAAGAGACACTGACCAGCGCCAGGGGGTAAATTCCGGATACGGGCAGGCTGGCGGCTTCGATGACGCGCAGCCATGGAATCAGCAGATCCGGATTCGTCAGCGCCGCGAAAAGGTAGCGGTCGTCGCGACGCTTGCCTGACTCCCTTTCCTGGAGGGAATAGGAATAATACGGCGTTGCACGGTATAGCTGCTTGAGCTTGCGGCTGACCATTTCCGTGCGGTCGCGCCCGCGGATGTGCGGCAGCGTTTCAAAACGGAAATCTTCCTCGACCGTGTCCACGATGATGTGAACCGGCAGACCATGCGCGCCGCGAAGAAAATTGCCGAATGCGACCCAGCCTTCTTCGTTGTTCTCGAAACGCGCACACGACGACAGGTGACGCCGGCGCCACACGGCAACCGTGGTATGGTCGTTCGATACGCAGAGCAGGAGTTTGGCCGCCATCTCGCTAGAGTTTCAATTTTCCGATGACATCGTACACCGGCGTCAATACGGAGAACAGGATCAGCGCCAGCATGCCGCCAAGTACGAGAGTCAGCGTTGGTTCAAGAAGTTTCAAAGCCTTGTCGACCGAATCCCGCACGTCGCGGTTGTAGAAATAAGTCACATTCATCAGCGCAGTATCCAGCGCACCGGTGGATTCGCCTACCCTGAGCATCCGGATTACCAATGGAGGAAACATGCCGAGATTCTGGAATGCTTCGGACATGCTTTCGCCGGCATTGATCTGCTGCCCCGCACGCTGCAGGCCGTCGGCGATCACGCGATTCGCGACAATATCTTCGCTGGTCTTCACCGCCTCCAGAATGGTGATGCCGGAGCGGTACATCAGTGCGAAGAAATTGGCGAAGCGGGCGAGAATGATTTTCTGCAGAATCTCCCCTGTAACGGGCAGGTGCAGGATCGCGTAGTCGAACAGGTAGCGGGCTCGCGGCCTGGTGCGGACCATGAAAGTGATGACCACCGCGGTAACGATCGGAAGGATCAGAAGCACGGGCCACCACGTGGCGGTGAAGTTCGAAAGCCAGATCAGTATCCGCGTCTGAATCGGGAGTGCCAGCCCCATGGTTTTCAATAATTGCGTGACCTGCGGGACGAGGTACAAGAGCAGGAAGACCATTACGCCGGTGACGACGACGAACACCAGCGAGGGATAGACCAGTAGTCGCCTGGTCTGGGATACCAGTTCATCCTGCCATTTGAGCGTGGCTCCGAGATTCTCGAATACCTCGGTCAACGTGCCGGAAAGTTCGCCGGCGCGTATCAGGCTGACGAACACGGTATTGAAGACGCGCGGAAATGCATTAAGCGACTGAGACAAGGTCTTGCCGCCTTCGATATCTTCGAGTATCGATGTCAGGATTTCCCGAAAGCGCGGATTATCCATGCCTTCGCGCAAATCGCGCAGCCCTTCTATCAACGGAATGCCGGCGCGCGTGACCTGCTCCAGATCGAAGCAAAAGGTGATCAGGTCCTGACGCTTGATGCTGCCGCCGGAAAGCGACGGCCCCTGGCCGCGCACAGGGCGTGCGATGATCAGGTCGAGCCCCATTTTCTTCAGGCGCAACTCGAGGTCCACCTCGTTCGCGGCGTCGAGCTTGCCGCGAGCCGGGCGTCCGGTCCGATCGATTGCCTTGTACTGATATGCGGCCATTGGCTGCCTGGTGTGCTCTATTCGTTTACGTAGCGAATGCCCTCACGGCATGCGCGACAGAAGCCTGGTTGTGAGCTATCTGGCACGACCTGTCAGGTCGATGGCGCGAGCCACCTCCGCCAGACTTGTCGAGCCTTCCACTACGCGCGCCACGCCTTCCTCGGCCAGCGGACGGAAATTCTTGGCAAAGGCACTCTCGCGCATTTCTCTCGGGCTTGCGCGCCGCGCGACAAGTTCGTCGAGATCGGCATCCATGTGCAGGATTTCCATGACCGTGGTGCGGCCGCGGTAGCCCCGATTGTTGCAGCGATTGCATCCCACCGGCCGGAAAACCTTGAACTCTCCATCACTCTCATGCCCGAGAAGCTGCCGCTCTTCCACGGACGGCGCATAGGCTTCCTTGCAGAAGGTGCAGAGCACCCTGACCAGTCGCTGCGCGATGATTCCGATAATGTTGCCGGCCATGATGTCGGGCGCGATGCCGATGTCCAGCAATCGCGGAAAAGCGCCGAGCGCAGAATTGGTATGAAGGGTCGTGAATACCTGATGGCCGGTCATGGCGGCGCGAAACGCCATTTCCGCCGTTTCGCGATCGCGTACTTCGCCGACCAGGATGATGTCCGGATCTTGACGCATGATCGAGCGGATACCATTGGCAAAATCTATCTTCGCCATCTCCGATACGGAAGTCTGCCGCATCATCGCCACCGGATATTCGACCGGATCTTCCAGCGTCATGATGTTCACGGATTCGACGTTGAGCTTGGCGAGCAGCGAATAAAGGGTCGTTGTTTTGCCGCTCCCGGTCGGGCCGGTCAGTATCAGAATGCCTTCCGGGCGAGCGAGCATGAGATTGAGTTTCGCCATGACCGGCTTGGGCAGTTTCATATGCTCCAGGCTGATGATGGATTTTTCGCGATCAAGCACGCGCAAAACGATGTTCTCGCCCCAGATCGTGGGCTGGGAGGACACGCGGAAATCCACCGGCCGACCGTTCAGGTTGAGCGATAATCGCCCGTCCTGCGGCGCGCGTGTTTCGGCGATATTCATCTGACTGATGACCTTGATCCGGACGGCGATGCCGGGCCAGTAGTTTTTGTGCAGGCTGCGTATCTGCTCCAGCACGCCGTCGATGCGGTAGCGGATGCGCAGAAAGGCGAATTCCGGTTCGAAGTGAATATCCGAGGCGCCGCGCTTGACGGCATCGACCAGCAGGGCGCCGACCAGCCGGACGATCGGCTGGGTGTACTCGTCCATGCCGCCTTGTTGCAGGCTCTGATAGTCGATTTCGCCGGTTTCGATCTCCCGCAGGATGCCGTCGACGGAAAGTTCGTGTCCGTAGAACTGGTCGATGAATTCGTCGAGCTGCGCCTGGCCGGCGAGCACCGTCTTCATCTGGATGTTGTGCCCAAGGGTGGCGCGCAACTGGTCCAGCGCTACGACATTGAATACTTCGGTGATGGCGACGATCAGAAGATTCTGGTCCGCGTCGTAGGCGATGGGCAGCAGGCGATGGCGACGTGCAAATTCCTGCGGGACCAGTTTGAGTGCTTCGGCATCCACCAGTACCTGGGAAAGATCGATACTTTCCTGACCGATGGTCCGCGCCATGATGTCGCGGATGACCGCTTCGGTGACGAAGCCGAGCCTGACCAGAAGCCGCCCGATCGGCATGTTCTGGGTTTTCTGCTCGGTGAGCGCAATGCGCAACTGATCGTGGGTGATCAGGCCCTGCTGAACCAGCAACTCTCCCAGACGAAGCTTTTTGCGCTGCTCGGACATCTGGGCTAGCTCACTGCTCTACGCGAGTGGAAAGCTGGCCGACGCGCTGGATGACGAGGCTTTGATCGAAGTTGGCGTGGCCTTTTTTGAAGGACAGATCCAGGGCCTTGCGGTAATAAACCAGTGCAGGCCGATTCTGGCCGAGATGTTCCAGGCCGATGGCCAGATTGAACGCATAGTCCGGATTGTCCTGCTGCATTTGGTAAGCCTGATAGTAGGCTTGCTGCGCGGACGGCCACTGCCCCTGTTCGGCGTAGAGGTTGCCAAGGGAAAAATACAGGAATGCGGACGGATCACGCGTGATCAACTGTTTCAGCCGGGATTCGCTTGCCTGCAGATCCGCACCACCGATAATCGAGATCAGGCCCGCCTGCGCATAGGAATTACGCGGATCCAGCTCCAGTACCTGTTGATAGTAGCGGTTGGCATCGTCGGTTCGGCCGTCATTCAATGCAATCGCACCCAATCCGAGCAGTGCATCCACATTGCGTGGATCGGCGCGCAAGACTTGTTCGTACAGCCCTTTGGCGCGCGCGTTGTCGCCGCTCTGCAGAGTTTCGTAGGCCAGCATCAGGGTCGGGCTGATCGGCGTTACGCCTGCCGCGTCATGGCGCACCGAGATATCGCTGGCGGGCTTGGACCGGGACGATGGAATTACGACCGTCTCGATGGAGTCGCTCGCATCTGCAAGCGGTAGTGGTTCTGCGGCCTGGCGGCGTGGTTTCGCTGCCGCGCCACGAACAGGTCTGGCGGCCGCCGCGTCCTTCGTCGCCCGCGCTTTGGTGACCGGTTGATCGAAGATTGACGATGCGCCTGCCGGGGCGGCCTGTTCAGGAGCGGCAGCGGCCGATTCGGTAGTCACGGCAACGGCAGTTGCGCCGGCGGGGGTCGTTCCTCCGGGCAATCCGCTGACCTTTGCGCTCGTGGGCGGCGTTGCGCTTGCAACGGGCGCTTGGGGTGCGGTTGCCACCATGGGTGCCGGTGCGGGCGCCGAACTGCGAAACGGCTTGTTCAACTGGATATAAATATACGCGCCATATCCGGCCGCCAATAGAAGTGCGACGCCGACAATAGTCAGCATGTAATGCTCGCGTGCGTAATCCAGCGGATCGAAGGCCGGTACGCTTCCCGCCTGCACTACAGTGGCAGCTTGTGCGGATGTGGGCGGAGTCGGCGCATCCCGTTGGGTGCGTGGCGCCGGAGGTGGCGGCTCCAGCGCCAGTTCGTCCGACATGGACAATGCGCCGGCCGAAAGATCGACCTCGCCTTCTTCACGGCTCTTCGCGGCTTTTTGCAGGGCTTGGAGCAACAAGCTCATGGTGTTTTGCCGCTCGGATCGATGATCGGCAGGAAACGCCGGAAGAACTTGAGTTCGTCACTGTCCAGCGAGGGGTTGCTGATGATGGTCGGCTTGATAAAGATGATGAGTTCGGTCTTGGATACCGCTTCGTCGCGGAAACTGAACACGTCGCCCGCCGGAAATGGCAGTCTGCCGAGGCCGGGTACGGCATCGCGATTGCGTTTCACGTTGTCCTGCATGAGGCCGCCGAGAATGATGGTCTGGCCGCTGCCCGCCTGCAGCACTGACTCCATTTCCCGAACCTGGATCTGCGGGATCAGGTTTGGTATCGCAGGGGAGATTTGGATTCCCAAAGAGTTGAACTGAGCGTGCAGGGAAGGATTCGGGTCCGTAACAAAACTCTCAATTCGCGAGATTGTCGGTCTCACCGTCAGATTCACCGTTCCCGCATCGGTGATCTGCGGCAATACGCTCATTACCAGCCCGACCGGGACCGTGTTCGGCGTCGTGGTAAAAGTCGTGACTGCCGCGACGTTAGCGCTGGTCTGCGTCTGTGCCTGCACGTTGAAGAAGACAACATTGTCCACCACCTTCAGCAGTGCGGTCTGGTTGTTGAGCGCCATCAACTTCGGACTCGATAGCACCCTGGTATTGCCAAATTGCTCAAGCAGACGAACCGTTGCACTCACACTTCCGACGCTAGAGTTCGGGTTCGTGTAGCCGATCGTCAAGCCGTTGGGAGCCCCCGTCGGCGGCAAGCCTGTCAATTGCTGCTGGAAAGTGAGACCGTTGCCGACCGAGGTGGCCAGCCGGCTCCAATCCACGCCCGCCTGGTAATTATTAAAGAGCGTCACTTCAACGATGGTCGCTTCGATCAGAACTTGCCGTTGCGACGAGGAACCGACGCTGTCGAGATACTGCTGTATCAACACCTGTTGCTTCTCCGTCCCCAGTACCGATACGGTACCCGTCACCGGATTTACAACGATCTCATTCTTGCTGTCCGCGGGCGTAGTCGAGCCGGGGCCAAATGCAGTGGTGAACAACGAGGCCGCATTCCCGCCCGCGCGCGATACCGCTTCGGCCTGCGCAATCCGTTCCTCCTTGGCCGCGCGTTCGGATTCGGCACGTGCAGCCCGCTGGTCGGCGGATTGCGTAACCGCCTTGCTGGCGGACAAGATTGCTTCGATGTTCTGACGCAACACTTCCCAGAAGTTATTCGAAGCCTTGCTGTCGACCTTGGTATTCGACGCATTGCCCGAACTTTGCTGACTGGGCTGCTGACCGGTCCCGCCCGCCACGCTGGCGGAAATCTCCCCGCTTACGCCGACGCTCGACACCGTGTCGCGGCTCACGTTCACGTAGTTGACCTTGTAGGTCCGGAAGTAAGGGGAGTCCGGGAGCACCACGATCGTTTTGCCTTCGATCCGATAACGGATGCTCACCTGTTGTGAGACACGTTCGAGTATGGCGGGAAGCGTTTCGTCAATCGCGTTTAGCGACACCAGACCCCGTATCGACGGGTGTACGTCGATGTTTTG
>WNFM01278442.1_pt1 | contig 31538 bp, 35 predicted proteins | sample 5400271 | NCBI WGS metagenome assembly WNFM01 (sample SAMN13153352, study PRJNA577476) | soil metagenome | isolation source: 60 cm saprolite on Douglas fir-dominated hillslope | place: USA:California | collected 2013-09-17 | reverse complement strand
TGATGTCGGGAAGATCGGAGTGCCGGACGCCATCCTCCGCAAGCCGGGCAAGCTGACCCAGGAGGAATGGGTCGAGATGCGCAAGCATCCCGAGATCGGCTACCGCATCCTGCAGGGGATCAACTTTCTCGAAGAAGCGCGGCTGGTCGTCCTGAGCCATCAGGAGCGCTACGACGGGAAGGGATATCCGAGGAACCTGAGCGGGAAGGAGATCCCGCTCGGCGCCCGGATATTCTCGGTGGTCGACACCCTCGACGCGATGACCTCCGACCGTTGCTACCGGAAAGCGCTCTCGTTCGACACAGCCCGCGAGGAGATCATCCGCTACCGCGGCACCCAGTTCGACCCCGAAGTCGTCGACGCGTTCCTCAAGATCCCCGAAAGCGAGTGGCAGTCGATCCACCAGCGGGTCCTGGAAGAAGTCTCCTCGCGCGGGAGCGGCCGCTTCTAGCGCGGGTCACCCCTGTGATTCCAGATCACCCCGGGGATCGAGCCGCGCCCTCAGCCCCTCCCCCAGAAGCTGCGCTCCCAGGACCGTGATCAGGATCGCCGCGCCCGGGACGATCGTCAGGTGCGGCGCGTCGAGCAGGTTCTGCGTGCCGGCGCGCAGCAGGCTTCCCCAGCTCGGGGTCGGAGGCGGGACCCCCAGGCCGAGGAACGAGAGACCCGCTTCGGCCAGGATCACGCCGCCGAGCCCGAGGGAAGCCTGCACGATCACGGGACCAAGCAGATTCGGCAGCAGGTGGCGGGCCATCAATCGCAGTCGCGTCGCCCCTCCGGCGCGGGCCGCCTCGACGAACTCCAGACCCCTCAAGCGCTGTGCCGAGCTGCGGGCAAGCCGCGCGTAAGCGATCCAGCCAATCCCCGAAAGGGCCACGACGATGTTGATCCAATGCGGCCCCAGGACCGCCACCAGCGCGATCGCGAGGAGCACGCCGGGAAAGCTGAGCAGCAGATCGATCAGCGCGACGAGAAGGAGATCGATCGCGCCGCCGGCCAGCCCTGCGGAGGCACCGGCCAGGACGCCGATCGTCATGGAGATCAGCATGACGAAGAGTCCGGTGCCTAAAGAGGTGCGCGCCCCCCAGATCGATCGCGACAACAGATCGCGGCCCAGGTCGTCGCGTCCCAGGGGATGGCGGCCGTCCGGTCCCTCGAACCGATGCGCCAGGTCCTGGTCATTGGGAGGGTAGGGCGCGAGCCATGGAGCCAGAACCGCGGCGGCCGTCATGCCCAGAAGCAGAACGATCCCCAACACCAGGACCGGCGAGGCCCGGCGGGATGGCATCACGCCACCGTTCGGGGATCGAGGAGGCCGTGCAGCAGGTCGGCCGCGAGATTCGTCAGAATGTAAGTCATCGCGATCAACAGCACCGATCCCTGGACCAAGGGGTAATCCCTGGTGGAGATCGCCTGCACCAGCAGCCGGCCCAGCCCCGGCCAGGCGAAAACCGTCTCGGTGAGGATCGCGCCGGTCATCAGCGAGCCAAGCTGCAGGGCGATGACGGTGATCACCGGCGCGAGAGCGTTCCGGAGGGCGTGCCGCACCATGGCGGCGCCCAGGGAGAGTCCGCGCGCCCGGGCGGCCCGGAGGTAGATCGCACTCGTCTGCTCGAGGAGCGTGGCGCGGATCAGACGTGTGAGGAGGCCCGCCAGCGGCAGGGCGAGCGTCAGGGCGGGGAGAAGGAGCGCCGCCGGGGAATCGAACCCCGACGCCGGCAGCCAGTTGAGGCGGATGGCGAACAGCAGGATCAGGATCGGGCCGAGCCAGAAGGTCGGGATCGAGAGCGCCAGCACCGCGCCAAGAGAGGTCAGCCATTCGACCCGTCCGCCCGGTTTCATGGCAGCGCCGACCGCGCCCGGGATCGCGAGGAGAAAGGCGATTCCGAGACTGGCGAGCGCCAGGGCGCCGGTGGCGGGAGCGCGCTCCAGGAGGAGTCCCGCGATCGGATCGTGATATCGGAGCGACAACCCCAGATCGCCCCGGGCAAGACCGCCGATGAACGCGCCATACTGCTCGGGCAGCGGACGGTCGAGCCCCAGGCGGTGACGCAGGTCGGCCACGTCGGCGGCCCCCGCGCCCGCCCCCAGCATCACTTCGACGGGATCGCCGGGGATCAGATGGATCAGGGCGAACACGACCGTGGCCACTCCGAACAGGAGCGGCAGGACCAGGAGAGTGCGGCGGAGAAGGTACCCCGTCACGGTGGAATCATCGGGGAGGGGGCGCGTTTTGTCAATCGCAGGCGCGCGCCGGTGTCGAGGTTTCCTTGACGATGCGATCCCGCTCTGTTACATTGAACCGCGATTCGTTTGAGAGGGTCCGCGTGCTTCGTCGACTGACGATTCTATCTTTGCTTTCAGCCATCCTCCTGGGCGCCGCGACGGCGGATCCGCCCCCCGCGCGGGCGCCCGAGGGAGAGGATGACGAAACAACCCCCGCCGCCAAGCCCTCCGACCCGATGCTGGCGCGGATCCTCCAGGCGTTCGATCAAAAACAAAAGGAAACCGGCACCATGGTGGCGCAGTTCACCGAGCGCAAAGACCTGAAGCTGCTCGCCAAGCCGGTCGTGTCGCACGGCGAATTCTTCTACAACCATCCCAACCAGGTGCGCTGGGAATACCTCGAGCCGGACCGCAAGATCTTCGTCATCACCGAGAGCCTCTACGTCGCCTATTACCCGGCGCTGAAGCGCGCCGAGGAGGTGCCGATCAAGAAGTTCATCGGCAAGCGGCTCTTCCGGTTCATCGGGCTGGGTCAGTCGATCGACGATCTCGGGAAGTATTACGAGTTCCGCCTGGCACCGAAGAGCGACATCAAGGACACGCATCTCCTGGTCCTCACGCCGCGCAAGAAGCGGATCCGCGATCGGGTGGCGGAGATGAAGATCTGGGTCGACGCCGCAACCTTCCTGCCTCGCCAGCTGCAATATCTCGAGGCGGATGGCGACTCGACCCTTCTGACCTTTCACGATATCCGGGTGAACGTGGAAGTCGTCTCGAGCCGCTTCCAGGTCGAGCTCCCCAAGGATGTCATCGTGTCGGAAACCTTCAACGGTTTCTCCCTCGGTCAGCAAAGCTTCTAAAAAAAGGGCCCCCCGGGGTTCGCCCGGGGGGCCGTCACGCAATCACAGTTACGGAGTCGAAGGCGGGATCAGTACATCCCGCCGCCGCCGCCCATGCCGCCCGGGCCCGACGGAGCCGACTTTTCCTTCTCCGGGAGCTCGTACACCAGAGCCTCGGTCGTCAACATCAGCGCGGCGATGCTGGCCGCGTTCTGCAGGGCCGTGCGGGTGACCTTGGTCGGGTCGATGATGCCGGCCTCGAACATGTCGACCCACTTGCCGCTGTAGGCATCGAACCCGATCGCCGGCTTGTCCTTTTCCTTCGCCTGCGCCACGATGATGGAGCCCTCATAACCGGCGTTGATGGCGATCTGCCGGATCGGCTCCTCCAGCGCGCGACGGACGATGTTGATGCCGGTCTGGATGTCCTCGTTCTTTTCCTTCAGCTTCTCCAGACCCGGAATCGCCCGCACGAGGGCGATACCGCCGCCGGGGACGATGCCCTCCTCGACGGCCGCCTTGGTGGCGTGCATGGCATCCTCGACGCGCGCCTTCTTCTCCTTCATCTCGGTCTCGGTGGCCGCGCCGACCTTGATGATGGCGACGCCCCCGACCAGCTTCGCGAGCCTCTCCTGCAGCTTCTCGCGATCGTAGTCGGAGGTGGTCTCCTCGATCTGGGCGCGGATCTGCTTCACCCGGCCTTCGATGTCGGAACGCTTGCCGCGACCTTCCACGATGGTCGTGTTGTCCTTGTCAGCCGTGATCTTCTTGGCCTGTCCGAGATCCTCGATCTTGACGTTCTCAAGCTTGATGCCGAGGTCCTCGGTGATGCACTTGCCGCCGGTCAGGATCGCGATGTCCTCGAGCATCGCCTTGCGGCGATCGCCGAAGCCCGGAGCCTTGACGGCGCAGATCTGCAGCGTGCCGCGCAGCTTGTTCACGACGAGCGTCGCCAGCGCCTCGCCCTCGACGTCTTCGGCGACGATCACCAGCGGCCGGCCGCTCTTCGCCACCTGCTCGAGCAACGGCAGCAGGTCGCGCATGTTGGAGATCTTCTTCTCGTGGATCAGAAGATAGGGGCTCTCGAGCACACACTCCATCCGCTCGGCATCCGTGACGAAGTAGGGGCTGAGGTAGCCGCGATCGAACTGCATCCCCTCGACGATCTCGAGGGAGGTCTCCAGGCCCTTCGCCTCTTCCACCGTGATGACGCCGTCCTTGCCGACCTTTTCCATCGCCTGCGCGATGATCTCGCCGATCGTCTCGTCGTTGTTCGCCGAGATGGTGCCGACCTGGGCGATCGCCTTGCCGCCGACCTTGCGGGAGAGGTTCTTGACGTCCTCGACCGCTTTCTCGACCGCCTTCTCGATGCCGCGCTTCAGATCCATCGGGTTGGCGCCGGCGGTGACCGCCTTCACGCCCTCACGAAAGATCGCCTGGGCCAGGACCGTCGCGGTCGTGGTGCCGTCCCCGGCGACGTCCGAGGTTTTGCTGGCGACCTCGCGGACGAGCTGGGCGCCCATGTTCTCCTTCGCATCCTCGAGATCGATTTCCTTGGCCACGGTCACGCCGTCCTTCGTGCTCAGCGGCGCGCCGAACTTCTTCTCGAGGACGACATTGCGGCCCCGCGGACCGAGGGTGACCTTGACCGCCTCGGCCAGCTTATTGACGCCACGAAGGATCGCCTGACGGCAATCCTCCGAATAAACGATTTCTTTTGCAGCCATTGAGTCTTACCTCCTTGTGGGGGCGGTGCCCCCGGGACTTACGGGACGTGCCGCCCCGTTCAGCCAATGATGCCGAGGATTTCGTCCTCGCGAATGATAACGTGCTCGACGTCGTCGATTTTGACCTCGGTGCCGGCGTACTTGCCAATCAGCACCCGGTCGCCAACCTTCACTTCGAGAGAGATGCGCTTGCCGTTCTCGTCCAGCTTTCCGGAGCCGGCCGCGACCACCTTCCCCTCGAGCGGCTTTTCCTTGGCCGTGTCGGGGATGATGATCCCGCCCTTGACCTTCTCTTCCGCCTCCACCCTCTTGACGAGTACGCGGTCGTACAGCGGCTTCACCTTCATGTCATGACCTCCTGGCGTGGTGTTAGGTAACCCGGATGAATCGTAGATCGGGACCGTCTGGAAACTATTGCCCTTGAAGCGGTTCTCACAACCGTTCTGCCGAAGCGATACTCCATTGCTAGCACTCGATTCATACGAGTGCTAATAGTATCCGGAGTCGGATGGCGTGTCAAGAGCGCTCGAGATAGAGCTCCTGGAAGCTGCAGGAGACTGCGAGTCGGCGGCGACGGCCGGCCATAGTTGCCGTCCTGTAGAGTGACTCTATACTTAGAAGCAGGAGATCCAGGCGACAGGAGGCTCCGACGATGATCGATCGACCCGAACCACCGCTGAGCGCCGAAGCGCTGGAAGAGCGACTCCGCTCGCTCGCCCGCACCTTCTTCGGGGCGGCCGGGGTCGATGATCTGGAGCTGCGCCACCTGCTCGAGATACTGAGCCGCTCGTCCCTTCTGCTGGATGACGTGTTTGACCCCGGCACTCTCGATCGGATCCTTTCGAAGGACAGCCGTCCGAACATGCTGCTTCAGGACCTTCCGCCGCGCGGATCCGACGGCGCCGAGAACCGCCGCTTTCGCGTCTGGAGCGTTCCCGATCTTCTCAAGACCTATGGGGACCGCTGTCTTTACGACGTCGGCCTCGCGGGGCGGAGGCGGTACCGGGGGATCGATCTGAATGCCCTCGGCCCGCGCTCCTATGGGCTGGCCAGCGAGGTGCTCGCCCTGCTCGCCGACGATCGCCTGCTCCGTCAGTTCTACGATCGAAACCTGATGGAGCGTCTGCCGATCGAAGAGGAGATTCTATTCCTCCGCCAGTGCGCCTCCCGGTTTCAGATTCATGCCCGCCTTCTGCAGGCGCTGCGCGGGCAGGATCCGGCCGCGCCGGTCGGCGGCCACGAGGTCGAAAGCGTTGCCGCCGCGGCGGCCGAAGCCTCTTCCCCGGGCGTCCACCCCGCCCGGGAGCCTGTCGTGATCGGAGGCGGGATCGGAACGATCACGTTGCCGCTCCCGGGACCCGTGCCGGGACCAGCTGTCGCGGACGAGGGGCTCGCGGGAGGGGTCACGTCGCAGGGGCTGGAGCGGGAGGAACGTCTCGCCGGTTACGAGCGCGCGCTGCTGTTCTCGACGCTGGATGTGGGCGGGTTGCGTGCCCGCCTCAAGGAGACGGTTGTCGATCAGGTGGAGGCGGTCGACCGCCTCTGTGACGACCTGGCGGTGCATGCCCTCGGCACGCAGGCGAGGCCGGGGCCGCAGAGCTACCTGCTCGTCGGGCCGACCGGAGTCGGCAAGAACTACTTGATCGAATCGCTGGTCGGACTGCTCGAGTCGATCTGGAGTCTGGAGGTTCCGCTCCTGATCCTGGAGGGTCCCCAGTACACCTACCCTTCCGACGTGGGCGAGCTGAAGGGCTCGACGCGCGGGTTCATCCGCAGCGATGAAGAGGGTCTGCTGGCCGAATTCCACACTCGCGCGCGCAAAGCGCCGCTGTCGTTCGTCATCGTCGACGAGATCGAGAAGGCGCATCCCCAGCTGGCGCGTTTTTTCCTGGCCCTGATGGATCGCGGCTTCACCATGGACAACCGCGGACGCACGCTGCGCTTCCCGGCGACGGTCCTGGCGTTCACCTCCAATCTGGGGTACAGCGATGACTCGATGCGGACGCCGCCGATCGGCTACGGGGAGGCGGGCCGGAGGAAGGGGGGCCGCCGCGGCGCCGCGGCGCGCGATCTGAAGCGTGTCCTGCCGCCCGAGTTCCTCAACCGACTGCGGGTGATCCACTTCGCGCCCCTGGCCCGCGCCTCGGCCGAGCGGATTCTCGATCAGGAAATGGCGCGAGTCGTGGCCCGATTCCGCCGGCTGCACGACGTCGAGGTGACGGTGAGCCCGGCGGCGCGACGGGCGATCCTCGAGCTGGGCTTCAGCGAGGAGTACGGCGCCCGGCACCTGGTACGGCAGGTCGATCGCGTCCTGAACGTCGACGTCGGCATCCGTCTGAACGCCTCGGCGCGTCCGTTGTCGAAGGAAGGTCTGCGCATCCTGGAGCGCATCCGCGCCGCCCGTGACGGCGGGCGGGCGATCGACGAGGAGACGCTGCGCTTGGAGGTGGCCGGGCAGATCCGCCTCGCAGGGAAAGGAGTGCGGGTGCTCGTCGATTGGAATCCGGAGGGAGTTCTCTACCGGCTGGAGGGGGTATGAGCGCGCTCCCGCTGCTGGTCACGCTCAAATCGATCATCGAGCGAAGCTACGGGATGTCCGGCGTGATCGACGATCTGGCTCCCTTCATCATCGGCGATGCCGGCTATCGGATGCGATACGGAGGGGGCACCGGAGATCGGTCTCCGCTGCCGCGGGCGCGGCTCCTGCTGCGCGAGGGGGGGCACCGGGTACGCGCGTCCCTCTACTATCCCGACACCCTGGTTCGCCACCTCGAGCGGTTCAACCCGATGGACGGGATCGACGACGCCAACATCGAGGCGTTCGCGGTCCTGGTCGAAGAGCTGGACCATCTGCTGACCGTCGCCAGCCGGGCCGCGGAAAGCCGGCCGATCACGCTGTTGGAGCTGGAGCATCACGCGAACGTCACGAAGTGCCTCATGGTGATCCACTTTCTCGCGCGCCAGACGGGCCGGGGCCGCGTTGCGGAGCCGCTGCGGAACTGGGCTCGCCATCACCTGCTGGGTCGTTACGCGCCGGGGGAAGGGGAGGAGGGAGCGCGGTATCGCGACGCGGCCCGCCTCGCGGGAACCTACCTTGACTACCTGGAAACACTTCCGAAGGAGGAGCGTCCCGCCGAGCTGCATGCCTACCAGCGGCGACCCTTCTCCGAAACTTTGCGGCGACTGATGAACCCGAACTGAAGGCCGGAACGCGCGGACGGAGCGCGGTCAGCGCCCCCCGTCCTTGACGTCGCGAGGGAGCGAGGCCAGCTGCTGGGCCTGCGGGAACAGCTCGATGGCCCGCTGGATCTGGCGGTCGTTCTCGGCGTAGACGCGAAACGCCTCCTCGAACCCGAAGCTGGCGGACGTCACCGCTTCCTTGATCTCGGCCTTGATCCGATCCCGGTCCTGGTCGATCTCCGCGGGGGACCACTTCGCCTTGCGTCGGTCGAGGAACTCCTGGAACTCCTGGAGGACGGCCGGGCTCACCTCGAATCCTCGCGGCACTCCTTTGTGCCTGGCGTTGAAATCGACGGCGAAATGAAAGAAGAGTTGCTGGCGCTCGAGGCCGTCGACGAAGCGGGAGGTCACGTCGGCCTCGACGATGACATCGGGCCGGATCCCGCCGCCGCCGTACACCGTGCGGCCGGCGTCGGTGTGACGGATATCCTTCGAGCGGGTCACCAGCTCGTCCTCGTTTTCGTCGTGGGAGAGGTAGTCCTCGAGGGAATTGTAGTCGCGCTGGATGAGTCGGCCGCTCGGGGTGTAATAGCGCGCCGTGGTCAGGGCCATCGCCGCGTCATGGCTCAGCGGATAGACCGTCTGCACGAGCCCCTTGCCCCAGGTCGTCTTGCCGACGATCAGTCCCCGGTCATGATCCTGGATGGCCCCGGCGACGATCTCCGAGGCGCTGGCGCTGTACTTGTCGACGAGCACGACGAGCGGCAGATCGCTGCGCGATCCCGCGCCCGTGGCCCGGTACTCCTGATCGGACCCGCTGATCCGCCCCTGGGTGTAGACGATCAATTGGTTCTTCTGCAGGAACCGATCGGCCACGCGGACCGCCTGCTCCAGCAGACCGCCCGGGTTGCGCCGCAGGTCGAGCACCAGGCGCGCCATCCCCTGTTTCTGCAGCGCGCCGATTTTCTCCTCGAGCTCGTGGTAGGTGGTGCGCGTGAAGTTTTCGATCTTGATGTACCCCACGCCGGGCCGGATCAGAAAGGCCTGGCGGATGCTGTTGGTCGGGATGTCGTCGCGGGTAATCGTGAAATGAAGCACTTCGTCATCGCCTGGACGCGCCACCGTGATGGTGACCTTGGTCCCCTTGGGTCCCTTGAGACGCTTCAGGGCCTCGTCGATGGTCATGTCGAGGGTGTCGACCCCTTCGATCTGGGATATGACATCACCCGCACGGATGCCGGCGTTGGCCGCCGGGGTCCCGTCGAGCGGGGAGATCACGGTGAGCGGCTTGTCGAGGGAGGGCTTCGAAATCACGATTCCGAGGCCGGAGAAGCTGCCCTGCTGCTCCTCCATCATCCCCCGGTAATCTTCGGGATCAAGGTAATTCGAGTGCGGGTCGAGGGTGCGGACCATGCCGCGGATCGAACCTTCGATCGCCACGCGCGGGTCGACCGGCTCGGCAGCGCGCTTCTCGACAAGGCTCAGGAGCTGTGTGTAGGTGTTGAGCTGTTCGCCGCCCCGCTCGGTGAGGGAGGCGCTGCGGCCTCCCAGCAGCCCGCCTGCCAGGCTTCCGGCGACGACAAAGGCCAACCCCGCAAGAAACGGCCGCTTTCCCACTCAGTTCTCCCTAGAGATGCGACACTGGAAATTATAGTGTCGCGCCGGGGTGATGTAAAGAAACGCACCCGCCCGGACCGACCGTCAAAGGACCGTCGATCCCGCCGGCATGGCAGCCCCCGGAAGCGGAATGCGGGAGCGGCCGCCGGCGCACCGGCCCCACTGCGGATGGTGCTAAGATAGACGGCGCGGCGGACTCGCGAGGAGCGGCATGTTCGGATCGATCGGCGGACCGGAACTGATTGTCATTTTCCTTGTGGCACTGTTGATCTTCGGACCGCGCAAGCTTCCCGAACTTGGCCGTGCGATCGGGAAGGGGCTCGCAGAGTTCCGGCGCGCTGCCGCGGACCTGAAGGATACGCTCGAGACGGAAGTCGCACGGGCCGATCAGCCCGCGCGGAAAATCGACGCCGCACCGGCCAGCCCCGGCGCCGGGGAGGCGCGGGACGAGACCGGGGCCGCCGATGTCGGAAGCAGGGACGAAGAACGGCGCTGAATTACCCACCATGAGCTTCCTGGAGCATCTCGATGAGCTCCGGAAGAGGCTCTGGTGGTCGCGCCCGCCGCATTCTCGATATCTTCCTGGCTCCAATCCGTCCGATGCTCGGTGACGCGAAGCCGGTCTATCTCGATCTGACCGAGCCGTTCATGCTCTACATGAAGGTCGCGTTCCTGATGGCGATCTTCATCGCCGCCCCGTTCATCCTGTATCAGGTCTGGGCGTTCATCTCGCCCGGTCTCTACCCGCGGGAACGTCGCTACGCCATACCGTTCATCCTGTCCGGCACCGGCTTCTTCCTGCTCGGGGGGGCGTTCGGGTACTGGATCGGGTTCCCGACCGCCTGCCGCTTCCTTCTCTCGGTCGCGGAGGGGTTCCAGCCGGCGCTGCGGATCAGCACCCTGTTCGCGTTCGAGAGCAAGATCGTTCTTGGGATGGGGCTGGTCTTCGAGCTGCCGACCGTCATCTACTTCCTGGCGCGATTCGGCCTGGTCACGGCGGGCTTCCTCTGGAAGAACTTCAAGTACGCGGTGCTGATCATCTTCATCGTCGCGGCGATCATCACCCCGACCCCCGACATGGTCACGCAGCTGGTTTTCGCGGCCCCGATGATCCTGCTCTACCTCATCGGCATCCTGTTCGCCCACCTTTCGGGCAAAAGTCGCTCGGCCGCCGCAGGATCGGATCAGGCGTGAGCCCGGGCCACGTCGGAGGCGCCCCCGGTCCCGACCGGGACGCCCTGCCCGTGGGCTACCTCGCGGTCCGCTCCCCGCGCGCCTTCTGGATCGCTCGGAGCGAGTGTGCCGAAGAGCTGGAGCGCGGCGACGCCGACCTGCTTCTTGCGGGTCGCGGGCGCCGTGAAAAGCGTGCGGGCACCGGACGCGGCGCCCTGATGCAACTCGATCTCGGGGGCGCTCCCGCGATCGGAAAGCGGGCGCTGCATGGCGGCCTTGCCGGTCCGCTCCTGGGCGGACTCTACTTGGGCTCCCGCCGGATCGTCGCGCAGCTCAACGCGGCCGTGCGTCTCGATGAGCGCGGCATCCCGACACCTGACGTGCTCGCGGTCGGCTGGCGCCCGGCGCTCCCCGGGCTGACGGCGCAGGCGATCCTGACCCGCGCCATCCCGGGAGCCTTGAACCTCTACGAGGCGGTCCAACATGATGCCCCCTGGCGTCGGAGGCGTGGCATCCTGTCGCAGGCGGCCAGGCTCGTGCGCGCGATGCACGATGCCGGGTTTCTGCACGCCGATCTCAATGTGACCAACCTCGTGCTGGGTGGAACGGCAGAAGGGGATCGGATTCATGTCGTCGACCTCGACAAGGGGCGCTTCGTCGCCGCGCCAGGCCTGTCGCAGCGCGCCGGCAACCTGGGGCGCCTCGCCCGGTCGCATCGGAAGTGGATTCGCGGCGGCTCCCGGGTCACACCGCGGGAGGAGATTTTCTTCATGCGCTGCTATGCCGGATCGGATCGAGCCCTCCTGCGCGCGCTTCTGCGGGAGCTCGGCCGAGGCTAGGAGCCTGTCCGAGCCATGGCATGGGTCAGGCTCCTAGGCACCGCGCCGCGGATCGGGATGAGCGGCGAGCAATGTCGTGGCAGCGTCGACCACTTCCTCCACCGTGATTTCCTCGAGACAGAATGGCTTGCCGGACGGCGCGGCGGGACACTCGCGGAAGAAGTCCTGGCGGCAAGGGGAGCAGGGGTAGCGCTTGTCGACGATCGACAGCCGGGGCGCCGGCGCGATCGGAGCCGTGAGGCGGGGAGAGCCGGGTCCGAAGATCGCCACCGTCGGCACACCGAGCGCGGCGGCGACATGCATCGGCCCGCTGTCGTTGCCGATGAACAGCCGGCATCGCTCCAGGATCGCCGCCATCTCCTTGATCGAGGGGGTATCGACCGGCATCAGCAGCGTCGTGGCCGCCGCCCCCGAAGCGATGAGGCGCGCGGGCTCCCGGTCCGCCGGGCCCCCGAGAAGGACGATCTGGGCCCGCGCGCTCTTTGCCAGCCTGCCTGCGAGGGCGGCGAACCGCTCCGGATGCCAGGCGCGGGGTCCCTTCGAGGCTCCGGGATGGAGGGCGATCAGCGTCCGGCTTCGATCCCAGCCTGCCGTCCGGAGAAGCTCGGCGCCGCGGGCCCGCGCCGCATCATCGAGGTGGAAGATCGGCGAGAGGTCGGCCAGCTCGCAGCCGAGAGCGCGCACCAGACCCGCGAACAGCTCGGCATGGTGGGTCCCCTCCGGGGGGAGAGAAACCGGATGGGTCAGCAACGCGGTCCGGCCGTCGGTCGCATACCCGATTCGGACCGGGATCCGGGCCAGAAAGGCGAGAAGCGCCGCCTCGAACGCCTTCTGAAACAACAACGCCAGGTCGAACCGCCCGCGGCGCAGCTCCGCCGCCAGCCGCAGCCGGCCCCGCAGGCCGCCATGGCGCCCCGCCTGGTCGTACTCGATCAGGTCGTCGTAGTCGGGACTGCCGCGCAGGGTGTCGAGAACCCAGCTCTTGGCCAGGATGGCGATGCGTGCCCGCGGATAGCGCGCCCGCACCGCGCGCACCGCGGGGGAGATCATGACCACGTCGCCAATCCAGTTGTTCACCCGGATCAGGATGCGCCCCGGCTTTTCCGGGAGCGGTCGGGTCATCGGCCGGCGTCCGCAGCGATCCCGAGATCGGCGCGCGACAGAATCGGCATGCGGCGTGACGCCCGGGGGAGGGTCCGCTTCTCCAGCAATCGTCTGGCTGCCGCCGCCACCGACTCGGGGGTGATCCGCTGCATCGACACGGCGTCACGCAGCACCGCGTGCGTCGCGCCGAGGGGCGCGTTGAGGCGCGGATCGGTCGGACCGAACAGCGCCACCACCGGGCACCCGACGCCCCACGCCAGATGCATCGGGCCGGTGTCGGCGCCGATGAACAGATCGGCCCGCCGGAGCACCGCCGCCAGCATGCGCAGGCCGATCGGCGGCGCGAGACGGGCCCTGCCGCCGGAGCCGCGGACCACTTCATCGGCGAGCGCCTCTTCCCCGGGTCCGAAGACGACGAGCGAGGCCGCGCCATCGAGCAACCCGGCGAGCCGGGCATAGTGGGCGGGTGGCCATCGCTTGTAGGCCTGACGGCGGCTGGTGCCCGGAGAGATCACCACCACCGGTTCGTCGTGAGGCGCGGCCTGTCTCACGATCTCCTCGGCCCCGGCCGCCTCTTCGGGCCGCTCCGGAAGGATCATCGCCACTTCATCGCCGCGGGCTCCGACGGCGGCGGCGAGCACGAGGTTCCGTTCGACGCGATTCAGCAGACCCGAGGGACGGACCCATTCGCTGGCGAACAGAAAGCTTCCTTCGCGGCTCGAGCCGGGGCCGAATCCGATCCGGCGCGGGGCTCCGGAGAACAGCGCGACCAGACCGCTCTTGAGGTTTCCCTGGAAATCGAGGGTCACCGTGAAGCGTCGCTCCCGCAGGCAACGGCGCAGTGCGGCGATCCGCGCGAGCAGGCCTCCGGGCCGGGACGCACGAAGCTCGCGACGGGGAAGGAGGATCACCTCATCGACCTCGGGATGCCCCTCGAGCAGGCCGCGCGAGAGCTCTTCGACGATCCAGGCGATCCGGAGCTCCGGCCAGGTGACGCGAAGCAGATGGAGGGCCGGCAGCGTCCGGAGGACATCGCCAACGGCGCCCAGCCGGATGAGCAGGACGCGGTCGCGGGGATCGAGCTGCCGGGGAGCGGACGCCATCGGGAAGCGCATCTTACAACTGCTCCGCCCGCACCGCAACGGCACAAGCCCGCCGGGAAGCGCGTCCCGTCGCTCCCGCCGCGGCGCGGACCCGATCGCCCCTACAGCTGGTTTGACATCGCTTTCGACGGGGTGCTATAAAGCAGACGTTCCTGCCGGAGTTCCCCGTGGCGCTCGATTCCAAGCTCCTCGATATCCTGGCCTGCCCCCGCTGCAAGGGCGCGGTGCAGCTGACCGCCGATGGGACGGGGCTTGTCTGCCGTCCCTGCCGCCTGCGCTACGCCGTCGTCGACGATATCCCGATCATGCTGGTCGATGAAGCGGTCGACGCGGGCGAGGTCGGACCCTGACGGGCCCGGCCGCGCCGGTGCCGCGCCTCGATCCGGCGCGCGCCGCCGCCATCGCCGCCGGCTTTCCGCGCGTCTCCCTGCTTGTCCTGGGAGACCTGATGCTCGACCACTTCGTCTGGGGGAGCGTCACGCGGATCTCTCCTGAAGCCCCTGTGCCGGTGGTGAGAATGGAGCGCGAGAGCCATCTGCTGGGGGGGGCCGGCAACGTGGCGCGCAATGTCGTCGCCATGGGCGGAGGCGCCGTCCCCGTGGGTGTCCGGGGCGACGATCGTGATGGGGAACAGCTGGCGCGACTCTGCCGGGAAGCCGGAATCGCCGGCGACGGAGTGGTGGTCGTCCCGGGGCGCCCCACGACCGTGAAGATGAGGGTGGTCGCGCATCATCAGCATGTCGTCCGGGTCGATCGCGAGGAGGACGGTCCGCTCGGCGCGGCGATCGAGACGCGGCTCGCGCGGCGGGCCCTCGATCAGCTCGGCGCGAGCCAAGCGCTCGTCATCTCCGACTACGACAAGGGCGCGATTTCTCCCGATCTGTTGAAGACCATCCTCCCCGAGGCGATTCGGCGGGGCCTGCCGGTCGTCGTCGATCCCAAGGTGAGGCTGTTCGACCATTATCGGCCGGCCACCGTCGTCACGCCGAACGCCCGTGAGGCGATCGAGGCGGCGGGACGGACCGCGCGCACCGATCACGAGTTCGAGGCGATCAGCCGCGAGCTGCGCGCCAGGCTCGGATGTCCGTACCTGCTCGTGACACGCGGCGAACGGGGGATGCTCCTCGTGGGCGAGAACGGACCCTCGCTTCTGATCCCGACGGTGGCGCGGGAGGTGTACGACGTCACCGGTGCGGGCGACACGGTGGTGGCGACCCTCGCCCTGGCCCTAGCCGCGGGGGCCACGATGGAAGAGGCGGCGATCCTCGCCAACCAGGCGGCGGGTGTGGCGGTGGGCAAGCTCGGCACGGCCGCCGTCACTCTCGAGGATCTGCTCGGCTCGCCGGGACGCGCGGGAAAGTCAGCTCAAGGCTGACAGCCGCCGCACGACTCCCAGGGTGAGGAAGGCCCAGAGCAGGCGGCAGATGTCGAAATCCTTCATGGTCGATACCCGGCAGATCTCGCGCAGGTTGATCGGTTGCTCGCAATGGGACAGCAGGGTCCATTCGTCGAGCGAGAGCTGTAGATCTTTCGCGAGACCGGCGATCCCTTCGACGGTCTGATACTCCGCGTCGAGCCCCCCGACCGCCTCCCAGATCCTCTCCCAGCTCTCGATCCGGCGGACGCCATCGAGGATCAGGTTTCCGGCGCTCAGCTTGAGGGTGATGACTTCCTCGGTTGGAAGCGGCCCGGGGACGTAGCGGTAACGGCCTCGGGTCCAGAGGAAGAGGCCGCAGATGATCCTTCGCACCTGTGAAAGGACACCTTCGACGAGATCATGCGGCTGAATGAGACCCATCTCCACGAGCACCGTCCCGACCCGCTTTTTCACCTTGAATGACTTCTCCAGGGCGGAGAGGAGGTTCTCCAGGGGGACCTGGCCCTCCTTGAAGAAGATCTGCCCGAGACGATCGTCCCTGTCGTTCGAGACGGCGAACACCGGGTGTCCCGCCTGGATGTAAATCGACTTCTCCGCGCTCTCCTCGTTCAGGGTGAGGACTCCCGTCTCCCGCTGACTCAAGATGGAGTAAACGAGACTGGGGAAGGTGGTGCTCGAGAGGACGCCTTCGCGTTTGCGGCCGGAGGGTTCCATAGAGACGCGGCGAAGGTAGGAGCCCCGGCCCGGTTTGTCAAGCAGGGGCCGGCCCGGCGCCCCGCCGCCGGATGGGGGGCAAGCCTATGAAGAAACGTCGGTTCGACCTGCTGCATCCGAACCGCGACCCGATTACATTCCTTGCTTGACAGAATATTTCCTTCGCGGCATGGTTGCAGCAGCCGTCGGATCCTCGTACTCTTGATACTAGGTTTGGTGGCTCTCAGGCGCCGCTACGGGGCACGGGACGAGATGGCAAGGGGTTGGGGCGTGTTCTCTCCCCCATGACCCGGGCAGGGAACCGAACACGAGGGGGATTCGGCACCATGGAACAGGAGTTGCGAGGCAGCGCCAGGCTCGGCAACTACCTCCGTCGTCTGCGCGTCGGCTACGGCCTGTCGCTCCGGCGGGTCGAGGACAAGGCGAAATCGGAGGGCGGAGAGATCGACAACTCCCAGCTTTCCCGCTACGAGCGCGGGCGATGCTACCCATCGTTCGACAAGCTCTGCCTGCTCGCGAACATCTTCAACGTGCCGATCCAGAATTTCTCCGATCTGCTCGACCTCGAACGGGTCGAAACGGTCCAGCCGGCCCCCGAGGCCACCTACGAGACGATGAAGGCCGAGGCGACGCGCGAGAGCGATCAGGGGAACTACGCGCGGGCCTACGCTATCTATGAGAGCGCCCTGGCGCGTCTCGAAGAGGGGCTGGAAGGGGAGGTCGACGCCGATGTCCTGGCGCGGGCCCGCTACAACCTCGCGCGGACGCTGCTGCGCCTCGGGAAGATCAGTCTTGCGGAGACCGAACTGCGTCTCATTCTGAGGCGGTATCGGGAGGTGACCCCGGCCACCATGTCGCTCGTCCTTCTCTGTCTGGCCGCCGCCCACGACGAGAAAGGCGACAAGTACCTGGCCCTGGTCGAGGCCGAGAAGTGCCTGGCGATCGCGCGTGACATCGACAATCCGGAGTACCAGGGATACGCGCTGCATTGCATCGCCCGCACCCACTTCGCCCAGGGCGACTATGCCCGCGCCATGGAGAGCTTCCGCGAAGCGCGCGGGCTGCTCGAGGGCAGGGCCAACCGGCACGACCTGACGCTGATGCGGATCAATATCGGCTTCTGCCACGCGATGGTCGGCAAGGTGGATCGCGGTTTGCGCGAGCTGAAGGAAGCACTCCAGGTGTCGACCAAGGAGGGATTCCGGCGTTGCTCCGCCTACGCCCTGCTCTACCTCGGCCAGATACTGTTGATGAAGGACGATGCGAAGAAGGCGCGCGACTACTTTGAAGAGGCCGAGCTGATGGCCCACGGCGGAGAGGAGCGCTACATCGACATCCTCTTCAAGACCGCCTACCACATGTGGGACATGGCCCGCTCCTCGGGCAACCAGATCCAGGAAAAGGTCTACTTCGGGCGCCTCAAATTCCTCCGCTCGCAGCTCGATCGGCAGTTCGTCGAGGTGGAGAAGTTCGACCAGTTCATCGAAAGCGGAAAGAGCAGGGTCGTGGCATGAACATCCGTCGCGCGCGACGCCTGACCGCCCTGGCGCTTGCCGTCACGCTCTCGCCGGGGCTCGCCCTTGCCGAAGTCTCCGTCCAGCTCGACTCTCAGGGGCGGTTCCGGCGCGTCGAGGTGATCACGCGCGGTCGCGGTCGCGGCCGGGTGATCTGGCAGCAGGTTCGTCCCGGTGTCCCGCTCGAGCTGCTCCTGAACCCGATGGGGGATAACCGGGGCGATCTGGCGCCGACGATACGGCTGAACCCGGTGACCGGCGCTCCGTGGGCCTTCTGGTCGATGAACGTCGCGAACCAGAAGCGGATTGGCTACGCCTACTGGAACGGCGTGACCTGGACGGCGCCGGCGCTGATCGTGGCCGATCCGGGGCCGTTCTATCTCGACGAGCTCGATCCATCCGTCGCCTTTTCCCTCGACGGGCGGCCGTTCCTCGTCTGGTCTCAGGCCGGACAGGTGTCAAAAATCCTGTTCAGCACCCTCGTCAATGGTCAGTGGACCCGTCCGGTCCTGCTGAGCGACCCCACACTCGACAGCCGGCAGCCGACCCTGGTGCTGAACGGCCTGTCGGCGATCGTGACCTACCGCACGTCGGCCGGTCCGGTCATGAGGACGTATGACAGCGCCTTCCTGGTGCAGAGCGCTGCCAACAACAACCTCATGGATACGCCGATCCCGCCGGGTCACTCCGGTGATCCGAGTTCCGGCGGGACGGGCGACGACGGGCCTCCCAACGGTGCCTTCCGCAAGTAGTTCGGTTCTGCCGGCTCGGCGAGACGCAACCGCAGCGCGTCCGACTCCTCCTCCAGCCGCCGCAGTTGCCTCCGCAGCTGACGATTGGCCACCCGGATCTTGATGCCGTCGAGAACGCCGATCGCGCAGGCCACGGTGAGCCCGAAGACGGCGGCTGCGGCGATGACCGCGCCGAGCGGCGCGGGACCGAGATCCCAGAAGATCAGGCTCACGGTCGTGTTGGCGCCGCTATAGACCACCACGGCGAACAGGACGATCAGAAAAAGGCAGCCCAGCACATAGATCAGAATATTCACTGCCCCGGCCTCCTGCGAGCCGTGCGGGAGCTCCGCGCTTGGTTTCCCGCTCTTTCCGTAAACCAGCTCAGCACGGTGCTCCATTTCCCCTGGGCCTTGAGGATGGCGTCGATCACTTCGCGCACCGCGCCGCGCCCACCGCGCGAGCGCGTGACGAAACGGGTCCTTCGAAGCACCTCCGGGTGCGCGTCGGCGACGGCCACCGACATGCCGGCCCGCGCCAGGATCGGGAGGTCGACCAGATCATCCCCGATGTAGCAGACCTCGGTATCGATCAGCCCGCGCCGCTTCAGGATGCGCCGGTAGGCCGCGAGCTTGTCCTCGGTTTTGAGATGAATTTCGTCCATTCCCAGCTCGTTCGCCCGCTGCAGAACGGCCGCGCTCCCGCGTCCCGAGATCAGGCCCGTTCGAAGCCCGGCGCGCCGGGCAAGCCAGAGTCCGACCCCGTCCTTGGCGTCGAACGCCTTGGCTTCCCGGTCCGAGCCGAGCAGGACCAGCCGGCCATCGGTCATCACCCCGTCCACGTCCATCAGGACGAGCGTGATGCGGCGGGCGCATGGAGCGAGCGGCGTGCGGCAAATCATGGCGCGATCCCTCCAGGAGCCGCTCCTAGAACAGTTGCGTGCGCCAGAGATCGTGGATGTGCAGCACCCCTTCGACCCGGCGCGCCGCGTCCACCACGACCAGCGAGGTGATCTTGCGGCTTTCGAGAAGGCTCAGGCCCCGGGCCGCGAGCTCGTCGCGGCCGATCGTCATCGGGGAGCGCGCCATCCCGTCCTCCACCTTCATCGACAGCAGATCGTCGCCGCGGCTCAGGATCCGCCTCAGGTCGCCGTCGGTCAGGACGCCGGCAAGGGATCCGTCCGGACCAACGACGCAGGTCATCCCCAGTTTCTTGTCGCTGATCACCCGGATGGCATCCCGCATCGACGTGCCGACGCGGACGACGGGAGCCGAATCGCCGCTGTGCATCAGATGTGCGACGGTCAGGAGCTTCCGGCCCAGCGGACCGCCGGGATGATTGCGAGCGAAGTCGTGCACGGTGAATCCCCGGCGTTCGACGAGCGCCATGGCCAGGGCGTCCCCCATCGCCAGGGCGGCTGTGGTGCTGGCGGTCGGCACCAGCTCGAGCGGCGAGGCTTCCTTCTCGATGCTGACGTCGAGGTGGACCCTGGCGTGCCGGGCCAGGGAAGAACCGGGGCTTCCTGTCAGCGCGATCAGGGTGACCCCGATCCGTTTCAGCAGCTCGAGGAGGGCCAGGATCTCGGTGGTCTCGCCGCTGTAGGAGATCGCCAGCACGATGTCGCCGGAGACCACCATCCCGATATCGCCATGCACCGCCTCGGCAGGGTGGAGAAAGAGCGACGGAGTACCGGTGCTGCTGAACGTCGCCGCCACCTTCTCGCCGATCAGTCCCGATTTTCCCATCCCCGTGACGACGACGCGCCCCTTGCAGGCGACCAGGATCTCGATCGCCTCGTCGAAGCCTCCGTGGAGGCGCGGGATCAGGTTCAGGATGGCCCGCGCCTCGAGCTCGAGAACCTGGCGGGCGATGTCACGCGCCATCAGGCCTCCCTCGTCAGGGCGTCGATCGCCAGGATCTTGCGCAGCAGCGGTTCAACGAGCGGCAGCGCCAGGGCGTTCGGGCCGTCGCTCCTGGCCGAAGCGGGGTCGTCATGAACCTCGCAGAACAGGGCGTCGATGCCGACGGCGGCCGCGGCCCGCGCGAGGAACGGGATATAGATCGCCTCGCCGCCCGATCGATCCCCCTGGCCGCCGGGAAGCTGGACGGCGTGCGTGGCATCCATCACCACCGGCGCGCCCAGACCCCGCATCGCGACGAGCCCGCGGAAATCGACCACGAGGTTCTGGTAGCCGAACGTCGTGCCGCGCTCCGTCACCATCACCTTTTCGTTGCCGGTGGAGCGGACCTTGTCGATCCCGTTGCGGATCTCCCAGGGGGCGAGGAACTGCCCCTTCTTGATGTTCACCGGCCGCCCGGTCCTCCCGGCGGCGACGAGCAGGTCGGTCTGGCGGCAGAGGAAAGCGGGGATCTGGAGGATGTCGATCACCCTGGCGGCGATCGCCGCCTGCGCCGGCTCGTGGATGTCGCTGAGCACCGGGACGCCGACCTCGCGCTTGACCGCATCGAGGATCCGCAGACCCTCCTCGAGGCCCGGGCCCCGGAACGAGGTGATCGAGCTGCGGTTCGCCTTGTCGAAGGAGGCCTTGAACACGTACGGTACGCCCAGACGGCGCGTCAGGTCTGCCAGCGCCCTCGCCATTTTCAGGGTGTGCGCTTCGCTCTCGATGACGCAGGGGCCGGCGATGAACAGCAGCGGGGCCCCGCCTCCGACCGCCAGGTCGCGGCCGATCGCGACCCGCCGCGTGCGGCGGGGCTCAGCGCTGGGTTTGGCGGAATCGTTTGCAGGCATCGATGAAGCTCCGGAAGAGCGGGTGCGGCTGCATCGGTTTCGACTTGAACTCGGGATGGAACTGGCAGGACAGGAAGTAGGGATGGTCGGCGATCTCGACGATCTCGACGAACCGATGGTCGGGGGTCTCGCCCGTCACTCGAAGCCCGCGCCGCGTCATATCCTCGAGGTACGTACGGTTGACCTCGTAACGATGCCGGTGGCGCTCGCTGATCTCCGTGCGCCCGTAGGCGCGCTGCGCCAGGCTCTCCGGTGTGAGCAGGCAGGGCCACTTGCCGAGACGCATGTTGCCGCCCATCCTCTCGACCCCCTCGAGCTCCTTCAGCTTGTAGATCACAGGGTGCGGCGTCGAGGGGTTGAACTCCGCGGAGTCGGCATCTTTGAGACCGAGCACGTTTTGCGCGAACTCGATGACGGCGCACTGCAATCCGAGGCAGATGCCGAAGAACGGGATACGCCGCTCCCGGGCATGCCGGATCGCCTGCAGCATCCCGGCCACCCCCCGTATTCCGAACCCCCCCGGGACCAGGATCCCGTCGCAGGGCGCCATCGCCTCTTCGAGCTTCCCGTCGTCGAGGTTGTCCGCCTCGATCCATCGCAGGCGCACCCGCACGTCGTTGGCGATGCCCCCGTGGGTGAGCGCCTCGTTGAGGCTCTTGTAGGAATCCTCGTAGCTGACATATTTGCCGACGATCCCGATCGTGACCTCCCCGTCCTTGGGGCTCTTGACCCGCTGCACCATCGCGACCCAGTCGTCCATGTTCTTGTCGCGGTACGGCAGATCAAGCAGCTTCAACAGGATGGCGTCGAGCCCCTCCTTGGCGAGGACGAGCGGCACCTCGTAGATCGTCTCCACGTCCTTGGCGGTGATGACCGCTTCCTCCGGGACGTTGCAGAAAAGCGCGATCTTCTTTTTGATCTCGTGCGGGATGAAGCGATCGGTGCGGCAGAGCAGCACGTCGGGCTGGATGCCGATGGCGCGTAAATCACGCACCGAGTGCTGGGTCGGCTTGGTCTTCAGCTCGCCGGCCGCGCCGATGTACGGGACCAGGGTGAGGTGCACGAACAGCGCATCGGCGCGCCCCACCTCCAGCCGGAACTGCCGAATCGCCTCGAGGAACGGCAGGGATTCGATGTCTCCCACCGTGCCGCCCACCTCGACGATCTGGATGTCGACGCCGGAGGAGATCTTGCGGATCGCCGCCTTGATCTCGTCGGTGACGTGCGGGATGACCTGCACCGTGCCGCCGAGGTAATCGCCGCGCCGCTCCCTGGCGATGACCTGCTCGTAGACCCGCCCGCTGGTCAAATTATGATCGCGGGAGGTCACCGTCGAAGTGTACCGTTCGTAATGCCCCAGATCGAGGTCGGTCTCGACACCATCTTCCGTGACGTAGACCTCGCCATGCTGGTAGGGGCTCATGGTCCCGGGGTCGACGTTGAGGTAGGGATCGAGCTTCTGCAGGGTCACCGAAAAGCCGCGTGCCTCGAGCAGGCGCCCGATCGACGCGGCCGCGAGCCCCTTGCCCAGCGACGAGACCACCCCGCCGGTGATGAAGATGTACTTGGTCGGCACGCTGCTCTCCTCCTCAGGCGCCGACGCGCAGCGCCCGTTCCACCGCGTCCAGATCCTCCGGCCTGTCGACACCCAGGTATTTCCCGCGGGCCGGGAGGACGCGGATCGAGCGTCCGCGTTCCAGCGCCCGGAGCTGTTCGAGCCCCTCCATGCGTTCCAGCGTGCCCCGGGGCCACGCGGCGAACTCGCGCAGGAAGGCGCCGCGGTAGGCATACAGCCCGACGTGCCGCAGCCAGGGCCCCGCGACTCCGGGGCGCGGCGGCCGGGCGTCGTCCCGCACGTACGGGATGGAGCTGCGCGAAAAGTAGAGCGCCCGGCCCCCTTCATCGCAGACGACCTTGACGATGTTCGGGTCGGCCGCAGCACCGGCGTCGGGAAGCTTCTCGCACAAAGTCGCCATGTCGGTCGAAGGGTCGCCCGCGAGGACGTCGACGAGGGCATCGACATCGCCCGCGTCGAGCAGCGGCTCGTCCCCCTGGACGTTGACGTAGATCTCGGCCGGCACGCTGCGCGCCACCTCGGCCAGCCGGTCGGTCCCGGAAGCGTGCGCGGGCGAGGTCATGAGCACCTCGCCTCCGAACGACCGGACGGCGGAAGCGATCCGCTCGTCATCGGTCGCCACCAGAAGCCGCTCCAGACGCCGCGCACCGCGCGCGCGCTCGTACACGCGTTCCACGAGCGTCTTGCCGGCGATGAGAGCGAGAGGTTTTCCTGGGAAGCGGGATGACTGGAAGCGGGCCGGGATCACACCGACGGCATGCATTGTCGCCTGACGCTCGCGCGCTGCTCCATCGACGCATCTTAGACCACGCTCCTCCGCCAAGTCAAAAGCAATTTTCCTGGACAGAAGGCATCACGATGCTAATATTTGATCCGTGCGGCGCACCATCGCGGTCAATCCGCGACAAATCACGACGGCGCCGGGAGGGTCCGCGATGCCAGGAGAGGTGGAGAAAAACCTGGAGGCTCTGGGTTGGCACCTGCCTGAAGTCGGGAAGCCGATCGGGTCCTACGTGCAAAGCGTCCGGAGCGGGAGCCTGCTGTTCATCTCCGGCAAGCTGCCGAAGGAGAACGGAAAGCTCAAGCACCTCGGCACCATCGGCCGGGAGGTGACCGTGGAGCAGGGGGTCGAGGCGGCGCGTCTCGCGGCTCTCGGCGTGCTGGCGACCGCCAAGCAGGCGATCGAAGATCTCGACCGGGTTCGCCGCGTGGTTCAGGTGGTCGGTCATCTGGTGGCGGCGCCCGGGTTCCTGGACGCCTTCGAAGTGATGGAAGGCGCCTCCGACGTATTCGTGAAATTGTACGGCGACCGGGGAAAGCATGCCCGGGTCATCCTGGGGGCCGCCGAGCTGCCGCTGAACGCCTGTCTGCAGCTCCAGGTCATCCTGGAGGTGGAGTAATCGGGTCCCGGGGGAGCGAGTGAACCTTCCGTTCAAGAAGCATGTGCTGATCTGCATCGGGCCGCGCTGCGGCAACGAGCGGAACTCCAGCCGGGTGCGCCAGGAGTTCCGGAAGGAGTTCGTCCGTCAGGGGCTCCTCACCGGCGTCAAGGAGACGCCCTGCGTCTGCTTCGGTCTCTGCAGCCAGGGCCCGAACGTCATCATCTATCCCGAGGGGGTGGTCTACGCCGGGGTGAAGCCGCAGGATGTCGCCCAGATCGTCCGCGAGCATCTGGTCGGCGGCAAGGTGGTCGAACGGCTCCTGCTGCCACCCAAGGACGACGCCGCGGGAGAAGTGGATCCGCCCGCGCCGGCCTCGGGCGGCGGCACCGAGGGCTGACCCGGGCCTCCAAGCGCGTATAATCGATCCATCATGACCTCCGATCGGAACGCCGCACCTGCCCCGCCGGGCCGTCTCGTCGACCGCCACGGCCGTGTGGCCCGCAGCCTGCGGATCTCGGTGACCGATCGTTGCAATCTCCGCTGTCTCTACTGCATGCCGGCCGGGCCGATCTCCTGGTTCGACAAGGAGCGCATTCTCAGCTTCGAGGAGATCGAGCGCGTCGTCGTGGTGATGGCGGGTCTCGGCGTCCGGGAGATCCGGCTGACGGGAGGAGAGCCGCTGCTCCGGAACGATCTTCCGGTGCTGGTTCGCATGCTGGCCCGGATCGAAGGGATCGACGACCTGGCCCTGACCACGAACGGCCTGCTCCTGAAAGAGCAGGCCGCGCCCCTGCGGGCGGCGGGGGGGCGGCGCTTCAACGTCCACATCGACTCCCTCGATCGGGAGACGTTCGAGGCCGCCAGCCGCCGCGATGGGCTCGGGCGCGTGCTCGAGGGGCTCACCGAACTGGAGAGGCTGGGCGCGGTGCCGATCAAGATCAACGTGGTTCTGATCCGCGGCGTCAACGATCAGGAGATCCCGGCCTTCGCGGATCTGGCCCGGCGCCGGCCCTATCAGGTTCGGTTCATCGAGTTGATGCCGCTTGGCGGAGGCGAGGCGTTCGAGGCCGACCGGCTGGTCCCGGGTGGGGAGGTGCGCCGCCGCATCGAAGCGATACACCCGCTCCAGCCCGTGGGGCGCGACCGGGCTTCGGCTCCGGCGACCGTGTGGCGTTTCGCCGATGGTGTCGGCGACCTCGGTTTCATCAATCCGGTCACGGAGCCGTTTTGCGGAGACTGCGATCGGATCAGGCTGACGGCCGACGGCATGGTGCGCAACTGCCTGTTCGCGCGGCGCGAGACCGATCTCAGGTCGATCCTGCGCGGGGGCGGGAGCGACGCCGACATCGCCCGCGCGCTGATCGACGACGTCGCCGCCAAGGAGGCGGGAGGCTGTCTCGACCTGCACGACTACTACCGCGATCGGCTGCCCCGCAAGATGTGGCAGATTGGCGGGTAGGTGCCTGTCCGATTCATAACACGGGTCGCGCACCAGAAAATCCGGCGGGCCCGCCGGCGCCGTCCCGTTCCCGGCCGGGATGATCGATGTGTTATCCTTCCGGCCCCCCGGAGGTCAGCGTGTCGTCTGGAGTCGGCATCGCCACAGGTTTCTGCACCAGCGCCGCGGGCGGCATCCTCATCGCTCTTCTCCTGCCGCCGTTCCAGGAGCTGCGGCGGTTCTTCTTCGCGTTCAACGCCTCGCTCGCGCTCGCGCTTCTGGGCGCGGCTGCCGCCATGCGCGATGGGACGCCGGCGGAGGCGCCCGAAGGCGCCGCGCGCCTGGCGAACGTAGCGGTCTGGATCTCCATGGCGCTGGCGGTGGCGTATGTGGCGGCCCTCTACCTTCCGGGGCGCCGGCAGGCCCGCGGCCTGCTGCTCGCGGCGACAGCGGCCGCCCTGCTCGCGGCGGGCGCCGACGGCTGGCAGACCGCGCGGCCCGGCGGTCCGGGGTGGATGTTCGCCGCCGAAGCGCTGGCCGCGGCGGGGCTTCTGGGCACGGTGATTGTCGCGATGATCCTGGGGCACTGGTATCTCGTCCGGCCGCGGCTTCCCGTCAGCCATCTGGTCCGCTTCTCGCTGATCCTGGGCGGGGCGATCTCGGTCCGGGCCGCCCTGTGTGTCGCCGGACTCACGCTCGCGGGGGCCTCGTCGGCCGCGGGTCTCGGAGCGACCCTCATGGACCTGGCCGTGCATCGCGGGTTTTTCTTCTGGCAGCGGGTCTTTTTCGGCATCGTCGGTCCGGCTGCCTTCGCCTACATGATCCACGAGACGGCGCGCATCAAATCGACGCAGTCGGCCACCGGCATCCTGTATATCGCGGTGATCTTCGTCGTCATCGGAGAGTTTCTGGCGCGCTACCTGGCGGTCTCCGGCGCGGGGCCGATGTGAGCCGGGACGCCGCGCCGCGCCGGACCGCCGCCTGGGTCTGCGCCGACTGCGGTCGGTCGATCTATCTGCAGATCGAACGCCCGGCGGACGGCCTCGGTTGTCCCGGGTGCGGACGCTGGCAGCCGCTCCGGATCGATGCGGAGGCGCTCGGCTCGCGGACCGTGTCTCGTTGCCTGCAGTGCGGCCGCGACCAGCTTTATACGCAGAAGGACTTCAATCGAAAGCTCGGCCTGGCGGTGTTCATCGTCGCCGCGCTGCTGAGCGTCCCTACCTGGGGCGTGAGTCTGCTCGCCGCGACGCTGATCGATTTCGGGCTCTACTATCTGATCGGGAGCGTCACGATCTGCTACGCCTGCAACACGCAGCATCGCGGGTTCCAGCCGAACCCCGCACATGGTCCATTCGATCTTCACATTGCGGAGGCGGTCGACCGCCTGTCGCGCGCCGTTTGAGGTGACGATGTCCGATGCGAGCCGGCCGACCGTCGGTGCCCCATCTCCCGCGCCGCCCGCGAGCCCGGGAGGGGAGGAACGGAGCGACTGGAAGGTGGTCCTGCAGTTTTTCCTCGTGCCGCTCTCCCTGGTGTTCGTCCTGGTGAGCGTCTTCTTCGGGCTCCAGGTGATGCAGCGCCACCGTCCGGATACGGTCTCCACGCTGCGATCGCTGCGCAGCTATGAAGGCTTCATGGCGCGCTATGTCGGCGACGTGAAGCGCTGGCAATCGGGTTACGACCTGTCGCTTTTGATGCGCGGGGAGGACCCGAAACAGCTCAGGGCGATCCTCCCCGACCTGACTTCCGCGTTCCGCGAGGCCGGGGCCCGGGACGACCTGAAGCTGCGGCGCTACCTGGCCCTGGCCCTCGGGCACGCCAGCGATCCGCGGGCGCTCGACCCGCTGCGCGAAGGGCTCGCGGACCGCGACGCCGAGACCCGCCTGTTCTCCTGTTACGGTCTGATGCGAAGCGGCGGACCGGCCGCCCTCCCCGCCCTCCGCGAGGCGGCTCGCGATCCGGATGCGGGCGTGCGGAAGATGGCGATCTTCGCGCTCGGACATCTCGAGGATCGTGACGCGATCCCTCTTTTGCGCGCGGGGCTCGGGGATGGCGAGGAGGATGTCCGCTGGAACGCTGCCCTGGCGCTCTCTCAGATGGGAGATCCGGCCGGCGTGTCGATCCTGGCCGCGCTCCTGAAGGACTCGATCGGTCCCGGTGACCCGAAGACGGCCGCCGATCGCAGGGATCGGGCCCTGAACGCGATCCGCGGGCTGGCCCGGCTGCGCGACCCGGAGGCGAAGCGCGCCCTGGGGGAAGCGATCGACAGGGCGCGCGACCCCGAGATCCAGCAGGCGGCCCGCGTGGCGCTCGCCTCTTCCGATGCGTCCGCCGGCGCAAGCGCTCCTTGACAGGGTCCCGCGCCGACCCCTAGGATGATATCGGTTCGCCGCGGTCCGGTTTCATCAAATGACCGGACTGGAGCGGCCCCGGGGCGGTTCCGCCAGGGCCGCCGGCGGCCCGGGAGGCATCGTGCACGCCGCTCCATCCGGTTACAGCGACATCGTCCTGGACCACTACCGCAATCCGAGAAATGTCGGAGAGTTCCAGGACAGCAGCGCCACGGCCCAGGTCGGAGACCCGGCGACCGGCGACGTGCTCAGGATCAGCCTGAAGATCGAGGCCGACACCGTGGTGGAAGCCCGCTTCAAGAGTTTCGGATGCACGGCGGCGATCGCGGTCGGCAGCATGACAACCCTCCTGGTCCGGGGGCGGCGGCTGGCGGATGTGGAGGCGATGAGGAATCTCGAGGTGATCGAGGCGCTCGGCGGCCTCCCCGAATCGAAAATCGGTTGCTCGGTCCTCGCCGAGCAGGCGCTCAAGGAGGCCCTGCGGCGCCATCGTCAGGCTGCGGCCGCACAAGGTTCCCCATGCCATTGATCGGCAAGCAGGTGTCGCGTCCGCGGAATCGCGGACTGCTCGCGGCTTCCTATCTTCCGTCGATCCTGAAGGGAATGTGGATCACCCTGCGGCATATCTTCCGGCCGAAGGTGACGATGCAGTACCCGGAGCAGACCTGGCAGCTTCCCGAGAACTATCGCGGCCTTCCCGCCCTCGTTAAAGACGACGGCGGGCGGGTGAAATGCGTGGCCTGCTTCCTCTGCCAGTACGTCTGCCCGCCGAAGGCGATCGAGATCGAGGCGCAGGAGATCACCAGCGGCGTGGAAAAAGGCCCGAAGCTCTTCAACATCAACATGCTGCGCTGCATCATGTGCGGTTACTGCGAGGAGGTCTGTCCGGAGCAGGCGATCTTCCTGACCAAGGAGTCGACCACGATCGGCCTGAGCCGCGCCGAGATGATCTTCCCGAAGGAGAAGCTGCTCGCCATGGGCGGCGTGCGTCCCGATCCGATCAAGAAGTGGGCGCGGCTGACGGGGGTCGCCGGATCGCGCGAGACGAGGGCTTCGGAGGGTGGTGCGGTTCGATGAGCGAGACGCTGCAGGGGCCGATCGAGGGCGCGGGCGAAGACCGGACGTTCGATCAGTGGGTCATGACCACGCGTCTGGCCGAGTATGTCGCCTGGGGAAGAAAGAATTCGCTCTGGCCGATGCCGATGGGGCTGGCCTGCTGCGCCATCGAGCTGATGGCGATGGTGGCGCCGCGGTACGACGTGGCGCGCTTCGGGGCGGAGGCGTTGCGTTTCTCGCCGCGCCAGGCCGATCTGATGATCGTGGCCGGGACGGTCGTGAAAAAGATGGCCCCGGCGGTGAAGCGGATCTTCGATCAGATGCCCGACCCGAAATGGGTGATCGCCATGGGGGCGTGCGCTTCCTCCGGGGGGATGTTCCGCTCCTACTCGGTGACCCAGGGGGTCGATGAGATCATTCCGGTGGACGTCTACATACCGGGCTGTCCTCCCAGACCCGAGGCCTTGATCGAGGGGGTCATGAGGGTGCAGCAGCTGCTGGACGACCGCGCGCGCGCCCGGAGACCCGCCCGAGCCGGGCGCCGGGAGCCGGTCGGCGCCGGACGGTGAGGCGTCATGCCTGAGGCCGCCGATGCGCTGCAGGCGGAGATCGTCGCGACGATCGAGTCCGGCGGGCCCCTGCCTTTCGCGCGCTTCATGAAGATGGCCCTGTACCACCCGGAGCACGGTTATTACAGCCGGGGTCTCGGGGGGGGCGGAGGCCGTGACTACCTGACCAGCAGCTCCCTGCACCGGCTGTTCGGAGTTCTGATCGCGCGACAGGCTGCGGAGATGTGGCGGCTGCTCGGCGCGCCCGAGCCTTTCCATTTCGTGGAGTTCGGTCCGGGCGAGGGGCTCTTCGCGGCCGATTTTCTCGAGGGCGCCGCCACCGACCCCGACTTCGCCCGGACGCTCCGATACCGCCTCATCGAGCCGAGCGCGGCGCTTCGCGCCCGTCAGCGGTCGCGTCTCTCCCGATGGACGCATCCCGGCGTCGCCTGGTGGACGCAGGAGGAGTTCGAAAACGTGGCGCCCTTCACCGGCTGCCTGTTCGCCAATGAGGTGCTCGACGCATTCCCGGTGCATCGTGTCGTCGGCACCGCGGAAGGGGCGTTCGAGGTGCATGTCGCCGCGCGCTGCGGAGCCCTGGAAGAGGTTCTCCGTCCGGTCGTCGATCCCGCGATCCTGGGCTTCATGGAAGAGGCGGACATCCGGCTCGAGGAGGGGCAGGAGGTCGATCTCAACCTGGAGGCGCCGCGCTTCCTCGCCACCGCCCTCGGCCGCCTCGATCGGGGCTACGCGCTGATCGTCGACTACGGCGATGAGGCCGCGCATCTCTACCATCCGGCGCGCCGTACGGGCACGCTGCGGGCGTTTCATCACCACCGTGTGCACGATCAGACTCTCGCCAGGCCGGGAGAGCAGGATCTCACGGCGCACGTCGACTTCACCGCCGTGACCCGCGCCGCCCGCCGGGCGGGCGCCCGGATCGTCGGCAAGGTGACGCAGGGACGCTTTCTGATGGCGCTCGGGGCGCTCGAGTCTTTCGAGGAGGCCGAAGGCGCCGGTGCGCCACCGGGGCCGGCCGGGGCCTCGGTCCGCGTCGAGATGATGAGGCAGCGCGAGGCGATGAAGGAGCTGATCCTGCCGGGCCGGATGGGCGATGCCTTCCATGTCCTGATCTACGCAGCGGGGGAGGTCCCCTCGGGGCTGACGGGGCTGCGCGATCCCTGGGAGCGGGCCTCGCTCGAGGATGCGGGGTCATGCCGATGACGCGGGTCGATGAAGCGGTCGTCATGCAGGCGCTGCGTGGCGTCAAGGACCCCGAGCTGCATGTCGATATCGTCACCCTCAAGATGATCGAGGATCTCAAGATCGATGGCGGAGTCGTATCGTTCACGGTGAATCTCACGACTCCCGGCTGTCCTCTGAAGGCGCAGATCGAAAAGGACGTGCGCGCCGCCCTGACCGGCCTGCCGGGCGTGGAGAGCCTCTCGATCAAGATGGGCGCGAAGGTGCGCCGGAGCATCGAGACCCAGGGCGAGTTGATCCCCGAAGTGGCCAACACGGTGGCGGTCGGGTCGGGGAAGGGGGGCGTCGGCAAATCAACCGTCGCGGTCAATCTGGCGCTTTCGTTCGCGCGGGCCGGAGCGGCGGTCGGACTCCTGGATGCCGATGTCTACGGTCCGAACCTGGTGCAGATGATCGGCACCAAGGCGAAACCGGAGATCGAGGGAAAGAGGATCCTTCCGGTTTCGGCCAGCGGCCTGAAGCTGATGTCGATGGCTTTTTTTCTTAAGGAGGATCAGCCGGTCATCTGGCGGGGCCCGATGCTGCATGGCGCGATGAAGCAATTCCTGGGCGACGTCGCCTGGGGCAAGCTCGATTATCTGTTCATCGACATGCCACCCGGGACGGGCGACGTGCAGCTCACGCTCTCGCAGGTGATCCCGCTGACCGGCGCCGTGCTGGTGACCACGCCGCAGGACGTGGCGCTGTCGGACGTGCGCAAGGCGGCGGCCATGTTCAAAACGGTGAACGTCCCGATCCTGGGAGTGGTCGAGAACATGTCGTACTTCAACTGCCCCCACTGCGGGGAGCGGGCGGAGATCTTCAGCCACGGCGGAGGCCGCAAGGCGGCCGAGACGTTCGGCACCGAGTTTCTCGGAGAGATACCGCTCGACATCCGCGTCCGCCAGGGCGGGGACGAGGGACGGCCCCCCGTCGTGCATGATCCGAAATCGGGGCCCGCTCTGGTGTTCAAGGAGATCGCGGAAAAGCTGGCGGCGATTATCAGCGTTCAGACTTACAGGAAGTACGAACAGGAGATCGCGGCGGG
>WNFM01294274.1_pt1 | contig 31540 bp, 31 predicted proteins | sample 5400271 | NCBI WGS metagenome assembly WNFM01 (sample SAMN13153352, study PRJNA577476) | soil metagenome | isolation source: 60 cm saprolite on Douglas fir-dominated hillslope | place: USA:California | collected 2013-09-17 | reverse complement strand
CCAGTCGTTCCTGAGCGTCCGTTCTCAGGTCCGCGAGCCGTTGCGGCGCCAGCGCCAGGAATTGCGTGTAGAACGCGCGCGCTTCGGGCCCGCGCCCCAGCTCCTCGACGACGCGACCCAGCAGGTAGTGCGTCGGCGCGTAGCGCGGGTTCAGCGCCACTGCGCGATGAAGCGGCTCCTCGGCCTCCGCGGTGCGGTTCGCGTTGAAGAGCGCCGCCGCGTAGTCGAACAGCGCGGTCGGATCGTCGCTCGAGACCTCCGCCGCCCGCTGCCGCTCGAGCAGGGCCTGGTCCGCCTGCCCCGCCGCGTCGTAGATCCCCGCGAGGTAGGTGTGGGCCATGACGAGGCCGAGGTCGTGCTCCAGGGCCTCTTGATACAAGGCGATGGCGCGCTCGCGATGGCCGGCCACGTGATGGAGCACCGCGAGCATGAACCGATACTCGTTATCGCGCAGGGGAACGTGCACGATTTCATTTTTCTGCTGTTGCTTGAGCGCGCGATCGAGCAGCGCCTGGAAATCCGCGATCGCGGCGTCGTACTGCCGGCTGTGCGCCGCCGCGAGACCCCGGAACCAGAGAATGGCGTCGGGCACCTTGTCGGGATGCTTCCGCTCGTCGTACTCGTTCTGGGCCAGCTTGCGCAGCCGGTCGTATGCGGATCCGTAGCGGGCCAGCCCGAGATCGACGAACCAGGCGAAATACCGCTGATATTCGAGGTACTCCTCGCTCGTGTAGTCGTAGACCTTGGGGTCCTCGATCTCGTACGCCACGCCAAGCATTCGCTGGCTGACCAGCGGATTGGTGCGGAAGGCGCGCTGGTACGAGCGGTGCGCGTCCTCGACCGCTTGGCGCCACTCGTCGGGGACGCGATCACGCTCCTCCTCCCGCGTCAGGGCCGGCCGCCGGGCGAACGGGAGGTAATACTGCGCGAGGTACGCCTCCGCGTACCGGGGCTCGAGCTGCACCACGAGCCGCAGGAGGCTGTCAACCTGCCGCCAATGGTGCTGCCTCCAGTGAGCGAGCGCGAGGTAGAACTGTAGATCGGCGTCGTTGGAGTCGCTCCGCGCCCGCACCTCCATCTGCTTGACCTCGAGGACCGGCAGCGGCAGGTCCTGGGCGCGGGCGGCGGATGCAGCGAGAACGCCGGCCGCCACGAGCAACGCACACCTGAGCGGTCGCATCAGTGACCCCCCTCCCCCGGCCCGAGGGCCGCCAGTCGCTGCTTCGCGTCGGCGATCTGGTGCTCGTACCGGGCGGGCGGCGCCATCGCGACAAAGCGCGTCAGGGCCTCGCGCGCTTCGCCCGGCTTCGCGAGCTCCTGTCGCACGATGCCGAGGTGGTAGATGGGGCGCGGGTCGCGCGGGTTCGCCGCGGCGGCTCGGCCCAGCGTCTCCTCCGCCTCCGGTGCCCGGCCGGCCTCGGCAAGCATGACCCCGAGCTCGAGGACCGCGGTGGCGTCGTCCGGGTTCGTCTCGATCGCCCGTCGAGCCTCCTCGATCGCTTGGTCCCACATTTTGAACTCGCGGTACATCTGCGCCAGCCGCACGTGGGCCATGTACAAACCGAGGTCGGCCGCTATCGCCTCCTGGTAGAGCCGCATCGCGTCAGCGGGCTTCCCCCACAACTGGTGCAACAACGCGAGGACATAGCGGTAATCGTTGGTGTACACGGGAATTTGGATCAACGTGTCCCCGCGCTCGGCCTTCAACGAACGAGCGAAAAGCGTTTCGAAGTCCTCGATCGCAATGTTATATGCTCGTTGGTGGGCAGCCGCGAGGCCGCGATACCAAAAGAGGAAGGAAGGAACCGAGTCGCGAGGCTGGTTCACGTATGCGCGCTCGGCCCACAGATTCAGCGCGCTGTATGCCAACTCGTACCGCGCCCAGACAAATGCGCCCAGGCCGACCCGGCGCAGGTACTCCGTCGTGTAACGGCCGTACTCTGTTACCACAAACATGCCTTCCGGGGGAGCGGTCACATCGCGAAGGCGGAACTCCATCATCGGATTGATGAGGAAGGCTTTGGCGAACAGGCGGCCAGATTCCTCGGCGACTGGGACCTCGGCCGGCGAAAGGCGGTCCTTGCGCTCGTCATCCCAGAGTTTCGGCTGGCGATCGTAGGGGAGAAACCCCAGCCATAGGTAGGCCGGGGCAAAGCGGGGATCAATCGCGATCGCCGCGCGCAGTGCGCGCTCTTCAGCGTCGAAGCGCTTTAGTTCGTTGTACCGCTGGGCGAGCCGGAAGTGGGCCTCAGGATCGAGTGAGTCCCGGCGGGCCCGGGCCTCGAGCTCGTCGAGCGTGGGGGGCTTCGGCCGCGTGGCTGAGGGTGTCTGTTGCGCGAGCGCAACGCCCGCACCGACGGTGAGCGCGGCGGCGAGAGCCACGACTACCGGACGGGACATGTCGAGACCTCCTGACGGTGAGGAGGGGCGGGATCGCGGCAACTTGGCGCGCAGGCCACGAGTGGTCAATATTCCAACAGCCACGAGGAAACCCATGGACCAAGCCGCGAAGAAGACAGTGCTTCGTCACTTCCCGTACGGGCTCTATGCCATCACCGTCGCATCAGGCGGCGAGGAGCACGCCATGACGGCCAATTGGGTGACCCAGGCGGCGTTCGAACCGCCGATGGTCGTGGTCGCCGTGGAGAACAACTCCAAGACTATCGATATGCTGCGCGACTCGCATCACTTTGCAATAAGCGTGCTTCTGCAGGGGCAGCGGGACCTGGCAGGGAAGCTGGGGCGCACGTCGGAGCAGGCGCCCCAAAAGCTCAAGGGAATCAAGACAAAACCGGCTCCGGTTTCTGGGGTGCCGGTGCTCGCCGAGTCGCTGGGCTGGGTGGAGTGTCGCGTCGTCGCAACACTACCAGCCGGGGATCACACGCTCGTGCTCGGCGAGGTCGTGAGCGCGGGCGTGGAGAACGAAAGCGGTGTTGCGCTCACCCTACAGGAGGCTGGGTTCAAGTACTCCGGCTAGGGTCGCGTGTCCGGTGTCAGGGCTTCGTGTAAACAACCTTCCCACCGACGATCGTGTACCGGACCCTTACGTTCCCGATCGCTTCGGCAGGCACCGCAAAGAGGTCGCGATCGAGCACCACGACGTCGGCATAGCGACCCGCGACGAGCGCCCCCCACTTTTGATCCATGAACATCGCCCAGGCATTGCCGTAGGTATAGGCACGCAGCGCTTCGCCGATGGTGATTTTCTGGTCGGGCACCCAGCCACCCGGATGCTTCCCGTCCAGGGTCCGACGGGTGACCGCCGCATACACCCCGAGCAGCGGGTCGAGGGGAGCGACGGTCCAATCGGAGCCGAACGCCAGCGGCGCATCGGCGCCGATGAGGGACCGGAACGCGTAGGTCGCCCGGATGCGCACGGGGCCGATGCGCTTCTCGAGCCAGCGTCCATCGTCGATCGCGTGATAGGGTTGCATCGACGGCACCACGCGGAGGGCGCCAAAAAGGGGAATCTCCTGCGGTCTCAAGTGTTGCGCGTGCTCGTCGCGGAAACGGCGGTCACGCGTGCCGTGGACGCGGGCGACGCTGTCGTAGATGGCGAGCAGTAGCGCGTTGGCCCGGTCGCCGATGGCATGCACCGCCACCTGTAGCCCCGCCGAATCGGCGTTGCCGATCCACGTGCGCATCTCGTTTTCGGTGTGCTGCATCAACCCCGAATAGCCTGCGGAGTCCGAGAACGGCTCGAAGAAGTACGCCGTCCGCGAGCCCGCCGAGCCGTCCATGTAGCCTTTCACCCCGCCGATGCGCACCCAATCGTCGCCCTGGCCGGCGCGCGCGACCGTGTCCGCCACCGCCTGCCATTGGTCGAGGGGAAGATAGACCGCGACGCGCAACGTCATCCGCCCCGCTTGCTGCAGGCGGTGATACGTCGCGAGGTCGGCCCACGAAGCCGACATGTGCGCGGTCGCGGTCACACCGAGCGACGCCGCGTGCGCCATCGCACGAGCCAGTGCGGAATCGCGCTTTTCGGCCGAGGGTTCAGGAAAGGCCCGCCAGATCAGGTCCATCGCCTGATCCTTGAAGACTCCTCCGGTTACGATTTCGCCGCCCGGAGGGGCCGCAGTCGCCGCCGTGACCCCGGCTGCCCGCATGGCGGCGCTGTTGGCGAGCGCCATGTGCCCATCCAACCGGTTGACGAACACGGGATTGTTGGGCGTCACCGAATCGATCCAGTCGTGCTGGGGGAGCGGCGTGCCGCGCCACAGCTCGTGGTCCCAATCACCACCCGTGATCCATTCGCCGGGCGGTAGCGTCGCGGCGAACTCCTTCAGTCGTCGAATGAATTCCTGGGGGGTGGCCGCATCGCGCAGGTCCACCGAGGCGAGCTGGAAGCCGCCGTCGATGAAGTGTGTGTGCCCGTCGGCGAACCCGGGCAGCACCATGCCGCCGTCGGCGCGCAGGACCTGCGTCGCGCCGCCGACGTAACGCGCGATCTCGGCCGAGTCGCCGACGGCCAGGATCTTCCCGTTCGCGATCGCGACGGCGCCCGGCTGTCCCCGCCCGGTCGAGAGTCCGGTCCAAACCGTCCCGCCTCGGATGATCTAGTCGGCTTTGCGCCCGCAGCCCGCGAGCGCCAGGACGAAGATCGTGAAGACGGCGGTGCGGCGCACGGCGGACCTCCTAACGGAGACGAGTGATGCGACGGATCGTTTCGAGCGCCGCGACGGGATCGGGCGGGGAGGTGGCGGGGCGCGATGGGGCAGGCGTTGACAATGCGTCGCGGATGTCGAGCAAGACCTCGAGCAGCAGCTGCTCGCGCTGATACGCGGCGTCGAGATCGGCCATGAGGCGCGCATCGTGCACCGCCTCAGCGCGATCGTAGGCCTCGCGGTACACCGCGTCGAGATTGTCGAGGATCTGTTGGCGTTGGCGAGGCATGACCCGGAAGCTAGCCCTCGCTGGGCCTCAGCACCAAGCCGCTCGGCACCTTGGGGGCGAAGTAGGTCGACTTGGGAGGCATCACGTCGCCCGCGTCCGCCACGGCGAATACCTGCTCCACCCGCGTGGGATTGAGGAGTACGGCGGTGCTCGCACCCTGCTGCGCTGAGGCGAGGGCTTCGCGCGCGTCGGCCGTATATCCGAGTGTGGGTGTGGACGCGTCCGCCCGCAGCAGCGGCTTCACCACCAGGGTCTCGATGCGCGCCACGTCGAGCGCGCGCACAGCAGGGCTCGCGCCCAGGTCGGGGAAGGCGTCGAGCCGAGCGTCGGGGTTGAGCGCGAGCCCCAACACATCACCATCGGGCGAGGCGACGAGGCACGCGGTTCGGCCCTGGCCGAGCGCGCGGAGGTACGCGACCGGATCGACCCCCACCGGCACGGGAGCGACGTCGAACAACCGGGAGCGCCACGCGGGCAAGACCGCATCGACCCTTCGTCCCGTTCCGTGAATCACACGGTGCGTCGGCAACACTACGAGCCCCGGATCTCCCGCCGAAGCGACGAACGCGAGCACGCGATCCGCGGCAGGGTTCTCGCCGGCATAGGCAGTCGCCGTCTCGTATCGGTGGTGCCCGTCCGCGATGTAGAGGGGGTGCTGTGAGCCGTGAGCCGTGAGCCGGAAGGCCTCCTCGCCCCTGACCCGCCAGAGCTTGATGTCCACGCGGTCCAACTCCGCGGTCGCGTCCGGAGAACGCCTGGCGACCTGCGCGAGGGCCTGCGCCAGGCTCCCGTCGGGATCGGGGGCCAGGAGAAAGATGGATTCGAGGTTGGTGCGGGTCGCGCGCAGCAGGGCGAGCCGATCGGCCTTGGGCCCCGCGTGCGTCCTCTCGTGCGGCCGCACCCGCCGCGGTCCGTAGCCCTCGGCGGCGAGCGCGACGAACACCCCGAGGCGCGCACCCTGCGCCATCACGTACACCGCCGGCTCCGTGTCGCGGACCAAGACCCCGTCCCGTCGCCACTGCACGAGCTGCTCGCCGGCCCAGGCGTAGCGATCGCCCGTGGCCGAGGGCGCTTCCGGCAACATCAAGTGGACGATATTGTGTGCGTCGAGCGCGGCGAGCCGGGCGCGCTGCGCGGCATCGATCACGTCGTAGGGCGGCGCGATGAGGCGGCTGAGCCGCTCACTCTCCCGGTATCGCTCACCGCGAAACGGCGCCACTAGGTCTTTCATCTGGAGTCCCCGTGAGCTTTCGCGAACCGCAGGACGCCGTCGACCGATGGGTGGAGCAGTTCGAGGAGGGCTATTTCGCCCCCCTTGCCAACGTCGCGCGGCTGGCGGAGGAAGTTGGCGAGCTGGCGCGCGAGGTCAATCACCACTTCGGGCCCAAGACGAAGAAGCCCGACGAACACGTCGGGTCGATCCCGATGGAGTTGGCGGACATCCTGTTCGTGGTGATCTGCATCGCCAATTCGCAGAAGATCGATCTCGACGAGGCGTTCGCGCGGATGATGGCCAAGATCACCGTCCGCGACGCCGGCCGCTGGACCAAGAAGGCGCGCTGATCTCCTCGTAGATGCGCTCGTAGGAGACGAGCCGGTCCACATCGAATGCCCCCTCCGCCCCGGCGCGCCGCACCCCGCACCCCGGCTCCGCCAGGTGGCGGCAGTTGTCGAAGCGACATTGATCGAGAAACGGGCGGAAGTCCGGGAAGCACGCGCCGAGCGCATCGGGGTCGATGCCCCACGTCGTGACCTCCCGCAGTCCCGGCGTGTCGACGACGTACCCCAACCCCTCCAGCGGCACCAGCTCCGCCGCGGTGGTGGTGTGCTTCCCCTTCCGCCACTTCTCGCTGATCGCGCCGACGCGAAGCTTGAGTCCCGGCTGCAGCGCATTCAGCAAGCTGGACTTGCCGACGCCCGACATGCCCGTGAACACGGAGTGCCGCCCACGCAACAGGTCGCGCAGCGCCGGCAGGCCCTCGTCCGCTTTCACCGAGGTGGGCAGGACCTGGTACTCGGCGGCCGCATAGCGCCGAGCCAGCGCCGCGGCGGCGTCGCGATCGAGCTCCACCTTGTTGACCACGAGGACGGCAGGCAGGCCGTTCGCCTCGGCAATCACGAGGAAGCGATCGACCTTGCGAGGGCTCGGCTCGGGGTCGGCCGCGGACGCGACCACGACCACTTGGTCGACGTTCGCCGCCACCGGCTGCGACCGCCGCGCCCCTCCGCCGGTCCCGCCCTGGGCCGCCCGGCGTGCCAGCACTGAGCGCCGCGGCCGGATGCCCGTGATCGCCGCCTCGCCGTCCCCATGCAGGTCGAGCTCCACGACGTCCCCGGGCACCACGCGATCATCGTCGCGATGCTTGAGTTTGCCCCGCAGCGTCGCCGCGACCTCACCGGCCTCGGTGTGGACGCGGTATACGCCGCCTTCCCGCACCAACACCACACCGGTGGTCATGCCGGTCCCCGCGCCACGCATTTATCCAGGTGCTCCTTCACTTCGCGCAGCGTGAGCGCGAGCAACGGTGCGACGGCCGCCTCGGGAGTCGAGCCGAACGCGATGTAGTCGGTCTCGAGGTGGCCGATCGGTTTCTCTCCTCCGGCCCACCGGACGAAGAGCAACGCGGCACCGTAGCGACCGTCGGCGTTGGGAATGTCATCCACCCAGGGTGCGACCGAGTAGGCCTGACCGTCCGCGCCGCCGAAGGCCGGCGGGCGCTGGTGGACCTGCTGGTAGCCACCGAGGGTCGTATCGTCGATCACTTCCGCCGTAGAGACTCCTTCACGACGTTGCCGACGATGAACACGATGTTGGCGGGCCGCTCCGCCAGCCGACGCATCAGGTAGGGATACCAGTGGGTGCCGAAGGGCACGTAGACCCGCACGTTGTAGCCCTCCCGACGCAACCCCTGCTGCAGGTCGCGCCGCACGCCGTACAGCATCTGGAACTCGTAGCGATCCGGATTGATTCCCTTCCGCTTGGTGAACCTCTTTGCGTGGGCGATGATCTTCTCGTCGTGGGTGGCGATCCCGGGGTAGTGGCCGTGCTCGAGCAGGCGCTCCATGCACTCGACGTAATTCGCGTCCACATCGCGCTTGGCGGGGAAGGCGACGGCCTCGGGCTCCTTGTAGGCACCCTTGCAGAGGCGCACGCGCGCGCGCAGCGCGACCATCGCCTCCACATCCTTGGCGGTGCGCCGCAGGTACGACTGCAACACGACGCCGACGGCGCCCCCGAACTCGGGGTAGAACGTATCGCGGAACAGCCGCAACGTCTTCTCCGTGTAGGTCGACTGCTCCATGTCGATGCGCACGAACGATCCGTGCGTCTTGGCCTTGCTGATGATCGCGCGCAGGTTGGCGACGCAGAGCGCTTCATCGATGTCGAGACCCATCTGCGTGAGCTTGACCGAGACGTTGGCGTTCGCGCCGGCGGCACGGATCCGGTCCAGGGTTTCGAGGTAGGTGTCGCGGGCGTGCCGTGCCTCATCGGCGTGCAGCACCGATTCCCCCAGCAGGTCCAGGCTCGCCGACAGACCGGCAGGGTTGAGCTCCCGCAGGGCCGCCACCGCGGATTCGACGGTTTCACCGGCGACGAACCGTGAGGCAAACCGGCGGGCCAGCCCGTTGCGGCGCACGAAGCGGAAAACTTGCGGCTGCTCGCTGAGCCACAGCAGACCGGCACGCAGCATCAGGGATAGAACTTCGCGTCGCGACGGGCGAGGTCCTGCAACACTTCGCAGGGCGCGAAGCGCGGCCCGAGGCGCTCGGCCAGGCGCTCAAGATCGCCGACGAGGCGGGCAGCGCCCAAGTCGTCGGCGTGACGCAGCGGGCCCCCGCGGAACGGCGGAAAGCCGAACCCGAAGATCGCGCCGATGTCGCCGTCGCGTGGGCTGCGCACGACGCCCTCACCCACGGCGCGTGCGGCCTCGTTCAGAATGCCGAGCACCAGACGCTGGAGGATCTCGGCGGGCCGTGGGCCGCCGTTGGGATGCACGCCGAGCAGCTCGTACGCGCCCGGATCCACGCCGCGCTTCTTGCCGCCCTTATAGATGTAAAACCCGCGCCCCGACTTACGGCCCAACCGGCCTGCTTTGACGAGCGCCGCGACCCCCGCCGTGGGCTGGAGGCGATCCCCGTAGGCGGCCAACATCACGTGCGCCACCTTCTCCGCGACGTCGAGGCCGACTTCGTCGAGCAGGGTCACCGGTCCCACAGGGAAGCCGAACCGCACCGCCATGCCGTCGATCTCTTCGATCGAGGCGCCTTCGGCGAGGAGATGGCCGATCTCGTTGGCGTAAGGCGCGAGGATGCGGTTCACCCAAAACCCGGGACTGTCCTTCACGACGATGACGGTCTTTCCGATGCGGCGCCCGAAGGCCACCGCGGTGCTCACGACCCCCGGCGCCGTGCGCTCCCCGGGGATCACCTCGAGCAGCGGCATCTTGGCGACCGGCGAGAAGAAGTGCATCCCGATCACCCGCTCGGGCGCACGTGCCGCGGCTGCGATGCTGGTGATGGGAATCGTCGACGTGTTGGATGCGAAGACCCCCGTCTCCGTGACCGCGCTCTCAACCTCGCGCAGCACCTGCTGCTTGACGGCGATGTCCTCGAACACCGCTTCGATCACGAGCTCGGCGCGGCCGAATCCGGCGTACGTGTCGCCGCCGGACAGTAGCGCAACGAGCCGGGCGTGTTCGTACCTCGTGATGCGGCGTCGTTTCAGGCGGTCGTCCAGGATGTCGCGCGCCGCGCGCAGACCCCCGGCCACGCGCGCCAGATCCGCGTCCTTCATGCGCACATCCACGCCCGCTTGAGCGACGGCGGTTCCCGCAATCCCCGAGCCCATGAAGCCGGAGCCAACGATCCCGAGACGCTGCACGGTCACCGGGGGCGGAGCGCCGGCGACTCCCGCGTCCTTCTTCAGCTGGTTTGTGGCGAAGAAGATCTGGACCAGCTTACGCGAGACGTCGGTCACCGCGAGCTGGCCGAACAGCTGTGCTTCGCGCTTCAAGCCGTCGGCGAGCCCGTGCTTCAAGCCGTACTCCACCGCCTCGAGGGCCGCGAATGGCGCGGGATAATGGCCACCCGTTTTTTGCTCGAGTTGTTTGCGCGCCGCGCGGAACACGAGGCGCCGCCCCAGGGGATTGCCGTCGAGCAGCCACCCGATGAAGCCGCCTTGACGGCGGCGCTTGGGACGCCATCCGCCGGCCATCCGCCGCGCCGCGGCGAGCGTGACGGCGCGCAGGATCGACGGCGGCACCAGCTCATCCACCATGCCCAGCCGGAATGCCTTCGCGCCGCGCTCGGCCTTGCCAGCGAGGATCATGTCGAGCGCGGCGCGCGCGCCGACGAGCCGCGGCAACCGCTGGCATCCGCCGGCGCCCGGCAGGATGCCGAGCTGGATCTCGGGCAGACCGATCTGCGTCTTGGGATGGTCGGTGGCCACGCGGTAGGCGCAGGCGAGGGCGAACTCGAAGCCGCCGCCCAGGCACGCGCCGTGGATGCCGGCGACGACCGGCTTCGGGAGCTTCGCCACCTGCTCGAGCATGTCCTGGCCGTCGGCCGACAGTCGCTCGGCCTCGGCGGCCGACGTGAGGCGCACGAATTCCTCGATATCGGCGCCTGCGATGAAGTTCTCGGGCTTGCCGGAGAAGAACGCGACCGCTTGAACGCTCGCGTCCTTCGACAATGTCTCGAAGCACGCGCGAAACTCGTCCTTCACCGCGCGGGAGATCATGTTGACTGGTTTGTCCTTGCTGTCGAGGACCACGATGGCGATTCCGTCCTGGATCTCCCAGGTCAGCGCCGGACCTCCGTCCCCACCCGCGCTCCCGCGCGCCACTACCGGCGCTCCAGGACCATCGCGAATGCCATCCCGCCCTGCGCGCACACCGAGACGAGGCCGAACTGCACGTCACGGCGCCGCATTTCGTTCGCGAGCGTCGTGACGATGCGCCCGCCCGTGGCCCCAAACGGGTGGCCGATCGCGATCGACCCGCCCATGACGTTGATGATGTCCTCGTTGATCTCCCAGCCCTTCGCGGCGAAGCCTTGAAGGTTCGACAGGACCTGCGCGGCGAACGCCTCGTGGATCTCGATCAGGCCAAGGTCCTTCCATTGAATTCGGGCGCGCTCGAGCGCCACCGGGACCGCCCACACAGGGGCCTGGAGCAGCTGCCACCCCGGATCGACCGCGGCGACAGAATACGAACGGATGTACGCGAGCGGCTCGTAGCCGTTGGCCCGCGCCGCTTCATCACTCATCAAGAGGACGGCCGAGGCACCGTCGGTGAGGGGGGAGGCATTGGCGGCCGTCACGCTGCCGTATCTGCGGTCGAACACCGGCTTCAGCTTGGCCATCTGGTCGAGTGACGTGTCGGCCCGGACGCCGTTGTCCTGCGTGACGACGGGATCTCCGGGCCGTGCGGGGAACCACGGAGCGATCTCGGCGGTGAGGCGTCCATCCGCGGTGCCCTTGGCCGCCAGCTGATGGCTGCGCAGCGCCCACCGGTCCTGCGTTTCACGCGAGATGCCGTTTTCCTTGGCCATCTTCTCGGCCGATTGACCCATCGACTCGCCCGTCGACGGCTCGGCGATGGCGGGCGCGACCGGGATCAGGTCGCGCGGGCGGATCTTCAGGAAGGTGCGCAGCCGCGCGCCGAGCGACTTGGCCTTGCTCGCCTCGACGAGAATGTCGGCGAGGCGCCGGGACGCGAGAATCGGGATGTCGGACAGCGCTTCGGCGCCCCCGGCAATGATGATGTCGGCGTGGCCGAGCACGATTTGGTCGTGGCCGGAAGCGATCGCCTGGGTGGCGGAGGCGCAGGCGCGGTTCACGGAGTAGGCCGGGATTTCCTTGGGGAGCTGCGGCAGCAGGCTCACCTCGCGGCCGACGTTCGGCACGAGCGCCGACGGCACGACCTGGCCGAAGATCACTTCGTCCACGTCGGCGCCGTCCACATTGGTGCGCTCGATCAGCTCGCGCGCGGCGTGGCGGGCGAGATCCACGGCGCGCGCGTCCTTGAGCGCCGTGCCCGCTTTGCAGAACGGCGTGCGGCAACCGGCAATCACCGCCACGCGCCGTCCGTTCCCAACCGGCATTAGATTCACCCCTCTCGTCGCAGGCTCGAAACCTACCACCGCACGTACGGGGAGGGGAGTTGGCCGCGGAGACACCGTTCTCGTATCAGACGCGCGCCGCCGCGCTGTCGTCCATGGCGGCGGAGCCGGTGGACCTGCTCGTGATCGGCGGCGGGATCACCGGCGCCGGTATTGCGCGCGATGCGGCGTTGCGCGGGTTTCGAATCGCCCTGGTGGACAAGGGAGATTTCGGCGCCGGCACGTCGTCGCATTCGTCGCGCCTGATTCACGGCGGCATCCGGTATCTCGAGCAGCGAAACTTTCGTCTCGTGTTCGAGGCGAGCCGCGAGCGGCGCGTCCTGCTCCGCATCGCGCCGCACCTGGTGCGGCCACTGCCGTTCCTGTTCCCCGTGTATCGCGGCGCCCGCGTCCCTGGCTGGAAGCTGCGCGCCGGCATGTGGCTGTACGACCTGCTCGCCGCGTTCCGTAACGTCAAGGCGCACCGCTGGCTCAGCCCCAAACAGGTGCGCCGCGCCGAGCCCGCGCTGAAGGACCGCGGCCTCACGGGCGCGGCACTGTACTGGGATGCCCAGACTGACGACGCGCGCCTCGTGCTGGCGACGATGCGGAGCGCCGCCCGCGCCGGGGCCTTGGTCGCGAACTACGCCGAGGTGACCAGCCTCCTGAAGCCCGATGGCCGCGTGCGCGGCGCGGTCGTGCGCGACGTGCTGAGCGGTGAGACGCGCACCGTGCGCGCACTCGTCGTCGTGAACGCGGGCGGCCCGTGGGTGGATGGACTGCGCCGGATGGATGATCCCGCTGCCCCACCCCTGCTCCGCGCCACCAAGGGGGCTCACGTCGCCGTGCCCCGCCGCCGGATCGGCAACGAACGCGCCATCACGTTGTTCTCGGCGATCGATGGCCGTGTGATGTTCGTACTGCCGTGGGGCGAGTTGTCGTACGTCGGCACGACCGACACCGACGCCGACGCATCTCCGGACGGCTTGCGGGTGACCGCCGACGACGTCACCTACCTGCTGCGGTCGGCGAATGCGGCGTTCCCCAACGCGCACCTCGCTCCGAACGACGTGGTGTCGGTGTGGGCGGGACTGCGTCCTCTGTTACGACAGGATGCGGCGGCGACGCCGTCCCAGGTCTCGCGCGAGCACCGCGTCGTGGAAAGCGCGCAGGGCTTGATCACCATCGCGGGCGGCAAGCTCACGACCTATCGCGTGATGGCCCGCGACGTCGTCGACCGGGTGGCGGCGCGGTTGCACGAGCTGGACGGGCGCCCCGTCGCGCCTCGCCCACCTACCGACCGGCTCCCGCTGCCCGGAGGCGAGGCAGCGGAGCTCGAGGTGGTCCTCGAGAGCGCGCGGGCGCGCGCCGTGCCCGACGCGACGGCCCGCCATCTCGTGGCGAGCTACGGCAGCGAGACACCGGCGATCCTGAACCTCGTCGAGCGAGATCGGGGTTTGGGGAGCCCCATCGCGCCCGGCCGGCCCGAAATCTGGGCGGAGGTCGCACACGCGGTCGAGCGGGAGATGGCGCTCCGCGTTCAGGACGTGCTGATCCGGCGCCTGCATCTGTTCTACGAGTACGCGGAGCAGGGGACGGCCATCGCCGCGCCGGTCGCCCAGCGGATGAAAAAGCTCCTCGGCTGGGACGACGTCCGCGAAGCTGAGGAGCTGGTGGACTACTTCAAGCTGGTCGAGCGCGCCCGGGCGTTCCGCGCCGAGATCGGTCGCGGCAGCCGCGCGCTTACAATTTGACTTTGACCTTGGGCCGCACGTGGACGTGGACGTGCGGGTCGTCGTGGTCGTCGTCGATCTGCCGCAGCGCCCACGTCGCCGCCCGGCGGACCGCGCCCGACTGATCCTGTTGGGCCACCTTGAGGCCGTCCAGCGCGCGCGGGCTCTCGATTTGGCCGAGGGCCCACGCCGCCGCGACGCGAACATCGATCTCGGGATCCTTGAGCGCATCGACCAATGGCTCCACGGCGCTCGCGTCCTCGATTTCTCCCAGGGCCCAGGCCGCCAGAATGCGCACGTCGGCGTCATCGTCCTTGAGTCCGACGGTGACCGGGGTCACGGCGCCGCCGGCCTCGATCTCGCCCAGCGCCCAGATGGCGGCTTTGCGTACCTCGATGGCGGGGTCGCGCACCAGCGGGCCCAGTGGCGCGACGCCCTGCGCGCTCTCGATTTCACCCAACGCCCACGCGGCGGCTTGGCGTACCTTGGGCTCGCGGTCCTTGGCGGCGGTCGCGAGCAGCGGGACCGCCGACGCATCCTCGATCTGTCCGAGCGCCCAGGCGGCCGTGAGCCGCACATCGAGCGACGCGTCGTTCAGCGCTTCACCGAGAGGACGCACACTGCGGACGTTCTCGATCTCGCCCAGGGCCCACGCGGCGATGCGGCGGACTTCCGGCGCGCGATCCTTGAGCGCACCCGTCAGCGGATCGATCGCCGCCTTTTCCTCGATCTCACCGAGTGCCCAGGCGGCCCGGGCGCGAACGCTGACTTCGGAATCGCCCAACGCGTCGCTCAACGGAGTGATGGCGCGCGAATCTTCGAGCGCACCCAGTCCGATCGCGCCGGTCTCCCGCAGCCCGGGCTTCGCGTCGCGTAGCAGCCCGATGAAGAGGTCGTACGTGCCCGCCGGACCGTGATTCCCCAGCACGCGGGCGGCGATGTTGCGGACGCAACGGTTGTCATCGCGCAGGACGGCGCGGAAGGCGCCGAGCGTCGCGGCATCGATGCCCGACCCTTGATTGCGGTTGCCGTGCATCTCGCTGCGCATGACGCCCGCCATGCCCCCGCCGCCGCCCGGCATCGGCATCGGTGTGGGCATGGGGCGCGGCATCGGCATCGCGGGATTCGAGAAGTCCCGGGGGCCCCCCCAGAATCCGCCGTAGTTCGTCAGCGACTGCCCCGCAAGCTCGCACACGGTGGAGTCTGCCACCTTCAGCTGGGTGAGGACGCGGGCCACCTCGGCGGAGTCGAGCCGGGCGGGTGTCTGGGGGGCGAGGAACAGGACGCCAAGGAGTAGTGTGTGCATGAGTGCTTGGATGATCGGGCCCCTCGAAAGGTTGCCGACCCCGGTAATGCCGGTATTATCTGGTCTGTGAGGCCCCGCCGTCTCTTCCTCATCCTCAGCGTCTTGGCGTGCGCCTGTCGCAGCGACGCGGCACCTCCCCCGGCGGACGCCGGGGTCATCCCCGCCGGCCCGTACGGCAACTCAGTGCGCCGCGGTCGCGCGCTGCTCGTAGCGACGCGCGACAGTCTCCCGGCGCACGTCGCCAACCGGCTGCGCTGCGTCAGCTGCCACCTAGATGAGGGGCGCCGCGAAAACGGCTCGTGGGTGGGTGTGTTCGCCCGCTATCCCCAGTACCGCACGCGCAGCGCGTCGATCGAAACGATCGAATACCGCGTGAACGACTGCTTCCGCCGCAGCATGAACGGGACGGCGCTGGACCCAACGGGGCGCGACATGGCCGACATCGTCGCGTACCTCGCGTTTCTCTCCCACGGGATGCCGGTGGGGCCACCGCCGGCCGGTGCGCGATTGCAGCAGTGGGCCGGGTTCACGGCGGACACCGCGGCGGGCGCCCGGCTCTTCGCGACGACCTGCGTCCAATGCCACGGGCCCAAGGGTGAGGGGACAGTCGGAGCTCCGCCCCTGTGGGGTCCGGCGTCGTTCAACATCGGCGCGGGCATGGCGCGGCTGCGTACCGCGGCCGAGTTCATCCGGCGGAACATGCCGTTCGATCAGCCCGGGACGCTCACCGATCAGCAGGCGTTCGACGTGGCCGCGTACGTCAATGCGCATCCCCGTCCCGACTACCGCGGCAAAGAAGACGATTGGCCCAAGGGCGATCCCCCGCCCGACGTGGCGTATCCCACGCGAGCGGCGCAGCAGAAGAAACCGCTTCCCCGTTAGTTCACTTACAGGAGGTTGACCGATGTTCAGTCTCGACCAGCTCAAGACGCACCGCCGCGGATTCCTCGGCACGCTCGCCGCGGCCGCCGCCGCCGGTCTCGCCAGCCTGACGCCGCTGCGCGCCGCGGCCGAATCTGCCTCGCGGCGCGGCGGACCCCTCGGCAGCGCCGCCGATCCTGCCTTCGAAGCGTGGCTGAACCGCATCACGGGCAAGCACAAGATGGTGTTCGATGCGCCTGAGGTGAACAGCGGCATGCCGGTGGTCTGGCCGCGCGTGTGGCTCAACACGAACAACGACAACTACGGCACGACAGACGCCGAGAATTCCGGCGTCGTGGTCCTGCGCCACGCGTCGATCCCGCTCGCGATGGTGGACGCGCTGTGGGCGAAGTACAAGTTCGGCGAGGTGTTCAGTCTCAAGGACGGCGACGTGCCCGCGACGCGGAACATCTTTGCGAAACCGCTGCCATTGCCGCTGCCGGGCACCGGCGTCGAACAGCTGCTCGCGAAGGGTGTCATGTTCGGCGTGTGCAACGTCGCGCTCTCGATTTACAGCGGCGCCGTTGCCCAGAAGATGGGAATGGACGCGGCGGCGGTGAAGGCCGAGTGGATCGCCGGCCTGATCCCCGGTTGCCAGGTCGTGCCGTCGGGCGTGTTGGCGGTGAGTCGCACACAGGAGCATGGCTGCGCGTACTGCTTCGCGGGGTGATGCGTCCGCGCAGCGCGTGACCTGAATCACGGGCGTGCGGGTCGCGGCGCGGGATGCCGAGAACTCCGGTTCGGCGCGGGGTACAGACGTGCGCAACGCAACCGGAGGATCAACAATGATGCGACGCATCCTGACGGCGGTCGTGCTGCTCACCGGCGCGGCCGTCGTCTCCCGTGCCGCGGCGCAGCGTTCCCATTTCGGGCTGCACGGCGGCTACAACTTCGATTTCAACGAAGCGCTGATCGGCGCCCAGATCCACATGCCGCTCACGCGCTCGATCGAGCTGTACCCTTCGTTCGACTACTATCTCGTGGACGCGGGGACCCTGATCGGTTTCAACGGGGACCTCGAGTTTCGGACGCCGGGCACGCCGCTCTACGTTGGCGGTGGTGTGAACATCCTCCATACGACCGGCAACTCCGACACCGGCCTCAACCTGTTCGGCGGATTCGAGACGCGGTACGGCCGCACGCACCCGTACATCGAGGGGCGCGGCCTCTTCCACGACAACACGTCGTTCCAGCTGTTGTTTGGGATCAACATCACGCTCTACTAGCGCCCGGGCTGCCCGGCGTGAGCGCACGTGCTACCGGTTGAGCTGCTCGGTGACGTGATTCAGCCAGTCGCGCGTGTCGTCATCGGCGGGATCGAGTCGCGCCGCCTGCTCTAGGTCCGCGAGAGCGCGGATCAGGAGCGGGCGGCGATTCCACGGATCCGCATTGTCGCTCAGGTGCGTGAGCACCTGTCCGCGTAACAGCAAGGCCTCGTCGTAGTGTGGCCATGACGCGAGCGCCTTGTCCACGTCCGCGAGGGCGTCTTGGAAGCGCCCCGCGTCGTCGAGCGAGTAGGCGCGGTCCCGGAGGAATGGCGGATACGCTCCGAAGGCGAGCGCGTCGTTGAACCGGGCGATCGCCCGCACCGTGTCGCTCTGGCGCCGTGCCGCGAGCCCGTCCTCCCACGCGACCCACCCCGAGAACACCGTCAGCTCGGGATTGTGCGTGGTCTGCTCCTGCGCCTTCCGGGCATAGGCCGCCATGATCTCATAGCTGCCGCCCCACCGCGGGACCATGGTCCGCATGTGAAAGCGCCGCACGTTGAAGCTGTACGGCCAGGCGGCGAGGCCCCGAATAGCGATTTGCTGTGCCTCCGCATGCCCGCCCACCAATTGGGCGTGCTCCAACAACAGCAGGTACGCGATCAGCGCGCGGGGGTTTACCGCCAGAGCGCTGTCGATGTCCCCGCGGGCCCGCTTCAGCGCCGCCACCATCGCCCCAAACGCCGAGCGCGGGGTGTCGCTCACGTAGCGCCCTCCCCTGGCGCGCCACGCCCGCTCGGTCCAGTACGCCGCGCGCGCGAGGTGGGGAATCGCCGCGTCGGGCTGCTGGAGCACCCAAACGTCGAGCTCTGCGGAAAAGGAGGTGTCGGCGACGCGAAACGCCTGGAACGCCTCCACAAGGTTCCATTCCGCGTGGACACTGCACGGCAGCGCGTCCTCGTAGCTCTGCAGTGTGGAATCGAGCTGCGCATACCAGCCCAACGAGAGCAACCGGCGCAACGCGAGGGGATCGGCCGTGGCCGCGAACGACACCCCCGTCCCGGATGGCGCCTGACGACACGGCAGCGGCGTGAGCGCCTCGAGGGCCGGCAGGTCGCCGTGCTCGGTGCGTAACGCCTCGAACGATGGACCGACCTGCAAGATGGCCAGCACCACGGCGATAACCGCGAGGAGACCGAGCGCCATCGCGGTCTTGACGAGCCTGCGGTGGACCTGGGCCGAGCGCGAGGAGGGCCTCACCGCCACCCCCTCAGGCTCCGCACGAAATCGCCCACCAGCAGGAATTTCTCGAACACCGGCACGCCCTTCCGCTTGCGCCCGAACTCGGAGAACAATTCCCGCAGACGGCCGCGGCGCGTGACGTAATACCGGAACGTCTCCGCGAAGTCCTCCTGTGGATGCGTGGCGGCATACGCGGTGACGTAGTCGGGGAGCGTGGTGGTCACGCCGCGGCGCTCGAAATCCACCCACTTCGAGTCCGCCACCCGGTACGCCTTCCGCACCTCACCAAACGCGCGCCGGAACCGCCCGGTCCGGGTGATGGACCAATGGTGGAAGAGGAACGAATGCCCGAGCTCGTGCAGGATCAATCCGGTGAGCATGTTCCACGAAATCTCGTCGCGAAACTTCTTGCCGGTGACGTAGCGACGCTCGACCTCGATGACCTTGGGTGAGCGGTGTGTGACCCCGGAGACGCCGGGCCGCAGCAGCACGCGATAGTCCCAGTCCTTGATGCGCGACACGACGAGCAGCCGGCGCACGCGCCGCAGCGCCCGCGCGATGAGGTCGCGCCCGGTCGCGTCCTCGCCGCACCACGGGCACGCGTTCATCCAGTCATCCACGCCCTTGCTGCAGTGCGGGCAGATGTTCTGGTAGGCTTCGTAGCGCCACTTCTCAGGCCGGCCGCACCAGGGGCAGTAGCGCATCGGGTACATGACGCCGCCGCCGCACCCCCAGCGGCAACGCCGATCGTACTTGAATCCCTTGGGCGCCTTGAGGGGCTCCTCGCTCGAATGCGCATCCTCGATGTTCCGCCCACACCATGGACACGTCGAGAAGGCGTCCGAGACCATCCAACCGCAGTAGTAGCACTCCGCCCCCGTCAGCTTTTGCGTGTCACGCCAGTCCAGCTGGCGCCCGCAATCGGAGCAGTACGACCAGAAGCGCTCCAGCTCGGCCTTGCAGGTCGGGCAGCGGAGCTCGGGGGTGGGCACCTCGCGCCGGCGTCTAGTGACGGCCACGGGCCACCGCCTCGTCCACGATCCGCTGGACGAAATCGTTGTACTTGAGGCCCGCTTTCTCAGCGGCATCCGCCATCTCGTTCTCCACCGCGAGGAAGGGATTGGGATTCACCTCGAGCACGTACACCTCGTCGTCGTGCGCCAGCCGCAGGTCCACCCGGCCGTAGTCCTGCAGCCAGAGGGCGTGGAACGCGGTGGTACAGATGTCGCTGATCTTGTTGGTCAGCTCGTCCGGCAGGCCCTTGGCGAACACGTTCCGGATCTTCTTGCGCTTGCGATAGTCCTCGTCCCACTTCGCCTTGTACGTCGCGATGCGGTGCTCACTCGTGTCGGGCTCCCCGAACGTCAACTCCACGAGAGGGAGCACCTCGACCTTGTCGTTGCCGATCAGTCCCGCGTACAGCTCGCGCCCCTCGACGAGCTCCTCCACGATGGCGGCCTGCGTGAACTTCTCGTGGATGAAGCGCACGCGCTCGGCCAGCGTGTCGTCGTTTTCGACCACGGACGCTTGGGCGATGCCGACCGACGCGTCCTCGAGCAACGGCTTCACGATGAGCGGGAACCGCAGCTCGGAGGGACGGACCAGCTCGTCGCCCGGGTGGAATTCCGCGAACGCCGGCACGCGAATCCCGTGGTAGGCGAGCACCTTCTTGGTGAGCGACTTGTTGCGCGCGACCAGCAGCGCCGTCGGTGGTGACCCCGTATGAGCATACCCGTGCATCTCGAGCACGGCGGCGATCGCGTATTCGTGGCGCGCGTTGCCGCGGAACGCTTCACAGCCGTTGAACACGAGCTTGGGCCCGAACGCGGCGAGCCGCTCGAGCAAGGGGCCCAGCTCAGCGCCGATCCCCACCATCGACACGTCGTGGCCGTTCGCGAGCAGCGCGCGCCGCCTCCTCAACCTTCGCGTCGGCGAGCTCACGCTGGTAGCCCGCGTCGCCCCACTCGGGGTGCAGCGCGTCGAACACGACAGCGATCTTCACGCGCGCACCCGCGCCATGTCCCGCCCCACGGTCCGCAAGGCGATGAGGATCACCGCGCCTCCCAGGACGCCTACGGCGGGGAGCAACAGCATCGCCGTGCGCAGGCTGCCGGTCTGATCGGACAGGTACCCGATGACGGGAAGCGCGAGGGCGTCACCCGCGAGGTGCGAGAACAGCACGAAGGCCCCCAGCACCGACGCCTGCACCGCGGGGGGCACCACGTCCAGGATCACCGCCGAGAGGGGGCCGTTGTACCACGTATAGAGGAAGTAGGTCACCATCACGAGCGGCGTGAACCAGCGCAAGTCGTCCACCAAGAGCAGGGCGGCGCATACCGGACCACCCAACACGAACCCCGCGCCCGACGCCAGCACGCGGCCGCCCTTCCAGCGCTGCTGCAGGCGGTCGGCCGCCCGCCCGCCGAACAGCGCGCCCAGCACACCTCCCAGGAGCCCCCATGCTCCGAACCGGGCGCCGACCTCCGCGATGGAGATGGAGTGCACGCGCTGCATGAACGCCGCCGTCCAGGCGATGAGCCCGTTTCCGGCGAACGTCACCATCGCGCCGCCGACGAAGATCCAGATGAGGGTGGGGGTCCGCAGCACCAGTGCCGCCGCGTGCTGGAAGTCGTCGAGCGCACCGGCGGCGACCTCGCCGGCCTGCGTGGCGCGGTGCACGGCAGCGGGGACGAGCCGCCACACCGTCCAGGCCACGCCGGCGCTGACGCACACCCCGAAAACGGCTGCGACCATCGCGGAGGCGATGCCCTCGAACAGCGTCAGGATACCGGCGAGCAACGCGCCCACGCTGCTCCACACCACCAGCGGCATCACGTAGTAGACCACACCGCGGACGCCCTGCTTCCACCATCGTCGCAGCGTGATCAGGATCGGCGGGGGCGGCCGGCGGTCGAGCTCGCGCAGGCGCGAGGCGAGGAGCGCCAACACCACGCCGGGGACGCCCATGCCGACGAACGCCCAACGCCACCCGTACCGCTCCGCGATGACGCCGCCGATCCAGATGCCGAGCACGCCGCCCAGCGCCATGCCGCCCGAGTAGATGCCGATCGCGAACGCACGGCGCCGTCCCTTATAATACTGAGCGATAATCGCCTGCGAAGCGGGCCCGTACCCCGCCTCCCCCACGCCGACGAGGGCGCGGCAGGCGAACAACTCCCAGAACCGGTTCACGAATCCCCCCAGCGCCGTCGCGCCGCTCCAAATCGCCACGCCCCAGGTGATGACGCTGCGACGCGAGCGCAGATCACCGATCACGCCCAGGGGCAAGGCGGCAAGGGAGAGAACCACGATGTAGGCGGAGCCGATCCACCCGAGCTGCGCGTCGCTGAGCCGCAGGTCTCGCTTGACCGGCTCGAACACCGCGAACACGACGTTGCGGTCCAGATAGTTGAGGAAGTTGATCAGCGTGAGCAACCCCAGGACGTACGCCGCGTACGTCCGCGAGCCGCTCGGAGAGCCTTCGCCGTCAGGGTGCGCGCCCGCCAGTGGCTGCCTCCGCGCGCGCGTCGCGATCCGCCTTCGCTTCGAGATACGACTCCGTCAGCGCCCGCATCAACTCGCCGCGCTGGTGGTACAGGCGTCGCAGCGCCCGCGGCTTGCGGCGCGCGAGCGCGTACGACGCGAGGATCGGGAAGGCCACGGTGTTGTCGAGATAGCACACCACCGTGCCGGGGAGCTTATCGGGATCGACCTTCCCCCAACTGACCGCCTCGGAGGGCGTCGCCCCCGAGAGACCGCCGGTATCCGGGCGGGCGTCGGTGAGCTGCAGATAGTAGTCGTGGCCCTTCTCGCTGATCCCCAGAACCTCCTGGATCTGCGGCTCCGTCTGCAGCACGAAGTTCTTCGGGCTGCCGCCGCCCACGATCAGCACGGCGCTCTTGCCGCCGTGCGTCTTGGCGGCGAAGACGATGGCCGACGTCTCGTTCACGTCGGCGCTGACATCGAAGCGCAATTGGCTGCCGCTGAGGGCCTGCTCGGCGACGTTCATCCCGATGGACGAGTCGCCGGGAGAGGAGGTGTAGATCGGCACGCCGCACGCGTGTGCCACACCCAGCACGGACTTGCGGGAAATGCCGAGCGCCTTTTCGCGCTCGAGGATGTAGCCGCCGAGCAGGTAGTGGTATTCGGCGGTGCTCATCGGGCGCTGGAATTCCGGGCGGGCAGAGACCTCGCGGATGAAGCGGTCGGTCGACAGCAGGACGTCGTAGTGGAAGAAGATGTCGTAGATGCGGACCACGCCCTCTTCCCGCAGCACGACGTCGTCGGCGAAGGGGGTACCCTTGTGCATCGCCATCCCGAGGCCGAAATGCGCGTCGTGATAGAGATTCGCCCCCGTCGAGACGATCCAGTCGAGGAATCCCGCCTCGATGAGCGGAATGATCGTCGACATACCGAGCCCCGCCGGCGTCATCGCGCCGGTGAGACTCATCCCGACCGTCACGTCGGCCTCGAGCATGCGCTGGGCGTACAAACGGCACCCTTCGGCCAACCGCCCGGCGTTGTAGGCGAGAAAGGCGTTTTCCACCAGCTCGGCCGCCGTCTCCTTGCCGGTGATGGGCGTCGGGTTGATGCGCGCTCCGCGCAGGAACTCACTGGTCATAGCGCTTCGTAGGCGCGGCTGCGGCGCTCACGGGCCTCCACGATCCAGCGGACGGCCTCGTCGGGCTCGTCCGTGACGCGAAACAGCTTCAGATCCTCGGTGGCGATCTTCCCCTCCCCGGCCACGCGGTCGCGCAACCAGTCGACGAGCCCCAGCCAGTACGCGCGGCCGAACAGCACCACGGGGAACTGCTTCACCTTTCCCGTCTGCACCAGCGTCAGCGCCTCGAACAGCTCATCCATCGTGCCGTAGCCGCCGGGGAAGACGACGAAGGCGGTCGAGTACTTCACGAACATCGTCTTGCGCACAAAGAAGTATCGGAAGTTGATCGAGCGCTGGACGTACGGGTTGGTGCCCTGCTCGAAGGGGAGCTCGATGTTGCAGCCGATCGAGAGGCCGTTGCCCTCCTGCGCCCCGCGGTTCGCGGCTTCCATGATGCCGGGACCTCCCCCGGTGATGATCGCGAATCCCTCCTTGGCCAAGAGGCGCGCGGTCTCGAGACCCCGCTGGTAATACGGATCGCTCGCAGGCGTCCGCGCCGATCCGAAAACGCAAACGGCGTTGCGCACGTCGGCGAGCGTGTCGAACCCCTCCACGAACTCGCCCATGATGCGGAGCACGCGCCACGGATCCGTGCTCGTGAAGGAGGCGCGCCGCTCCGTCGGGTGCGGCGGCAGCGGCGTGAGGAGCCGTTCGTCCTCAGTGACCGCGGTGCGTGGTGAGGAGCTCGAGCGCTGTGACATGGTCATCCTGGACGTTATAGAAGAAGGGCGAGAGGCGCACGTGGCCCGGGCGTGCGTCAGCGATGACGCCGCCCTCAGCCAGGTGCCGCACCGCCGCCGCGGGGTCCGACATCGGGAGCATGACGATCGCGGAGCGCGTCGCGGCTTCCGCGGCGACCTTGGGTGCGAGTCCCGCCGCCCGGGCGCGGGCGATCAAGTCCTCGGTCAGCGCCGCCGTCACGTCGCGAATGGCGGGGACGCCGATCTCCTCGATGTACTCGAGGCCGCCCAGCTGCGCGTAGATCGCCGCGAGCGCCGGCGTGCCCAGCTCGAAGCGCCGGGCGTCGTCATGGAACTCGAGCGCGTGCGGGTCGAACGCGAACTGCTGCCGGTGCCCGAACCACCCCGCGGTCGTCGGCTGCAGCCGGCGCGCCAACTCCGCCCGCACATACAGAAACACAACCCCCGTGCCGCCGAGCAGCCACTTGAGCCCTCCGGCCGTGAGGAAGTCCACGCCCGCCGTTCGCACGTCCACCGGCACCTGGCCCACCGACTGGTACGCGTCCACGAGGCAGAGGGCGCCTCGGGCGTGCGCCAGCTCGGCAACGGCGCGGATGTCCTGGATCGCCCCGCTGGTGAAGTAGACGTGCGACGTGGCGACGAGCGCCGTCCGATCGTCCACGGCGCGCGCCAGGGCGTCGAGCGGCACCGTCACCCCGTCGGGGCTCTCGACGACCACCACCTCGATGCCGCGCCGCGCCTTGGCGAGCCACTGGTAGGCGACGGTGGGGAAATCGAGCGACGTGACGACGACTTTTGGGCGCTGGGCATACTCGAGCGCTTCAGCCACGGTGCTCACCGCGACCGAGATGCTCGGCGCCAGCGCGATCTCCGCCGGGGCGGCGCCGATCACGGCGGCGTAGCGGGTGCGCAATTCGCCCAACGCGGCCCACCAGACATCGTACCACGCGGAGGCGCCGCGGCTCTGCCAGAGGTCGAGGAATTCGGCTACTTTGCGGCGGGCGCGCTCACCCAGCGCCCCGAGTGAACAGGTGTTCAGATAGACGCGCTCCCGGAAGATCGGGAACTCGCTCCGATAGCGGGCGAGAGCATCTGGGGCCTGGCCGCGAGTGGCGAGGCCGCTGGCGAGCGTCATAGGCGCTGAATATACAGAAGGAATGCGGACTATCGCGAGTTGGTCGGCACTGTATCTGCGATTGTCGCTGCGGGCGCTCGTGCGCCCGCGGCTCGCTTTCGATCTCCTCAGACTGGCGTGGAGCTTTCGGGCGCGCGACTGGTGGCGGCGCCCACCGTTCCTGCCCCTCCCACCCCGCGAATACATGCGCTGGCGCATGTTCACCGCGTACGGCGACGAGGACGCGATCCCCCCGGTGGCCGACGTCGTGAACTTCGCCCGCTGGCGGCGGGAGACGATGGGATTATGAACCCCGTCGAGCAAAGCATCGAAGTAAGACGTCGAGGAAAGGCGTTGGGGTTCGACGCGGTGGGCGTCACGACGCTCGAGCGCAACGCGCACGCCGCGGAGCTGGACGCATGGCTCGCCGCCGGGTACGCCGGCACGATGACGTATCTGAACCGTCAAGCCCACAAGAGGAAAGAACCGGCGCTCATCATGCCGCAGGCTCGGGTGGCCGTTGTCACGCTCACTAACTACCTCCATGAGGCCCCGCGGCACGGCCGCGGGGATCGCCACCCGCGCGTCGCCCAGTACGCCTGGTCCGCCGACTACCACGACGTCCTCGGCGCGCGCCTCGAGAAACTGGCAGCGGCGATCGGCGAGGTTGCTCCCCGGGCGACGACGCGCTGCTATGTCGACGCCGGTCCCGTGCCGGAGCGCGAGCTGGCCCAACGCGCCGGCCTGGGCTGGATCGGCAAGAACATGATGCTCATCCACCCCGAAATCGGCTCGTTCACGTTCATCGGCGTACTGCTCACTGATGCCGAGCTCGCCCCCGACGTGCCCTTCGAGGCCGACCGCTGTGGCTCGTGCCGCCGTTGCCTCGACGCCTGCCCGACGAACGCCTTCCCCGAGCCGCACCTCCTCGACGCCACACGCTGCATCTCCTATCTCACCATCGAGCACCGCGGCGCGTTCAACGACGAGCAGCGCAGGGACGTAGGGGATTGGGTATTCGGCTGCGATGTGTGTCAGGACGTCTGCCCCTGGAATGTCAGTTTCGCTCGCAGCGCGACCGATGCCGAGCTCGCGCCGCGCGCCGACGTCTGGGCCCCCGACCTGGCCGCGCTGCTCGAGATGAACGAGGACGCGTTCGCGCACCGTTATGGGAACACGCCGTTCGCCCGCCCCGGACTCGCGGGGATGCGCCGCAACGCTGAGGCGGTGCTCGCGCACGCAGGCCAACCGCGTGAGTGAGGCGATCAACGATCTGCAACGGCGTCTCGCGGACGGGCTCGCGAAGATCGACCCCCATCACCGCCTCTTCGGCCGACCGGTGAGCTATCGCGTGATCGACGGCCAGGCGCTCGAAGTCACGTATCGCGACGTCGCCGGGATCGCCGATGCGGAATTACAAGGCGTGAAGCGGCTCATTGGCCGTGACTGCTCTTGCACCGTGAGTCCCCAGACCGCCGAAAGCGTGACCGTGCGGTTCGTCGTGCCCCTCAAGTAAAGCGGAGGATTTCGTGGACGATCGGGTGACCGGCATCGGTGGGATCTTTTTCAAGGCCAAGAACAAGGATCGCATGCTGGACTGGTATCGCGAGCACCTCGGCATCGACGTGCAAGAATGGGGCGGCGCGATGTTCACCGGGACGGGGCAGACCGTCTGGAGCGTGTTCAAGGAGGATTCGGACGGTTTCGGACCCGGGTCACAACGGTACATGGTCAACTACCGGGTCTCGAACCTCGCTCGCATTCTCGCGCGGCTGAAAGATGAAGGCGTCACCGTCGACGCTCGCGTCGAGGAATCGGAGTTCGGGAAGTTCGGGTGGATCTTGGATCCGGAGGGGAACCGGATCGAGTTGTGGGAGCCGCCCGCCGCGATTTGAACGATTGGAGGGTGATGATGCGCCGCATATCCGCCGCTAGCCTCGCCTGCGTTCTCTGCGCCACCCTGGCCGCCCAGGAGCCTTACAAGCTCCCGCCGCGCGTCATCGTCGACATCCTGGACACGCCGCCCCTGCCCGTCGCGAGCGTCTCACCCGACCGGCAATGGATGCTGTTGCTCGAGCAGCGCAGCATGCCCACGATCGCCGAGCTGGCGCAACCGATGCTCCGCCTCGCGGGCAACCGCATCAACCCGCGGACGACGGGACCCCAATTGCCGGGCCCAATCACCGGGCTCGTGCTGAAGCGGGTGGCGGACGGCTCGGAGCGACGCATCGCCGTGCCGGCGCCGGCGGCCCTTTCCTTTATCAGCTGGTCGCCCGATAGTCGCACGATCGCCTTCGTGCAGACGCGTGACTCGGGGCTTGCCCTGTGGGTGGCCGACGCGGCCACGGGACAGACGCGTTCGCTCACCAGCGCAGTGCTGAACGCCACGAGCGGTTCCCCGTGCCAGTGGATGCCAGGGGCCAGCAAACTGCTCTGTGAGTTCATCCCCGACGATCGTGGCCCCGCGCCCGTTGCGCCGCAGACGCCGGTCGGCCCCACGACGCAGGAGACGCGCGGGCGCGCCGCTCCGGCGCCCACCTACGAAGATCTGCTCAAGAATGCGAACGACGAGCAGCAGTTCGACTACTACTTCACGGCCCAACTCGCCCTGGTCGACGTCGCAACGGGCGCGCGTACGCCCCTCGGCAAGCCCGCCATCTTCGGCAACGTCGACGTGGCACCCGGCGGCGAGTACGTGCTCGTGTCGCGCACCGTGCGCCCCTATTCCTATCTCGTCCCCGACGCACTCTTTCCCAAGTCGATCGAGATCTGGAATGCCCGGGGCGATGTGGTGCGTAGCCTGGCGCAAGTGCCCACCGGCGAGGGAATCCCGATCCGCGGCGTGCGTCCAGGGCCTCGCGCCATCAGCTGGCAGCCCGGCGTCCCCGCGACGCTCGTCTGGGCCGAAGCGCTCGACGAAGGCGATCCGAAGAATCGGGTCGTGCATCAGGACCGGATCGTGCGCCTCACCGCCCCGTTCACTGACACGCCACTGGCGATGCTACAGCTCGAGAAGCGCTACGCGGGGATCGTGTGGGACTCGGCCGGCCTCGCCCTGCTCAATGAGTTCGACCGCGAGCGCCGTTGGGTCAAGACCTGGCTCGTCGACACTCATCGGAACGCAGGACCGGTGTTGCTCTGGGACCGCAGCGTCGAGGACCGCTACGCCGATCCAGGCACGCCACTGCTGCGAGGCGGCAGCCAGCGCTCGCTGATCAGGTCAGGCGACTGGATCTACCTCGTGGGTGCGGGTGCGTCGCCGCAAGGCGAGCGACCCTTCCTCGATCGCGTCAACCTCGTGACCAAGAAGACCGAGCGGCTGTGGCGCGCCGATACAGTCCACTACGAGTCCGTCGTCGCGCTGCTCGATGACGCGGGCCGCAGCTTTGTCACGCGCCGTGAGTCACGCACGGAGCCACCCAATTACTTCGTGCACAACAGCCGCACCACGCTCCGCGCCCTGACGGCCTTCAAGGATCCTGCCCCGCAGCTGACGGGCATCCAGAAGCGCCTCGTCACATACACGCGCGAAGACGGCGTGCCCCTGTCGGGCACGCTCTATCTTCCGCCCGGCTACACGCCCGGCACTCGCCTCCCCGTCGTGATGTGGGCCTACCCGACGGAGTTCGCTTCCGCGACCGCGGCGGGCCAGGTGTCGGCGGCGCCCAACCGCTTCAACATCATCCGGGGGCCCTCGCACCTCTTCTTCTTGACGCAAGGGTATGCCGTGTTCGACGACCCGAAAATGCCGATCATCGGCGGCGACACGGCGAACAACCACTATGTGGAGCAGCTGGTGATGAACGCCCGCGCCGCCGTGAAAGCCGTGGTCGACGCCGGCGTCGCCGATCCCGATCGGATCGGGGTGGGCGGTCACAGTTACGGCGCGTTCATGACGGCGAACCTGCTGGCCCATTCCGACCTGTTCCGCGCCGGCATCGCGCGCAGCGGTGCCTACAACCGCACGCTCACCCCGTTCGGCTTCCAGAACGAGGAGCGCACGTTCTGGCAGGCTCGGGACGTCTACCTGCGGATGTCGCCCTTCGTGTACGCGGACAGCATCAACGAGCCGATCCTCATGACGCATGGAGAGGCCGACAACAACTCGGGGACGTTTCCGATCAACTCGGAGCGGTTGTTCGCCGCGATCAAGGGCCTCGGCGGGACGGCGCGCCTCGTCATGCTCCCCAACGAAGCGCACGGCTACGTGGGGCGTGAGTCGGTGCTGCATACCCTGGCGGAGATGATCGAGTGGTTCGACCGCTACGTGAAGAACGCCAAGCCCAGGGCGCCCGGGGTCAGCAGCGGCAACTAACGGGCGGCGACCCGGTGGACCACGTCGTAGACAAAATGCACGCCGAAGCGGAGCGCCTCGAGGCTCACCCGTTCGTCGTTGCCATGGACCCCGCGTGACTCGGACACGGTCAGCGGGAACGGCCCGAGCCCGTAGCTCGCGATCCCCAGGCTCCGGAAGAAGTGGCTGTCGGTGAACCCGGCGAGCATCGGCGTCGTCACCAGCGCGCCCGGGGGCCGGTCGTGTGCCGCGGCGGCGATGGCACGGAATAACTCGGTGTCGGTCGGGCTCTCGGTGGCGGGCCAGCTTGGCCCCTGCGGCCGGAACGTCACCGCCGTGTCCCCGACCACGCGCTGCAGGTCCGCGAGGAACGCGGCCGGCTCCTGCCCCGGCAGAAGTCGCACGTCCAGCGCCGCCGTGGCGATCGGCGGGATCACATTGGTCTTGTCGCTGCCTTTGAGCCCGGTGATCGACACGGTGTTCCGGAGCAGCGCGTTGTAGGTCAGATCGCCTGTGAGCGCCCGCACCGCGACCGAGTCGCGTAGCGCGGTCCGGATGTCCGCGAACCACCGGCGCCGCGTCGAGTCGGTCTCGAGCCCTGAGAGGTCGCGGAAGTAGCGCGCCGCCACCGGCGTCACCACCAGGGGCGTGCGCCAGTCGGCGATGCGATCGAGCGCGCGGACCAGGCGATGCACCGGATTATCGGGGCTGGGACGGGAGCCGTGGCCCGGCGTCCCGCGCGCCGTCACGTCGAGCCAGAACGGCGATTTCTCCGTGGTGCCGACGCCGTAGTAGTCCACGCCGCCCCGATCACTTGCGCGGGTCGTGCCCCCCTCGGTGATCAGGAATTCCGCGTCCCGAATCAAGTCGGCATGGCGCTCGGCGAACCACCCCGCGCCCACGCCCGCCCCGATTTCCTCGTCCGACGTCGCGAGGAAGATGACGTCGCGCTTGAGCGGCACCCCCGCGCGCTTGAGGATCACCAGCGTCATGAGCTGCGTGATCCCCTCCCCCTTCATGTCGAGCGCTCCGCGGCCCCAGATGTAACCGCCCTGGACGGCGCCGCTGAACGGATCCACCTGCCAGTACTCCGGCGACGCAAGGACGACGTCCATATGGTTGAGGAGAATCAGCGGCCGCGCGCTGCCGTCGCCCCGCAGGCGCGCGTACAGGTTCGCCTTGCCGGGCGCCGGCTCGAAGGTCTGGGACTCGATGCCGTCGCGTCGCAGCACCGCGGCCAGCCAGCGCGCTGCCACGATCTCGTTACCGGGCGGGTTCGTCGTATTGATGCGCAGGTACCGCGACAACAACGCCGCCGCCTCGTCGCCTAACGCATTCCATTCGGCGTCGCCCTGTGGGGCGGCAATGAGCGCGACGCGCGCCGGCATCTCCATGACGGGCGCGGAGGACGGGCCCGTGAGCGGTGGGGCGGCACGCCCGGCGCAACCGGCGGAAACGACGAGGCAGACAACGAGTGTTGCTGGGTTACGCACGGCGACACTATAGCGTGAGAGTCTCGCCGTGCGCCAGTTGGCGATATCCCTCCGCCGCGAGCCCCGCATCGCGCCAGGCGGCGCGCGCGCGACGCGGTGGCTCGTCCATCGCTTCGTCAGTGAGCTTGAAGGTGCCCCAATGGATCGGGATCATCACCCGCACCCCCAATGCCCGGCACGCCTCGACCGCCTCCTCGGGGTTCATGTGCACCGCGCGCATGAACCAGCGCGGTTCGTAGGCGCCGATCGGCATGAGCGCCAGGTCGAATGGGCCATGTCGCTCGGCAATCGAAGCGAACTCGGGATGGAATCCGGTGTCGCCGGCGAAGAGCACGCGCTTTCCCTGCCACCGCACCACCGCCCCGGCGGCGGATTCCAGAACCCGTGGGTCGGGGCCTCAGCCCCCGCGTTCAGCGGCGTCATCAAGTGGAAGCTCGTCCACGGCACGACGCGGCCGCGGCCTCGCGACCCGGACCCGGCGACGTTCCTCCATCGCGTGGAACCCACGTTCCTGTCGCCGCGCGCGCCCGCCGATCGGGTCACGACGACCTGGGTCGGTCATTCGACCCTGCTGCTGCAGCTCGGCGGCCTGAACATCCTCACCGATCCGATGTGGGGCCCGCGCGCCTCGCCCGTCTCGTTCGCCGGTCCGCGGCGCTGGATGCCGCCCGGGATTGCGTTCGAAGCGCTGCCGCCGATCGACCTCGTGGTGCAGTCGCACAATCACTACGATCACCTCGACGACCGCACGGTGCGCCGCCTGGCGCGCGCGCAACCCGACGCGGAGTGGCTCGTGCCGCTCGGGCTGGCTCCGTTCATGAAGGGTCGCGGCGTGCGCCGCGTCACCGAGCTCGACTGGTGGGAGGAGAAG
>WNFM01283555.1_pt4 | contig 31595 bp, 23 predicted proteins | sample 5400271 | NCBI WGS metagenome assembly WNFM01 (sample SAMN13153352, study PRJNA577476) | soil metagenome | isolation source: 60 cm saprolite on Douglas fir-dominated hillslope | place: USA:California | collected 2013-09-17 | reverse complement strand
CGCCGAAGCGCGTGACCGAATTATTGTCCCAGAGCAGGCCGTAGTTGCGCGTCGAAACGACGAACGGGATCGCGACATCCATGTTGTGCTGGGCGAGCACGACGTCCTCGCCGTTGTAATTCATCTGGCCGTTCTGGTGCTGGCCGAGGCCGTACAAGCCCTCGTCGGTCGCGCGGTTGAACTGCTGGGAGATGGCGAGCCAAGGCGCGCCTTCGGCACTGGTGGGCTGGAACGATGGAGGACTGCTCTCGGCGAGAACCACGGGACCACCGGCGTCGCGAAAGCGCACCAGCCCGGTCCGCAGATTGACCTCGGCGGCAGATTTGGCGGTGCTGAGGGTGACGGCCGTCGACCCGCGTTCGCCGTTCAGCGTGAAGGCGCCGGCAAGCGGCTTCGCGGTGACCATCAGGCTCGGCGCGAGGTCTGGCTTGGCGGTCGGCGACTTGGTCACCCGGATGATTCCGCCGCCATAAACCTGCAACCTTATGGTTGGACCTTGCGCGGGCGTGACGACGATTCCCGTGTCGGTTCGTTCAACCCTTTGCGCGAGCGCGGCGGTGCCGACCGTCGCTAAGGCGCAGGCGAGGAGTGCAATTTTCATCGGTAGGTCCCCATGCGAACCTTGAGCAGCACGGGCCGCGTCAGGTTCAGCCCATAGTCGGTCTGGTCGCCGTTCCAGCGGCACGTCATCGCCCAGCGGCCGTTCTCAAACGTGCCTTCCTCGACATCGAGGAATTGGACGTTGTCGCCGGCGGCAGGCTTGTCGGGTGAAAAGCGGACGCGGACATCCGAACCAGCGAGAAGGAATTCGTCGGGGCCGAGCTGGATCAGCGCCGCTCCGCCGACCGGCAAGTCCTTGTTAGGGTTCGGGTCGGTGTGGATCCAGGTCCAGTTATCCTCGCCGAACTGCCAACGGCCATACTGGGTGGTGACGCGCCAGCGCCCGAGGACGGCGCTGATGTCCGATCCGTCGACCGGACGCGCGGCGCCCCACGTCGGATGCTCGAACGCGAGCCGTGCCCAGTCGCCGGCGATCGGGGCGAGCAGCCCGTATTTGGACGCAAAGGCGCTCAGCGTTTCGGCATCGAGCTGCTTCGCCCCGAGCGGGTAGTTGAAGTAGCCGGTCGCATCCATTCCGAACGACGACCAGCCGATCGCGCCATGTCCGAGGGCCGGCCACAGGAAGCGCGCATATTCGAGCGCGTTGCCGTTCTCCGGCACGAATAGCGCGTTGTCGGCGCGCGCGTAATTGTCGAGCTGCTTTGAATAGGTCTTGTCGTCGCGATCATAGAGGTCCGGCGCGAGCAAGGTCAGATGCGGCGCCGCGGCTTTCCAGATGTCGATCACGTTCCAGTCCGGTCCGCCGCTCTCGGCCTGCCCCGCCGCGGCGACCTGGTCAACGTAACGCGCGGTAGCCCAGGCATTGAACGCCTGGTCGGCCTTCCACCCATAGACCTGGGCCCACGTGCCGTTCTTGCCAGTCTTGCGCGCAAGTTCCGGCGGGACGAAGCCGGCGAACAGCAGGTTCGCTTGCGCCGAAAAATCGCGCGGGCTGTTGTAGCTGCCGGTCTCATTCTCGACCTGCGTCATGATGACGGTGTGCCGCGGATCGATTTCGCGCAGATGCCGCATCAGCGCGGCGAAGGCGCGGCTGTCGGCGTGGAGCGTGGAGGCGGCGAGCGGCGTCAGCACGTAATGCGTCTTGCCATCCTTCGTCACCATGCGCGGGAAGCGCTTGGTGTCCGATTTGACCCATTCGGGCGCATAGCCCGGCGATGTGTTCTTGAATGCGCCGAACCAGAGCAGCACGAGGCGGACGTTGTGCTGCCGGGCCTGGGGGAGGAGCGCGTCGACCCAGGAGAAATCGAAGCGCCCTTCGACGGGCTCGACCTGCTCCCACGCGACGGGGATCTCGACGGTGTTGGCATGGATCGCCTCGATCGTCGGCCAGACTTGCGGCAGCGCAGCCGGATAGTTGCTGCTGTTGTTGGTCTGCGCGCCGAGGATAAGGAATGGCGCATTGTCGACGAGCAACTCGTGCCGGCCGTGACTTTCAATGACTCGCGGCAAGGGCGCGGTTTGGGCCCGTGCGGCCTCACCCGCGACCAGCAGCAAGCCTCCGATGAGCAACGCGCGCGAGCTTATCACGATTCTCCCCTTGGCCATTTGATCGCCCGTTGTTAGCGCTAACGCAAGTGGCGAACAGGAGCTTGGAGAGTGACATGGCTCGGATCGTGAGATTGGTTCTGTGGCTGGCGCTGGCCGCCAACCTGGTGGGGGTGCCGGCGCTCGCGGAAAGTACGCAGGAGGTCGTCGCCAAAGCGCCCAACGGGCTCGCGCAGACTCCGCCGATGGGCTGGAACAGCTGGAACAAATTCGCCTGCAACGTGAACGAGCAGACGGTGCGCGAGACGGCCGACGCGATGGCCGCCTCGGGGATGCGCGACGCCGGCTATCAATATGTCGTCATCGACGATTGCTGGCAGGGGCCGCGCTCCGCGGACGGCTTCATCACCGCCGACCCACAGAAGTTCCCCTCGGGGATCAAGGCCCTTGCCGATTACGTACATTCGAAGGGACTGAAGTTCGGCATCTATTCCGACGCCGGCCGGCTAACCTGCGGCGGACGGCCCGGGAGCCAGGGTCACGAATATCAAGACGCGCTGACCTATGCGCGCTGGGGCGCCGACTATCTGAAATATGACTGGTGCAGCACCGGCGACCGCAATGCGCAGGAGGCCTATGCGGTGATGGCCGATGCGTTGCGCGCGAGCGGTCGCGCCATCGTTTTCTCGATGTGCGAATGGGGCACGGCCAAGCCGTGGCTGTGGGCCAAGAACACGGGCAATAGCTGGCGCACGACGGGCGACATCGCGGACGATTTCGACACGCCGCACAAGGGGCGGGAGTGGGAGCATCCGGTCACCACCATTGTCGATTTGAACGAGCCGCTGTGGTCTTATGCCGGGCCCGGACACTGGAACGACGCGGATATGCTCGAGGTCGGAAATGGCGGCATGACCCCGGCCGAATATCGGTCGCACTTCTCGCTATGGGCGATGATGGCCTCGCCCCTCATCGCTGGGAACGACGTCGCGCATATGGACGAGACCACGCGCTCGATCTTGCTGAACAGGGAGGTCATCGCCGTCGACCAGGATCCGCTTGGCAATCAGGGGCATCGCGTCGCGAAGGACGGCAATTCGGAAGTTTGGGTGAAGGCCCTAACGGGCGGGGGGATGGCGGTTCTGCTGTTCAACCGCGGCGCTACGCCGGCGACGATCCGCGCGACCGCCGAGCAAATCGGATGGCCTGCCGGGGCGCATGCGAGAGTGCGTGACGTGTGGGCGCACAAAGACGTCGGCCGCTCGGCCGCCTCGATTCAGACGACCGTCGAGCCGCACGGCGTCGCAATGTTCATCGTCCAGCCCTGAGGGGCTAGGTCGCGGCTAAGCGACGCGAGCTCGGACCAGAGATTTCACTTCCGCCGCATGGTCGCGGATCACCGCTTGCGTTGACTTGTCGAGGTCGAACACGCTGTACCAGCCCTGCGGCTCGTGCGGCGGATCGCCGACGTAGCTGGTGTCTCCCGGCTGGAAGTGATGGTCGGCATGTTGGGCCCGGCCCTGACCGCCCCAGCCCCAGAAGTGCGTGCCCGCGACCGGGCCGCCCGCTTTCATGCTGTCCAGCGCGAGCTCATAGATGAGCGCGTAGAACTTGTCCTTGTACACGGTCGGCGTCCCTGGCTCGAAGCCATTGTCGCGAGGGAAGCCGAACTCCTCGATCAGGAGGGGCTTGCCCAGCCGCTCGGCGATCGCGACCTGCCGCGCGAAATAAGCCCGCGTGTTCCTCTCGACCGCCGGCCAGGTGCCGGGCAGGTTCTTCGGGTCGGCCCAACTCCAGTTCTGCGGCCAGATGTGCGCGGTCATGTAATCGATCGCGGGCGAGCTGTGCGCATCGATGACGCAGGTGTCGCTGTCGGCGCAGCCCTGCGTACCCTCGCTCCCGGTGCAGACCATGTGGTTCCGGTCGATCGATTTGATCAGCCGCGCCGTGTGATCGATCCAGTGGAGGTAGGCCGGCATGTGCCGCTTCACCACGTCGGCCGACACGCCGGGCCGCGGCTCGTTGGCAAGTTGCCACGCCTGAATTGCAGGATCGCTCGAATAGGGCCTGCCGGTAATCCTGTTGGTGCGTCCGACGACCGCCCGGACATAATGGTCGAGCATGCCGACAGCCTTCGGGCTGCCGTAGAAACCGGAGCTCATGTCTGGAAATTCCGGCCACGGATGCGCCGGGTCGTTCATGTTGATGTAGCGGCCGCCGTTGGTCCAGTAGAGGTAGGTCATGAAGCCGCCGGACCATTCCCAGAAATTGGCGAGGTAGATCACCGCCTTCATGTTGCGCTTGCCAAGCTCCGCCAACGCGAAGTCGAGTCCGCCCTGCAGCGCCTCGTTATAGCGGCTGGTCCGGTCGCGGAACGTCGGGCGCACGGAGTTCTTGAGCGGCGACAGCTCCGAGCTTCCGAGGATGCGGACAGATGTGACGCCAAGTCCCAGGAGCCGGTCGAGTTCGCGCCGCAGGCGCGCACGATCGCCGTAAGGGGCATCGGCCCCGAGATAGGCCGCGTACCACATGTTGGTGCCGACATAGAGGTATCGTTCGCCCGCGAGCCGCAGCGCCGTCCCGCGGCGACGCACGAAGCGCGCGTCGGCCGGCGCGGCACGGACGGGAAAGGCGGAAGCAGCGAGCATTGCCGAAGTGCCGGCGAGGACATACCGTCGTGTGATTGGCGGCGACATATGCAGCTCCCTTCAAAACCGCATGCTATTTCAGCGGCGGGGCGTCGCGCAAGGTAGCGCTACCATATGTCGCCATTGTCGGCCGAATGACATTCCGCCTGCACCTGTTGCCGTGTGGCAACGCAGCGCCGCGAAATTCGTCGCGGCCGATGGATGCATTGACTGTCGCCGCAGTTTGCATACGAATACGCATTGCTCACGCAAGTGGGCGAGGGAGAGTTGCAAAAATCGGGGGCCGTGCGCCGCAAGAGCATAGAAAATATGCCGGCGCCCGTTTCATTTAAGCCCGTCTGGTAGCGCTACCATTCCTCGCCGACTCGGGAGCCCCGGAAACGGGTTCGAGGGGAGAATGACATGTTTGGATGCTCGGCACCGACCCTGCGCGCGCTGCGTTGTGGTGCATCGACCATGGTCCTTGGCGTTGCGCTGCTCCAGGCCGGGCCCGCTTTTGCGCAGGATCAAACCACTTCGGATACGGCGGCGACGCCGCTCAGTCAGAGCACCAATATTAAAAAGCAAGCTCCCCCGAGCGCGCCGGAAAAGAACGCCATCATCGTCACGGGAACGCGTCAGGCGCTCCGCACCTCGCAACAGATCAAGAGGAACGCGGACACGGTCGTCGACTCGATCACTTCGAACGACATCGGCGCCTTCCCCGACAAGTCGGTCGCGGAAGCTCTTCAGCGCGTACCCGGTATAACGGTGAACCGCTTCGCCGCGACGAGCGACACGGCTCACTTCTCGGCCGAGCCATCCGGAGTCATCATCCGCGGCCTTCCGCAGGTCCGCTCCGAATTCAACGGTCGCGACACGTTTAGCGCCAACAGCAGCCGCGGCCTCAGCTGGACGGATATCACTCCAGAGCTGCTGCAGGGCGTGGACGTCTACAAGAACCAGACTGCCGACATGATCGAGGGCGGAATCGCCGGCACTGTAGACCTTCGCACGCGCCTCCCCTTCGATACGAAGGGTCAGCTCATCCAGCTCGGTGCCAGAGCCAATTACGGTGATCTCGACAAGAAGGTCACGCCGGACTTCAATGGCTATTACAGCGACCGCTGGCACACCGGCGCCGGCGAGTTCGGATTTATGGTCGACCTCGCTTATTCGCGGGTCAAGACACGGTCGCAGGGCATACAATATGGTCGCACCGCGATCGTCGACAACGGCGGCCCCGGCTGGCCGGCGCAGGCATATGTTCCGGAACGAGTATAAGCGCGATCGCTACGGCTTCGCGACGGCGGGGCAGTGGAAGAGCAACAGCGGCAAGCTTCTGGTGACCGCTCAGTACCTGCGATCGCTCTACAAGAACACGTGGCAGGAAGATGATTTCGGCTCTTTCGGCCTCGGTCCCGATCTGTACGGATTCAATGTCCGCACACGGATCGTTGGACCGCTAAACGGGCCAGGTAATCTCAGCGGGCGAATCCCTGTCCCCGCTCCAACAACACCGGCTTTCACGTTCGATTCTAACGGCAATTTCCAGAGCGGCGTGATCAATCACGACAGTAGCAACGGCCAGTATTGGTGGGGTGCCCCACCTGGAGATGTGGGGTTCGGCGTAAATAATCTGGGCCAGGCAATGTTCACGCCCTGCTACAGCTGGGGCGGCGCGGCAAACTGCACCTATTATTCGCCTGGCCATCCGAGCTACGGCGACGACGTCGGCACCGATAGTCGTGTCAACTCAAGCCGCGAGATGACCGAGGACGCGGGGCTCAACCTCAAGTGGGATCCGACCAACGACCTGCATTTCAATTTTGACGGCCAATACGTTGATTCGAAGATCGACAATTATGATATCTCGATAGAGGCGCACTCGTTCGCAAACGTTGGGCTCACTGCCCTTCCGGGCGAACTTCCGCGCATCACCCTCGCTGCTCCGACGAACATCAACCAATCTGCGGGCGGTCTCTCGAATCCTGACAATTGGTATTACCGGTCCGTGATGGATCACCTCGAGGACAGCAAGGGTCACGAATATGCCCTGCGTGCCGACGGCGATTACGACTTCCACACCGACTGGCTGAGCAGCTTGAAATTCGGCGCCCGCTATGCCGACCGCAAGCAGCTGGTCCAGTGGAGCACCTACAACTGGCAGAACGTCGCTAACACCTGGACGGACTGCGGCAACGCGCATCCGTACTGGAACATCGACAGCACGGTGAGCTCCGTCGCGGCCAACAACAAGTGCAATGCCACGGGCGAGGTCTTCAAGGGCTATCCGGCCGGCGCCTACACGGTGCAGCCGTTCGGCGCGCCGTTCTTCGGCGGCACCCTCGGCAGTTTCCCGTACGTGCCATTCAGCTTCCTGGCGAACCACGGCGCCGATCAGTTCAGCCAGCAACTGACCGGCGTCGGGAACTTCATCCCGATCTGCGCGCGCAACGGCCAGCTTGGCGGCACTCCGGTCGAGCTTCCAAACAGCTGCTTCACGCCTGACGAAGTGGACAATGTTCAGGAGCGCACGAAATCCGCCTACGCGATGCTGAAGTTCGGCGGCCCCAATGCACTGATCGGCGGCCTGAAGATTAGCGGAAACATCGGACTGCGGTTCGTGCACACCGACGACATCAGCGCCGGATTCCTCCGCAATGCCACGGTCACCGGGAATCCGGCGCTCTGTCCGCGCGTGCCGATCGTGCCTGGCGGATTGACCGGCACCAAGCCGCTTCCAACCGATCCGGGCTTTGTTGCGCCGCCGACCGGAGGGGCTTTCTACCCGTCCTATTGTTATCTCAGCCCGCAGGATCTTGCGTTCGCGAGCGGTGGCGGCACCGCACAGTCCGCGACAAACAGTTTCAACACGCTTCTCCCGAGTTTCAACCTGCGGGTCGAATTGTCTCCGAAATGGCTCATCAGGTTCGCGGCGTCTAAAGCGATTTCGCGCCCCGACATCGGGCTCCTCAAAAATTATCTTGCGGTCGGTATGAGCCTGCCGAACGGCTCTGACCTCACCGATAGCCGTTGGGTCCTCGGACCAGGCGGTCAGCCGATCGGACTTAATCCGACCTATTCGGCGAATGCGTACAATCCTTACCTGAAGCCGACTGAAGCCTGGAACTACGACATTTCGCTCGAGAACTACTTCGCCAACGTCGGCCAGTTTAGCCTCGACGGATTCTACAAGGACTTCACCAATTACATTCAGTACGGCACGTTCAACGAGACTATCACGAATGCGGGGGTGACTCGTAACGTTCTCGTCACGGGTCCCGCCAATGGTAAGGGCGCCAAGCTCTACGGCTTCGAAGCGGATTACCAGCGATTCTTCGACTTCCTGCCGGGCCTCTGGAGCGGTTTCGGCATCCAGGCGAACTTCACCTATGTGCACAACAACGGGATTTCAAATGCCAACCTGACGCCGGTTGGCAATTCGGGCGCGATCACCAATCCGGGTAACAGCGGCACTTCGCTGGAGCCGGGCGCGCTCGAGGGTCTTTCCAAGTACACGTATAATATCGTCGGGATGTACGAGAAGGGCCGCGTGTCAGCGCGTGTCGCGTACAACTGGCGTTCGAAATATTTGGTCACGGCCGTCGACTGCTGCGTCTATCTTCCGGTTTGGCAGAAAGGCTCAGGCTACCTCGATGCTTCGATCCGCTATCGGCCTACCGACACGCTCGAAGTCAGTCTCGAGGCCAGCAACCTGCTGAACACCAAAACTGTGCTGCTGCAGCAGGTGACGGATGTGCATAGCCCCGAAGGGAAGGTCATCCTGACCCCGAATGCCTGGTTCCAGAACGATCGCCGGTTCATTCTCGGCGTTCGCTGGAAGATGGCCTCGGATCATGTGGCGCCGCCGCCGCCGCCGCCGGTTCTGCCGCCGCCTCCGCCGCCCGCACCGGCGACGCAGACCTGCGCCGATGGATCGGTGGTGCTTGCGACAGCGACCTGTCCGGTGCCGCCGCCTCCTCCTCCTCCTCCGCCGCCTGTGGCGAAGCCCGAACGCGGCTTTTGATCCGAGCTATCACCGCAGTTGGGACGAGCAAACAGCGGCGGATGAAGCAAGGGTGCCGCTTCAATCAAGCGACACCCGCATGCGGAAATCCGCGTGACCTCCGAAGCCAGCTAAAGTAGCTCTCGCCACAGCGAGGCGCGCAAAAGGTTAGTGGATAATCCTCTGGAAATCGTGATCCTCGGCGGTGGCACGGCCGGCTGGATGGCGGCCGCGGGACTGGTTTCGCTGATACCGCCGCGCCGCTGCCGAATTCGACTGGTTGAATCGGACGAGATCGGAATCGTTGGCGTCGGCGAGGCTACGCTTCCGCACATCAAGAACTTCAACGATTCTCTCGGGGTCGACGAAGCCGAGATGATGCGCGCGGCGAAAGCCACCTTCAAGCTCGGCATTGACTTCGTCGACTGGGGTTTCAAGGGATCGCGCTATATCCATCCGTTCGGAGTGCACGGATCGGCCGAAGCAGGGCTCGGCTTCCACCAGCAGTGGCTGCGGTCTCGTGCGGCGGGCCGCGAATGGGACCTCGAGGAATTTTCCTTCGCCTGCATGGCCGCGCGGGCAAATCGCTTCGACTTCCCCGCAACCGGAAAGCCGACGATCAACTCAACCTACTCCTATGCCTATCACTTCGACGCGAGCCTCTATTCGCAGTTCCTCCGCCGCCTGGCTGAACCGCGCGGCGTCACGCGTACCGAGGGGAAAGTCCGCGAGGTCGAACAGGACAGCGACAGCGGCGACATCCGCGCGCTCATCATGGAATCGGGAGAGCGCATCGCGGGCGACTTCTTCATCGATTGCTCGGGCTTCCGCTCGTTGTTGCTGGCGGACAAGCTCGGCGTCGCGTGGGAGGACTGGTCGCAATGGCTACCGTGCGACCGGGCGCTTCCGGTGCCGACGGAGCGCTGCGGTGAACTCACACCCTATACGCGCGTGACGGCGATGGACGCCGGCTGGCGCTGGCGCATTCCGCTCCAGCACCGAACCGGCAACGGCTATGTGTTCTCGAGCCGGTTCATCGACGAAGACAAAGCCCGGGAAGAGTTGCTTCGCAGCCTCGACGAGCCGACTCTGGCCGAACCCCGGCTGCTCAAGTTTCAGGCCGGCCGACGGACAAGATCGTGGGAACGCAACTGCATCGCGCTCGGGTTGTCGAGCGGCTTTCTCGAGCCACTGGAATCCACCAGCATCTATCTCATCCAGATTGCCATCATGCACCTGTTGCCGCTGCTTCCGACGCGACGGCATGACCAGCGACTGGTCGACGAGTTCAACCTGCGCATGGACATCGAATATGAGCGCATCCGGGACTTTTTGATCCTCCACTACCACCTCAACAGCCGCGACGACTCGGAGCTGTGGCGCTACTGCCGTGACATGCCGGTTCCGGAGAGCCTCGAGCGCAAGATGCGCCTGTTCCGTCACTCGGGCGTGGTGCAGCAATACAAGGACGGATTGTTTACTCCGCCGAGCTGGCTGGCGGTCTACCTAGGCCAGGGGCTGACGCCCGCGCATTACAGTCCGCTGGCGGACTCGATGCGGCTGGATCGCTTGCTCGACAATCTTGATGAATTGCACGCCAACATCCGGGATCGCGTGGACGAGATGCCGAAGCATGGTTCGCTGCTCGGGCGCTACGCGAATTCGGAAGCAGCGACCGAACAGCTGCTGCACGAGGCGGAAATGCGGCTGTGACCGATCGCATAAGATCGGTTGTCGTGGTCGGCCGCGATGCGCCGCTGTGGCTCGCTTCCGCGGCTGTGCAGCGTGCGCTCGGTCCAACCGGCGTGAAGGTTCGCGCCGTCGAGCTCCAATCGCAGCTGACGCCGGTCGACGCTTACGCCGCCCTCCCTTCGCTTGCGTTGCTGCACCGGCTGCTCGGGCTCGAAGAGCGCCTCGTGCTAGATGTTTGCAACGGCGTGCCAATGGTGGGGCAGCGCTTTTCGAATTGGGGAAAGGGCGCGGCGTCCTTCCTGCTCGCTTATGACGACGAGCCGCCACCGGGCGGCGACCTCCCGTTCGTCCAATATTGGACCAAGGGCGCGATGGAGGGCCTGCGCGTCGGCTTTGACGACTTCTCGCTTGGAAGCGCCTGCGCGCGCCTCAACAATGTCCCGGTTCCGGGGCCGGATCAGACACCGCTGTCGGCCAGCTATGGTTATCACCTCGATGCAACGGCTTATTCCCAGCTGGTGAAACAGCTTGCACTGCGGCTCGGAGTCGAACCCGTGAGCGCCGGCGTTAGCAACATCGACGTGTCGGGAGAGTGCATAAGCGGGGTCGACGTCGCCGACGGCACGCGCGTTTCAGGTGACCTCTATATTGACGCATCGGGACGCGAGGCGCTGTTGATCGGCCGGCTCGACGGCGCGGAGTTCGAAGGCTGGGGCGAGTGGCTGCCGTGCGATCGACTGCTTGCGGCGAGCGGGCCTCGTCTTGGGCGGCTGCCCGCGTTCAGCCAAATTTCGGCCTTTCAGGCAGGCTGGGTCGGGCTGCTCCCGCTACGGGACCGGACGGCGGTCATCGCCGCTTACAGTTCTATCTCGATTACCGCGCCGGAGGTGGTGGAGCTGGTTGGCGTGGTCGCCGGGATGCCGATCACCGGCGACGCGGTGGTGAGCGAGCTCCGCCCCGGCATCCAGCGCTCACCGTGGATCGGTAATTGCGTCGCGATTGGGGAAGCGGCGATTGCGGTGGATCCGATCGACGCGGCCCAGCTGCAGGTGACACACGGCTGTATCTCGCACCTCATGACCCTGTTCCCCGCAACAGCCGGCGAGTTTCCGGAAGCGGCGGCCTACAATGAGTCGATCCGCTCGTTCGGTTCGAACCTGCGCGATTTCCAGGCTGCGCACTATCTCCTCAATCGTCGCTTCGACGAACCGATGTGGGACCGCGCGAGGGACAGACCGCTGCCGCCTTCGCTCCGGCGAAAGGTCGATGTGTTCGGTGCGCGGGCGCTCGTGCCGACGAACGACGATGAATCATTTCATGAGCAGCTGTGGACGGCATTGCTCCTCGGATACGGCGTGACGCCCGAGGGCTATGACCCGCGCGTAGATGCATTGAGCGATCATGCGCACATCGCCAAGGTGCAAGAGCGTCTGCGCGCCGTCGCGGAGGAGGCGCGGCGGATGCCTTCAGTCGAGCAGTTCCTCAACATCGAGCAGGGTGCCGCGGCGCCCGTGAACAGCTAAGTATGGAGCCCATCCGCGACATCGTCATCGTCGGCGGGGGGACGGCGGGGTGGATGGCTGCCGCCGCGCTCGCCAAATGCGCCGGGACCGCGCGTCACCGGATCACGCTCGTCGAGTCCGAGGAGATCGGAACAGTCGGCGTCGGCGAGTCCACAATTCCCCCGATCCAGCTCTTCAACAAGCTGCTGGGAATCGACGAGAACGAGTTCGTCCGCGAGACCAACGCGACCTTCAAGCTCGGCATCGAATTTGTCGACTGGCGGCGCATCGGGCAGAGCTATTTCCACAATTTCGGGCTGCTCGGCGCGGACCTCGGCACGGGCGTGCCGTTCGTCCATTATTGGCTGCGCTGGGCGCAGTCCCGCGGTGAGCGCGACCAGCTTCAGTTCAGCACAGAGGCGCTCGCGGCGCGCGCCGGGAAGTTCGGGCGCACGCCGCCCTCGCCCGGACGGGTGCAGCCGAACGTCAATTACGCCTTCCAGTTCGACGCTTCGACCTACGCTGCTTACCTGCGGCGCTATTCCGAGCGCCGCGGCGTGGTTCGCAGGGAAGGCAAGATCGTCGACGTCCGGCAGAACGGCGAAAGCGGCCTGATCGAAGCGGTCGAGATGGACAACGGCTCTTCGATTTGCGGGGACTTCTTCATCGATTGTTCCGGCTTTCGGGGGCTGCTGATCGAGCAGCTTTACAAGGCGGGGTTCGAGGACTGGAGCGAGTGGCTGCCGAACGACCGCGCGGCGGCCGTTCCGGCCGAGCGGATGCCGAAGCCGGCGCCTTTCACGCTCGCCCGGGCGCGTGAAGCCGGCTGGCAATGGCGCATCCCGCTGCAGCACCGAACCGGCAACGGCTACGTCTTCTGCAGCAGCTATATTTCAGACGACGAGGCGGTGGCCGGACTCCTCAAGTCCCTCGATGGGACGGCACTTGCCGAGCCCAAGATTCTTCGGTTCGCGGCGGGGCGGCGCAAGGCTTCGTGGGTCAAGAACTGCCTTGCGCTGGGGCTCTCGAGCGGGTTCCTCGAACCGCTGGAATCGACCAGCATCCACGCGTGAGCCCGATCCGATCCTGATTGACCGGTTCAACGAGGAGATGCGCTTTCAATATGAGACGGTTCGCGACTTCATTATCGCCCACTACAAGGTGACGGAACGCGAGGACACGGAGTTTTGGCGCTACTGCAAGCATATGAGTATCCCGGACTCGCTCGCCGAGAAGATCGAGCTGTTCATTGAACGGGGCGAGGTAAAGCCGCGGTCCGGCGATCTTTTCAGCGAGGTGAGCTGGTTCGCCGTGCTTTATGGACAGGGGCTGGTGCCCACGGGACATCACCCGATCGCCGACACACTTTCGGAGGATGATCTGGAACTCACGCTGTCGCGCATCCGCGCGGCGATCCGGGACCGGGTGGCGAGCTTGCCCTCGCATGCCGACTATATACGGAGCTGCTGTGCCGCCGAGCCGGCTGTGACGGCGGCTTGACCTACGCCGGTGTCGAGCTCGGCGGGACCAAATGCGTCGCCCTCCTCGCTCGCGGCCCGGACGAGATCGTCGAGCGAGAGACAGTGGCAACCACCAGCCCGGAAGAGACGCTGGGCGCCCTTTCAGCGAGGCTGGCGAAGTGGCGGTTCGACGCCCTTGGCATCGCCAGCTTTGGTCCGATCGATCTCGACCCCCACTCGCCGAACTACGGTCATATCACCAGCACGCCGAAACCGGGTTGGGCCGGAGTCGACGTGCTTGGAGAGCTGCGGCGAGGCTCGATGGTGCCGACCGCTTTCGACACCGACGTCAACGCCGCCGCCTTTGCCGAGATGCGCTGGGGAGCCGGCCGGGGCTTCGACGATTTCGCCTACGTGACCGTCGGCACGGGTGTCGGCGTCGGGCTCATTGCCAACAGTCAGCCGATGCGCGGCTTCGCCCATTGCGAGTTGGGTCATATTCGGGTGCCGCGGCTCGCCGGCGACGAGTTTCCAGGGTCTTGCCCGTACCACGGTGATTGCGTCGAAGGGCTTGCCGCCGGACCCTCGCTGGCGGCGCGCGTTGGGACCGAACGGGTAAGCAGCCTCGTCCCCGATGATCCGGTGTGGGAGTCGGTCGCGTGGGCGCTCGCGCAATTGTGTCACGCCATCGTCTGTGCAGCGGCGCCGCGGGCAATCGCGATCGGCGGCGGCGTCCTTGAGAAGCAGCCGCACTTGCTCGGCCGGATCGAGGCGATGCTCGTCGAAAGCCTTAACGGGTACATGATTCTGCCCAAGGGCGGCCCCTATGTTCGCGCGCCGGAACTCGGCCGCGATGCGGGCCCGCTTGGAGCAATCGCGCTCGCGATGAACGCTAGACGCTAGCGCCGATCAGCATTCGCCCGCTGCTTTCCACACTCTCCCCTGCGGCGACCAGCAAGCAGTCGCCGCACGCGGCGCGCTCACCGTTGCTGGTCACGGCGCCTTCGAGCGGGATCACCCAGCGCTGCCGGTCCACGAGCGTGTCTGTCATGGCATGGACGAGAATGAAGCGCGGCCCGTCAACGAGTGTCCGCTGCTCATCAGACGAGAGGTGCTGTGCGAGTGAATCCGGATAAGGTTCCGCGCGTGCGACCGAGAGAGCGTCGTCGAGATGCAGCTCGCGTGGGCGGCCGTAGTCGTAGAGCCGATAGGTGACGTCGGAGTTTTGCTGGAACTCCAGGAGCGAAATGCCGCCGCCGATCGCGTGGATCGTACCCGGCGGCACCATGAAAAAGTCTCCGGCGCGAACCGGCCGCCAGTCAATCAGTTGCTCGATCGAGCCATCGAGCGCGGCGGACCGGAGCTCGGCGGCCGAAACGGCGCGCCTCAGTCCGAGTCCGAGGGTCGCGCCGGGCTCCGCGTCGAGGATGTACCAGCACTCGCTCTTGCCTTGCGCCAAGCCGCGCGCGCGCGCCTGCTGATCGTCGGGATGGACCTGGATCGACAGACGCTCGCTGGTGAAGAGATATTTCACGAGCAGGGGCTGTTGGCCATCGCCGGTGAACCAGATTTCGCCGATGCGCTGTCCGGGAGGCGCGTCGAAGATCGCCGGCAGCTGCGTGCGCCCCCACGGTTTTTCGACATAGCGGCGATCGAGCTTCATGCCCGCCGAAGCACCTTCGCCAGGACGGGATTGATCACGGTCGCCATCGCATCGTACCCCACTTCCGTCGGGTGCACGCCATCGGCGGCGAGGCCGGGCTTCATCGCGCCGGTGCCGTCGTCCAGCACGGGATGATAATCGACCCAGATCGCGCCGGTCTCATGCGCGAGGCGCTTCAGCCGCCGGTTCAGCTCGCCGATCGCGGCGCGCGTATCGATCTGCGGCGCCCAAGGGTATTTCGCGGCCGGTGGGACCGATGCGAGGAGCACCTGGATCCGATGCCGCTGTGCAATATCGGTCATCGCGCGAAAGTTGTTCTCGCTCATGTCCGCGGTCATGGGGCCGGTGTTGCCGGCAATGTCGTTGGTGCCACCCATGATGTGCACGGCACGGGGCCGGAGCGCGACCACGTCGCTCATCATCCGGAGCACCATCTGTGGCGTGGTCTGGCCGCCGATTCCGCGATTGACGCGGCAGCGCGTGAAGAAGCCCTGGCGCTTGTCCATCCATCCTTCGGTGATCGAATCGCCAAGGAAGACAATTTCCACGGGCTCCGTCGACGCGAGGAGCTTCGCATTATCGTCAGCGTAATAGCCGATCATGCCGAAGTCCCTCCCGAACCAGCCGCGGTACCAGCTGGTCCAGTCGGCGCCGGGCGGAACCCGTTGCTTCGCCCAGGCGCTTGCCGAGGCGAGCATCGCCGGCGCCGCGACCAGGGCACGGAACAGGTCTCGGCGATCGAATCTCACAAGCGGTCATCCAGCGCACAGAGTTGCGGACGAAGCGCTGCTTCTACGGTCACGCCCTTGGCGTCGAATAAAACGTGCTCCCGCGCCTGCGCCGTGAACCTGGGCCAGTTCGGAAGTTGCGGCCCGTTCGGATCGCCTGTTCGCACAAAGTCGATCCAATAAGGCTTGAGCGACAGGCCGGGAGCGAAACTCAAGCCGCCGAATGCGTAACCGATCTCGGCCGCGTGCGAGGTCTTCCCGCCGTTCGGCGCGGCATCGAACTCATAGCGCCAGACCGGGGCGCCCTTGCCCGCGAGAAGCTCCGCGAGATGCTCGGCGGGGCAGCGGAAGGCGACGTCGGTGCCGATCTGTTCGTCGAGGGTGCCGAGGCGCTGGTCGCCCGGCGGGTTGGGCTGGTCGGCTCGATAATAAGCGCGGGCCGCCGCCGCATTGGCTCCGAAGGCCTTTGCAATCACTTCATCGCGATGTTCACGATCGGCGCCGAACTCGACTTTATTGGTGCCGACGATCACCGGCCGGGGCGGAGCCTGCTCGATCAGCGTACGCGGGTCAGTCGGAAGCACCTTTCCGTCCACGGTGGTCCGCAACCAAACTGCCGAGTCGGATCCCGCGTCGTAGTCGTGGAGCTTGAGATCGACGGCGAGAAGCGCCGGGACCGACATGCTGCGCAGCGTCGCGACGCTTCCGCCGGCCTTGAGCAGGTCGTCAGCCTGCATACCGATGTGCTCGGCGTCCTTGAGCCTCCGAAACGTCATCCCGAAGCCTGGCGTGCCGCTTTCCATGATCGCCTTTTGGAAAAGCCCGCGCGCGGCGGGGGCGGCGAGCAGCAGGCTCACGTCCTGCGATCCCGCCGATTCGCCGGCGATGGTGACGTTGTTCGGATCGCCGCCGAACTTGGCGATATTGTCATGAACCCAACGAAGGGCGGCGATCTGGTCCATGATCCCGTAATTGCCCGACGCGCCCTGCTCGGTCGTCAGCGCCGGGTGCGAGAGGAAGCCGAAGATGCCGAGACGATAGCGGACACCGACGATCACCACCTGATTTCCGACGTCGGAGAGGACGATGTCGTTGGGACCGCCCGCGCGATTGCTCCCGCCGTGGATCCAGACGAGGACGGACAGCTTGCCAGTCATCGACGGCGTCCGCACGTCGAGCGTGAGGCAGTCTTCCTTTCCGATTACAAAGTCGGAATAGTTCCAGCCCTGATCGTTCTGGACGCAGGACGCGGCCTGGGCCGTTGCGTCACGAACGCCCTTCCAGGCGATGACGGGCTGTGGCGGCTTCCAGCGAAGATCGTCGACGGGCGGTGCGGCGAACGGAATGCCGCGGAAGAGAAAACTGCCGTTCCATCCCGACCCGCGAACGGCGCCCCCGCTGACCGGAACCACCTGCGCAACCGCGACCGTGGAAGTGAGCAAAGCAAAAGCGGACATCACGCCGGAAAACAGTCTGAACATGAGAGAGAGTTAGCGCTAACGGCGCTGCTTGTGCGACCCCTTTTTCGCTGCCAGTCTGCGGCGCGAATTCGAAGGGGATCGAGCGTGCAGCAAAGGGCCAGGGCCGGCGTCACCGGAGCCTTCATTATCGTCACCTGTCTGTTCTTCGCCTGGGGTTTCATTACAGCGCTGAACGATCCGCTGGTCGCGGCAGTGAAGGGCATTTTCACCCTGAGCCGGTTCGAAGCGCAGTTCATCGCTTTCGCTTTCTTCATTGCATACGGCCTGATTTCCTTCCCGGCGGCAGCCCTGCTGTCGCGCACCAGAGCGATGCCTTCGATCGTGATGGCCCTCGTTACGATGATGGTGGGCTGCGTGATCATCCTTGTGGCGGCCAACGTGGCGGTGTTCCCGTTGGTGCTCGTCGGCCTGTTCGTCCTCGCCAGCGGAATCACGATCCTTCAGGTCGCCGCCAACCCCTTGGTCGCGGCTCTAGGCGACCCACAGTACAGCCACTTCCGGCTGACATTCAGTCAAACCTTCAATTCTCTTGCGACCTTCATTGCACCGATCCTCGGCGCGCACCTGTTCCTCAAGGGGGTGGAAGTGAAGGAGGGAACGGTGATTACACCCGCCGTGCGCGCCCAGGCGCTGGGGGGCATCAACACGGCTTACCTGTGGCTGTGCGGGATCATCGCTGTCCTGACAATTTTCATGTTCCTGTCGCGTCGGACCGTGAGCTCGGCTGTCGGCGAGGAATCGCGCAGCGCCGGCCAGAGCATCGGGGCGCTGATCGGCGATGCGCTGAGCTCGCGCTGGGCGATGTTCGGCGGCGCTGCGATCTTCCTCTACGTCGGCTCTGAAGTCGCGATCGGGACGCAAATGACCGCGTTCCTCAACGACAATGCCATCTGGGGTCTTTCCGACGCGCCTTTCCACGTGCCGCTGCTGGGCGCAGCAATGGGTAGCGACGGCGTCCATGGCGTCTCCGTTGAAGAAGCCGGCAAGGCGGTCGGCTTCTACTGGGGCGGGGCGATGGTCGGCCGTGCACTGGGATCGCTCCTGCTGGCGCGGTTCGAAGCGCCAAAGCTGCTGGCAACATTTACCGCCATCGCTTGTGCGATGTGCCTGTATGTCGCAGGTTTTGGCGGCGTCTCCGGCGGGTTCGTCGCGCTTGCCATCGGCCTGTTCAACTCGATCATGTTCCCGGTGATTTTCACGATCACGCTCGAGCGATCGTCGGCGAGCGCCGAAGCGACCTCTGGCCTGTTGTGTACGGCGATCGTTGGCGGCGCGTTGATCCCGCTGCTGGTCGGCAAAGTCTCCGAATTCACGAGCTACCATGCGGCGTTGATCGTGCCGGCGATCTGCTACGCAGTCCTTTGCCTGTTCGCGATTTCGGCGCGACGGGCGCGAGTCCACCTGCGGGATGAGCCGGCGGCCGCCACGATTCACTGAGCGGCGGCAATCCGCCGTTCGATGAAGTCGCTCGCCAGCGGGAGGCGTTTGGCGGCGTCCTCATAGGCGCGCTTGAGCTCGGCTATGGCGCGTAGCACCTCGGCCTCCGGCAGCGCCGTCGCTAGCGGATCGCACGCGGACGGATCGATGCCCTGCCCGAGCATCACCGCAACCCAGCTGGGGATGTCAAACAGCTCGTCATTGTAACGGAACACATGCCCATGCTCGCGGAACAGCTCGATCTTGTGCTGGAGGGCCTCGGGCAAGGTCATTGACCGCACCTGCCGCCAGAACGGCTCCTCCCTGTTGTTGGCGAAATAATGGAGGATGATGAAGTCGCGCACCGGCTCGTAGCTGTTCACCATATGCCTATTGTATTCAGCTCGCTCGACCGAGCTGATGCCACGGCTCGGGAACAGTCCGAGCAGCTTCTGTATGCCGTGCTGGATCAGATGGATGCTGGTCGATTCCAGCGGTTCGAGGAAGCCTGAGGAAAGCCCGATCGCGACTACGTTTGCTTCCCATGATTTCGTCCGTCGCCCCGCCGTGAATCGCAGCCGCCGAGGATCGGAGATTGTGGGTGCATCGAGCGTGCTGACGAGGATTCGCTCCGCCTCGTCGTCCTCCATCGATGCGCTGCAATAGACATGGCCGTTACCGGTCCGGTGCTGGAGTGGAATGCGCCACTGCCAACCCGCCGGCTGCGCGGTCGACCGCGTGTACGGCAACAGGGGGCTAATACGCTCCGATCCGACCGTCACCGCCCGGTCGCAGGGGAGCCAATGCGACCAGTCTTCGAATGGCACTTGCAGCTGCTGTCCCAGCAGCAGGCTGCGAAACCCCGAGCAGTCGATGAACAGATCGCCGCGGACACGGCGGTCATCTTCGAGCCGGACGGCGGTCACGAAGCCGCTTTCTCCGTCCTGCTCCACCCCGATAATCTTGCCCTCGATCCGCTCCGCCCCGTGCGCCTCGGCATAGCGCCGCAGGAACTGGCCGTAGGCGCTCGCGTCGAAGTGAAAGGCATAGGCGAGCTGCGACAGCGGATCCGCTGGATCGGGCGACGGATGACTAAAGCGATGATCGGCCGCGGCAACGGCAGACATCGAATATCCGGCGAGCGGCCCGATCGAGGCATTGGCTCGGTTGCGCAACCACAGCTGGTAAAAAGGAACGCCGTTGAGCGGCCGGCCGATCTGGCCGAACTGATGGAAGTAACGTTCGCCCTTGCGGGTCCAGCCGACGAACTCGATACCGAGCTTGTAGGTGGCGTGCGTCTCGCGCAGGAACGCCGCCTCGTCGAGCCCGAGTTGGAGATTGAATTCGAGGATCGGCGGGATCGTTCCTTCGCCGACGCCGACGGTGCCGATCGCCTCCGATTCGATGAGGACGATGCGGCGCCCGCTGCCGCCGAGGAATCGAGATAGTGCCGCGGCGGTCATCCAGCCGGCGGTGCCGCCACCGACGATCACGATCCGCTTGATTGCTCCCCCTTCGGCCATGGCCGGTCACTAGGACGTTTCGGCAGAGCTTTGAATGGGCCGCCTATCGCTGGCGGTACGGTACCCAGTCCTGGAGATTGCAGGACGGCCCGGCGATGATCGCCCCCGGCTCGAGTCCCCGAACGCGGTCGCCGCGGCAATATTGGTTGCCGGAGGTGGCCTCGACAATGATCGTGTTGCCCTCGCCGATGGCCGGGCAGGGCGCCTGGAGCCGATTGACGAAGATCGTGCGGCCGTAACCATAAGCGAGAGTCTGCGCATCGACCGCATGGATGTTCTCGGCCGAATAGGTCGAAACGCAGGTCTGCGGAGGACCTGCGATTCGCCCCGCGAGCAAATCTGCGGCGCGGTCGCCGGGCGCCATCGGCGGACGCGAACAGCTTGCGACTATGCCGGCAGCGGCGATCAGCATCAAAGCGCGCATGGGGGACCTCCTGGCGGTGGAACGCACGACATTTGCCGACCGCTCCCAGGCGCAAGGAAGCCAGGGACCGTGTCGAAGTGAATCGCCTCATACCACGGAAGCTCGTGGCGCGGGGCGCTGCTTCGGGGCGGCAGCGGCAGATGAGAAACGCTCTGCCAGTAGGCAATCGACGAATCGCGCCACCATCTTGCCTCGATGAGCTGACGCTGGAGCTTCGCCGCAGTTGCCGAATGGCGTTGCATGTCGACCGTTGGTGCCAGCGAAGCCCAGGTCCGGTTCATTGCTGCGACTTCGGCCACGCCGCGGTCATGCGGTGGGTCCACGGCAGATGATGGAACCAGAGAAGATAATCGTCGGACACGCAGTGCAGATCGGCGAAGCAGCGGCCGACGTCCGATTCATATTGCGCGACGGCATTGCTGCCGGTCGGCGTGCGGTCGAAGCCTATGCCCTGCGCGTCGGCACGATTGTAATAGATGGGGTTCCACAGCGGCGCTGGCTGGTCGTTGACCCACGGACCCGGGCCATAATGATGATCGCTCGCCATCTGGTGGGCGAGCCCGAGCGGGGTCATGTAGTCCACTGCCGCCTCGCGCGAGCCCATCATCATCGTGACGATTGATCGGACCGAGCGCGGATCGTTGGTCCATGTCATTCGCGCCCATTCGTCGGCGGTCTGCCGGGCGGGCAGGCGCGGGTTCCAGGCCAGGCGACCGAATGCGTACCAATTGGCCTGGTCGAAATCGCTGCCAGTCCAATTGCGAGCGCCGCCGACGTTCGACACTCCGGCCACTGCGGTGATCGTCGACGAAACGGGGGTGCCGCACCGCGGCGCGCAGGTGTCGGCGCTAAGCACCTCCGACCACATCGTGCCGAGGTAGGCAATGCCGGTGTTTTGCCCGAGATATTCGCGCGTGATCTGCGCCTCCAGCGCCAGGTGGGTGCGCCTCATTTGGCCGAACAGCGGGTGGAAGGGCTCGCGCGGCTGGAAGTCGATGGGTCCATTCTTGATCTGGACGATGACGTTGTCGGCGAACTTCCCATCGAGCGGCTTGAACTCGTCATAGGCCTGCTTTGCCCGGTCATCGCCGCCGGTCGAGTAGACGAAGGCGCGCCAGATCACGGTGCCGCGATGCGGCGCGAGCGCGCCCGCCAACATGTTCGCACCATCGGCGTGGCTTCGGCCATAGGTTTGCGGCCCGGGTTGACCTTCCGAATTGGCCTTCACGAGAAAGCCGCCGAAGTCGGGAATTAGCCGGTAGATTTCGTCAGCCTTGGATTGCCACCAGCGGCGAACGCGAGGGTCCAGCGGGTCGGCGGTTGGGAGATGCCCAAGCTCGATGGGTGCGGAGAAGCGCGCCGAGAGGTAGACGCGAATGCCGTAGGGCCGCCACGCGTCGGCGATCGCGGCGACCTTGCGCAGAAATTCGGGCGTGAGGATCCGCGCATCGGCGTTGACGTTGTTGAGTACCGCGCCGTTGATCCCGACCGAGGCGTTCGCGCGCGCATAGTCGACCAAGTGCGGATCGATTGCGGGCAGCCGCGCCCAATTCCACAGCGACGGGCCGGCGTAGCCGCGCTCGACGGTGCCATCGAGATTGTCCCAATGGTCGAGCATGCGCAGCGGGATCGCCGGACCGTCGCACACGTCCAGATGAGCGGGAAGAGTGCGCGTCTGCATCAGCCGGAGAAACGCGAATGCGCCGTAGAGCACACCGATATCGCGCTTTGCACGAATAAGGGTGACCGGATGCCCTTCGATGCGGGCACTCTTGAGACAATAGCCCTCGTCGCCTGCTCCCTTTAGGCGCGACCGTTGCAGGACGATTGCGCCGTCGATGGCCCCGGTTTGAGGCGCAGTGCCGAGCAGGCCTCCAATTCCGCGGCGTAGTTCGCTTGCGGTGACATCGAAGGTCGGAGAGCGCGCGGTTTCGACGACGGCGGTCGCTCGCGAAGCATAAGCCGCACGCCACTGGGTCTCGACGGGAGGGTATCGGAGCCACAGGTCGTAGCCGTCTTCGGCCGAAGCGGCAGTCGCAACGACCAGCGCTAGCGCGCCAATCAGCAGGCGAACAGGAATCGTTGACAGCATGGGCGTCAGCCTAGCATTGGTAGCGCTACCATAGGAGAGGCGATTGGAACTCACGCGCCGTGACGCGCTCGCCGGAGGGGCCGCCGCTTTCGCGACCGCTTCCGCTGCACGGCCGCTTACGGGTCGGGGTGTTCCTCGGGACTCGCTCGGCGCTGATGCGCGGAAGACAGGCCGGCGCTTTGGATCGGCCGTCGCCTGGGCGCAAGCGGGAGCTGACGCCGGCAGCTTCACCAATCCGCGCTACGCGGCGCAGCTCGAGCGCGAATGCGAACTGCTGGTGCCGGAGAACCAGCTGAAATGGCAGTGGGTTCGACGCGATCCGGGCACATTCGATTTCCGAGCGTTCGACGCGATCGCGGACTATGCAACTCGGCACGGGATGAGCCTGCGCGGCCACACGCTCTTCTGGACGCCGACGAAATGGTACCCGAAATGGCTTGCCGATACGAAATTCGGTTCGGCCGCCGAGGCGGAGAAGCTGCTTGTCGATCATGTCCGCACCGTCTGCAGCCGCTATGGCAATCGCATCTATTCCTATGACGTAGTCAATGAGGCGGTACAGCCGGAGACTGGCGCAATCCGCGACACCAACGTCACTCGCGCGCTTGGCGGCGAGGCCTTCCTCGACCTCATGTACCACACGGCGCGCGACGCCGCTCCGCACGCGCAGCTGGTCTACAACGATTATATGAGCTGGGAGCTGACCGGCGAGGATCAAACGCACGCCGCAGGCGTGCTCAAGTTGCTCGAGGGGTTCCGCAAGCGCGGCACGCCGGTCGATGCGCTCGGCGTCCAGTCGCATATCCGATTGCTTAAGAAGGCCTCGGTGGCCGAGATCGTGCGCGAGTCCGAGGGGCCGTGGCGGCGCTTCATCGATGAGGTCGTCGGCATGGGCTACAAGCTGCTGATCACCGAGTTCGACGTGAACGACCGGATGGCGCCGACGGCTGTCACCGCGCGAGATGCAATGGTGGCGGATTATGGCCGGGCTTATCTCGACCTGATGCTAAGCTATCCGCAGCTCCGTGACGTGCTGTGCTGGGGAATGTGCGATCGCTACAGCTGGCTCGACGGCTTCGATCCGCGCGCGGACAAGACGCTGAAGCGCGGCACGCCCTATGATGTGAACTTCCGCCCCAAGCCGCTGCGCGCCGCAATCGCCTCTTCCTTTTTAAACGCGAGGTCTCGCAATGCTTAAGTGGATCGCCGCGCTGGCGCTGCTCGTTGCCTCACCCGTGGCAAGCTTCGCGAAGCCGGCACCAGCGAGGTTCGGCTGGTTTGAATATCAGGGCGATGACGGGCTGCCGAAGCCGGGTCGACGGGAGTATGCGAACCCGGTCCTGCAGGGCTTCTATCCCGACCCGAGCATCGTCCGCGTGGGCAGCGACTATTATCTCGTCAATTCGACGTTTGCCTGGTTTCCGGGAATGCCGATCTTCCACAGCCGCGACCTCGTCCACTGGACTCAGATCGGCAACGCGATCGACCGGCCGACGCAGCTGAATTTCGGCAAATTGAACATGTGGCAGGGCCTCTACGCGCCGGACATCAGCTTTCACGGCGGCAAATTCTACATCCTCAACACCTGCGTCGTGTGCGGTGGCAATTTCGTGATCACGGCGACTCGGCCGGAGGGGCCGTGGTCCGATCCCGTGTGGCTGCCGGACGTCAGCGGCATCGACACCTCGCTGTTCTTCGATGGCGACGGGAGCGCGTGGATCGTGCACAACGGCCCGCCGCCGGAAAAGCCGCGCTACGAAGGCCATACGGCGATCTGGCTCCAGACCTTCGGCAAGCCGCAGGTACTGGTCGACCAGGGCACCCATCCCGAGCGCAATCCGATCTGGATCGAGGGGCCGCATATCTTCAGGAAGGATGCGTTCTATTATCTGATCGCGGCCGAAGGCGGCACCGAGGAGCGGCATTCGGAAGTCGTGTTCCGAAGCGACAAGGTCACCGGCCCCTATGTGCCGCTCGACAAGAACCCGATCCTGACTCAGCGCGACCTGCCAAATGAGCGGCCCAATCCGATCACCTCGACCGGGCACGCCAAGTTCGTCGATACGTCGAACGGTGAGTGGTGGGCCGTCTTTCTCGGGGTGAGGCCTTACGATGCGGCCGGCGACTTCAACACCGGGCGCGAAACGTTCATGATGCGCGTGCGCTGGGAGAATGGCTGGCCGCGAGTGACCGGTCCCGGGCAGCGCGTGCCCTGGGTCGCGCCCGCGCCGAAGCTGCCGCCGCAGGGGAAAGCGCCGGTTTCGCTGAACGGTGACTTCAAGCTGCGCGAAGTGTTCAAATCACCGAAGCTCCCGCTCTTTTGGATGCAACTCCGCAACCCTGCGGGCGATTGGTGGCGGATCAAAAATGGTGCTCTAGAGCTGGACCCGCGGCCCGTGGCGCTGGGCGACGAGGGCAACCCTTCCTTGCTCGCGCGGCGCCAGCAACACCTCAATGCGACGGTGACGACCGAAGTGCGCTTCAGCGCGGCCAGCGACGATGCCGAAGCCGGCGTGGTGGCCTATCAAAATGACCAATATTGGTACTTCATCGGCTTAGGGAGCGATCATGGGAAGCGGGTCGTGCGGGTCCGCCGCGCTGCTGGCGGCAATTATTCAACGCTGGCGGAGGTTCCGCTGGCGATAGCGCCGGGAGCGCCGATTCAGCTGCGGATCAGCGCGCGCGGCGCGACCTATGACTTCGCGTGGAGCACGGATGGACGCCATTGGCGCGATCTCCTGAAAGGAGCGGACGGGACAATCCTCAGCAGCAAGAAGGCCGGGGGTTTCGTCGGAGCGGTTTTTGGCCTTTACGCGCACGATGGAAGCGCACGCGGCAAATGATTCCCGAGCAATATCGTCCTGATTCAGCCCGCTATGACGGGCGCATGCCGTATCGGCGCTGCGGTCGCAGCGGGCTCGAACTGCCGCTGGTTTCGCTTGGGCTGTGGCAGAATTTCGGCGGTGCCGACACGTTCGAGACCGGCCGCGCGATCCTCCGCCGCGCCTTCGACCTCGGCGTCACGCATTTCGACCTCGCGAACAATTATGGACCGCCGTACGGTTCGGCGGAGGAGAATTTCGGGCGCTGGATGGCCGCCGATTTCCGCCCGTTTCGCGACGAGCTGATCATCTCGACCAAAGCTGGCTACGACATGTGGCCGGGCCCGTACGGCGACGGCGGATCGCGCAAATATCTACTCGCGAGCCTCGACCAGAGCCTCAGGCGGATGGGCCTCGACTATGTCGACATCTTCTATTCGCACCGGGTCGATCCGACCACGCCGCTTGAGGAGACGATGGGCGCGCTCGCCCAAGCCCACCGCCAGGGAAAGGCGCTGTACGTCGGCATTTCATCCTACTCGGCGGAACTAACGCGGAAAGCGTACGAGCTGCTGCGGGCCGAAGGCGTTCCGCTGCTGATCCATCAGCCGTCCTATTCGATCGTCAACCGCTGGATCGAGCATGGGCTGCTCGACACGCTGGAGGAACTCGGGGTGGGCTGTATCGCTTTCTCGCCGCTCGCCCAGGGATTGTTGACGAACAAGTATCTCAGCGGCGTCCCCGAAGATGCGCGAGCGGCGAAGAACGGTTCCTTTTCGAAGGATTTCCTCACTGCCGATAACGTTGAGCATATCCGCGCGCTCAACCAGGTTGCGCAGCAGCGAGGGCAGACGCTGGCGCAAATGGCGATCGCCTGGGTACTTCGCGACTCGCGATTGACGTCGGCGCTGATCGGCGCGCGCACGGTCGGTCAGCTCGAGGATTCGCTCGGCGCAATCGGCAATCTCGCCTTTAGCGAGGATGAGCTGGCCCGCATCGACCACGTTGCGACCGATGCGGGCATCGATATCTGGAGGGCATCATCGGTGATCGAGACGGAATGAAGCGACTGCCCGCGAGCCTCGCGCTTCTGCTGCTGTGCGGAGCCGCCCGGCGGCCAGAACTCGCAATCACGATCGACGACCTGCCAGTCCACGCTCCATACCCGCCGGGACTAACTCCGCTCAAGGTCAGCCGGAAGATGATCGCCGCGCTCAAGGCAGGCCATGCGCCGGCCACCACCTTTGTGAACGCGGTCAATGCGAAGGACGCGGACACGATAGAGGCATTACGCGAGTGGCGGGCAGCGGGATTCGCGCTCGGCAACCACACCTGGTCGCACCCGCATCTCAGCGAGCTAACGGGCGCGGAATTTGAGGCAGAGCTGACGAAAGACGAGCCGGTGCTGCGAAAGCTTGGCGGGAGCAGCGACTGGCGCTGGTTCCGTTATCCGTTTCTCGACGAGGGTAAGGACGAAGAGCAGCGGATCGCGGCGCGGCAGGTACTGGGGAAGCATGGTTATCGCGTCGCAGCGGTGACGATGGGCTTTTCCGACTGGGCATTCACGCCGGCGTGGGCACGCTGCAACGCGAAGGGCAACAAGGACGCCCTCCGCCAGCTGGAGCGGCTCTACCTTCAGTCTGCGCGTGAGAATGTGCCGGTTGCCCGGCAGATGGCGCACGATCTCTATGGGCGTGACATTCCTTATGTCTTGCTGATGCATGTCAGTGCGATGAGCGCCCACATGATGACGCAGGTGATCCGTCTCTACCGCAACGCCGGGTTTCGCCTGATTTCATTGGCTGAGGCTGAGCGCGATCCGGCTTATGCGGCCTACACCAACCTCTCGCTTCCGCCGCCGCCTGCCGATTGGAAGCGGGCCCAGGAGAGAGGCCTCACCTTGCCGAGCGCGCCCGACCATTCAGCAGTGCTGAACGGGATGTGCGCCTAGGACGCTCCGGCGCGTTGGCCATCGATCCAGCTCTCCAGCACGTGGAGACCGGCGTCGAGCAGAACCAGGCTCGCGCGGTGGCCAGGCGCGATCTGCCCCAGCTCATGGTCGAGGCCGAGGAACGCCGCCGGATTGGCGGCGGCCAGCGCTACGGCGTCGGGCAGCGTGAGCCCGAGCATCGTCGTGGCGTTTCGCACGGCCGTCGCCATGTCGAGGTCCGACCCGGCGAGCGTCCCATGCGCGTTGACGCATTTGCCGCCGACGGCGGAAATCTCGTCCCCATTCAGCAGGAACGACTTCCGGCCGCCGACGCTCGGCATGGCGTCGCTGACCAAAATGAAGCGCCGGTGAGGAGTTGCCCTCAGCGCGATCTTAAGGACGCGCGGATCAACATGATGGCCATCGACGATGATCCCGCACCAGCTGTCTTTGTCATAAAGGGCGGCGCCGACGACGCCGGGCTCGCGGGCGCCGAGCTGGGACATGGCGTTGAACAGATGGGTAAAGCCGCGAACGCCGTTGCGAAGCGCGTCGGATATCTGGTCCGCGCTCGCCTGCGTGTGACCGGCGCAGACGATGACGCCGCCACTGGCTAGACGGCGGATCGCATCGGCCGGGACCGACTCCGGCGCCAGCGTGACGATCGTCTTGCCGCCGCCGCCGCGAGTCAGGAGGTCGATGTCGGAATCGCTGATCGGGCGGAGCTTGGTCGCGTCATGAATGCCCTTCTTGTCAGGGTTCAGGAACGGCCCTTCGACGTGGACGCCCAGGACACCCGGCACACCGGCGGCAATGGCCGCGCGGGCAGCGTCGAGCGCGGCCGCGATCTTTCCGGCATCGTCGCTGATGAGCGTGGGCAAAAATCCCGTCGTCCCGAAGCGCCGGTGCGCCGCGCCGATCGCGGCAATTGTCTCGACGCTCGGATCGTCGTTGAAGAGGCGATCGCCGCCGCCATTCACTTGTGTGTCGATGAAACCGGGGACAAGCGTGTTGGCTCCGAGGTCGTAAACTTCGGCGCCGCGGGGAAAGTCTTCCCGCGGCACGACGGAAACGATGCGGCCCTCGTCGACGATCACCGCCTGGCCCGACACGAGCTTGCGGCCGATGAGCAGCCGTCCGTTGACGAGCGCCTGCGGCATCAGAGCGTTTCCGTGACTTTGGCGAGGTGGGGCGGTCGGTCGGGATCCAGCCCGCGCGCAACGGCGAGCGCATTCGCGACGCGATAGAAGGACAGGATCTGGAGGATCGGTTGGAGCACCGGCCCCGAGCGAACCGTCGGGAGAAGCGTGGCGCCGGTTGCTTCGGCGCCGGCGATAAAAACGTTCGCACCGCGCTCAACGAGAGCGGCGGCCGTCTCTTCGACACCGCTCCCGGTCTCATCGGACTGGCTGAACAGGAGCGCAGGAAAGCCGCTGCGAACGAGCGCCATCGGGCCGTGGCGAAGCTCCGCCGTGCTGAACGCCTCCGCATGCAGCTGCGATGTTTCCTTGAGCTTGAGCGCCGCTTCCTGCGCGATGGCAAAGCCGACCCCACGTCCCAAGACGTAGCAGTCGCTGGCGGCGGCAAGGCCGGGAATCACCGGCGACCAGTCGAGCTCCCATGCCTTGCCCAGAAGCTCCGGCAGCCGCTTCAGTTCGCCGACGAGCGCATCGTCACCAGTCCACGCCGCCACTATCCGGGCGATGGCCGCGAGCGAGGCGATGAACGACTTCGTCGCAGCGACGCTGCGTTCCGGGCCGGCGGCGAGGTCGAAGACCTCATCGGCAAGATCGCAGATGGGCGAATGGGTATCATTGACGAGGGCAAGCACCCAGGCGCCGGCAGCCTTCAGGCCGGAAACGGCCGCGAGCAGGTCGGGGCTTCGGCCCGACTGCGATATGGCGATGCATACCGTCCCTTCCGCACGCAGCGAAGCACAGTAGACGGAGGCGACTGACGGCGCGGCCGATGCGACAGGCACACCGACGCGGGTCTCGATCGCATATTTAGCAAAGGTCGCCGCATGATCCGAGCTGCCGCGGGCGCAGGTCATCACGACGCGGGGAGAGCGTGACCGCAGGGCGGCGCCGATGCGCTCCAGCCCGGCAGCGGCGCGTTCCTGCCGCGCGACAACCCCAGCGGCTTCGGCGGCTTCCCGGAACATCTGGGTGGTTTGCGCCGCGCGCGGTTCGGTTGGGTCGGGCATCACTATTGACCTCAAGCTAACGATGTGCCGGATGCTCGTACAATGGCAAAGTTTCTTGGGGCTCATCCGGTGAGCGTTCGTCGATGAGCCGAGTATCCCTCGCGGCGCCGGTCGCGGGCTGGCTGATGAGCGTCCGCGACGTTCCTGATCCGGTGTTTTCCGAAGAGATGTTGGGAGTCGGATTTGCGATCGATCCGACCGAAGGGACGTTGGTGGCTCCCTGCGCGGCCCAGGTCCTGCTGGTTGCGCCGACGCGCCATTCCGTGACGCTCCGAACCGAAGACGGGGCGGAGCTCCTGATGCACGTGGGGCTGGAGACGGTTGCGCTTCAGGGTCGCGGCTTCGAGGCGCATGTTGCCGACGGCGATCACGTTGCGGCCGGCGACTTGCTCATCAGCTTCGACCTCGATCTCGTCGGTCTGGAAGCGAAGAGCCTGTTGACGCCTGTCGTGCTCACCAACTCGGGCGAATTTCAATTGGCGCTCGAGCCTCTCGACCGGCTGGTGGAACGAGGTCAGCCGATCGGCTCGCTCGAAGGCAAATCGAAATCGGCGCCGCCTCCTGCCTTGGTCGAGGGAGAGGTTCACACTTTGGAGGCGGAGGTCGGCTTCGCGCACGGTCTCCACGCGCGTCCCGCGGCTCGCATTGCGGACTGCGCCAAGCGCTACTCGAGCGACATCACGATCAGCGTGAACGGGAAGAGCGCAAACGCGCGAAGTCCTGTCGCAATCATGGCGCTCAATGCGAAGAGGGGAGACCGTGTTGGGTTGACGGCTACGGGGCAGGGCGAGCGACGCGCATTGGAAGCGCTCGCCGCGCTGATTTCCGGGCGGGATGAGCCGGAGCGATCGGCGCCAATCGGCGCCGCGCCCCCGAGGGCCGTCGCATCCAACGAAATCGCCGGCGTGTGCGCGCTCCCGGGCGTCGCGCTCGGCACTGCGGTTCACTGGCGGCGCGAGGTTCGCGACACGCCGGAAGTCGGCCGGGGCGCCGAGGAGGAACGCGCGGGGCTGGCCCAAGCGCTGGCGATCGTCCGTAGCCGGCTCGACGAACTGAGCGGTGAAATGAGCGGCGCCGCAGCGGGAATTGCGCGCGCGCATATTGGCTTGCTCGAGGACGAGGACATCAACGCCGCCGCGCTTCGCGAAATCGAGCGCGGCCGGAGCGCCGCGCGGGCGTGGCAGCTCGCAACCTCGTCGGCGGCCGATGAATTCCGAGCGAGCGACAATCGCCTGTTACGCGAGCGCGCCGCGGATCTCGATGACATAGGCGCGCAGGTCGTGTCGGCGCTTGTCGGTGAAGCGGGCCCGGTTGCAGAGCTTCCCGAGAAGGCAGTCCTCATCGCCGACGAGCTGTTGCCGTCCGAGCTGATGTCGCTTCCTCGGGGGCGGCTGTCCGGTCTCGCAACCAGTGGCGGCGGAGCGACCTCGCACATGGCGCTGATCGCCGCATCGTTCGGGATTCCCACCCTCGTCGCGATGGGACCGGAATTGTCGCGCGTGCCGGAGGGTGCGCGAGTTCTGCTCGATGCAACCTCGGGCCTGCTCGTGATCGAGCCTGACGAGAAGGCGCAGGCGCGGGCGATGGCTGTCGCGACGCGGCTCGCAGGCGAGGCGGGCGATTGCATCACCCGTGACGGCGTCCAGGTAAGATTGCTCGCCAATCTTGGCGGCCTCGCCGACGTGGAGCCTGCACTTGCGGCGGGCGCGGAAGGATGCGGTCTCCTGCGGACCGAGTTTTTGTTCCTCGACCGCGCTGCGGCGCCGTCGGAGGAGGAGCAGCGGGTGAGCTACCAGGCCATCGCCGACGCGCTCGGCGGCAGGCCGCTGACCATCCGAACGCTCGATATCGGCGGCGACAAGCCGGTGCCGTACATCCGCTTTCCCCATGAGCAGAACCCGGCGCTTGGCGCGC
>WNFM01010977.1_pt1 | contig 31616 bp, 31 predicted proteins | sample 5400271 | NCBI WGS metagenome assembly WNFM01 (sample SAMN13153352, study PRJNA577476) | soil metagenome | isolation source: 60 cm saprolite on Douglas fir-dominated hillslope | place: USA:California | collected 2013-09-17 | reverse complement strand
GACCTCGGCTGCGCTCGCCGCCTGCACCACCTCCCCGAACTCCAGTCCCGGGCACGTGCGATCAACGCCCGGCTGCTGGAGACTGAGAAAGTCGGCCAGGGATGTGTCTTCGATAGTCCAGCCTTTGCGCGGATATCGCAGCCCACCCTCACCCAGGATGGCCGGAGGGCCCCAGGACTACGGTTCGGCGACCCTCGAGTCATGGCCCTGGCCGGCGCCCTCGCCAGCACGCTGTACGCCGTCACCGGCATCACGAACAAGAGCCTGCGCGCCTTGATGACCGGCCTGCTCGGCACCGCCTACAGCAACAACCAGGCCTCCTACGACCTGGCCCGCCTGGCCCGCAACGGGCTCATCGCCCGCATCCCGCACCGCAACCTGTACGCCCTCACCGGCGACGGCCTGCGCTTCGCGGTCTTCTACACCAAGGTGCACGACCGCGTCCTGCGCCCGCTCATGGCCGGCGACCAGCCCCCGGCCCCGCCCACGCTCCGCGACGCCCTCCGCGTCATCGACCGCGAGGTCACCCGGCCGCCTGACACCGCTCCCGCCCGCCACGCCAACCTGCAAACCCGGCCGGAAAACTCAAGACTAACGTCAAAGTCCTAGAGACCAAGCTCCGCTAGCACCTACCGCGACTTGGACTGGGCGGGCGGTGCACTGCCGCCGGAGCAGCGGGCGCTGCGCATCACCGAATCCGGGCTGGGCACCGACCACCCGGACCTCGCCATCCGGCTGGGGAACCCGGCTGGCACCTACCGTGAGCTGGGCCGGGCAGCCGACGCGTTGCCCCGGTTCGAGTGGGCGTCCCGCACGCATACGGCCCCGATTCCGGAGCAGCAGGTTTCAGCGCCCAGCGTATTCCCACGGCTAGGTAGCCATGCCTAAAGAAGCGTGTCGACCCAGGCGCTAAGCTGACGGAGGTTTCGCACTTCAGTCACGGTGTCGCACTCTCGGCCATAATCGCCGATTCGCGAGTCAGCCGTATTCCAGTCCGCCTGTGGCTCGGGATTAAGCCAGTGAATCTGGCGCACCCTGGTGTGCAGCGCATGCAGCAGATCCGGCTTCGCCGGACGGTAGTTTGCCCGTGCGTCGCCGCAGACAATCAGCACGCAGTCCCGTGACAGCTCTCCACCATTCTCGTCGAGGAACTGCCGCAGTACTGCTCCGTAGTCGCTGTGCCCGTCGCGGCGCACGACGCCCGGCCGCGCGAGCAGCAGCCTGGTATCGATGACACCGGGACTTGACTCCACCAGGTCGGTCACTTCAGCTAGCCCGTCGGCAAAGACGAACGAGCGCAGCCGCGGCAGTTCCGCGTGCAGTGCGTGCAGGAGCGACAGCGTGAACTTAGCGAACTCTGCAACCGAGCCGGACACGTCACACAGAACCAGCAACTGAGGACGGGAACAGCGACGCTGGTGCCAGGCCGGATCCATCGGGACGCCGCCCGCTGCGACGGCGCGGCGCAAGGTCTTGCGGACATGCAGTCTCCCCGAGGTGTGCAGCCTGCGGCGGCGCCGGGCCGCCGCGGCGAGCCGCCGCGCCAAAGGCCGGACGGCCTTCCTCATGGCGCTCAGTTCCGCGGGGCCGACACGGAGAAAGTCGACGTCCAAGATCGATTCCCGCAACTGGCCAAGTGATGACTCGGCGCCGCCCAGGTCGGCAAGCCGCCACCGGAGTTCGGCGGCGATCTGGCTGCGGAGATCCTCTAGCCGGCTTTGCTGCTCGATGACCGTCAGCCGCCTCTGCAGGGCTGTGGGCTCCGATTCCTGCTCGACTCGCATGGCGCGCAGAAGCAGCGCGCTGACGTCGAGCTGCCGAAGGACGCGATACTGGTAGTAGCGCTCCGAGCCGGCCAGCCGGCCGGAGCCGAGGCCGGCAAGCGCGGCCACCGCTTCTGCAGCCAGTGCCTGCATCCCGGTGCCAGGATCTCCGCGCAGCGCGCCAACCAGGCGGCTGAGCAAGTCGGGACTGGCAGCGAGGTCGGCTGGTTCTCCCCCAGCCCCTTGCCCGGCGCCCTGGGCATCGTGGTGACTGCCAGCCTCCGCCGTGACGGCCGGGAAGAGCAGGTCGAAGGCGGCATCGAAGGTAGCGAGGTCCGCCGACCGCTTGACCATCGTGATCCTCAGCAGCCGCCGCAGCCGGCCCCGGTCAAGTAGGTCGGCGTTCTGAACTGCCCGCAGGGCGTCTGTCAGCTCGACGATAGACAGGTCCAGCCCCAGCCACCGTAGCTGGCCAGCGAATCCAACCAATGCATCCATCAATGCGCCAGCGAGCGCCGTAGTTTCCGCACCGGATGCCGGGCTAGCATTCTCGGCCATGGACGAAAGCCTAAGCGGAGCTGTCATTCGCGGGCCAGGGTCGTCTTCGGCGCTGCGCCCGACCGTGGCGCGGGACGTGCCGGGCCCGTACGGACGGCTCCCGTTGAGCGTCGTGGTCGACGGGCGTTCTGACGCTGCGACCGCCGGGCAGGTGGCCGGCCTGGCCGGCAGGCTGCAACTCGCCGGGGTGTGGTGGCGGCAGCCGCCGCCGACTGGGACGGCCGCAGAAGATCTGGCCACATTGCTCGGCCTCCTGAGCGACCAGGCAGCGCCGGCGATCGCCGGCCTGATAGCTGATGCGCACCGCACGGGCCGTGGCCTACTGAGCACCCTGCCGGCGGATCGGGCGGGCCAGGCTAGTCCGGTCCGGCTGGCAATCTGCGGATCAGCACTGCAGGTTGAGCGGTGGCTCCGGCACCTGGCGGATGCGCCGCAGGTAGCTGGCACGGCTCTGTCCTTGCCCCTGACAGCAGATGCGGCCGTTCCCGCCGCCGCAAGCACGTCTATGCCCGGGCCGGGAGCCGCCGCGGTCTACGTTCCCATCACCCCTGATCGTGACCTGGACGCGGCAGTGGCCGGAGCCGCGGAGGTGGCAGCCGGCCGGCCCGTGCTCGTCGAGGTGGCCGTGTCGGTCGGGCGGACTACGGCAGAGGCCAGCGCGAGAGCAGACGGCGAGGAGCTCTTCGCCGTCATCGGCCATCCCAGGAGGCAGGGGCTCTTCGGCACGCTGGAGGAGTGCCAGGCCGACGCGGCAAGGCTGGCCCAGAGCGGAGCGAGCGAGCTGGTGTGCTATCTGCCGCGCTCACATGACCTGCCGGATGTCCTGGCGCAGCTGCCTGCTATTTCAGTAGGCGCCGGCATCCTGCGGCCGGGGGAGCCGCCGTCCAGCGCGCCGCCGCCGCCGCCCGGCTGGGGTGGCAGGCGACCTTGCTCGAACTGATGCTGGCGCACGGCAGCCGTGCAGCGAGTCAGGCTCTGCTGCATGTGTAGCGATCGACTGTGGCTGCTGCCTGCAGAAGCGGCGGAAGGAATTCATCGCGGATGCGCTGTGCGGAGACCCGGCTGGCGTGCGCGCACACGTTCATTGCCGCGATCACAGTTCCTCGCTTGTCGTGCAGCGGTACCGCCAGCGACCGCACCCCTTCTTCCAGTTCCTCATCCAGCAGGCACCACCCCTGGCTGGCCACCTCCTTCAGGATGACCCGCAGCTCCTCCACGGAGGTCACGCTTCGCGGAGTCAGCTGCTCAGGGACGACTTGGCCGAAGTAGCCGTCCAGGGCATCGGGCGGCAGGTCAGCCAGCAGAACCCTGCCCATGGATGTCGCATGAGCGGGGAACCGCGTTCCGATCTCGACCTGCACGCTCATGATGCGCTTCGTGGGGACGCGGACGGTGAAGATGATGTCCGTTCCGTCCAGAACAGAGGCGGAACTCGACTCCTGCACCTGCTGTACCAGCAGTTCCATCTGCGACTTAGCGACATCCCACAAGGTCATGGATGACAGGTACGCGTAGCCGAGGTCGAGGACCCTGGGCCGGAGGTAGTAGTCGCGCCCGTCCCTGCCCACGTACCCGAGCACCTCCATGCTCTGCAGGAACCGCCGGGCGGTAGCGCGGCTGAGGCCGGTGGCTTCCGCCACCTGCGACTGGGTGAGCGTCTGGCGATGCTGGCCGAAGGCCCGGATGATGGCGAAGCTCCGCTCGGCCGCCTGCACGACGTCGCGCGGCGGAACGTCGTCTGCTGGCATGCGAACCCCCCTGGCAGAGATCGGCATCCTCGGCGCAGCCCTGCACCAGGTTTACCAGATCATCCTTGACGAACCAGACCGCCACGGCAAGACTTGGCTTACCCTGCGAACATTTGTCCGTCCAGTGAACAGGAGCGGGCTGTGACCTATGTGACTCGTCTGGCGTCGTTGGACAAGTTCGAGAAGGGCGGGGTCGAGGTCATCGACGATGACCCTAAGAACTATGCCTTCTCCAACATCTTCGAAGTCGCCTCCCACGCCAAGCCGTTCGAGCAGATCGCTGTTGCGAAGAATTTCGAGTATGTGCTCGAGGCTGTCCGGGTGGAGGGAACCTCCGGCTGGCGCGCCTGCACGCATGATCAGAGCGCACTTGTCCTAGATGGCGAGGTGGAGTTCACGCTCCGGGCGCTGAACGCCGTGCCGGAGTTGCCCGCCAGCGGCTCGGTCAGCATCGGCGGGGATCCTGCCGGGGCCGCGATGGGCCGGGTGATCGCACGGCGCGGTCACCTCACGCTGCTGCCGGCCGGACGCGCCTACCGCTACGCGTCGAGGCGACCATCCGTGCTGCTCATCCAGACCATCGAGGGCCCAGATACCCAGTTCCGCTGGGCCGAGATCTGCCAGACCGGGTGACAGTCTCGTATCGGAGGAACCACCAATGACCGCCACAGATGCCCAGACGGCCAGCCAGGCAGGCCAGCCGAACGAGTTCGGCTACCGCGGCTTCTCGCTTGGCGAGTTCCGGTTCAGCCGGGACGAGTACTTCGCCTATGTCACCTGGCCGACCGGCCGGCATGTGATGAGCGCCGATGCGTTCCTGCGCGCGCTGCAGCGCGACGTCGCCTGGGACTTCTTCTACGGCATCGTCAACTTTGACGGCGTGCTCGGCACGATGAACCACTACGGGACCGTGGATCTGTTCGCCGGCCGGTACAACGACGCGTTCCGCAAGGCCGAGCTCGACCACCTGGAGAACATCGATACCGCTGTTATCCGCGAGGTCTTCAAGAGCATGCTGGCCGACTGGACGAACGAGGGATTTGATCCGTTCGCCAGCCCGCAGGAGACCGGGTCGGCCTTCGGATTCAAGCGCGGGGACAACGATGCGGCGATCACCCGGCACCGGGTCACTGCACAGCGCATGGTGTCGCTGCCAGGCGACGAGCCTCGGCGCAATGACGACAACGGCCACCCGGTCAACCGGATGTTCGCTGACGTGGCGCAGGACGAGCCGGAAGTCCACGCGGAGCCCGGGTTCGAGGCCGAAATCGGATCGTTCAACCTGTTCGCCTACTTGTCGCGTTCCCCGGTGACCTGGAATCCGAGCGTCGTCAGCGTGTGCCGTGACTCGCTGTACTGCCCGACGACGGAGGAGTACATTCTCCCGATCATTCACGGTAACGATCGCGCCGAGTGGTTCGTGCAGCTCTCCGATGAGATCATCTGGGATGTCGAGGACCGGGACACAGGCCGCAAGCGCGCCCAGGTGGTCATGAAGGCCGGTGACGTCGCGGCCATGCCGTCCGACATCCGCCATCAGGGCTACTCTCCCAAGCGCTCCATGCTGCTTGTCTGGGAGAACGCCAGCCTGAAGATTCCAGAGCTGATCAGCAGCGGGCAGTTCCCGACGCAGCCCGTCGAATTCTGAGCGGTGCAGACCAAGCTTTATATCGGCGGCCAGTTCGTCGACGGCCTGGCCGGAGCGACGATCGAGGTCATCACCACCACCGCCCGGTCGATGTCCTCTGCCCTGGCCTCGGCGACCGCAGCCAGGACCGTGCCATCGGCCAGCGTGCGTTTCCCGCCTGGTCAGCACGGCCGGCAGCCGAGCGCGGCCGCCTGCTGCTCGCGCTTGCCGACGCGATCGAGGACAACGCCGCCGAGCTGGCCCGGCTGGAGTCCCTCGACACTGGCCACCCGATCCGGGACAGGTGCATGCTCGACGTGCCGCGGACCGCTGCCGCGTACCGGTATTTCGGCGGCGTGGCCGACAAGCATCAGGGCGCGGTCGTGCCGGTAGACAGCGGCTTCCTCAACTACGTGTTGCGCGAGCCCATCGGCGTCGCCGGATCCATCGTGCCGTGGAACTTCCCGCTCATGTTCACCAGCTGGAAGCTCGGCCCCGCCTGTGCTGCCTCGGCGAGTATCTGTGGCGCCGCGCCGCTGGCCTGCTGCAGGGAGATGCCGAGCTGCGACAAGCTGGCAATTGACTGCTGCGCTGCCGAGGGCAGTCGGTCTTCCCGGTCGGCTACCGTATCGACGTGACCGCACCGGCTCCCACGCGGCAGCCCGACGTGACTGGCAGCAGCACCGAAGGCGGCCAAGCTCGTCACATATCGGCTCCGAAGCTCCGCTGGGCACCGACGGACCGGCACGGCCGTGACTGACCGGCTGGCCGGCCCGATGCCGGTCAAGGACCGGCTCCGGGACGCTGGATACCTCGCCGACGACGCCATCGCCGACGCGCTCCTGCTGGCGGACGGGCTGAGCAAGCCGCTGCTGATCGAGGGGCCCGCGGGCGTCGGCAAGACCGAGCTGGCCAAGGCCGCAGCGGTGGTCGCCGGCGCGCGGCTGCTCAGGCTGCAGTGCTATGAGGGAATCGACGAGGCGAAGGCCCTGTACGAATGGAACTACAAGAAGCAGCTGCTGCGGATCCAGGCCGGCGACGAGCAATCGTGGGATGAGACCGAAGCGAGCATCTTTACCCCGGACTTCCTGCTCGAGCGCCCGCTGCTGGCAGCTATCCGGGCCACCGACCCGGTCCTGCTGCTGATCGACGAGGTGGATCGGATAGAGGTCGAGACTGAGGCACTCCTGCTCGAGGTCCTTTCAGACTTCCAGGTGTCCATCCCCGAGCTCGGCACCATCACCGCCGTGCAGGCGCCCCTCGTGTTCCTGACCTCGAACGCCACCAGGGAACTGTCCGACGCGCTGAAGCGCCGTTGCCTGTACCTGCACCTGGATTATCCCGATCCCGACAGGGAACGGCAGATCATTCAGCTACGCGTGCCGGAGCTCGCTACAGCACTGGCCGAGCAGGCGACCAGGATTATCCAGGCTCTGCGCTCGCTTGAGCTGGACAAGCCGCCCAGCATCTCGGAGAGCGTCGACTGGGCGCGCAGCCTCGTCCTGCTCGGGGTCGCCGATCTAGACGCGGCCACGATCAACCGCACTCTCCCGGTGCTGATCAAAAGCAAGCGCGACATCAACAGGGCACGCACAGAACTTGATCTTGTGGATTCAGTCCGCCAGGAGAAGCAACCATGAACGCCATGACTCCAGCCCAGCTGCGTGTCGGAGGATTCAGAGCCGGACCGATCCCTGAGCGCTATGGATAGATGCCGTGCGTTCCGCAGCCGCTTCGAGCGGCGGATCCGGCACATCAAAGGCGGCGGACAATGCCGACCACGGCGCGTGACGGGAGGAGCAGCGAGGTTGGGCGTTGTGAGCTTCATCGTGCCATCACTGTGCCAGTGGGATGAATCAGCGCAGGCAGACGCTACGTGACCGTATATCCAGTGCGGCCAGGGGTTGGCAGGACCAGAAGCCCGAATTCGCCTTTCTGACGCCGCCGTCACGCGCCTCACGAAAGAGGGACATTACCGCTGGTCAGCGAGGTGGGCTGGACAAGGTCGGCTCCCGTTCGCTCCCAAATCCGGAAAGCGGCCGGGATCGGAAGCCGAAATTCATCACGAAATAGAACTGCTTCCTGCAGCTTCATGGTCGGGGTGGCCGGATTTGAACCGGCGGCCTCTTCGTCCCGAACGAAGCGCGCTGCCAAGCTGCGCTACACCCCGGCGACCGCCTCCGCAGTCTAGTGCACCTCCGCGCAAGTTGTGCTTATGGGGTTCCTCGCTGTCGGGCGAGCGACTCCCTGCCCGGCCCAGGAGGAGGCGGACGGGGCGGGCTGCTGCGGGCCAGGGGAGTCGCGGGCGCGGCCGTGATAGGTGCGGCGGAGGTGGAGACGGCCAAAGTACGTGCTCGACCCTGCGGTCAGCTGGTCCGCGGAGTCAGCGTCAGCAGCGAGGCTTCCGGCCGGCAGAACAGCCGGAACGGCGCCCATGGCGAGGTGCCCAGGCCCGCCGACACGTGTAGCCAGGGTCGGCCGTCGTCATCAGCGCCGCCCGCGGGATGCCGGTGCAGACCCCGGGCCCGGTCCGGGTCTATGCCGCAGTTGGTCACCAGCGGCCCGAACCACGGCAGGCAGACCTGGCCGCCGTGGGTATGGCCAGCCAGCAGCAGGTCATAACCGTCGTCGCCGAACCTGTCCATGACCGCGGGCTCGGGGGAGTGCAGCAGCCCGAGCCGCAGGTCGGCCGCTGGATCGGCGGGCCTGGCGATCTCGTCGTACCGGTCGCGGCCGATATGCGGGTCGTGCACGCCGGCGACCTCGATGTCCAGGTCACCGGCCTTGAGCCGCCCGCGCCGGTTGTTCACGTTCAGCCAGCCGGCCGCCTCCATGCCCGCGCCGAGTTCGGCCCAGGGCAGGTCGGGAACGCCGCGCCGGGAACGCTTCGCACTGGTCTCCCAGAGGTATCGCACCGGATTCTTCGGGATCGGGGAGTAGAGGTCGTTCGACCCGTAGACGAAGACGCCGGGCCGGTCTAGCAGCGGCCCGAGCGCCTCAAGAAAAGGCAGAACGGCCTCTGGGTGGGCGATCGAGTCGCCGGTGTTGACCACCAGATCGGGCTGCAGGGCGTCCAGCGACCTGATCCACGACAGCAGCCGGTGCCGGCCCGGGGTCAGGTGCGCGTCGGAGATGTGCAGGAGCCGCAGCGGCCTCGCGCCTGCCGGAAGCACTGGGACGTCCAAGTGGCGCAGCGTAAACCAGTTGCGCTCGACGACCGCTGCGTAGCCGAAGACGGCCGCGCCGACCGCTGTTGTGGACCCGATCAGGGCTTGTCGTCGCATCCACATATGGTGCCATGTCTCTTGCGCTGATACGCCCAGGCCAGCTGCCCGGGCGCGGATCCCGGCTCACAAGGTGGTCCGGTGCAGTGCCGCGCGCCGGAGGCGGCAGGATGTCCTCATGACTGGACTGAAGGATCGGCTACGCGCCGACCTCACCGCGGCCATGAAGGCGCGCGACGACGTGCGGACCAGGACACTGCGGATGGTCCTCACCTCGGTCGCCAACGAGGAGGTCGCGGGAAAGGCGGCCCGTGATCTCAGCGACGACGAGGTGCTCCGGGTGCTGGCCCGGGAGGCCAGACGGCGCCGTGAGGCGGCCGATGCGTTCGACGCTGCTGGGCGCGCCGATCAGGCGGCCGCCGAGCGGGCTGAGGATGGAGTCCTGGCCGGGTACCTTCCCGCCCAGCTCGGCGACGCTGAGCTGGCCGCGATCGTCGCCGAGGTGATCAGGGAAACCGGCGCGTCGGGCATGGCCGCGATGGGCCAGGTCATGAAGGCGGTCACGCCCCGAGTGGCCGGGCGGGCCGAGGGCGGGCGGGTAGCTGCCGAGGTCCGCCGCGTGCTGGCCGGGTAGCGGGACCCGGGGGCTACGGCAGGGGAGGCGGTCCTATAGGAGGCGTGGGAGGAAGTGGCGGTAAATGATGACCGCCGCCGCCCGGACCGCCGCCGCCCTGGCCGTGTCTCTTGGGTGGCTTCGGGGGCTTCGGCGAGTTCACCCCGTCGCCCATCGAGAGGAACGGGCTGCCCGTGGGCACTCCGACGAAGAAGGCCGACGGGAGGCCGACAGTCATGAAGGTCATCTGCCAGGTGGCGGCCGGGGCGTTGTCGCCGAACATCTGACTCGGGCAGTTCTGGCCTCCGCCAGTAGCGGGATTCTCCCGGTAGCACGTGTGCGGGAAGCCGTTCACCATCGCGCCGCCCGTAGTCGGATCGTTCGGGTTGAACACCGACACGTACCCGGCCAGGAGCGGCGTGTACCCGCCGAACGCGGCGTAGAAACCACCGTCGGAGGTGCCGGTCTTGCCCGCGGCTGGGATCCCGATGCCACGGCCGGCCGCCGTGCCGGAGGTGATGACGCCCTGCAGGATGTAGTTGGCCGCGTCGGCGATGTCGGTCGAGAGCACGCGGTGGGGGCGCCGGTGTTGGTGAAGATCGTGTTGATCGCGATCGGGGCGCAGTAGATCCCGCGGGCCGCGACCGTCGCGTAGGCCGCGGCCATGCTCATCGGCGCGACCGGTACCGCGCCCAGCGTGAACGACGGGATGTTGTCGGCGGATACCCCCTGCCCGACCGCCTTGTCCGGGCGAAGCGGCGAGCCGCCGTTGACGTAGGTCATCCCGAGGCTGGCCGCGGTCTGGACCACGTTGCACAGCCCGACCTTCTGCTCGAGGTGGGCGTAGAACACGTTGATCGACCCCGTGGTGCCGTTATAGAGAGTGAAGATGCCCTTGCCAGCTCCTTCGGAGTTGGTCACGCTAAACTGGCTCGTTGGCTGGCCCTCGCAGTTGAAATACGGGGCGATGACGCTCGGGGACACGATCGCCTGGCTGAAGCCGAACGGCACGCCCTGCTTGAGTGCGGTGAGCAAGGTGAAGAGCTTGCTTGACGAGCCCGTCTGCACACCGCCCGTGCTGCCGTCGTACTGGGTCTGCACCGCGTAGTCGACCGTGGTCTGCCCCAGACCACGGTCGGTGCCGTAGGGCCGGTCCACCGCGATCGCGCGGACCTTGCCGGTGCCCGGCTGGATCAGCACCTCGGTGTCTACGTTCCCGCCGGGGTTGTAGGCACCCGAGTTCGCCGGCTCGACCCAGTCGACCGCATTCTGCGCGGCGCGCTGGTCTTGCGGGTCCAGTGTGGTGTAGATCTTCAGGCCGCCGGTGGTCTTCAGCGCCGCGTAAGCCTTCGCGTAGGCCGGGTCGGTCTTCATGGAGGCCAGCACGAAGTCGCAGTAGAACGCCTCGCTCGCCGCGGACTGGCTGTCGCATCCCTCCTGCAGCGGGACGGTAGACGGCCTGAGGCCCAGCGGCAGCTTCCCGGTGGCCTGGGCCTGCGCTCGGGTGATGTAGCCGAGGTCGGCCATGCGGGCCAGCACCACGTTTCGCCGGATCAAGGCGGCCGACGCGTTGGCGATCGGGTCGTACTTAGCGGGATTCTCCACGATCCCGGCCAGCAAGGCCGACTGCCGGAGGTTCAGATCCTGCGCGCTGGTGCTGAAGTAGCGCTCGGCCGCCACCTGGATGCCGTAGGCATTGTTGTCGAAGAAGGCGGCGTTAAGGTAGGCGGCGAGCAGCTGGTCCTTGGTCAGCTCATGCTCGACGGCGGCGGCCATGCGCAGCTCGCGGATCTTCCGGCTGGTCGTGTCCGCGACCGCTTCCTGCTGCTGCTGTGTGGTGGTCGCCGACAGGATAAGCGCGTTCTTCACATACTGCTGCGCCAGCGTGGAGCCGCCCTGGGTGGAGTGACCGCCCAGGTTGTTGGCCAGCGCGCGGATGGTGCCCCGCAGGTCGAACGCGCCGTGCAGGTAGTACCGGGAGTCCTCGATCGCGACGATCGCGTTCCGCATGACCGGCGCGATCTGGTTGAAGCTCACCGGCACCCGGTAGAGGTTGTTGGGGTAGTAGTACGCGATCAGCCGGCCATTGGCGGTCAGGATCTCCGAGCGCGAGGGGATCAGTCCCAGGGACGGGACCTTGAGATTGTTGAACGTGCTCGCCGCGTTGCGGGCGATGACTCCGGTCAGCCCGACCACCGGTACGGCCACGGCCGCGACGAGCAGCCCGGCGCCGACAGACACGGCCGCGAGCCGGCCGGCCGCGCTGACTCTGACGAGGCCGGCGCGGCGTCCTGAGTTCAGCACGGAATCAGGTTACGCTGACGACCGTTACGGAGGTGCGGCGAAACCAAATCCCGTGCACCCGGGGAGGCGCTGACAGAGTGTCACCACCCGCGCCAGAGCCTTCGACCTGGCCTGATTGGCTGGCCCCGCCAGAGGAGTGAAAGGGCCGTGACTAGTCACTTCTGTTCGCATAGCCCAGGAGGGCTATTTGAGAAATGGGCCTGCCAGGGTCTAGCGCTCCGCGCCGGAGTTCCGTAAGTTACTGGTCCGCGACCATCGCTACCGAGGCTCGGCGTGACGCCGCGTGCCCGGGCCGCTACGAGACGCCACCCGGCGTGACGACCCCACGTGGGCGTGACGATCAGGAGGAGTGGGCTACATGTGGATCACGGACTGGACCGCGCGTGCTGCGTGCAAGGGAACTGATCCTGACGAACTATTCGTCCAGGGCGCGGCACAGAATCGGGCCAAGCTGATCTGCCGGGGCTGCCCTGTCCGGACCGAGTGCCTCGCGGACGCACTCGACAACCGGATCGAGTTCGGGGTGTGGGGCGGCATGACCGAGCGTGAGCGGCGGGCACTGCTCCGCCGTCGGCCCGACGTGACCTCGTGGCGCGACCTGCTCGAGAACGCGCGCAACCAGTACGAGCGCGCCGGCGACGAGCTTGTCGCCAGCTGAGCACGTCGACATAGCGCCAGGCTCCGCGGCTCAAGCCCGCGGCTAGGCTCTGCAGGCCCGAGTTCTCCGGCTTTTACGTTCCGCGGCTGGGACTTCGTGGCCGGGGACTTCGTGGCCGGGGACTTCGTGGCTTGCCGCTCCGCCGGATCGTCACCTACGGAAGCTGTCCCCCACTGCTCGCAGCCCGGCCAGGTCATGCACGTCGTCGGGCTGATCGGGGACTTCGGCGACGGGCACGTGCGGATGGGCGGTCGTGAAGTGCTCGGATACCCGGCGCTCGGTCGCGGTTAGCTGCATCCGCTCGGCGTGGAGCCGCAGGGCCGCGATCGTCAGCGCATGCGCCCCGCGGTCTGATGAGCTGCGGTCAGGCGCCCCGTGACCGGGCGCCCCGTGGCCTGCTGAACCGTGCGCGGCTGGACCGTGCGCGGCTGGACCGTGCGCGGCTGGACCGGGCTCGGCTGAACCGCGCTCGGATGAGCCGTTGTCGGATGCCTGCAGGGTCTCCGCCGCGGCCGTGCTGCGGGCGGCGGACAGCCGGGCGGCAGGCGAGCCGTGTACCCGGTTCAGGATGAGGCCTGCCAGGGGCATACCCTCCTGGGCCAGCCGCTCCACGAAGTACGACGCCTCGCGCAGCGCGTCCGGCTCCGGCGCCGCGATGACCAGGAACGCCGTGCCAGGCGCCCGAAGCAGCCGGTAGGTGTAGTCGGCCCGCTCGCGGAATCCGCCGAACATCGTATCCAGGGCGGACACGAACGTCTGCACGTCCCTGAGCACCTGGGCGCCGAGCACCCGGGTCAGCACGCCAGTGACCATCCCGAATCCGGCATTCAGCACCTTCAGGTACGCCCGCCCGCCCACCTTGGCCGGGACGACGAGGAGCCGGATCAGCCGCCCGTCGAGGAACCGGCCCAGTCGCTGGGGGGCATCGAGGAAATCGAGCGCGGACCGGCTCGGCGGGGTGTCCACGACTATCAGGTCCCATTCGTCCGCTCGGCGCAGCTGGCCCAGCTTCTCCATGGCCATGTACTCCTGCGTGCCGGAGAATCCGGACGACAGCGACTGATAGAAGGGGTTCGCGAGGATCTGGGCCGCGCGGTCCGGGTCGGCATGGGCCTCGACGATCTCGTCGAAGGTCCGCTTCATATCGAGCATCATCGCGTGCAGGCTCCCGCCGGCGGCCCCGTCCGGCGCCGGGTCATCCTGGCCGCCGCCCGTCTGCTCCGATTTCCCGAACGGCACCGGGCGCGGCGTGTTGTCCAGGGAGGACAGGCCCATCGACTGAGCCAGTCGGCGGGCCGGGTCGACGGTGAGCACCACGACATGCCTGCCGCGCTCCGCCGCCCGCAGACCGAGGGCCGCGGCGGTGGTGGTCTTGCCGACGCCGCCGGATCCGCAGCAGACGATGACGCGGGTGCGCCGGTCATCGATGAGCCGGTCGACATCGAGCGGCGGCGGCGAGACGGTCTGGCTCATGCGGTGTCTCCCGCTCGCCCCCGGGGCGCTTTTAGGCGCGTCGGCTCACTCATGCGGTGTCTCCCTCTCGCGTGCGCGGCGCTGGCCCCGCCGGCTCGCTCATCACGCGGCTCGCTGGTCACGCAGCGCGGCCGCCAGCCGGTACAGCCCGCCGAGGTCCATGCCGTCGGTGATCATCGGCAGCTCGTAACGGGGGGTCCTGGGCTCGGCCAGCCTGCGCCGCTGTAGTTCCTGGCCGACGGCCGCCACCGCGTGCTCGGTGAGCTCGGCGGCCAGGTCGGCGGCGAGGCGGACGTTGTCGTCGAGGCCGGCGGCCTTCAGGCCGAGCGCCAGCTCGTGCTCGTCCACCGATCCGGCCGCCGCCGCGCGAAGCTGGCCGGGATCCAGCTCCGTCGGCCGCACCATGTTGATCATGATGCCGCCTACCTGAATCGCGCCGCCGGCCAGCCCGCGCAGCTCGGCGATGCCATCCAGGGCCTCCTGAACGGGCATCTCCTCGAGCGTGGTGACGAAGTGCACCGCGGTCTCCGGCGAGTGAATGACCTTCTGCACGGTGTCAGCGTGATTGCGGATCGGCCCCACCCGGGCGAGCCCGGACACCTCGGAGGTGACGTTGAGGAACCTGCCGATCCGGCCAGTCGGCGGCGCGTCCATGACGACGGCGTCGTAGACCGGCTTGCCTTCCTTCTTCCTGCGGACGGCCTCCGCGGCCTTCCCCGTGAGCAGCACGTCGCGCAGCCCCGGCGCGATTGTGGTCGCGAAATCCATAACGCCCAGCCGCGTCAGCGCCTTGCCCGCGTGCCGCAGGTTGTAGAACATCTCGAGGTACTCGAGCAGCGCGGACTCGGGATCGGCGACGAGCGCGTACACGTCCCCGCCGGGCTGCGTTTCACTCGGCGGAGCCACCGCGATCTTGCGCTCCTCGTAGGGCAGTGGCGGGACGTCGAAAACCTGGGCGATCCCCTGGCGCCCCTCCACCTCGATCAGCAGCACCCGCTTCCCGCCGGACGCGAGCGCGAGCGCGAGGGCGCTGGCGACCGTGGTCTTGCCGGCTCCGCCCTTCCCGGTGATGACGTGCAGCCGCACGCCCTCCCAGTCTGTGTCTCGTGTGCTCACCTCTTGGAGGCTATCCGCGCCGCGGCACCGCGAGTCCCGGTGCCCGGGGAACCGGCCTCCGGCGGGCCGCGCACCGCACTACGTCGCTGACGCCGACAGTGAGTGGAAATACCACTAGTCTGGTGGCAGGGCATCAGGCGTGACCGTGACCGGAGAAGAGGTGTTGGTGATGGTTGCCGCCATAGTGGTCATATTGGTGATAATCGTCGTGCTCGGGCTCACCGGGCTGGGGCGGTCGTTGCGGATCGTGCAGCAATATGAGCAGGGCATCATTTTCAGGTTCGGAAGGGTGCTGCCGGGGACGCGCGGGCCCGGGCTGACGATAATCCGGCCGGTCGGCGACCGGATGCAGAAGGTCAACATGCAGATCGTCGCCATGGCCGTCCCGGCGCAGGAGGGCATCACCCGGGACAACGTCAGCGTCCGGGTAGACGCGGTGGTCTACTTCCGGGTGGTGGACCCCATCAAGGCGACCATCAATGTGCAGAATTACATGTTCGCGATCTCCCAGCAGGCGCAGACCTCGCTGCGCTCGATCATCGGCCAGTCGGAGATGGACCAGCTGCTCGCCGAGCGGGACACGGTGAACCGAGAGCTGCGCCGGATCATCGACGAGCCGACCGAGGGCCCCTGGGGCATCCGGGTCGAGCGGGTGGAGATCAAGGACGTGTCGCTGCCCGAGGGCATGAAGCGGTCGATGTCACGCCAGGCGGAAGCGGAGCGGGAGCGCCGCGCGCGGATCATCACCGCGGACGGCGAGTACCAGGCGTCCAAGCGCCTCGCCGCGGCCGCCAACGTTATGGCCCGTGACCCTGCCGCGCTGCAGCTGCGGCTGCTGCAGACGGTGGTCGAGGTCGCGGCGGAGAAGAACAGCACGCTGGTCATGCCGGTACCGGTCGAGCTGCTCAGGTTCTTCGACAAGTTCACGCCCCCGGCGGCTGGGGATGAGCGGAAGTCAGCCGCCGACTCGGCCTCGCTGGCCGACTTCGGCAATGAGGATGTAGAGAAGGTCGAGGCGGAGATCGAGAGCGGAGCGCCGCTCGAGATACCGGAGGTGCCCGCGATCCCCGGGCTGCCCCAGGAAGTGAACGACGGCAAGCTGGCCGCCGACGTCTCGGCCAGCGAGGTCGACGCCGCCGCGATCCCGAAGCAGGACTCGGCCACAGGCGGCGCGGCCGCGCGCGGCAATCCCGCCCAGGACCCAGGAGCGTAGCCGCCGGCCCGGGCCGCCAGACGCGGGGAGACGCCCGCCGCTTCCGCGCCTCCCCGATATGGTTCCGTCATGGCGAAGTGGGAGTACGCGACGGTTCCGCTGCTGGTGCACGCGACCAAGCAGATCCTGGATAACTGGGGCGAGGACGGGTGGGAGCTGGTGGCGGTCGTTCCCGGGCCGAATCCCGAGCAGCTCGTGGCCTACATGAAGCGAGAAAAATCATGAGCCTCGACCGGGACGCGGAGCCGCCCGGGTCGGGGCCCGAGGCCAGGCTGGCCGCGCTCGGGCTTACCCTGCCGAAGGTGTCGCGGCCGCTGGCGGCCTACGTCCCGGCGGTGCTCACCCGCGGTTACGTGTACACGGCAGGGCAGCTGCCGGTGGTCGAGGGCCAGCTGCTGGCCACGGGCAAGGTCGGGGCCGAGATCGGCGCCGTGGAGGCCAGCGCGCTCGCCCGGACCTGCGCCCTGAACGCGCTGGCGGCCGTGGCCTCGGTGACCGGCGGGCTCGACGCGGTCCGGCGCATAGTCAAGGTCACCGGCTTCGTAGCGAGCGCCCCGAACTTCACCCAGCAGGCCCAGGTGGTCAACGGCGCGAGCGAGCTGCTGATCGAGGTGTTCGGCGAGGCAGGTCGGCACGCCCGGAGTGCTGTGGGGATGGCGGTGCTGCCGCTGGACGCCCCGGTCGAGGTCGAGCTGATCGCGGAGGTCAGAGACACCGAGGTCAGAGACTGAGTGGACGCTGGCGCGATCCGGCTCGGAAGCCGGCTAGGCGAGCGGGCCCTCGATGTCCTCGCCGGGAGGCAGCAGCCCGCCATAGCACGTGACGCGGCCACGGTGATGCTGCTGCGCCCCGCCGCGAGCCACCGGGCCGCGGAGCACGGGACCATGACGCGCGGGGCCGCAGCGGACGGGACCGGGCCCGCCGACGGCAGCATCGAGGTCTACATGCTGCGGCGCAAGTCCTCGATGGCTTTCGCTCCCGGCGCCTTCGTCTTCCCGGGCGGATCGGTCGACGCCAGGGATGCCGACGAGCAGGTGGCCTGGGCCGGACCGGAAACCGCCGAGTGGGGGCGGATATTCGACGCGCCCCCGGAACTGGCGTGCGCGCTGGTGTGCGCGGCCGTCAGGGAGACCTTCGAGGAGTCCGGCGTCGTGCTGGCCGGGCCATCCGCCGACACGGTCGTGGCCGACACCACGGGCGAGGACTGGGAGGCCGACCGGAACGCGCTCCTTGACCGCTCGCTTTCTCTGGCCGAGATGCTCGGCCGCCGCGGACTCGTGCTCCGCTCTGACCTGCTCCGGCCGTGGTCCCGCTGGATTACCCCGGTGGTCGAGGAACGCCGCTTCGACACCAGGTTCTTCGCTGCCGCGCTGCCCCGCGGGCAGCGAACCAGGGATGTCGGAGGCGAGGCGTCCGAGGTGGCCTGGGTACGTCCGGGCGACGCGATCGCCGCCGGGCGCAGCAAAGAGATCGTGCTGTTCCCGCCGACCGCAGTGACCCTGGCGGAACTCGCTGCCTGCCCAGACGTGACGGCCGCGCTCAGGCCGAGGCAGGTCCGCCCGCTGCTGCCGGAGGCGATCATGTCCGATGGCGCGGTCTGGCTGACCCTGCCCGCCGACCTGGAGTACCCCCTGTGACCGCGATCGACGGATCGGGAACGGCGCGCGCACGTTGCGTTCTGGCTCCTAATCCGTCGCTGATGACCCTGGACGGCACCAACACCTGGCTGATCGCCGAGCCTGGCGCGGAGCCGGCCATCGTCGTGGACCCGGGGCCGGACGACGAGGGGCACCTGCGCCGGGTGCATGCGACGGCAGCCGAGGCGGGCCAGCGCATCGAGGCGATCGTGCTCACGCACGGTCACCAGGACCACTCGGCGGGCGCCCGGCGGCTGGCCGGGCTCACCGGGGCGCCGGTCCTGGCGGTTGACCCGGCCTACCGGCTGGGCGACGGCGGGCTCGGGCCCGGTGACGCGGTGCGGGTCGGCGGCTGCGAGCTGCGGGTGATCGAGACGCCCGGGCACACCTCCGACTCGGTGTGCCTGCTCCTCGAGGCGGACGGCGCCGTGCTGACCGGGGACACCGTGCTCGGCCGGGGTACCACCGTGATCGCCGGCGACGGAAACCTGAGCGACTATCTCGGCTCACTCGACCGGCTGCGGGCGCTGGCGGACGAGGCGAGCCTGCAGGCCCTGCTGCCGGGGCACGGACCGCTGCTCGCGGACCCGGCGGGGACGCTGGACTACTACATCGCGCACCGGGCGGAACGGCTGGCCGAGGTGACCGCCGCGCTCGCGGCCGGAGAGACCACGCTGGCGGGCATCGTGGCGCGGGTCTACGTCGACGTGGACCGCGCGCTCTGGCCGTTCGCCGAGTGGTCGGTGCGGGCCCAGCTCGCGTACCTGGCCGAGCGGGGAACCCTTCCGCCCGGCCTGAGCCACTGAGTTACTGACCACCGGGCCTTACTGACTACGGGCCTCAGCGACCACGGGGCGCTACCGGGCCCGCTTCCGGAGGCGTTCGGGATCTATCAGGAGCACGGACTTCGGGTGCAGCTGTATCCAGCCACGTGCCACGAAGTCGGCGAGGGCCTTGTTGACCGTCTCCCGGGACGCCCCCACCAGCTGGGCGAGCTCCTCCTGGGTCAGGTCGTGATTCACCTGCAGCCCGTCGCCCTGCTGGGTGCCGAACCGCTCCGCCAGGTCGAGCAGGGCCTTGGCTACCCGGCCGGGCACGTCGGTGAAGACCAGGTCCGACAGCACGTCGTTGGTGCGCCGGAGCCGCCGGACCAGGGCCCGCAGCAGGTGCATGGCGACATCGGGCCGGTCGGCCAGCCACTTCCGCAGGTCATCATGGTTAAGGGCGGCGAGGCGGGCATCGGTGACCGCGACGGCGCCCATCGTGCGGGGACGCGGGTCGAACAGCGAGAGCTCGCCGAACATCTCGCCCGGCCCGAGCACGCTGGTCAGGTTCTCCCGGCCGTCGGCGGATGCCCTGGTGAGCTTGATCTTGCCGTCCAGCACCACGTACAGCTGGTCACCGTCATCGCCCTCGTCGAACAGCCGCTCGCCCCGGGCGAGCTCGACCTCGGTGACCCCGGCCCGCAGCGCCCTGGTTCCCTCCTCGTCCAGGCCCTCGAACAGCGGCGCCCGGCCGAGCACGTCCTCGGGGTGATCCATGGCACCTCCCCGCTGCGTTCAGGCGAACACTACTCAGTGTCGCCCATGCGTCACCGGAAGCGCGACTTGGTCCCCTTCGGTGCCAGTCCGGCCCGGCCCAGTCAGGCGCGGCAGCGCGGTCAGTGGCCGTCACTGGCTAGCGCCAGAGCCAGGCGCGCCACAGAGGCCTCGATCTCGATGTGTGCCTCGGCCCGGTTCACCCAGTTGGCCGCTTCCACCATCTTGCCGGGCTCCAGTTCCTTATAGACCTCGAAGAAATGCTGGATCTCCAGGAGATCGAATTCCGAGACGTCCTCAATGTCGGCCAGGTGCGCCATCCGGGGGTCGGTGGCCGCCACGCAGAGCACCTTGTCGTCTCTGCCCATCTCGTCCCGCATCCGGAACATGCCTATGGCCCGGCAGCGGATCAGGCACCCCGGGAACGTAGGCTCCTCGAGCAGGACCAGCGCGTCGAGCGGGTCTCCATCGGGGGCTAGCGTGCCCTCGATGAAGCCGTAGTCAGACGGGTACCGAGTAGAGGTGAACAGCATCCTGTCCAGCCGGATCCTGCCGGTCTCGTGATCCATCTCGTACTTGTTGCGCTGGCCCTTGGGGATCTCGACGATGACATCGAACTCCACGATTCCGCCCTCTCGACCCTTGATGATTAAATCCGTTGCCTCGATGTTTACCCGGTTCCGGTCCCTCTGCGGCCGGCGGGATACAGCGTTTCGCGAGAGGTGGTGAAACTGGTGCGCCGGCTCCGTCGCGCGGCGTGGCTGTCGCTGGCTCTGCTCAGCCTGTTCACGATGGCCGCCGGGGCCGCCGTGGCTCACATGCTGCCGCCGCGGCTCGCGCTGTGGCGGCTGCCCACGGTGGCCTCCCGCGGTCTGGCCCAGGTCGGGCCGGTGCTCGGCGCGGTGCCCGACCCAGCGACGGGCGAGGTTGCGCATCCAGGGAAATCCCGGCAAGCCGGGCAGATGTCGACGACCGCGGGCGTGACGGCCGCGCTGTCTGGCCTGCTCCGGTCGCCCACGCTCGGCGCCCACGTCGGCGCGGTGGTTGACGACCTGTCTTCCGGCCAGGTGCTGCTCTCCCGCCTGGGGAGCTCGGCCTTTGCGCCCGCCTCCACCGCGAAGCTGGCGGTCGCGACCGCCGCGCTCGACGTGCTCGGCCCGGCGGCCCGGCTCACCACCAGGGTGGTGGCCGGCCCGACGCGGTCGTCCATCGTCCTGGTGGGCGGAGGCGATCCGACGCTGGCCGCCGGCCGGCCCCCGGCGTCCGACTACCCGCAGCCGGCCTCGCTGGCCTCGCTGGCCGCGGGGACGGCGCAGGCGCTGCGGGCCAGAGGGGTGCGCGCGGTGCACCTGCGCTACGACGCCTCGCTGTTCGCCGGCCCGGGGCTGGGCTCTGGCTGGGCCCCGGACGACGTCGCCTCGGGCAACGTCACGCCCATCGAGTCGTTGGAGGTGGACCAGGGCCGGCTGACCGCGAGCGGCGCACCCCAGGACGCGGACGTGCCTGGCAACTACCGGCCCCGCTCGCCCGCCCCGGCGGCCAGCGCCGCGCAGGACTTCGCCTCGCTCCTGGCCGGCCGCGGGATCAGGGTGCTCGGGGCGGTGACCCAGACGGTCGCGGCGCGCGGAAGCGCCACGATCGCGGCGGTATCGTCACCGCCCCTGGCCGAGATCATCGAGCAGATGCTGACCGAGAGCAACAACGTCATCGCCGAGAACCTGGCCCGGCAGCTAGCGATCGCCACCGGCCGCACGGCGTCGTTCAGCGGCGCGGCCGCGGCGGAGACCGCGGTGCTGCACAGGCTCGGCGTCGGCGGGATCTCACTGGTCGACGGGAGCGGCCTGTCGCCGCAGGACCAGATCACGCCCAACACGCTGGTCCATCTGATCCGCCTGGACGCCTCACCGAGCGAGCCTGAGCTCAGGCCCGTCCTCACCGGGCTGCCGGTGGCCGGGTTCACCGGCACCCTCGCCCCGGGCGGCAGCGTCTTCAACGACCTGGGGCAGCCCGCGCTGGGCGTGGTGCGGGCCAAGACCGGCAACCTGCTGACGGTGGTATCGCTGGCCGGCATCGCGTACGCCAGGAACGGCCAGGTGCTCGCGTTCGCCTTCATGGCCGATCGGCTGCCCCGCAGCGGCCTGATCGCGGCGGGCGACCAGATGACCAGGCTGGCCACGGCCCTGGCGGCCTGCGGGTGCCGTTGAACGCTGCCGCCGCGCGGTGCCGGTGAACGGTGCCGGTGAACGGTGCAGGTGAACGGTGCCGGTGAACGGCGCCCTGAGGTGCCCTCAGGACGGCGCCGGGACATGCAGTAGCCCGGCGGGTCCCCGGGCAGGCGACCAGCCAACGTACGGTGGAGGGGTGAGCACCTCGCAGATGATCGACTGGAATGTTGCCACGTCCACCGGCGTCAGGTGGGCGCGGCCTGGGCCTCAGGTGAGTATGGCCGAGGCCAGGAAGGTGGTGGCCGAGCTGCGCGGGCTCGCGACCGCCGTACAGGAGCCTGTCCGCGAGGTGACCGGCCTGCCCGGCTCGGGTGATGGCGGCACCGTCGCGGTCGTGGACCGCCCGGGGTGGATCCGTGCGAACGTCGACGGGTTCCGGGTCGTGCTCGATCCGCTGGTGGAGCACATGCAGCAGCGAGGAACGGCCCCCCCGGCCGGATCGGTGATTACCGCCGTCGGGTCGCGGGTCACCGGCATGCAGGCGGGCCTGATCCTCGCTTACCTGGCCGGGCGGGTGCTCGGTCAGTACGAGCTGTTCCTGCCGCCCGACCCGGACGCGCCGCCCGGCACCGTGGATGCGCCCCCGGGCCGGCTGACCCTCGTCGCGCCGAACATCGTGATGGTCGAGCGCGAGCTCGGGGTCAACCCGCACGACTTCCGGCGCTGGGTGTGCCTGCACGAGGAGACGCACCGGACCCAGTTCACCTCGGTGGCCTGGCTCCGGCCCTACGTTCAGCAGCAGATGACCGAGTTCCTGCTGGCCTCGGACCTGGACCCGGCCTCGATCCTCGAGCGGCTCAGGTCCGCGGCTGACGCGGTGGCCGGCGCTGTCCGCGGCGGCGGCGAGAGCCTGATCGAGGCGATCCAGACCCCGCGCCAGCGCGAGATCCTGGACCGGCTGACAGCGGTGATGACGCTGGTGGAGGGCCACGGCGACTACGTGATGGACGCCGTCGGCCCGAAGGTGGTGCCGTCGGTCGAGGAGATCAGAGCCAAGTTCTCCGCCCGGCGGGTCAGCGGCGGCCGGATCGAGCAGGCCATTCGCAGGATCCTGGGCATCGACCTGAAGATGAAGCAGTACGAGCAGGGGGCGCGGTTCGTCAGGACCGTCGTGGAAGAGGCGGGAATGGAGATGTTCAACCGGGTCTGGACATCCCCGGAGACGCTCCCGACCAGAGACGAGATCGCAAGCCCGCAGTCCTGGCTCGCCCGGGTGGACGGCGGCGGGATGCACGGCGGCGGGATGCACGGCGGCGGGATGGGCGGCGGCCGGGCGCAGGGCGACGGGGCACAGGGCGGCGGGGTGGACGGCAGTGGCGCGGCCGCGAGCTGAGCTGTGCCAGGCCCAGGGAGGATGACCCCCGTCAACCCCGTGAGCGAGCCGGAGGGGCGCAGCGCCGGGCGCCCCGCAGGCGAGCAGAAGACACAGCCACGGAGCAAGCTCCGCGAGGAGGATGACCGGGCATGGGACCGCACCCAGCGGTCGCGCAGGTCCGCCTGGGCGTGCGCCGCGCCCTGACCGCAGTCGGCCTCGAGCCCGGTGACCTGGTGCTGGTCGCCTGCTCGGGCGGCGCAGACTCACTGGCCCTGGCCGCGGCGCTCGCGTTCGAGGCGCCCAGGCTCGGCCTGTCCGGCGGCGGCGTCACCGTTGATCACGGGCTGCAGGCCGGGTCGGCACGGCAGGCGAGGAAGGTCGTGAAGGTCCTCACGGCCCTGGGCCTCGATCCGGTGCAGAGCGTCAGCGTCGCTGTGGCGCGCCCTGGGACGGGCTCCCCCGGCCCGGAGGCGGCCGCCCGCGCGGCCAGGTACCGGGCGCTCGACCATGCCGCCGCCGGCACCGGTGCCGTCGCGGTCCTGCTCGGCCACACCAGGGACGATCAGGCCGAGACCGTCCTGCTCGGCCTGGCGCGCGGCTCCGGCGCGCGCTCGCTGGCCGGGATGGCCGAGCGCAACGGCCGCTACCTGCGTCCGCTGATCGGGATCAGCCGCGCCCAGACCCGGGCTGCCTGCGCCGCCCAGAACCTCGAGCCATGGGACGACCCGCAGAACGCCGATCCCGGCTACGCCCGCGCCCGGGTGCGCCACCGGCTGCTGCCGGTCCTCGAGCAGGAGCTCGGGCCCGGCGTGACCCAGGCCCTCGCCCGCACGGCCTGCCAGCTGCGCGTCGATGCCGACTTCCTCGACTCTCTCGCCCAAAGCGAGACAGAACGCATGGCGGCGGCCGGGTCTGAGCTCCCCATCGAGGCCGTGGCCGCCCTGCCGTCGGCGATCAGGTCACGGGTGCTCAGGAACGCCGCGATCGCGGCTGGCTGCCCGCCGGGAGCGCTGACCGCGCGTCATATTGGCGGGCTCGACGCGCTGGTGACCGGATGGCGCGGTCAGCGCGGTACGGACCTGCCCGGCGGCATCCGCGGCCAGCGCCGGTATGGCAAGCTGCTCTTCAGTGCTAGCCATGGGGATGACGACCCCCCTTCAACCCCCCGCCAGGCAAGCAACCGGGAGGGCGCGGGTGGACGCGACTGACATGGGCGCCGACCTGGAGGACGTCCTGATCACCCCGGAGCGCCTGCAGCATCGCATCGGGGAGCTTGCCGCGCAGATCGACGCGGATTACGCCGATCGCGAACTTCTCCTCGTCGGCGTGCTGAAGGGCGCGGTCATGGTCATGGCCGACCTGGCGCGCGCGATGCGGCTTCCCGTCGAGATGGACTGGATGGCGGTCTCGTCCTACGGCTCCGGCACGAAGTCCTCAGGCGTCGTGCGCATACTCAAGGACCTCGACTGCGACCTCACCGGCCGGCACGTGCTGGTCGTCGAGGACATCGTCGATTCCGGCCTAACCCTGTCCTGGCTGATGCGGAACCTGCAGTCGCGCGGTCCCGCCTCGCTGCGGGTCTGCGCGCTGCTGCGCAAGCCCACCGCCGCGCGGACGGACGTCGACGTGACCTACATTGGCTTTGACATACCCGATGCATTCGTCATCGGCTATGGGCTCGACTACGCCGAGCGCTACCGGAACCTGCCCTTCATCGGAACCCTGGCCCCGCACGTTTACACGGGGGGCAGGGGCGAGAGCGGGTCGAAGGACGGCGCAGGCGAAACCCGCGGGAGCCTGGCGCCCGGGAGCCCGGTGCCCCGGAGCGCGGCGCCCGGGAGCGCGGCGGCGGGAAGCCCAGCGGCGGGGAACACATCTTGAGATGAAATGCGTTCACGGGGTAGGGACTGGCGGAGGCTCCGGGTGTCCGCTGGGTGCCTCGTTCGTGTCAGCAGCAGCCGGCGCGGTGTACCGTCGAGTATTCACGTTATTACGCGGGCGGAAAGGAAACGCGCGTGGGCACTAGGACGTCTGGCCGCTCCCCCCGGGGGCGGCGGGACCTGAGGCTCGTCAGGAGGGGTCGGCCCGCTACCGGCGCGGCCGTTCGTCGATGGATGTGAAGCGCTACTTCCGCGGGCCGTTCGTTGCCGTCCTGGTTGTCTTGCTGCTGTTCTTCTTCCTGTACCGGTACGCCAGCTCCGGCACCTCGTACAAGCAGGTCGACACCTCCCAGGTGATCAGCCTGATCGACACGGGCAAGGTCAAGTCGGCGCTGCTCATCGACACCGACCAGACGATCCAGATCACGACCAAGACCGGCCAGTCGCTGCAGGCTTCGTGGGTCGGCAACCAGGGCCAGCAGCTCGCCACCACCCTGCAGCAGCAGCACACGAATTACAACGTCCAGGTCCCCAGGGGCAGCTCGATCTTCGCGCTGATCCTGAGCTGGCTGCCGTTCCTGCTGATCATCCTGGTCTTCCTGTTCCTCATGAACCAGATGCAGGGCGGCGGCTCCCGGGTGATGAACTTCGGGAAGTCCAAGGCCAAGCTGATCACCAAGGACACGCCGAAGACCCGATCGAGGAGCTCCAGGAGATCAAGGAGTTCCTGCAGAGCCCCGGCAAGTTCCAGGCCATCGGGGCCAAGATCCCGAAGGGCGTGCTGCTCTACGGCCCGCCGGGCACCGGCAAGACCCTGCTGGCGCGCGCCGTGGCCGGCGAGGCGGGGGTCCCGTTCTACTCGATCTCAGGCTCCGACTTTGTCGAGATGTTCGTCGGCGTCGGCGCCTCCCGGGTCCGGGATCTGTTCGAGCAGGCCAAGGCCAACGCCCCCGCGATCGTCTTCGTCGACGAGATCGACGCGGTGGGCAGGCACCGGGGCGCCGGCTTCGGCGGCGGCCACGACGAGCGCGAGCAGACGCTGAACCAGCTGCTGGTCGAGCTCGACGGCTTCGAGACCAAGGGCGGCGTGATCGTGATCGCGGCCACGAACCGGCCTGACATCCTGGACCCGGCCCTGCTGCGGCCCGGCCGGTTCGACCGCCAGATCGTCGTGGCCCAGCCGGACCTGGCCGGCCGGAAGGGCATCCTGCGGGTGCACGCCCGCGGCAAGCCGTTCGCGGAGGACGTCGAGCTCGACATGATCGCGCGCCGGCACCGCCCGCGGCAACCAGACCCGGATCTCGATGGCGTCGCTCGAGGAGGCGATCGACCGGGTCACGGCCGGCCCCAAGCGCAAGAGCGTGCTCCTCTCGGAGAAGGAGCGGAAGATCATCGCGTACCACGAGGGCGGGCACGCCCTGGTCGGCCACGCGCTGCCGAACGCCGACCCGGTGCACAAGATCACGATCATCCCGCGCGGGCGGGCCCTCGGCTACACGGCGTCGGCCCCGGCCGAGGACAAGTTCCTGGTCAGCCGGGCCGAGATGATGGACCAGCTGGCGATGCTGCTGGGCGGCCGGACCGCCGAGGAACTGGTGTTCCACGAGCCCACCACCGGCGCGGCCAACGACATCGAGAAGGCCAGCCAGATCGCCCGCGGCATGATCACCGAGTACGGGATGAGCGAGCGGCTCGGCGCGCGCAAGTTCGGCACCGGGGACGGTGAGCCGTTCCTGGGCCGCGATATGTCGCACAGCAGGGACTACTCCGAGGAGATCGCGTCAGCGATCGACGACGAGGTGCGCCGCCTGATCGAGTCGGCGCACGATGAGGCCTGGGAGATCCTGGTCCAGTACCGCGACGTGCTGGACAACCTGGTGCTGCAGTTGATGGAGCACGAGACCCTCGCCAGGGGGGAGGTGCTGCAGATCTTCAGCCCGATCCGCCCGCGGCCCACCCGCGGTTCCTACACCGGCTACGGCAAGCGGCTCCCCTCCGACCGCCCGCCGGTGCTGACGCCCAAGGAGATGGCCCTGACGGCCGCCCCCGACGGGTCGGAGCAGCCCGCTGCGGGTAACGGGCAGGCCATAGGAGCCGGCGACGCCCATTCGCCGAGCCCCGGGGGCCCCTTCGGCTCGGCCGGCTACGACCCGGCAGGTCCCGAGGACGCCGGGCCCGGGGCCCACGGAGCGGGCAGCGCGGGGCCGGGCGGGAATCTTTGACCGCGGAGCACGCCTCGGCCCCGGAGCTTAGCCCGGCCGCGCAGGACGGCACGTCAGGCGTCGACCTGGCCCGCATCGAGCGCGCGGTGCGGGAGATCCTGCTCGCGATCGGCGAGGATCCGGAGCGGGACGGCCTGCGCGACACCCCGGCGCGCGTGGCCCGGGCCTACGCCGAGCAGTTCGCCGGGCTGACGCAGCGGCCCGAGGGCGTGCTCACCACGGTCTTCGACGCCGATCATGACGAGATGGTCCTGGTGCGCGACATCGAGATGTACAGCACGTGCGAGCACCACCTCACCACGTTCTTCGGGTTCGCTCACGTCGGCTACATACCGAACGAGAAGGGCCAGATCACCGGGCTGTCCAAGCTGGCCAGGCTCGTGGATGTGTACGCCAAACGGCCGCAGGTCCAAGAGCGGATGACGAGCCAGATCGCCGACGCGCTGATGGGCGTCCTCGAGCCGAGGGGCGTCATCGTGGTGATTGAGGCCGAGCACCTGTGCATGTCGATGCGCGGGGTGCGCAAGCCTGGTGCCAAGACCGTTACTTCCGCGGTCCGCGGGATATTCCTGGACTCCGACCGGACCCGTGCCGAGGCCATGAGCCTCCTGCTCGGCCGCCACTGACCGAGCGAGCCGGAAGGCGCGGCGCCGCCTGGACCGAGGAGCGAGGGACGAGGGAAGGCGGTGCCTTTCTGGAGCCTCGGAGGCGAGCGGGAGACACTGACCATTCCCGGACGGAACCAGATCGGCGCTGGAAGCGTCTCAAAGACGGTTCTGACAGATGGCTGAAGATGGCCTTAAACCAATGGATGTGACTGCGTTATCGCCTGCACCTCGGCGAGGGCAGCCCCGCCCGGGAAGAGGTTCGCCGCCGTGTTCAGGCGTTTGCCCGCATTGTGTGTCGGTCATGACTACGCTGATGCCCCGTGACCCGGGGCCTGACCTACGTGTCCGAGATGACTGAGCACAGCGGATCAGAGATGGCAGCAGCGGCTGGGCCGGCAACGCGCCCCCCGGACCGCAGGCACCAGCAACCCTGGGTGCCGTCGAGGGCTTCCGGACCCGCGTCCTGTACAGCCATCTCACGCATCCCCTGCACCGGCTCACCGAGATCGCGCCGGGCGTGCTGACCATCGCGCCCCGTATCGCCGAGGTCTTCATCGGCCTGCTGCTGCTCATGCTCTCGCACGGGCTGCGCAGGCGGAAGCGGCGCGCGTGGCAGGGAGTGGTGCTGCTGCTGGCCGCCAGCGTGGTGATTCACGCCATCCCGGCCGGCCGGCATCTGGTCCCGGCCATCCCGGCCGTGGTGCTGCTCGCCATCTTGTGGTTCTACCGGAAACAGTTCTACGCGATCGGTGACCCGAGGACCCGATGGCGCGCGCTCTGGGTGTTCGGCATGCTCGCGGTCGCCGACGTGGCCATCGGCTTTTGCTACATCGCGGTGACCCGCGGCCTCGACGAGGACTACACGCTGGGCCAGCGGCTGCAGTCCGTGATCTACAACCTCGTCGGCTTCAGCGGGCCGGTCCACTTCACCTCCGAGACCCGCGGCGACGTCTTCGCGTTCCTGATGGCCGGGCTCGGGATCTTCACGCTGGTCGTCGTCGCGTACCTGTTCCTGCGCCCGGCCAAGCGCGCCGACCGGCTCAGCGCTGGGGACGCGAACCGGATCAGGGGCCTGCTCGAGAAGCACGGGGAACGGGACTCGCTCGGCTATTTCACGCTTCGTAACGATAAGAGCGTCATCTGGTCGGCGACGGGCAAGTCCTGCATCGGCTACCGGGTGCTCTCCGGGGTCATGCTGGCCAGCGGCGACCCCATCGGCGATCCCGAGGCCTGGCCCGGAGCGATCAGCGCGTTCCTCGACGAGGCGGCCCGGCACGCGTGGGTGCCCGCGGTGATCGGGTGCAGCGAGCTCGGCGCGGAGACCTGGTGCCGCGAGGACGGCGGGCTGACCGCGCTGGAGCTCGGCGACGAGGCCATCGTCAACATCGCCGACTTCACCCTGCAGGGCAGGTCCATGCGGAACGTCCGCCAGATGGTGACCAGAGTGTGCAGGCACGGCTACGTCGCCGAGGTCCGCCGGATGGGCGACATACCCCGCGCCGAGATCAGCAGCCTGATCAGGCAGGCTGATTCCTGGCGCGGCAGCCCGACGGAGCGGGGCTTCTCGATGGCGCTCGGGCGCGTCGGAACGCCCGGCGACGAGAACTGCGTGATCGCCACAGCCACCGAGAATGGCGTGCTCCGCGCGATCCTGCACTTCGTGCCCTGGGGGGCCGACGGGCTGTCGCTCGACCTGATGCGCCGCGACCGGGCCGCGCAGCCGGGCCTGAACGACTTCCTCATCGTCGAGACCATCAAGAGCGCGGAGAACCTCGGGATCAAGCGCGTCTCGCTGAACTTCACGGTGTTCCGGGCCGCGCTCGAGCGGGGTGAGCGAATCGGTGCCGGGCCGGTGCTGCGCGCCTGGCGCCGCATCCTGCTGTTCATGTCCCGGTGGTTCCAGATCGAGTCGCTGTACAAGTTCAACGCGAAGTTCTGCCCGGAGTGGGTGCCACGGTTCTTCGTCTTCACCAGCACGAGAGACATCCCGAGGATCAGCCTGGCCGCCCTCGAGGCGGAGGCGTTCCTAGTCTGGCCGACCCTGGAGGTGAGCCGGATAGCCCGCAGGCTCGGGCTGGCCGAGGTCGGTCGCCGCTTCCGCGCCGTCGCCCGGCGGTCTCGCACCTCCGCATAGCGAGCCGGAGGGGCGCGGCGCCGCCTGGACTGAGGAGCGAGGGACGAGCGACGAGGGAAGGCGGTGCCTCAAGAGCGCCCCGCAGGCGAGCGGGAAGCGCAGCGAGCCGGAGGGGCGCGGCGCCGCCTGGACGCAGGAGCGAGGGACGAGCGACGAGGGAAGGCGGTGCCTCAAGAGCGCCCCGCAGGCGGCCGGGAGGCACTGCCCCGTAGATTAAGCGCCATGGCTGACCAGGCGCGGGCGACGATGCTCCAGCGAGCGCATCCGGCCGGCCTGCCGGACCGGGGCCGTTGCCTCGTCATGGGCGTCGTCAACGTCACGCCGGACTCCTTCTCCGACGGCGGCGCATGGTTCGCAGCGGAAGCCGCGGTGTCCCATGGCCTCCAGCTCGCCGCCGAGGGAGCGGACATCGTGGACGTCGGGGGCGAGTCGACCCGCCCGGGGGCCGGGCGGGTCGATGAGGAGGAGGAGCTCCGCCGCGTCGCCCCGGTCATCGCCGAGCTCGCCCGCGCCGGGCTTACCGTCAGCGTGGACACGATGCGGGCGGCGGTGGCCGAGTTCGCGATCGGAGCCGGCGCGCGGATGGTCAACGACGTCAGCGGCGGCCGTTCCGACCCGCGGCTGCCCCGGCTGATAGCCGAGGCCGGCGTGCCCTACGCGATCATGCACTCGCGCGGGCCCAGCCGCGACATGCAGGAGCGGGCGGTCTACGACGACGTGGTGCGGGAGGTCCGTGACGAGCTCCGCCAGCGGGTCGACGCCGTCACCGCTGCGGGAGTCGACCCGTCGGCGATCATCGTCGATCCCGGGATCGGTTTCGCCAAGCTTCCCCGGCACAACTGGACCATCCTGGCCCGGCTCGCAGAGATCTCCTGCCTGGGCGGCGAGTCGCCGTTCCCGGTGCTCATCGGCGCTTCGCGCAAGAGCTTCCTGGGACGGCTGCTCGCAGATGCCGACGGCGAGCCCCGCCCGGCCGCCCAGCGCGACGATGCTACGGTCGCCCTGTCCGCCCTGGCGGCGGCCGCTGGGGCCTGGTGCGTGCGCGTGCACGCGGTCGCCGGCAATGCCGACGCCGTCCGGGTCGCCGCGCGCTGGCACGACGCCCGCCAGCCGGCCGGAGCTGGCCTGGACGGGAACGGCAGGCCGGGCGGGAAGGGCAGGGCGGGTCGGGAGATGAAGTCGGGTTGACCGCCGACCGGATCTCGGCCAGGAGTTCGTGGTCGACGCGGTGCTCTGGCTGGACACCAGGCCGGCGGCCGCCGCGGACGACCTGGCCCTGACCGTGGACTACGGGGCCGTGGCAGCCAGGCTCGCCGCCATCGTCTCCGGCGAGCCGGTCGCGCTGATCGAGACGCTGGCCGGCCGCCTGGCCGCCGCGTGCCTGTCCGCCGGCCAGGCGGTGCGCGAGGTTGAGATCACCGTGCACAAGCCGCAGGCGCCCGTGCCCGTTCCGTTCCGTGACGTGACCGTGACCATCCGCCGGGGCCGCGAATGACCGCCCGGGATGAGGCAGTCGACACGGAGGGTCGTCCCCCCGTGTCGCCCTGCGTGAGCCGTGCCGGCCGCGAGGGCCGGCCTGTCGGCCCGAGCGGACGGCAGCGGGGGGTTCCGGGGGGTCGTCCCCCCGTGTCGACCGTGGTCCTGGCCCTGGGCAGCAACCTCGGCGACCGGCTGGCCAACCTGCAGCGCGGCGTCGACCTGCTGATCGCCGGGCCGGGGCTCGGCGATGTCGCGCTCTCGCCCGTCTACGAGACCGCTCC
>WNFM01319864.1_pt1 | contig 31643 bp, 25 predicted proteins | sample 5400271 | NCBI WGS metagenome assembly WNFM01 (sample SAMN13153352, study PRJNA577476) | soil metagenome | isolation source: 60 cm saprolite on Douglas fir-dominated hillslope | place: USA:California | collected 2013-09-17 | reverse complement strand
GCGGGAAACTTGCCTCAAGATGAGACTTCCCGGGGGCTTGACCCCCCTAAAGGGTCGTCCTAGACCAGGACGTTGATAGGCAGGGTGTGCAAGGGCCGTGAGGCCTTGAGCTAACCTGTACTAATTGCCCGTGCGGCTTGACCCTATAACCGTGAGCATTCGAACGGTCTATAGAACGCGCTTGGCGCGATCGCTATCCAGACCGAGGCTTCTTAGCCTCACCAAGACTTCACTTCTTCAATCTTCTACCTGGCGGCTATAGCAGCCTGGACCCACACCTTCCCATCCCGAACAGGACCGTGAAACAGGTTTGCGCCGATGATAGTGTGCAATTGCGTACGCGAAAGTAGGTTACCGCCAGACCATCTTCAGCACGAAAGCCCGGCCTCGAAAGAGGACCGGGCTTTTTTGCTTTGAGCGCCTGCTAGATCCCTGGCAGCTGCCGGCGTTCGGGGCGCTCGGCGATGCCGGTCCGGCGCTCGGCTGCGACGGGCAGTATCTGCTCCCGGCGGTCGGGCGTGGTCTTGGCGCGGCGCTCGACCGCAAGTCCCCAGCGCCAGAAGTACGCCGCGGCTGCAGCCGTGCCGCCATGCAGCCAGACGTCGTGTCCGTGAATCGGCAGCATCCCGAAGAGCGTGTTCATCCCCGGGATGAGCCCCATTACGGTAAGCACGCCGTAGAAGACGGCAAGCGAGCGCGCGTACACCTTCGGGCTCACCATGCCGCGCCAGGCCACGATGCCCCAGACGCCGATGGAGAGATGCACGGCGGTGTGCAGCAGGTTCACCGGGAAAAGTCCCAGCAGATAGCCGTAAAGCACGGTGAAGTCGGTCGGCGGCGCATCCGCGGGCGGGGGCATCAGCGCGGCCGGGCTCAGGCCGAGCAGCCCGGCGCTGAGATAGACCATACCGGCGAACAACGCAAATGTTGCTGTTCTCACGATTTCCCCTGAGCGGCATGCCGCAATCGCCCCATAAGTCTAGCTATTAAGAAATGGAGTGGGAAGCCACATCTGGTCCCCTCCCCGGGCGACCCACCTGGCGCTGCCTAAGGGCAAGAAGCTCATGTGACGGCCGGATCGTGAACCTGATCGGCACAAAACCGGCTAGTCGTTAATACTGAGCCTCATGTGCCTCCCCCGGCTGGTCGGGTCGCTCGCGCGAGCATTGGTCGCCGTGCTGCTGCTGCGGAGCGCCCCTGGCGCGGCGCAGTCGCTCGGGATCGACTTCGTGGATCCCGACCTCAACTGGCGCACGCTGGACACGGCGCACTTCTCGGTGCATTTCGCCGAGCAGCATCGCCTGCAGGCGCAGCTCGTGGCGGGGGTGGCGGAGAAAGTCTATCCGCGGATCACCGAGATGCTTCGCTGGCAGCCGCGCCTGCGTACCCACCTCATCGTGCTCGACTCGGCCGATTTCTCGAACGGCCTCGCTTCGCCGCTGCCTTTCAACTTTCTGGAGATCTTCCTGTCGCCCCCGGATGAGGGCGAGCTGCTGCAGAACCGAGAATGGCTGGAGCTGGTGCTGACGCACGAGTTCTTCCATATCGTGCACCTGGACAAGGCGCGCGGCGGACCGCTCGCGCTGCGCAACATCTTCGGCCGCGAGCTGCTGGTACCGCCATTTTTCAGCCCGTTTCCGAACGTGATGCAGCCGCGGTGGATCCTCGAAGGGCTAGCGGTCTATGCCGAGTCGGAGACCGGCAGCGGTTACGGGCGCCTGGGACACAGCCACTTCGAAGGCATGATGCGTGCGGAGCGGGCGCGCGGGCTGCGCTCGCTGCGCGAGGTGAACGCCGGCGGGCGCGGCTTTCCGCTGAACCGCGATTACCTCTACGGCGCCTATTTCTTCGCTTTCCTGCGCGAGCGCTACGGAGAGGGAGCGGTTGCGGCTTTCATCGAAAACTACAGCGGCAACCTGGTGCCGTTCAGAGTGCACAGCAACCCGGTGCGGGTAACGCGCAAGCCGATGGACGCGCTGTGGGACGAATATCACGGCTGGCTGCGCACCCGCTTCGCGCCCAGGGTCGAGGAGGCCGCCGGCCCACAGGTCGAAGGAGAAGTTCTGGCCCGGGCGTTTTCAGTCTTCAGCCCGGTCCTGGTCCGTGGGGGGACGCGCTGGTATGTCCAAAGCGACGGCTACACCCGCCCCAGGCTCATGCGGCAGGCGGCCGGCGGCGCGGCCGAGTCAGTTCGCGAGGTCGAATTCGATACGCGGCTGGCCGCGGCGGCAGGCGATTCGATGCTGATCTCGAAGCTCGAGATTTGCAGGAACCATAACCTCTTCTATGACCTGTACCGGGTCGACGCGCGCGGCGACGCGAATCGGCTCACGGAATGTGGACGGAACCGGTTTGCCGTGTCGCTGGATGACGGCCGTATTGCGGCGGTGCGCGTCGAGCGTGGCGAGGCGGAAGTTGTAGTGCTTGACCAGGGAGGAGCGGTCCAGCGTTCGCTTTACCGCGCGTCGCAAGGCGAATCCTTGGGTGGCCTTGCCGCCAGGGGCGACACGGTTGTAGTAACGAGCCTGCGCGACGGCCAATGGTCGCTTCTCGAGATTGCCGGCGACAAGGTCTCGGTGCTGCTCTCCGATCCGGCGATCAAGCACTCGCCGCGCTTCGGCGATTCGGCCGACGAGATCTTTTTCGTCGCCGATTACGGGAAAGTCAGCAACGTCTGGTCGCTGCGGCGCGCGAGCGGTGCCCTGTCGCGCTGGACGCAGGCAGCCAATGGCGTTCTCGAGATCAGCGCTCCCGTCGGCGGCGAAATGCTCCTCACGACCATCGAGGCCGACGGCGGCGCGCTGCGTCTCCTTCGCCTGCCCGATACGCCGCTCGAGCGCCGTGAATCCCCCGCGGCGACCGGCCCGGTAGCGTCGCCCGCGGAAACCGGGGCGCCGGGTGTCGAGCAACCTTACTCCCCATGGTCATCGATCCGCCCGCGCGGCTGGCAGCCGCTCCTCGATATCGCGGACGGTAGCGTTGCGCTGGGCGCTGCGACCTACGGCCAGGACGCCCTGGGTCTGCACCAGTACGTGGTTGCCCCGATGTACGAGGTTATCCAGCACGAGTTGCTGGGCACCGCCGCATACGTCTATGACGAGCGCCACGGGGCGCTCGTCAACCGCACGTTCACGGTCAAATCGAGCGAGCCGAGAGACCGGACCCTGCTCGGCAGGAAGACCACGTCCTACAGCATCAAGGAAAACGCGCAGTGGGTCTCGACCTGGCGCCATCTGGCCCTGGACCGGCGCTTCTACTGGGGCCTCGGCGGCGCGGTCGAGGAGGAAAAACTGCACCAGGTGGACGATGGCGCGTCGCGGCTGCAGAACGAGCGCGTGCTGGGGCTTGTTGCGGGCGTCGATACGCGGCGCTCGCAATTCCTTTCCGAGGGCCCAAGCCAGGGCCAGTGGCTGCGGCTGTTCGCCGAAACCTCGAACGGGCTCGGCGCCACCTTCACGGGGAACGTCTATCGCGCCGACTGGCGTGGCCACCTGCCGCTCGGAAAGGCCGTGCTCGCCCTGCGCTGGAACGAGGCCTATGGCACGCCGGGCGCCGAGCCGTTTCAACTCGGAGGAAGCAAGTCGGACGAATACATTTTTCTCCCCGTGCTCAACCAGCGCGAATTCGCGCTGCGCGGCTACTCGAGCGGCGAACCGACGCTCACCGGGCACCGTGCTCGCGTGGCGACAACGGAGCTGCGGGTGCCGCTCTCCGACATCGACCGGCATTTCATGGTCCCTCCGGTTGGCCTGAACCGCGTTTCGCTTAACGTCTTCTTCGACGTCGGCGCTGCCTGGGACCGGGGCAGTTCCCCCGACTACCACCGCGGGATAGGCGCTGAACTGCTCGCGGAACCCCGCGCTGGTTATCTATTCGGCTGGGACGCGCGATTGGGCGTAGCGAGAGGGCTCGACGAGCGCGGGAAGACGATCCTCTATCTACGCCTCGGGCGAGCGTTCTGAGCGGGATTTCTCCTAGGAAGCGCCGAACCGCATCAATGTCTGCGCGTAGGCCGGCGCCGTAGGCTCGTGCATGAAATAGACGTAGGTCTCGCGCCATGCGGTGGCCGCTAGCCGGCCCGCCCACTGCTCGAGATCGCCATCCGAATAGGTTTCCAGCCGAAGCCGGACGTAGCCCCATGAGGCCGTTTCCACCAGAGGCGGCGGCGCGTTGTCTTCGCGCTCGGAAAGGCACAGCGCCGCCCCGGCCCCTCTGAGAGCTTCGTAGACGTCGTCGGCGAACCAGCTGGCGTTGCGAAACTCGAACGCAGCGTGATGTCCCTCGGGCAACAAGCGGAGAAACTCGCTCAGGCGCGGGAGATCCTTTTTCATGAACGGCGGCAGCTGGAAAAGCACCGGGCCGCGCTTGGCGCCGAGCGCTGCAAGATTCCTGTATAGAAACGCGACCGAATCCGCCGCCGTGTCGGCTTTCAGGCGCGCCATGTGGGTAATGCGCCGGGAAGCCTTGATGGCGAACCGGAAATCTTCCGGCGTCGACTTCGCCCAGTTTTCGAGCACGCTCGTCTTGGGCATTTGATAGAAAGTATTGTTGATCTCGACCGTCGGCAGGCGTTCGCCGTACCAGGCCAGCATGGCGTCCGGCTTGATGCTCTCGGGATAAAAGTTTCCCTTCCATTCCTTGTAGGAATAGCCGCTGGCACCCGCTAACATCTGCATCGCCTTTGCTCCTGGAACTGGCATGGCGAAAGACAAGCTCAGCGAATATTCCGCCAAGCGAAAATTTGCGGCTACCCCCGAACCGGCGCCGGCGCTGCCCGCGAAACGGGCCGGGCCGCTGCTGTTCGTCGTCCAGCAGCATTCCGCCCGGCGGCTGCACTACGACTTCCGGCTCGAGTGCGACGGGGTCCTGAAGTCCTGGGCCGTGCCGAAAGGCCCGTCGCTCGATCCTAGCGAAAAGCGCCTTGCCGTGCAGACCGAGGATCACCCATACGACTACGGTTCCTTCGAGGGAGTCATCCCTCCCGGGCAATACGGAGCGGGGGAGGTAATCGTCTGGGATTGCGGCGTTTACTCCCCCGACGAGGGCCAGAAGTACTGGTTCCACGATCCGAAGGAAGCGGAACGGCGGGTAAGGGACGGCCTCGAGAAAGGCAAGCTGAGCTTCCTGCTGCGTGGGGAGAAGATCAAGGGATCCTTTGCGCTGGTGCGCACCGCGGACAGGAAGAACTGGCTGCTCATCAAGCACAAGGACCGCTATGTGTCGACGGCCGACGTCACCGCGCAGGACCGCTCGGTGCTTTCCGGCGTAACGGTCGGGGATCTGAAGACTGTGCCGGTGCACCGGATTGCGGCATCGCAGCTCGTTCCCGCGGGGGAGGCCGAAGTGCTTCCCGCCAAGCTTGAGCCGATGCACGCAGAGCTGGGCGAGGCGCCCTTCAACAAGCCTGACTGGATGTGGGAGCCCAAGCTCGACGGCTACCGTGTGCTCGCATTTGTCAGCGAGCAAGGCGTGAAGCTGCGCTCGCGGCGCGGCCTCGAGCTGGCCGCCGATTTCCCCCGCCTGGCCGCGGAGCTCGGCAGGCAGGCCGCGAGCATGATCCTCGACGGCGAGATCGTTGCGTTCGATGCGGGCGGCAAGCCATCCTTCAATGCGCTGCAGAACCGCGGCCCGGCGGTGCAAGCAGTGTTCTATTGTTTCGATCTGCTGCATTTCGCTGGTGTGGATCTGCGCAAGGCCCCTTACAGCGATCGCCGGCGCTACCTGGCTCAATGCCTGCTGCCTTCTCCGCTGGTGCAGGTCGTGCACGCGTCGGAAGGCGGAGAGGAGTTGTACCAGGCGGCGCTCGCCAGCGGCTTCGAGGGGGTGATCGGCAAGCGCAAGGACAGCAGGTACGAGGCCGGGCGACGCTCCGCTTCGTGGCTGAAGATCAAGCCTACCCGCAGCGCGGACTTCGTGATCGGCGGTTACACGAAAGGGAAGGGCTCGCGTGCGCCGCTCGGCGCTCTTCTCGTCGGCTACTGGGACAAGGGCAAGCTGCGCTTTGCTTCGCATGTCGGATCGGGCTTCGACGGCAAGAGTCTTTCTCAGGTCCAGGAAAGGCTCACGCCATTGAAGCGCACTACCTGCCCGTTCACCCAGAAGCCGCAGCTTCCCAATCCTACGACCTGGGTAGAGCCACAAGTGGTCGCCGAAGTGCAGTTCCAGAGCTGGACCGAGGAGGGCTCGCTGCGTGCGCCGGTCTTTCTGCGGTTGCGCGACGATGTGGATCCGAAGGACGTGCAGCGCGCGGCCGCCACGCCGAAAGCAAGCGCAGCCAGGAGCGCGGGCGGCGAGATCGAAGACGTCCTCAGGCAGCTCGAGAGCAAGAAGGCAGGCTTCACTCTAGCGGTGGGCTCGCATCAGATACGCCTCACGCATCTTGATCGCGTGTACTGGCCTGCCGATCCGGCGCTGAAGCAGCCGGCGCTGACCAAGCGCGACTTGCTGCGTTATTTCGCGCAAGTGTCGCCTTTCATCCTGCCGCATCTCGCGGATCGTCCGCTCACCATGATCCGCATGCCTGACGGGATCCGTGGGCAGCGCTTTTTCCAGAAGCACTGGGAGCAGGAGCGGCCCGCATTCACCGAGACGATTACCGTCTTCTCGGAGCACAAAGACGAGAAGCACGACTATCTTCTGTGCAACAACCTGCCGACTCTTCTCTGGCTGGCTCAGTCCGGCACGCTCGAGTTCCACGTCTGGCATTCGCGCGCCAAGCCCGGCCCGGACGCCGCCGGCAAGGGCACCGACTACGCGAGCTCTCTGAGCGCGCTGGAAAGCTCGGTGCTCAACTATCCCGACTACGTGGTATTCGACATCGACCCCTATATCTATTCCGGGAAGGAGGCACCCGGCGACGAGCCCGAGCTGAACACGGTAGCCTTCGAGAAGGGCAAGGAAGTGGCGTTCCGGCTGCGCGAGCTGCTGCAGAGCATGTCGCTCGAGGCCATCGTCAAGACTTCGGGCAAGACCGGCCTGCACGTCTTCGTGCCGATCCGCCGCACGCTGGATTTCGACGCCGCACGGCATATGAGCGAGCTGGTCGGGCGGCACCTGGTGCGCAAATACCCGAAGGACGTCACCGTGGAGTGGAGCGTGCCAAAAAGAACAGGGAAAATCTTCATGGATTACAACATGAATGTCCGCGGCAAGACGCTGAACGTCGCCTACTCGCCGAGAGGGGCGGCCGGCGCGCCGGTGTCGATGCCGCTCACTTGGGATGAGCTGACCAAAGCCCACCCCCTCGATTTCAGGCTTACCAACGCGGCTGAGCGGCTTGCGCGTAGCGGCGATCGGTGGCGCGACGCTCTCACACGCAAGCAAAGCCTGGAAGGCGCCCTTGAGCGCCCCAAGGCATAATGCGGTATGCTTTGAACCTTTCGCTCGAAGTACGTGGCTTAACACATTGATTCTAAGAGGTGAAGCATGGCTGCGCGATCGATTGCTTCCTTGACCATTTCCTTCGGCATGGTTTCCATCCCGGTGAAGCTCTATTCGGCCACCGAGGCGAGCCGCGCGATTTCGTTCAACTTGCTGCATAAGAGTTGCGGCTCGCGCCTCAAGCAGCAGTATTTCTGCGTCAAGGAGGAAGTGCCGGTCGCGCGCGAGGACATGGTCAAGGGCTACGAATTCGCCAAGGACCAGTACGTGATGTTTACGCCCGAGGAGCTGAAGGCGATGGAGGAGGCGGGGACGCACAGCGCCGAGATCACCGAATTCGTGCCACTCAAGACTGTGGACCCGGTGTACTTCGACAAAGCGTATTACCTCGGACCCGACAAGGGGGGCGCGAAGCCCTATGCGCTGCTCGCGCGGGCGCTGCGCGAATCCGGGCGCTGCGCGCTCGGCCGCTGGGCCGCGCGCGGCAAGCAATACATCGTGATGATCCGCCCGGTGGAGGACCTGGTCGAGGGGCTGGTGATGCAGCAGCTTCTCTATGCCGGCGAAGTGCGCTCGATCAGGGACGTCGACATTCCGAAGACCGAGGTCAAGCCGGCCGAGCTCAAGCTCGCGCAGCAGCTGATCGAGCAGCAGGCCTCCGACAGGTTCGATCCGGGCGCGTACACCGACGATGTGCGCGCGCGCATCGAAGCCGCGGTGCAAAAGAAGGTCGAGGGCCAGGAGGTGACGATGGCCGAGCAGCCCGAAACCGGTGCGCAGGTGATTGACCTGATGGAAGCGTTGCGCGCCAGCCTCGGGAAGAAGCCGGCCAAGCAGGCCCAGCCGGCCAAGCCCGCCGCCCGGAAAGCCGCCAAGAAATAAAGTGCATTCGTACGGCGTGCGCGAGGTGGAGAAGCTGCTCCGCCTGCCGCGCAGCACCATCCGCGCGCTCATCAATGCCGGTTTTGTATCGCCGGCGCGCGGGCCGCGCAACGCTTGGCTTTTCTCATTCCAGGATCTGATCGTCCTGCGCACCGCTCAGGCGCTGGCAGCGGCCAAGGTTCCGGCCCGGCGGATCACGCGGTCCGTGAGGGAGCTACGCCGCCATCTTCCCGATTCCATGCCGCTGTCAGGCCTCGCCATTTGCGCCGTGGCCGATCGCGTGGTCGTAAGGGAAGGCGGCAGCCGTTGGCAGGCGGAGTCCGGGCAGTATCTTCTGGCGTTCGAGGGCGATCCGGCCGACGGTTCGTTAAGCGTGATCGAGGCCAAGGGCGAAGAGCCGGCGAGCGCGCGGAGCTTGCTCGACCGGGGTGTCGATCTGGAGAGCGAGGACGCCGGCGGCGCGCTGCGCGCCTACGAAGAAGCGCTTGCCGCCGATCCGTCGCTTCTCGATGCCTGGATCAACCGGGGACGGTTGCTGCACGAAGTTGGACGGTTCGCCGAGGCGGAGCGCGTTTACCTCGATGCGGTCAAAACCTGCGGCAGCGATCCGTTGCTGCTCTACAACCTGGGCGTGCTCCTCGAGGACCTGGATCGCAAGCCCGAAGCGCTGGCCGCCTACGAGGCGGCGCTGCGCGACGATCCCGGTCTCGCCGACTGCCATTACAACCTTGCCTTGCTATGCGAGGTGCTCGAGAAACCGAAGGAAGCGATCCGGCACATGGCGCAGTACCGTCGGCTGACCGGCCGGAAGTAGCGCGCTACCAGCGCGCCCGCCGCGCCAGCCGGACCACCTCGTGCGCGTAGCTCGCCTTGCCAGCGCGCACCGTCTCGGCTACCGAGAGGAAAAGCGTGAGCGGTACCGGACCGCGGTTTTCGGCGATTGCGCCCTCCGACTCGAAGCGCGTGCCTGCGGCGTCCACGCTGCTGGCATCGAGGGCAAGGGGCGGGCGGCCCGCGGCGGAGGCGACGCTCCCGGCGGTGAACTCGAGGGTGGAGCCTGTCGCGTTCACGCCTTCGCGAATCTCCGAGTCGAGAATGCGGGCCGAGGAATCCGTGGCGGCGAGCAGGCCGATCCGCGCATGGCTGATCTGCACGTCCGCGCAGCCGTTCAGGCGCAGCTCCCGGTAGCTTCCGCTGAATTGCCGCCCGTGCTCGCGATCGCATTGAGCGATTCCCGCGTCCACGGCGGCCAGTTTATGCGGCGCGAAGGGAGGGATCGCCAGTCGGCCTCCCAGCTCATCCAGCACGACGGCGCTGAAGCGCTCCGGGGCCTGCAGCATCGGCGTATGTGTGCTGCGGTCGATGACCGCCAGCCGCGCTCCGGGTATCAGAGCGGCGGCCATCTGCCCGGTGCGCAGCGGCGCAATCTGGTCGTCGCGGCCCCATATCACCAGGGTGGGCGCCTTGATTGCGCGCAATGCCTCGCTGAAATCGTGGTCAACCAGCGCATAGGCCGCGATGGTGTTGGGGTCGCCCCGCAGCACCCGCTCGCGCAGTGGGGCGATATTCAGCACGAGCTCAGCACCCTGGGGAAAGATTTCCATCCGAGTGAGCACGGCGCGCGTCAGCGCGCCGAACCATGGCGCTTCCTCTGGGCTCACGCCGATGGCGGCCGCGCCGAGCCGGCTGAGGAACTGGCTATATACCGCACGATGCAGCACGCCTGCCACGTCGACCAGTATCAGGCGGTCGATGCGATCCGGATAAGCCGCGGCGTACGCGAGCGACACTGCGCCACCCATGGAATGGCCGATCAGCACGAATGGACGCCCCACGCGTGGCCCGAGGACGGCCTCGATCACGCGGGCGAAGGTGGCCGGCGAGTACAGGTGATTGCCCTTGTCGGACTGCCCGAAGCCCGGCAGATCCAGAGCGTAGATGGCGTAACCCTCGGCGAGCACCGGGATCAGCTTGCCCCAGTCCCGAGCGCCGTTCTGACCCAGCCCGTGAATCAGAACCACCGCCGGGCCCTCGCGCCGGCCGGCGCGGTAGAGCATGACCCGGCCGCCGAACACCGGCTCGGGCACGAGCTCGGCGCTCGCGCCGGGGGCCTCCAGCCACGCCGCCGGATCCGCGCTCGCGCGCTGAGCGCAAACGGCGCCCGGCACGCCCACCGCGAGCGCAAGCGCAAGCCCGAGTCGCCGCAGTTGCATCGCGCAGACTCTACTCAGAAATCGACGGAGGCGGCTAGTCCTCGCGAGTATCATTCGGGATACTCGGCGAAGGCGGTAATGCCAGACCCCTCGAATACCCCCGCGGCGCAGCTTGCCCAGGAAGTGCTGGGGATGCTCGAGCTGCGCGAGAGTACCGCGGTGCCGCGTTGGGCGGCCTCACGGCTCGCAGCCCTGTGGGGAGCGACCGGAACGCGGGTGTTGCGCGTATTTCCGATTGCGGCGGCGCGCAGGCGCGATACCCCGAACGCAGACTACGCGATCGCCATCGACTCGGTCGGCCTCGACGAGCCGCCGGCGCCGATCGGCGCCGACCGGGAATTGCGGGCCGCAATCGGCGGACGCCAAACCCTGAGCGTCGAGACCGGGGGCGGCAGGCGTCGGGTGCTGATTCCGCTCGCCGCGAGCGACGAAGTTCGCCACCTGATAGAACTTTCCGGCGCCGCGACCAACGGTGCCGGCGGCGCGCTCGCAGAATCGCTGACCGCTGTCCTCCGGTCGTACTATGACTTGCTGGTCGACGCCGAGACCGATACGCTCACGCGGCTCGCGAACCGCCGGATTTTCTACTCACAGGTAGGAGCCCTGCTGTCGCGCGGGCCCAGCGGTTCATACCGGCGTTTCATCGCGGTCGCCGACATCGACCACTTCAAGCTTGTCAATGATCGCTTCGGACACCTGTATGGGGACGAGATTCTGATTCACTTCGCGCGACTCATCCGCGAAAGCTTCCGCGCCGGCGACCTGCTGTACCGCTTCGGCGGCGAGGAATTTGTCATCGTCTTCGGCGTCGTGCGCCACGAGGACCGCCGGATCGGGCTCGAGCGCTTCCGCGCGGCAGTCGAGAGCTATAAATTCCCCAGCGTGGGGCGGGTCACGACGAGCATCGGTTTCACGGCGCTCGAAGGTCCGATGGTCCCGGCGACCACGCTCATCGATCGGGCCGATAACGCGGTTTATTTCGCCAAGCGCAACGGTCGCAACCGGGTCTGCGAGTACGAGGCGCTCGTCGCCGAGGGTGTGCTGACGCCCGCTGCGCCGACGCTGGGCGGGGAGGCCACCCTTTTCTAGATTTGTCCGTGGCGCATCGCGTTAGCGCTTGCACATTCTTAACATTCATGTGACACGCGCTTACCTTCTAGTCCAGCGGTCCCGGATACAATATGCCTCTATCCCATTGATATACCAGCGGGGAGCCGGCCCAACAAGGACTCAGCCTGGGAAAAAAAGTGGCCAAGACCAGCAAAGCCTCCGAGGCGGTGAAGACGATCAAGATCGCGCGCGATCTGCGCATCGCCGGCGCCGCCGGAGCATTTGCCACTCTGCGTAGCGCGGCCGAAGGGTCGGAGAGCCGCATTGCGCTCGACGCCCGCCAGGTGGAGAAGGTCGATGCCGCCGGCCTGCAGGCGCTGCTCGCGGGGCGCCGGGCGCTGGAGAGCGGCCGCAAAAAGGTCAGCTGGGTCGGCTGCTCTGCGCAGCTGAAAGCCGCCGCCGGACTGCTCGGCCTGGCCGAAAGCCTGGAGCTGCCGCAATGAATCCGCTGCGTTTCAAGCTGTACGCGTACCGCAACCGGCTGCTGCCGATGTTCGTGCTGGTGATGATCCCCTGGCTCGCGGTCGCGCCATGGGCGCCGTGGTGGGCGAACTCGATTGCCATGCCGCTCCTTTTCATCTGCGCCTGGCTGCTGTTCATGCACGTGCTGCCGATGCCGCCGACAGGCCGCCGCACGACCGACGACAAGAAGCTGAGCGACACCGAGATCCAGAAGCTGCGCAAGACCCCGGAGGTACATGCGCAGCAGCTGCTGGCCCGCTGGGCGCTGATGACTCGGGACTCGAAGCTGCAGCTCGAGGAGGTCGACCAGCACGTCAGCGACGTTATGAATCATGCCGAGTCCGCGGTGGTCGAGATCGGCAAGCGCTTCGTCGAAGTGACGCGCAAGACCCGCAAGCAGGTCGAGCTCGCCGTCGGCCTCCTCAGCCGCTCGGGCGGCGAGCCGGCCGCTGCCGACGGCAAGGGGCTCGATTCGCTGACCGACTACATCCAGGCGAGCGACACGCTCCTCAAGAGCCTGGGACAGCAGCTGGTGACCCTCAGCGATCAGCTGGCGACGCTCTCCGCGCGCCAGGAAGCGGTGCGCGAGGAATCGAAGCGCATCGACGGCGCGCTCGACCAGCTCGCCGCGCTGGCGAGCGAAATCCGGGTGCTCGCCCTCGACAGCGGCAGGCGCGGCAACGCCGACAACCGCGCCTTCGTCGAGATGACCGACCAGGTGCGCGCGCTGAGCCTTACCGCCGACGAGTCGAGCCGCGTCATCCGCAAGACGCTCGAGGACATGAAATCCCAGGCGCGCAGCACCGACGATGCGATCCGTGCCGTCGCCAACGAGGCGCGCAGCGCCGGGCGCAGATCGAGCGACGAGATCGCCGAGCTGACCGGCGCGACGCTGAGGAAGAGCGAGGAAGTGCATGCCGCCCTGGGCGAGATCGGCACGCTGGGCGAGCGCATCCAGGACGACATCAACCAGATCGTCATCGAGCTGCAGTTTCAGGATATTACCCAGCAGAAGCTGCAGCGTCTGAAGCAGCCGATGATTTCGGAGCTGGCCTCGTCCTGGCTGTCGATGTTCGAGGAGACGCGCGCCTTCAATCGCAAGCTGAGCGGGGGCGAGACGGCAGAAGGGCCGTCGATGCCGTTCCGCGTCAGCCTGAAGAATGTTCCGGAGCAAGGCAAGCCCAAGCCTGTCGAGGAGACCAAGGAGTCCGAGGGCTCGCGCCGCGACGACGGCAGCAAGGTCGAGCTTTTCTGAGGGAGTGACGTCATGGCAGCGATACTGGTAGTGGACGATTCGACCACTATGCGGCAAATGGTGGCCTTCACGCTGACCAGCGCGGGGCACGAGGTCGTCGAGGCGCCCGACGGCAACAAGGCGCTCGCCGTGGCGAAGCAGCGCAAGTTCGATCTGGTGATCACCGACGTGAACATGCCCGGCATGAACGGCATCGACCTGGTGCAGAACCTGCGCGGTCTCCCCGAGTGCAAGTTCATCCCGATCCTCGTCCTCACGACCGAGGCGGGCGCCGAGCTCAAGCAGAAGGGCAAGGGCGCGGGCGCGACCGGCTGGATCGTGAAGCCGTTCAATCCCGAAGTGCTGCTCGATACCCTGAAGAAAGTTCTGGACTGAGGACGCCCTGAGATGCCGAGAATCATGATCGTCGACGATGTGACCTCGATCCGGCAGATCGTGTCGAAGGTGTTCCAGGACGTCGGCTACCAGGTGACCGAGGCCGCCCGCGGCGAGGAAGCGCTCGACCTCGCGAAGATCAAGCGCGTGCACCTCGTCATCACCGACGTCACCATGCCCGGCATGAGCGGGCTTGATCTGATCAAAGCTCTGCGGGAGCTGAAGAGCTATCGAACTACGCCGATCCTGATTCTCGCGCGCGACGCGAGCGACGAGAACATCAAGAAAGCCGAGACGCTCGGGGCCTCCGGATTCATCGAGAAGCCCTTTACTCCGGAGCGGCTGCTTTCGGTGGTGAACCAGGTGCTCGTCGACGCGTATGTCAATTGACCTGAAGCAGTTCCACGCCAGTTTCTTCTCGGAGAGCCTCGAAGGCCTTGACGCAGCGGAAGCGAACCTGCTCAGGCTGGAAAGCGGCGAGCGCTCGCCCGAGCTGCTGAACGCGATTTTTCGGGCGATTCATTCGATCAAGGGCGCGGCCGGCAGCCTCGGCTTCCCGGAGATCGGCCGCTTCACCCACGAGTTCGAGAATGTGCTGGACGACCTGCGCAGCGGCGAGTTCGACCCGGACGCGGACGCGGTCGACACGATGCTCGCGTGCGTCGATCACGTCCGCTACACGCTGCGCGCGGCGCGGGAGGAGAAGCCGCATGACGCCGGGCGCGATGCGGCGCTGCTCGAGCGCCTGACCGAGCTGCGCAGCGGCACCGTCCGGGGTGAATCAAAGAAATCGCCCCGCGAAACACCCCCCCGGGAGCAGGGGTCGGGGTCCTATCGGATCCGGTTCCGGCCAAGCGGCGGATTTTTCGCCAGCGGAAACGATGCGCTGAAGCTGTTCCGCGTGCTCGACGGCATGGGCAGCCTGACGGTGCGCGCGGATGTTTCGGCGCTGCCCGAAGCCGGCAAATTCGATCCGGAGCAGTGCTACCTCGCCTGGGATCTGGAGCTGCGGACAGAGCGTTCCCGCGAGGAAGTCGCCGACGTGTTCGGGTGGGTGGAGGACGACTGCGAGCTGACGCTCGACGGCGCGCCCGAAGTAAAGGAATCAGTCAAGGAAGAAGAAAAACCAAAGGAACCCGAGCGCCGCAGGGATGATCGCCGCCGGGGCGACCGGCGTTTGGAGCGCCGTCGCACCGACGACGCCGATCCGCTGTTCGCAACGCGCAGCGATATCCTGCATGTGGGGCGCGCCAAGCTCGACGGCCTGATGAATGCGGTCGGCGAGCTGGTGATCACCAAGACCATCTTGAAACAGATCATTTCCGACCTGGTTCAGGACGGCGCCGGCAAGCTCGACGAGGCGCTGCAGGAGCTCGAGCACCACTCGCGCGAGCTGCAGGACAGCGTCATGGCGATCCGCATGCAGCCGATGAGCTTCGCCTTCGGGCGCTTTCCGCGCCTGGTGCGCGATCTGTGCCAGGCAAGCGGCAAGCTGGTCCAGCTGCGGGTATCGGGCGAGGCGAGCGAGCTCGACAGCACGGTGATCGAGAAACTCGTCGACCCGCTTACCCATCTGGTGCGCAACGCGCTGGATCACGGCGTCGAGGCCCCCGCCGAGCGCGTCGCCGCCGGCAAGCTGGAAACCGCGACGCTCACGCTGCACGCGGAACACCGCGGCGGCAACATCGAGATCGTCGTCAGCGACGATGGCCGCGGCATCAACCGCGAGCGGGTGAAGGCCAAGGCGGTCGAGCAGGGCCTGACGGGCGCCGAGGAGACCCTGTCTGACGAGCGCATCCAGGAACTGATTTTCGCGCCCGGGTTCTCGACCGCGGAGAAGCTCAACGAGCTTTCCGGACGCGGCGTCGGCCTGGACGTCGTGCGCAGGAACGTCGGCGAGCTGAACGGCAGCATCAAGATCGAATCGGAGCCTGGCCGGGGAACGCGCTTCATCATCCGCCTGCCCTTGACGCTCGCCATCGTGGACGGCATGCGGGTCGGCGTCGGGGAGGAGACCTACATCCTGCCGCTCGGGTCGATCGTGGAATGCATCCGGCCGGGCGCCGCCGCGGTGCGGCCGATCGCCGGGCAGGGCCACGTGGTGGAGATACGCGGCGAGTTTCTGCCGCTGGTGTCGCTCGGCGCGAGCTTCGGCATCGAGGCGGCCGGCCCCGACAAGGGGATCGCGGTCGTGCTCGAGGCCGACGGCAGTCGCATCGCACTACTGGTCGATGCATTGCTCGGCCAGGAGCAGGTCGTGATCAAGACGCTGGAAGCCAACTATAGGAAAGTGCCTTGCGTTGCCGGGGCGACGATTCTCGGCGAGGGGCGCGTGGTGCTGATTCTCGATGCCGCAGCGCTGGTGCGCTCGGCCAGAGAGCATCAGCCGCAGCACTAGAAACAGGGGAGGAAGAATGAGAGCCTTATTTGCGCCGGGCGTCGCGCTGATGCACCGGCTTCACAATGCGCAGAAGCTGCCGTTGCTCAGCCTGGTGTTTACGTTGCCGCTGGGAATTCTTCTTTACGAGACGCACGCCGGGATCTCGACGACGGTCGCGGCCTGGATCGGCGCTACCTGGCTGCTCGCGATCTACTGCATGGCGTCCTTCTATTTCCAGGCCGACTCCGGGTGGGCTTATTTCATCGGCGTCATCAAGCGCGTCGCCGGGGGCGACCTGACCGCCGTGCTCAATGTGAAGCTGGGAGGCTATTTCGGCGTCGTGACGCGCGCGCTGCAGGACGTGAATCGCAATCTGGGCCAGATCGTGGCCCAGGTGCGCGCCAGCTCCAACGCGGTCGCGCTGTCCGCGAACGAGATCGCCGCCGGCAACTCGAATCTTTCGCAGCGCACCGAGCAGCAGGCCTCGACGCTGGAGGAAACCGCCTCCGGCATGGAGGAGCTCTCGGGCACGGTCAGGCAGAACGCCGACAACTGCAAGCTCGCCTCGGGGCTGGCGCAGAGCGCGGAGCAGGTGGCGCGCCAGGGTGCTGAAGCGGTGCACGCCGTGGTCGAAGGCATGGGCAGGATCGACCAGAGCTCCAAGCGCATGGCCGACATCATCGGCGTAATCGAAGGCATCGCCTTCCAGACCAACATCCTGGCACTGAATGCCGCAGTCGAGGCGGCGCGCGCTGGCGAGCAGGGCCGCGGATTTGCGGTGGTGGCGAGCGAGGTGCGGGCGCTCGCGCAGCGCAGCGCCGAGGCCGCCAAGGAGATCAAGGCCTTGATCGAACAGTCGGTCGGCCAGATCTCGGACGGAAGCAGGAAAGCAGAAGGCGCCGGCAAGGTGATCGACGAGATCGTGGTGAGCGTGCAGCAGGTCAATCAGCTGATCAGCGAGATCGCGGTCGCCTCCTCGGAGCAAAGTGCGGGCGTGGGCGAGATCAACAAGGCGATCCTGCAGCTCGAGACCGTCACTCAGCAGAACGCGGCGCTGGTCGAGCAGGCGGCGGCGAGCTCGCTGACCTTCCAGGAGCAGGCGGACCGCATGCGGGATCTGGTTGCCCGCTTCAAGATCACCGAAGAGGCGCCGATCGTGCCGCCGCGTCAGGCGCCTTCGGGCGCGGCGCCGAAGCCGAGGGCCGCGCCGCTGCCGCGGCCGGGACCGCGTCCGCTGCCGAAGAAGATGGCGCGCCAGGCGGTGGGCGCGGACGACGAATGGAAAGAATTCTGAAAGAGGACGACCATGCAATCCATCCAGACGGGCGGCGACGCGGCGCAAGCCGGCCGCGAATATCTCAGTTTCGTGCTCGGCGACGCGCAGTACTGCATCGATATCCTGAAGGTGCAGGAAATCCGCACCTATGAGGCGCCGACGCGCATCGCCAACACGCCCGCGTTCATCAAGGGCGTGATGAACCTGCGCGGCAACATCGTGCCGATCATCGATCTGCGGGTGAAATTCGGGCTGCCCGAGCAGCGCTACGACACGCAGACCGTGGTCATCGTTCTCAACGTCGCCAAGCGCACTGTCGGCGTGGTGGTCGACGGCGTCTCCGACGTCATCGCGGTGGCGGCGGCCGACATCAAGCCGCCGCCCGAATTGGGCGGCGCGCTCGACACGCGCTACCTTCAGGGGCTCGCCACCGTCGGCGGCCAGATGATGATCATGATCGATATCGAGCGCCTGATGACCAGCCGCGACATGGCGATCGTGGACGAAGCGGCGGCGCAGGAATGAGCATGGCCGAGGCGCGCGCCGCTGGGCTCGACCCGGCAGAAGGTCTCCCGGCGCGCGAGTTCGGCTATACGCAGCAGGACTTCGAGCGTGTGCGGCGGCTCATCCGGGCGCGCGTCGGCATCGCCTTGAACGAATCGAAGCAGAACATGGTCTACAACCGGCTGGTCAAGCGGCTGCGCGCGCTGCGGCTGGAGAATGCTTCCGACTATCTGGCGCTGCTCGACGACCCCCAGCATTCCGAGTGGCAGTATTTCGTCAACGCGCTGACCACCAACCTCAGCCATTTCTTCCGCGAGGAGTATCACTTCCCCATCCTGGTCGAGCACGTCAAGGCCCTCGGCCGCTCGCCGGCGCGAATCTGGAGCGCCGCCGCGTCGACTGGGGAGGAGCCGTATTCCATCGCCATCAGCCTGTGCGAGGCCTACGGCAGCCTGCAGCCGCCGGCCAGCATTCTGGCCACCGATATCGATACCGCGGTGCTGGCGGGCGCGGAAAAGGGCGTTTACGCGCTCGAGCGCGTGGAGCCGGTGAGCCCGGAGCGCCTCAAGCGCTACTTCCTGCGCGGCACCGGGGCGAACGACGGCTACGCGCGCGTGCGCCCCGAGATCGCCAAGCTGGTCGAGTTCCGCAGGCTCAATCTGAGCGACCCGCGATGGGACATCGGTGGACCGTTCGACGCGGTCTTCTGCCGGAACGTAATGATCTATTTCGACAAGCCGACCCAGTACCAGGTGCTGGAGCGGATCGCGAAGGCTTCCTGCACGCCGCGGAGCTGTTCAAGCCGGTCGGGAAGACCGTCTACCGCCCGGTAGCGCCCTCGAGCGCACGCGGCTGATCATGCGCGCCGAAGACCCTACGTCGATCGCCAAGCCGATCATTTACCGCGACCGGCATTTCGACATCGACGCGGCCAAGATCGGCCCCGGCGAGTATTACATCACCCAGCGCGACATGGTGATCGTGACGGTGCTCGGCTCGTGCGTCTCCGCCTGCATGCGCGACCCGGTCGCCAAGGTCGGCGGAATGAACCACTTCATGCTTCCCGATCGCGACGTCGACGGGCCGCTGTCGGCGTCGGCGCGCTACGGGGCGTACGCCATGGAGGTGCTCATCAACCAGCTGTTCGCGCTGGGCGCCCGGCGCGAGCGGCTCGAGGCGAAGGTGTTCGGCGCCGCGCGCGTGCTGCCGGGCATGTCCGACATCGGCGAGCGCAACGCCGCGTTCGCCATCGACTATCTGAAGCGCGAATCCATCCGCGTCGTGGCCGAGGATCTGGGCAGCGACGAGCCGTGCAAGATCTACTTTTTTGCGCAGACCGGCCGCGTGCTGCTGAAGCGGCTGAAATCCCTGCGCAACGACACCATCGTCAAGCGCGAGCGCGACTACGCCGAGAAGCTCGACAAGATCTCCGGCGCCGCCGGCTCGGCCGACCTCTTCAAGTAGCCGGCGATGCCCACCCGCGTCCTGATCGTCGAGGACTCCCAGGTGATGCAGCGCCTGCTCGCCGATCTCATCGGGCGCGGCCCGGACCTCGAGGTGGCGGGCATCGCCTCCGATCCCTACGAGGCGCGCGAGCTCGTCAAGGCGCTGAAGCCGGACGTGATGACCCTGGACGTCGAGATGCCGCGCATGGACGGCCTGACTTTCCTCGAGCGCCTGATGCGGCTGCACCCGATGCCGGTGGTGATGGTGTCATCGCAGACCGAGCGCGGTGCCGAAGCCTCGATGCGCGCGCTCGAGCTCGGCGCGGTGGACGTAATCGCCAAGCCGCGCGCGTCAGACGTGCAGGGGCTCACCGAATTCGCGGCCGTGATCGCTGAAAGCCTGCGCGCCGCGGCGCGGGCGGACGTAGGGACCCGCGAGGGCGGCAAAGGGCGTGCCAGCGCGCGCGAGCTGGAAGGCCCGGCGGACCGCAAGATCCTCGAAGGGCAACTGATCGCCATCGGCGCCTCCACCGGGGGCACGGAGGCGATCCGCGAGATTCTCGCCCGCCTGCCGCTTGCGACCCCGCCGATCGTAGTCGTGCAGCACATGCCGGAGATGTTCACCCGCATGTTCGCCAAGCGCCTCGACGAGCAGTGCCGCATCGCGGTGTGCGAGGCGAGCGATCGGCAGAAGCTGCAGCCCGGGCATGCCTATATCGCCCCCGGCAACTGGCATCTCGCGGTGCGCCGCGCCGGCAAGGCCTTCGAGTGCCGCGTCGAGCAGAGCGAGCCCGTAAACCGCCATCGGCCTTCGGTCGATGTGCTGTTCGATTCTGTAGCCGAAAATGCCGCGCAAGGCGCTACCGCGGTGATTCTCACCGGCATGGGCGGCGACGGCGCGGCCGGGATGCGCAAGATCAAGGCGGCCGGCGGCCACACCCTGGCGCAGGACGAGGCCAGCTGCGTCGTATTTGGCATGCCGAAGACCGCCATCGAGGCAGGTTGCGTGGACCGCGTGGCGCCCCCTGCGGCGCTTGCCGAGCGGATCATGCAGCGGGTGCGCGAGCCGGCCTCGAAGTAAGGCAGGGCGCCGCGTAAAAGAAAAAATGTTAGAGTCGTTTGCGACTTCGAGGAGGAATTAGACATGCAGAATACAAGGGCATTACTAGGCGCGGTATTGGCTGCCGCGGCGCTCGTTTCTTCGCGGGCGGCGGCACCGATGCCACGGCGCGCATCATTGCGGCGCTGATGGAGAAGGAACTGGGCCAGCCGATCAACGTGGTCAACCGAACGGGCGGCTCGGGGGTCGTGGGCCATCAGGCGATCGCGTCTTCGCCGGCGGACGGCTACACGATAGGCCTGATCACCGTCGAGATCACCATGATGCACTGGCAGGGCCTCACGCCACTCACATATGCCGATTTCACTGCGATCGGGCTGGTGAACTCCGACCCGGCCGGCATCAACGTGCGCGCCGACGCACCCTACAAGACGGTCAAGGACTTGCTTGCCGCGGTGAAGGCCAACCCGGGCAAGTTCAAGGCGTCGGGGACCGGCCAGGGCGGGATCTGGCATCTCGCGATCGCGGGTTTGCTGAAGGACCAGGGGATCGACCCGAGCGCGCTTCCCTGGGTGCCGTCCAACGGCGCCGCGCCCGGCCTGCAGGACCTGGTCGCCGGCGGCGTCGAAGTCGTGCCCTGTTCGCTGCCCGAGGCGCGCTCCCTGATCGATGCGGGAAAGGTCAAGCCGCTAGCAATCATGGACGCCAATCCGTCGGCGCTTTATCCGAAGGTTCCGACGCTCAAGAAGGAGCTCGGCAGTAGCTGGACGATGGCGGCATGGCGGGTAATTGCCGGCCCGAAGGGTATGCCGGCCGAGGTGCAGACGCGCCTGGCCGCAACGCTGAAGAAGGTCCACGACTCGAAGGAGTTTCGCGATTTCATGGCGCAGCGCGGCTTCGGCGTGGTCTGGGCGCCGCCGCAGGATGCCGTGCGGTTCATGGCGAAATCGGATGCCGACCTCGGCGCGGTGATGAAGTCCGTGGGAATCGCGAAATAGTTTTTTGAAGATCAACGATGCCCTGACGGGCGCTCTGCTGCTGGCTCTGGGACTGGTCGTGCTCTGGCAGATCCAGAGCTATCCCGCCATGCCCGGACAGAAGTATGGCGCGGCGCTTTTCCCCGGCCTGATTGCCGCCGGCCTCGTGGTCTGCAGCGCGCTGCTCGTGGTCCGCGGCGCGAGATCGGGCGCCGCCTGGATCGCGTTCGACGCCTGGATGACTCGCGCGCGGCCCGCGGCCGGTTTCATCTGCGTGCTGATCGGCCTCGCGCTCTACGTGGTGCTCGCCGACCCGCTCGGATTTCATCTCACCGGCTTCCTGCTCCTCCTCGTCTGGATGCTGGTGCTCGGCGCCCGGCCCGCGGTCGCAGTGCCGGTCGCGATTCTCGCTCCGGTCCTGATCCACCTCGCGTTCTACAAGCTGCTGCGCATTCCTCTACCGTGGGGCGTGTTGCAGGGCCTCGCTTTTTAGCGCCGCATGGCGAACGTCGTCGCTGCGTTCGGCATGGTGTTCGACCCGTACGTGCTTTGGGTCATTTTCGCCTCGGCCATCTTCGGCCTGTTCGTCGGCGCGGTGCCGGGGCTGACGGCAACCATGGCGACCGCGCTCCTCGTGCCGGTGACGTTCTTCATGCCGCCGGTGCCCGCGATCGCCTCGATCGTCACCGCGACCGCCATGGCGATTTTCGCCGGCGACATTCCGAGCTGCTTCCTGCGGATGCCGGGCACGCCGGCCTCCGCTGCGTATACCGATGAAGCCTACGCGATGACGAAGAAAGGTCAGGGCGAGATCGCGCTTGGCGCCGGCCTCGTCTTTTCGGCAATCGGCGGCCTGTTCGGCACCGCGGTACTGATCCTGGCCGCGCCGGTGCTTGCCGACGTGGCGCTCAAATTCAGCTCGTTCGAATACTTCTGGCTGGTGCTGCTGGGGCTTTCATGCGCCGTATTCATCGCGGTCGGCGACCCGCTCAAGGGGATCGTTTCGCTGCTGATCGGCCTGCTCGTGTCGGCGGTCGGGCTCGACAATCCGGCGGGCTTTCCGCGCTTCACTTTCGGCAATTCCGAGCTGGCCGGCGGCCTGACGCTCATCCCGATCATGATCGGCATGTTCGCAGTCTCCGAGATCATGCGCTCGGCAAGCACCATCGACGAGCCCTGGGAAATGGCCAAGGCCGAAGTCGGCAACGTGTTCAGGGGGATGGGGCGGCTGATCCTCAAATATCCGCTGGCGATCCTGCGCGGCAGCGTGCTCGGCACCGCCATCGGCGCGCTGCCTGGGGCCGGGGCGGACATCGCGGCGTGGATGTCCTACGCGATGTCGAAGAAGTTCTCGAAGGAGCCGGAGAAATTCGGCACCGGGCACGTCGAGGGTATCGTCGAGGCGGGGGCGGCGAACAACAGCGCGCTCGCCGGCGCCTGGATCCCCGCGCTGGTGTTCGGGATTCCGGGCGACTCGATCACGGCGATCGTGATCGGCGTGCTGTACATCAAGGGGCTCAACCCCGGGCCGACGACTTTCATCGAGAACGCGACCAGCATCTACGCCATCTTCATCGTTTTCGTGCTCGCCAACCTGCTCATGCTGCCGCTGGGCGTAGCGGCCATCAAGTGCGCCAAGCAGATGCTGCGGGTGCCGCGCAACGTCCTGATGCCGATCATCCTGCTGTTCTGCATCGTCGGCAGCTTCGCGATCAACAACTCGGCGTTCGGGGTGATCCTGATGCTCATCTTCGGCATGGTCGCCTGGCTGATGGAAGAGAACGGCTTCCCCGTGGCCCCGGCGATTCTCGGCATGGTGCTCGGCGCCATGCTCGAGGAGCACTTCATCAGCTCGATGATCAAGGCCGACGGCAACCCCGCCGGCTTCTTCGAGCGCCCGATCGCGCTCGGTCTCGCGGTCACGACGATCGCGGTTTTCCTGTGGCCGCTCGCCGCGTGGCTGCGGCGGCACAGTTTCGCCTCTCGAGCTCCTAACAAGCCCTGACAAACCGCCGCTTGCAAAGCGGCGTGCGTGTCGGAGCGTCAACGCGATGTTGAAACCGCCGACGTCCGGTTGCTCGAATCTCGCGCTTTCTGACAAAAATATGGCGCTTCCTGACGCATGTCCCCGGTTCCCTGACATTGGGAGCCTGGCATTGGACTTGCTCAGTAGTCCATCCGTACCCGAACACCAACCCATCAAACGAACGGGAGATGAGAATGAAAAAGATCAGCGAACTCGTAGCTTGCATCCTGCTAGCCGGCTCCGCCATTGCCTTCGCGGCCGGTCCTCAAGTCAAGGTCGCCGTCGCCGATGTCGACCGCAATACGGTTCCGGCCAAGGTTGCGGCGAAGCCGGTGAAGGTCGGCGCCAGCGAAGCGGCGGTATACGACTATCGCCTGGAGCGTGAAAGCTGCTGCGGTCCGCAGAACTAGTTCTCACAGGAATTCAAAGCAAGAGCCCGGCCTCGAGGGACCGGGCTCCTGTTTTTGGGGCAGCCGGTTTAGGCCAGGGCCTGTTTCACCCGCGCGGGCGTGAACGGCAGATCGCGCAACCGTTTCCCGGTCGCGTTCGCGATGGCGTTGGCGATCGCCGCCGCCGTCGGCCCCTGTGAGCCTTCCCCGACGCCGAGGAAGGGCTGGTTCGGCTGGTTCAGGATCAGCACGTCGACTTGGGGCACTTCCTCGAAGCGCAGTATCGGATAGTCTGCCCACGAGCGCGTTTTCACGCGGGTGCGGTCGAAGCTCACCGCTTCCTTCAGCGTCCAGCTCGTGGACTGGATCAGGCCGCCCTCAATCTGGTTGACGACGCCGTCCGGGTTCACCACCTGGCCGACGTCGACTCCCGCGACCGCCCGCTTCACGCGCACGCGGCCGGTCTTGCGGTCGACGGCGACTTCGGCGGCCACCGCGACATAGCAGGCGAGATTCTTGTACTTCGCGTAGGCAAATCCCCAGCCGCCGCTGCCGTCACCTTTCGCGTTCGGCTTCCAGCCGGCGCGCTGCGCCGTGGCTTCGATCACGGCACGCGCACGCGGATCCTTCATGTGGCGCAGGCGAAACTCCACGGGATCCGCGCCGGCGGCAGCCGCCATCTCGTCCATGAACGATTCGAGCGCGAAGACGTTGGCGTAGGCGCCCAGGGTACGCAAGGCGGAAGTCCGCAGCGGCGATTCCCGCATGAAATGCTTGACCACCTTGACATTGGGAATGTCATAGAGGGGAATCGCGTTCCGATCCGAGCCCCCCGCCGGAAGCGGCACGTCGTTCACCGGCTCGGCGCCGATCTGCTTCTCCAGGTGCCGCGCAGCGAGGGTATGCGAGCCCTTGGACTGGCCCGGGCGCGTGCTGTGCGGATGGCTCCAGAGCTCGTGCGACCAGCTCGCGAGGTTGCCCCGCGTGTCGAGCGCGCCGACGAGCTTCACCACCATGGCGGAGCCGTACGGCTCCCACATGAACTCGTCGTCGCGCATCCACTGCAGCTTCACCGGTCGGCTTGCCGTCGCACGCGCGAGCAGCGCGGCATCGAGCGCGACGTCGTCGGCGCCGTTGTGGCCATAGCATCCCGCGCCTTCGACATGGGTGCAGCGGATCGCCGAAGGGTCGACGCCCAGCGTATTGGCGAGATCGCCGCGCAGGGGATAGACGCCCTGGCTGTGGGTCCAGACATGCAGCTTGCCGCCTTCCCACTGCGCCACCGCGCAGGACGGCCCGATCGAACCATGCGCCTGATAGGGGCGCGTATAGCGCGCCCGCAGGGTTTTGGCAGCCGAAGGGGCGGCGTCCGAGGTCTTGTCGTGCACGGTCTGCCCGGGCGTGCCCAGGCCGACCATGTAGTCGTAGAGCAGATCGCCGCTCGGCGGCAGCGTCGCGCTTTCGCTCCATTTCGTGCTCTTCTTCAGCGCTTCGCGGGCCTTCACCGCTTGCTCCTCGCGCTCGGCCGCCACGGCAATAAAATCGCCGTCGCGCACCACCGCCACGACGCCGGGCATGCGGCGCACCGCGGCGAGATCGACGGAAATCAGCGCTGCGCCCGGGGAGGGCGGCCGCGCCACCCGACCGAATACCATGCCCGGCAGCCGCACGTCCTGCACATAGGCGGCGCCGCCGGTGAATTTCTTCGGGATGTCGCGCCGCGGAATGCTCTTGCCGACCCACTTGTGCTCGGCCGCCGGCTTGAGCTTCGCCTTTCCGGTCGCTTCCTTCTTGAGGTCGAGCTGGCCCGCCAGATCCCAGTATGTAATTTTGTTGCCGGTGGCACCTGAAATCGTACCGTCGGCAACTTTCAATTCCGACGCCGGCACGCCGAGCCTGCCAGCCGCGGCGGACAGGAGAATCTCGCGCGCTTCAGCGCAGGCAAAGCGCACCGCGGTGCCGCTGTCCTGGACCGACTGGCTGCCCGCGGTCTGGCCTTCGTTCGGCGTCAGCGCCGTGTCGCCATGCACGATGCTGATGCGCTTCAGCTCGACGTCGAGCTCATCCGCCGCAATCTGCGTAAGCGCCGTGCCGATGCCCTGACCGAGCTCGATCTTGCCGCTGAAGATCGTCACCGAGCCGTCGGGATCGATGCGCAGCCAGGCATTGAGCATGCGATTGTTGTTCAGGCTGCCCGGCAGCCGCGCTGCCGCTGTTTGTGAAAACAAATCGCCTGAAGGAAGGGAAAAAGCGATCACCAGCCCGGCGCCGGTCTTGATAAATTCTCTTCGCGAAAGTTTCATGACTGCATCTCCTTCGCGGCGCGCTGCACTGCGCGCACGATGCGGTTGTGCGAGGCGCAGCGGCACAGGTGCCCGTTCAGCGCCTGCCGGATCTCCTCGTTGGTGGGGCGCGGGTTGCGCTCGAGCAGCGCCTTGGCCGACATCACCATGCCGTTGCCGCAGTAGCCGCACTGGCAGGCCTGCTCTTCGATGAAGGCCTTTTGCAGCGGATGGAGCTTCTCGAGGGTGCCGAGCCCTTCGATCGTCGTGATCGAGCCTTTCACCGCCGACATCGGCGTGATGCAGGAGCGCACCGGCTTGCCGTCGATCAGCACGGTGCAGGCGCCGCATTGCGCGAGGCCGCAGCCGAATTTCGGGCCGTTCAGCCCGACGTCGTTGCGCAGGACGTAGAGCAGGGGGGTATCGGACTCGACGGACACGCTTTGGGCATTGCCGTTGACCCGCAGGGTGAAATCAGCCATGGCGGCCTCCTCTTGGAATTCATCATAGACCTCTTGCCATGGCTCCTGATACTGTATAAAAATACAGTATTCCATGGTCGCCATCGAACACATCCTGCAGCAGCATCCCGTCTGGCGCGGCGCCGCGCTGGCCAGAGTTTCCGAAACGATTTCCACGGGTTACGCCGAGCTCGACCGGGAATTGCCGGGCGGCGGCTGGCCTGTCGGCGCGCTCACCGAGATCCTCGGCGGGCGCGATGGGGTGGGGGAGCTGCAGCTCGTGCTTCCCGTGCTCGCGGCGCTGTCCGCTGCCGGAAAGCGCGTCGTCTGGCTCGCCCCTCCGCATCTGCCGTATGCACCCGCGCTGGCTGCCGCAGGCATCGATCTGGCGCATCTGGCGGTCGTGCGTGCGCCGGGCAGGCGCGATGCCCTGTGGGCGGCGGAGCAGGTGCTGCGCGCCGGACCCTGCCATGCGCTGCTCGCCTGGTTCCGCCATGCCCGGTACGAAGAGTTGCGCAGACTCGCCGTCGCCGCCGAGGCAAGCCGTGCTTTCGTCGTCTTGTTCCGTCCTTCGACAGCGGCAAACGAGCCATCGCCCGCCGGTCTGCGTCTCGCACTCGAGCCTGTGGGGGAGGAGCTTTTCGTAAAAATCCTGAAGCGCCGCGGCGCACCCGTCGTGGCGCCCATTCAGTTGCCGGTGAAAAGGCCTGTCCATGCTTTGGGTCGCCCTGCATCTCAACGCTCTGACTACAGGGACGCTCGAGAACCTCGCCGCCTGGGCCTGCCAGTTCACGCCTAAGGTTTCGCTCGAGCCGCCGCAGGCGCTGCTCGCCGAAATGCAAGGCAGCCTGCGCTGCTTCGGTGGCCTCGAGGGCTTTCTGGCAAAGCTGCGCGCAGGGCTCGCCGAGCTCGGCTGCGAAGCTTCGCTCGCCGTGGCAGCGACGCCGCGGGCCGCGTTGTGGCGCGCCCGTGGAAATGAAGAGGCTTTTAAAAATTTGCCTGTGTCAGTAACGGGTTTTGAAACCGAGTTCCTTGAAAGCATCGGCATTTCAAAAATCGGCGAGCTCCTGCAACTACCGCGCGAGGGGCTGGCAAAGCGTTGCGGCGAAGGGCTCCTCAAAGAATTGGATCAGGCCCTCGGAGCGATACCGGAGCCGCGTTCGTTTTTCGCGCCGCCGCCGCGCTTCGCTGCCACGCTGGAGCTGCCCGGAGAAATTACGCATGCCGAGGGGCTGTTGTTCGCCGCTAAACGCTTGCTGCTGCAACTCCAGGGTTTGCTTACCGCACGCCAGGCCGGAATAAGGAGCTTTACTTTGACTCTTGTCCATCTTCACGCTTCGACGGCCGTTGAAATACGGCTTGCTTCACCGGCAAGAAACGCCGAGCGTCTTGCAAGGCTGTTGCGCGAGCGGCTTGCCACGGTATCGCTCAGGGAGCCGGTCGAAGCGATTCGCCTGGAGGCGGCGGATTTCACGCCGCTGCACGAGCGCAGCGGCGCCATGTTCGGCGATGCGGCGGCCGACGAGGAAAGCTGGGTGCAGCTCGCCGAGCGGCTGCGAGTGCGGCTCGGCAGCGGCGCCATTCATGGCTTGACGACACAGCCGGACCATCGCCCCGAGCACGCCTGGCGGTGCGTCGAGCCCGGGGAATGGGACCCGCGGGAATTCAGGCAGCCCGGGCCGCGGCCGGCATGGCTGCTCGAAGCGCCGCGCCGGCTCGGGCAGATGGGCTTCGAGCTGCTCGCCGGGCCCGAGCGCATCGAATGCGGCTGGTGGGACGGCGACGAGGCGAAGCGCGACTATTTCATCGCGCGCGCCAGCGATTGCTCGCTGGTATGGATCTATCGCGAAAGCGGCAACTGGTACCTGCATGGCTTTTTTGCCTGATTCCCTGCCCGGGTACGCCGAGCTGCACTGCCTGTCGAATTTCAGCTTTCTGCGCGGCGCCTCGCACCCCGAGGAGCTGGTGGAGCGCGCCGCCGCGCTCGGTTACGCGGCGCTCGCGATCACCGACGAGTGCTCTTTTGCGGGTGCGGTCCGGGCTCACGTCGCGGCCAAAGAATGCGGACTGAAGCTGATTCTTGGAACGGAAATTGTTCTTCGGGAAAAAATGAAATTGGTGCTGCTTGCCGTCGACCGGCGCTCGTATGGCGCGATTTCTGCGCTGATCACCACGGGCCGGCGGCGCGGCAAGAAAGGCGCCTATTCGCTTTCCCGGCCCGATGTTGAATCTTTATCGGGTAGCGGGGTTCTCGCTCTGCTCGCAGGATCTCCTGATGAAACCCAGGCCCGCTGGCTGGCTGAAGGCTTCAAAGGAAATTCCTGGATCGCCGCCGAGCTGCACTGCGGGCCCAACGACAATGCAAAAGTCAATTCGCTGAAAAAACTCTCGGAACGTTCCGGTCTGCCGCTGGCTGCCGCCGGCGACGTACACATGCACGTGCGCTCGCGCCGCAGGCTGCAGGACGTGCTCACCGCCGTGCGCCTTGGCAAGCCGGTGGCGCAATGCGGCCAAGCGCTGTATCCCAACGGCGAGCGCCATCTGCGGCTGCGCATGCGGCTCGCGCAGCTGTATCCGCAGGCTTGGCTCGCCGAGACCGTGAGGATAGCGGAGCGCTGCAGCTTTTCGATGGCTTCGTTGAAATACGAATACCCCGAAGAGCTGGTGCCGACGGGCGAGACACCCGCGACTTGGTTACGCAAGCTTGCCCGGGATGGATTGAAAAAGAGGTTTCGGGAAAAAATTCCGGAAAAAGTCATCGACCTGATCGAGCACGAGCTGGCTCTCATTGCGGAGTTGAAATACGAGCCTTTTTTCCTCACCGTGCACGATGCGGTGAGCTTCGCGAGGCGAAACGGCATCCTCTGCCAGGGCAGGGGCTCGGCGGCCAACTCGGCGGTGTGCTACGCACTCGGGATCACCGAGGTCGATCCGGACAGGATGAACATGCTGTTCGAGCGCTTCGTCTCCAAGGAGCGCAACGAGCCGCCGGATATCGACGTCGATTTCGAGCACGAGCGGCGCGAGGAGGTGATTCAGTACCTGTATGCCAAGTACGGCCGGGACCGGGCGGCGCTCGCCGCCACCGTGATCTGCTACCGGACGAAGAGCGCGCTGCGCGATATCGGGAAGGCTTTGGGAAAAATAGAACCATCGAACCTGCTTCCTGAACTGGTTGAAACGCTGCGGGGCTTTCCGCGCCATCTCTCGCAGCACGTGGGCGGCTTCGTCATTTCGCGCGGCCCGCTCGCCGAGCTGGTGCCGATCGAGAACGCGGCGATGCCTGAGCGCACCGTGATCCAGTGGGACAAGGACGATCTGGAAGCGCTGGGCTTGCTGAAAGTCGATGTTCTGGCGCTGGGAATGCTCACGGCGATTAAAAAATCACTGGGCTTCATCGGAATGAGAATGGAGCAGATTCCGCCTGAAGATCCGGCCGTGTACGCAATGATTCAAAAGGCGGACACCGTCGGCGTGTTTCAGGTCGAGTCGCGCGCGCAGATGAGCATGCTGCCGCGCCTTAGGCCGCAGAATTTCTACGACCTGGTGATCGAGGTGGCGATCGTGCGGCCGGGGCCGATCCAGGGCGGCATGGTGCATCCCTACCTGCGACGCCGGCAGGGCCTCGAGCCGGTCAGTTATCCCAGCGAGTCGGTGAAGCGGGTTCTCGAGCGCACGCTCGGCGTGCCCATTTTCCAGGAGCAGGTGATGCAGCTTGCGATGGTGGCGGCGGGCTTCACGCCGGGCGAGGCCGATCGGCTGCGCCGCGCCATGGCGGCGTGGAAAAGGAAAGGCGGCCTGGAGCCTTTCGAAGAGAAGCTGAAAAGCGGAATGCAGCGCAACGGCTACAGCTCGCAATTCGCCGATGCTCTCTACCGGCAAATCCTCGGCTTCGGCGAATACGGCTTTCCCGAGTCGCACTCGGCTAGCTTTGCGCTGCTGGTATACGTCTCGTCGTGGCTGAAGCACTACCATCCTGCGGCCTTCTGCGCGGCACTGCTCAACAGCCAGCCGATGGGCTTTTACGCTCCTTCGCAACTCGTGCAGGACGCGCGGCGCCACGGCGTGGAGGTGCGACCCGCGGACGTGACCGCAAGCGGCTGGGACTGCACGCTGGAGGAGGGCGCGGTTCGATTGGGCTTGCGGATGGTCGGCGGGCTGGCCGAGGCCGCAGGACGGCGCATCGTTTCCGGTAAAAATTATCTTTCGACGGCAGACCTTGCGCATCGGGCGAGCCTGAATCGCAAAGAGCTGCGCTGCCTGGCCGCGGCGGGAGCCCTGGCGTCGCTGGCGGGCCACCGCCGCCTTGCGCACTGGGCCGCGGCGGGAGCCGAGCGGCTTCCCCCTCTCAATGTTTTTCAGGAGGAAAATATAATACCGGCGCTCGTGGCACCGACCGAGGGCCAGGAGATCGTCGCCGATTACGCCAGCCTCGGCCTGACTCTCGGCAGGCATCCGCTTGCGTTGCTCCGCAAGCATTTGCAAAAAATGAAAATAATTGAAGCTGAAAAACTGCATCGGTGCTCCCACGGCCACACGGCGCGCGTTGCGGGGCTGGTGACTTGCAGGCAGCAGCCCGACACTGCGAGTGGTGTCATATTCGTGACACTGGAGGACGAAACCGGATGCATCAATGTGGTGCTCTGGCGCCATGTGGTGGAGCGCCAGCGGCGCGAGCTGCTCGGCGCCCGCTTGCTCGGGGTGCAGGGCGTGGTCGAGCGTGAGGGCGAAGTGGTGCATCTCGTAGCCCGGCGCCTGTTCGATCACAGCGCCTTGCTGGGTCCGCTTTCGGCCCGATCACGCGACTTCCACTGAGGTGCTACCATGAAATGAAAAGGTGATGACTGCCAGTGCCGACATCCTGAATCTCATAGCCGCGAGGCGCACGCGGCGGCCGGCGCTCGCGTACCCTGGGCTCGACGCGCTATTCGCTCGGCTCGCCGTCTGCAGGCAGACCGCCGAGGCGCTCAGGACCGAGGACCGGATCTGGGATGCCTGGATGCACCACCCGCATCGCGCCGCGGCCGAGGTCCTGCAGCTCGCGACGCGCGACATCGCCGCCCGGCGCTACGACATCGCGGAGACGCGGCTCAGCGCGCTTCTGCGCAGCGCCCCCGGATTCGCGGAAGCCTGGCACAAGCGCGCGACCCTCTACTACATGCTGGG